>Ga0247781_1000126_pt1 | contig 22185 bp, 20 predicted proteins | sample UWRJL184509B5_FD_179922 | JGI IMG/M metagenome (GOLD analysis project Ga0247781, IMG submission 179922) | Plant litter microbial communities from Arlington Agricultural Research Station in Wisconsin, United States - UWRJ-L184-509B-5 | ecosystem: Environmental > Terrestrial > Plant litter >...
CTCGAGGCCGTGGCCTACGCACTGACCGCCACCACGCGGATCCCGGTCACCACCGAGTGGAGCAAGCCGCAGCGCGGGGGCGACCCCTCTCGTCTCGACAAGACCAGCACGGTCGTCGGCCGTGGTGTCAGCCTCGTCATCGGCTGCAACACGTTCCCCACCTGGAACAGTTACCCCGCGCTCTTCGCCAGTCTGGTCACGGGCAACCCCGTGATCGTCAAGCCGCACCCGGGCGCCGTGCTGCCGCTCGCCATCACCGTGCAGATCTGCCGCGAGGTGCTCGCCGAGGCTGGTCAGAGCCCCGACCTGGTCACCCTCGCCGCCGAGGAGCCCGGCGACGGCATCGCCGCCACCCTCGCCACCCACCCCGACGTGCGCATCGTCGACTTCACCGGGTCGAGCGAGTTCGGCAACTGGCTCGAGGCCAACGCCCGCCAGGCCGTCGTCTACACCGAGAAGGCCGGGCTCAACACCGTCGTCGTCGACTCCACCGACGACTACAAGGGCCTGCTGCGCAACCTGTCCTTCTCGCTCTCGCTCTACAGCGGCCAGATGTGCACGACCCCGCAGAACATTCTGGTTCCGCAGGGCGGCATCGAGACCGACGCCGGTCACCGCAGCGTCGACGAGTTCGGTGCCGACCTGAGCGCCGCTCTCGACAAGCTGCTCGGCGACCCGGCGCGAGCCGCCGGCACGCTCGGCGCGATCGTCAACGACGGTGTCCTGGCCCGGCTCACCGAGGCCGACAGCGCGGCCAGCGTCCTCCGCCCGACCGCCGAGGTCACCGACGAGCAGAACCCGGCCGCCACGATCCGTACCCCGGTCGTCGTCCGGCTCGACGCCGCCGACGAAAAGGCTTACACGCGGGAGTGGTTCGGCCCGGTCTCGTTCGTCATCACCACCGAGTCGACCGAGCACAGCCTGCGCATCCTCGTCGAGACGGTCCGGGCCCACGGCGCGCTCACCGCCCTGGTGCACTCCCGCGACGCCCAGGTCCTCGCCGCCGCGCGGGAGGCGGCTCTCGACGCCGGCGTGCACCTCGCCGAAAACCTGACCGGCGGGGTGTTCGTGAACCAGACCGCCGCCTTCAGCGACCTGCACGGCTCCGGCGCCAACCCGGCCGCCACCGTCTCGCTGTCCGACGACTACTTCGTCACCGGCCGGTTCTTCACCCTCCAGTCCCGCCGCCAGGCCTGAAGACGGAGACAGTGAACATGGCTGAGGCTTATCTCGTCGGCGGCGTCCGCACCCCCCAGGGGAAATACGGCGGTGCGTTGGCCGGCATCCGCCCCGACGATCTCGCCGGGCTGGTCGTCCGTGCGGCGGTCGCCCGGGCCGGCGTGCCCGCCGAGGCGATCGACGAACTGGTGCTCGGCGCGGCCAACCAGGCCGGCGAGGACAACCGCAACGTCGCTCGCATGGCCGTGCTCCTCGCCGGACTGCCCGACACCGTTCCGGGCTACACGGTCAACCGGCTGTGCGCCAGCGGCCTCACGGCGATCGTCTCGGCCGCCAACCAGATCCGCGCCGGCGAGGCCGACCTGATCGTGGCGGGGGGCGTCGAGTCGATGACCCGCGCGCCCTGGGTGATGCAGAAGCCGGGCACGCCGTGGGCGCGGCCCGGCGAGGTCGCCGACACGTCCCTGGGCTGGCGCTTCACCAACCCCGTGTTCAAGGCGCACGACCGAGGCGCGGGCGCCGGCCCCGAAGACAGGCGGGTCACGCTCAGCATGGGCGAGACGGCCGAGGAGGTCGCCGCGCTCGACGGTCTCACCCGCGCCGAGAGCGACGACTTCGCGCTGCGCAGCCACGAGCGGGCGATCGCGGCGATCGACGCGGGCCGTTTCGAAGGCGAGATCGTCCCGGTCGGCGACGTGACCACCGACGAGCTCCCCCGCCGCGGGTCCACCCTGGAGAAGCTCGGCAGCCTGCGCCCGGTCTTCCGGCCCGGCGGCGTGGTCACGGCCGCGTCCTCCTCCCCGCTCAGCGACGGCGCCGCCGCGCTGGTCGTCGCGAGCAAGGAGGCGATCGAGAGGTACGGTCTGACGCCGCGCGCCCGCATCGTCACGGCCGCCAGCGCGGGTGTCCCGCCGCAGATCATGGGGCTCGGCCCGGTTCCCGCCACCCAGAAGGCGCTGGCCCGCGCCGGGTGGGGTGCCGACGACCTCGACGCGGTCGAGCTGAACGAGGCGTTCGCGGTGCAGTCGCTGGCCGTGATCCGGCGCCTCAAACTCGACGAGGACCGGGTCAACGCCGACGGTGGGGCGATCGCGCTGGGACACCCGCTGGGCGCTTCGGGCGCACGGCTCACGGTGACTCTGCTCGGCCGCATGGAGCGCGAGCACGCCAGCCGCGGCCTCGCCACCCTCTGCGTCGGCGTCGGTCAGGGCGTCGCGATGTTGGTGGAGCGGCCGTGACCACGCTCGCCGTCGAGGAACTCGACGACCGGGTCGTGGTGACGCTGCGGCGGCCCGAGGCCCGCAACGCGATCAACGCGGCGATGGTCGGCGAACTCCACGACGTGTGCGCGGCCCTCGAGGAGCGGCCCCGGCTGCTCCTGATCACCGGCGACGGTGGCACGTTCGCGGCCGGAGCCGACATCGGCGAGCTGCGGGAACGTGGCCGCGACCAGGCACTGCAGGGCATCAACAGCCGGGTCTTCGACCGGATCGCCCGGCTGCCGATGCCGACCGTCGCGGCCGTCGACGGTTACGCGCTGGGTGGCGGCGCCGAACTCGCGTACGCCTGCGACGTCCGGCTCGCCTCGCCGGCTGCGGTCTTCGGCAACCCGGAGCCCGGGCTCGGCATCCTGGCGGCGGCCGGCGCCTGCTGGCGGCTGCGCGAGCTGGTCGGCGCTTCGGTCGCCAAGCAGGTGCTGCTGGCCGGGCGCCGGATCGACGCCGACGACGCACTGCGTTTCGGTCTGGTCGCCGAGGTCGTCCCGGCCGGTGAGCTGGTCGAACGAGCCCACGCGCTGCTCGACCGGATGGCCCGTTCGGGCCCGCTCGCCCTGCGCCTGACCAAGCTGGTCGCCGACGGCGGCGGCCACCCGCTCACCGACGATTTAGCCCAGGCGATCCTCTTCGAGTCCGAGGACAAACGCGTACGGATGGCTGCTTTCCTGGCCGGAGGCCGATCATGACCGCGCCCACTCCCACCGTGCCCAAACTGGTCGCCGTGATCGGCGGCGGCCGGATGGGCGCCGGCATCGCGCAAGTCTTTGCCGTGGCAGGCTCGGCGGTCTGGCTCGTCGAGCGTGACCCGGCCACCGCCGCGGCCGCCCGCGACCGGGTGGCGATGGGTCTGCACCGCGCGGCCGAGCGGGGCGCGCTCGCCGAGTCGGCCGACCTGGTGCTCGAACGACTGTTGCTCCTGGACGACCTCTCCGCGCTGAGCACCGACACCGATCTGGTGGTCGAGGCCGTGCCCGAGGAGGCCGCGCTCAAGATCCGGGTGCTGGCCGCCGCCGAGCGGGCCGTCGGCGACCACACCGTCCTGGCCAGCAACACCAGCTCTCTCTCGATCACCGGAATAGCCGACGGGCTGAGCCGGCCCGAACGATTCCTCGGCCTGCACTTCTTCAATCCGGTACCGGCGAGCAAACTCGTCGAGATCGTGACCGGCCCGCAGACCAGCGACACCGCCCACGAGGCGGCCCGGTCGTGGGTGGCGGCGCTGGGCAAGAGCGAGGTCGTCGTGCGTGACTCGCCGGGCTTCGCCACCAGCCGGCTCGGGGTGCTGCTCGGGCTCGAGGCGATCCGCATGCTGGAGGAGGACGTCGCCGACGCGGCCTCGGTCGACCGGGCGATGGAACTGGGCTACCGGCACCCGATGGGCCCGCTGCGCTCCACCGACCTGGTCGGGCTCGACGTGCGCCTGGCGATCGCCGAACATCTGCACCGCGAGCTGGGCGAACGGTTCGCCCCGCCGCGGCTGCTCCGCGACAAGGTGGCCCGCGGCGAACTCGGTCGCAAGACCGGCCAGGGCTTCTACACCTGGGAGACATCGTGAGCGACCAAGTGATCGACACCACCGGCGAAGGGGTCTTCGCCGCGACGATCGAGAGGGACCAGCGCGTCGAGCCGCGCGACTGGATGCCCGAGGGTTACCGCACGACGATGATCCGGCAGATCGCGCAGCACGCCCACTCCGAGATCATCGGCATGCAGCCCGAGGGCGCCTGGATCACCCGGGCACCGTCGTTGCGCCGCAAGGCGATCCTGCTGGCCAAGGTGCAGGATGAGGCCGGCCACGGGCTCTACCTCTACTCCGCCGCCGAGACGCTCGGCGCCGACCGGGGCGACCTGACCCGGCGGCTCATCGAAGGCCGCCAGAAATACTCCTCGATCTTCAACTATCCGACGCTCACCTTCGCGGACGTCGGCGTGATCGGCTGGCTCGTCGACGGCGCCGCGATCTGCAACCAGGTGCCGCTCTGCCGCAGTTCCTTCGGGCCCTATGCGAGGGCGATGATCCGCATCTGCAAGGAGGAGTCGTTCCATCAGCGGCAGGGCTACGAGCTGCTGATGACGATGATGCGGGGCACCGAGGCGCAGCGCGAGATGGTGCAGGACGCGGTGAACCGGTGGTGGTGGCCGTCGCTGATGATGTTCGGCCCGCCCGACGCGGAATCGCCGAACACCGCCCAATCGATGGCCTGGAAGATCAAGCGGCACACCAACGACGAGCTGCGCCAGCGCTTCGTCGACATGAGCGTGCCGCAGGCCGAAGCGCTCGGCGTCACGCTGCCCGACCCCGACCTGCGGTGGAACGCCGAACGCGGGGTCCACGACTTCGGCGAGATCGACTGGTCCGAGCTCAAGCGGGTGATCTCGGGGGACGGGCCGCTGAACGCCGAGCGGATCGCGCACCGCCGCCGAGCCGACGAGGAAGGCGCGTGGGTCCGCGAGGCGGCGGCTGTGCACGCGGGGAAACACCAGGGGGTGCAGGGATGAGTGGCGAGATCAGGCACGAGTGGCCCCTGTTCGAGGTATTCGTGCGGGCCAAGCGCGGCCTCAACCACGTCCACGTCGGATCGTTGCGAGCCGCCGATCACGAGATGGCGCTGCATCACGCGCGTGACCTCTACACACGCCGCAACGAGGGTGTCAGCATCTGGGTGGTGCGCTCCGACGACGTGGTGACCTCCGGGTCCGACGACAAGGAGGCGTTCTTCGCGCCCAGCGGCGACAAGGTCTACCGCCACCCGACGTATTACGCCATCCCCGACTCCGTTCCGCACATCTGAGGCCGCGATGTCCTTCGACGACGCCTACCAGGCCCTCACCGACCACGACGACGACGCGCGCTGGGCCTACGGGACAGGGTTCGCCGACCCGCTGGCCGACGTGCCGACCGCCCTGCCCGACGGCGTGGACCGCGCCGATCTGGCCGCCTACTGCCTCATGCTGGGCGACGACGCGCTGATCATGTCGCACCGGCTCCAGCAGTGGGTGACTCGCGCGCCCGAGCTCGAGGACGAGATGGCGATCGCGAACATCGCCCTCGACCTGCTCGGTCAGGCCCGCCTTCTGCTGACCCGGGCGGGGGAGGCCGAGGGCGCCGGGCGCGACGAGGACGACCTGGCCTACCTGCGCGACCCGCGGGACTTCCGCAACGTGGGCCTCGTCGAGCGCACCGACGCCGACTTCGGCCATCTGATCGCACGCCTGCTCGCCTTCGCGACGTGGCGGCTCGCCCTGCTCGACCGGCTGGCCGCCGCGGGCGACCCGGTGCTCGCCGCGATCGGCGCCAAGGGCGTCAAGGAGGTCACCTACCACCGCGACTACGCGGCGGGCTGGGTCGTGCGCCTCGGCGACGGCACCGACCTCTCGCACCGGCGAATGCAGGACGCGATCGACGCCGTGTGGCCCCTGGTCGACGAACTGTTCGAGGCCCACGCGGTCGAGTCCCGCCTCGCCGCCACCGGAGTGGCGGTCGACCCCGCCACGCTGCGCCCGGAGTTCGACGCCGTTCTCAGCCAAGTTCTTCGCGCCGCGACTCTGGACACCCCCGCGCGCGCGCAAGCGCCGGGCGAGCGCGGCAGTGCGCGGGGCCGCGGCGGCGTCCACGGTGCGGAGCTCGCCGAGGTCCTCGCCGAGTTGCAGGGGCTGGCCCGTGCGACGCCGGGCGGTGTCTGGTGACTGGGGTTCAGGCGACCGCGGCCGAGGTGGCGGCGACCGTCACCGACCCCGAGCTGCCCCTGCTGACGCTTGCCGAGCTCGGCATCCTGCGCGAGGTGCGCGAGACCGGCGACGGCGTCGAGGTGACGATCACCCCGACCTACTCGGGCTGTCCGGCGATGGAGACCATCCGCGCCGACCTGCTGCGCGCGTTGCGCCAGGCGGGCTACCGGCGGGCGAGCGTCCGGACGCTTCTCGCACCGGCGTGGACCACCGACTGGATCTCCGATTCCGGCAAGGCCAAGCTCGTCGCGGCCGGCATCGTCCCGCCCGGGCCGGCGCCCCGCCGCGCCCCCGGGCCGGTGCCGCTCGTGCTCGGCGTCCGTGACGAGCCGATCGCCTGCCCGCGCTGCGGGGAGCCGCGGAGCGAGCGGCTCGCCGCGTTCGGTGCGACTGCCTGCCGTGAGCTGCGGCGCTGCCCGGCCTGCCGGGAGCCCTTCGAGCATATGAAGGAGATCTGACGTGCGGGACTTCCACGCGCTGCGCGTCGCCGAGGTCGAACGGCTCTGCTCCGACGCCGTCGCGGTGACCTTCGACGTTCCGGACGATCTGGCCGGCGTCTACGCGTTCCGGCCAGGGCAGTCGCTGACCGTGCGGCGCCCCGGCGACGAGCGGGACGAGCGCCGGTCGTACTCGATCTGCGCCCCCGACGGCGCCCGGCCCCGGATCGGCGTGCGCGAGGTGCCCGGCGGGAGGGTTTCCGGCTGGCTCGTGCGGGAGCTGCGGGTCGGCGACGCTGTCGAGGTGGCCCCGCCCTCCGGCACGTTCACGCCCGAACTCGGAGCGGGCGGGCGGCACGTGATGATCGCGGCGGGTTCCGGCATCACGCCGGTGCTGTCGATCGCCACCTCGCTGCTGCGCGACCCGCAGGCCCACGTCGCTGTGCTTTACGGCAATCGGCGGGCCGACACGGTGATGTTCGCCGAGGAACTGTCCGACCTGAAGGACCGGCACCCGTCCCGCCTCGAACTGGTGCATCTGCTGTCCCGCGAGGCGCGCGAGGTCGATCTGCTCAGCGGCCGACTCGACGGGGCGAAGCTGCGGGCCCTGCTCCCGTTGCTGCTCGACGTGGGGGCGGTCGACCACTGGTGGCTGTGCGGGCCGTTCGGGATGGTCGTCGACGCGACCGAGGTGCTCGGTGCGGCCGGGGTCGCGCCCGAGCGGATCCACCGTGAGCTCTTCTGGGTCGACGAGGCGCCGCCGGAACCGGTACGCGAGGAGTCGGCGCCGGCGGCCGAGAGCAGCGAGGTGACCGTTTTGCTCGACGGCCGGTCCACGACCGTCACCGTCGCCCAGGGCGCCACCGTGCTCGAAGGCGCCCAGCGCAGCCGGCCCGACCTGCCCTTCGCCTGCAAGGGCGGGGTCTGCGGCACGTGCCGGGCCCGGGTGGTCGAAGGTGACGTGGTGATGCGGCGCAACTTCGCCCTCGAACCGGCCGAGGTGGCCGCCGGCTTCGTCCTGACCTGCCAGTCGACCCCGGCGTCCCCGAAGGTGACCGTCACCTTCGACGACTGAACCCCGACGTCGGGCCGGGGCGCCGCCTGCCCTGACTGCGCTGCGTCCGGCCCTGACCGTGCTGCGTCCTGCCCTGACCGTGCTGCGTTCTGCCCTGACCGTGCTGCGTTCTGCCCTGACCGTGCTGCGTCCTGCCCTGACTGCGCTGCGTCCTGCCCTGACCGTGCTGCGTTCTGCCCTGACCGCGCCGTCGTTCGGACGGCGACGGCGCGACAGGGCGTCGTCGGGCGAGAGCCGCCGTCAGGCGGCCGTCCGGGCCAGGGCGAAGATCTGGCTCTCCTCCGGGCCGTCGGCCGGCGTGAACGTCACCGTCTCGATGCTGTCCACGGCGAAGCCGTGCGCCTCGAGCACCGCGACCAGATCGGGCTCCAGATAGCCGGAAACGGTCACTGGCACGCCCAGGAACTCGAACGGCAGGCTGTCGCCGTCGAAGTTGACCATGCCGATGCCGAAGTAGCCGCCCGGCTTCAGCCAGCCGTGGACCTTGTCGAGCGTGCGCTCGATGTCGGCCTTGCTGAGCATCAGCAGCGCAAAGAACGCGGTCACCGCCTCGAAGCTGCCGAAATCGTCCGCCAGCTCCCGGAAGTCGGCATGCACGAACTCGGCGGCCGGCACCTGTTCGCGAGCCAGGCGCAGCATCCCCTCGGAGATGTCCACGCCCACGACCCGGTGATCCGACTCGGTCAGCACCTTGGCCGTCGGCACCCCCGTCCCGCAGCCCAGATCGAGCACCGACGTGCCGCCCGGAAGCGCCGCGGCGATCTGTTCGATCAGCGCGGCCTGAAAGGGGTTGTGGCTGTGTTCGTCCTGGTACTTCTCGGCAAGTTGATCGAATACCTCCATGCGCCGCAGGTTACCCGGCGTACGGATTCATATCCATGAGGTGATCGTCCCCAGTGGACCAGCTCATCGGAGGACCTTGGTTACCCGCTCCTTGGCGATCCGCTGGTCGAGGCGGGCAGCGTCAAGATTCGCGCAGAGGACGATCGACGCACCGACCGACATAGGACCCAGCAGCCAGATCAGCGGCTGCTCCTGTGCCGCCGTGTCGATCAGCACCCGGTCGCCGGGGCCGATGCCGTTCCGCTCGGCGAGGGCCACCGCCGCCTCGGCGTATTCCCGGTAGGTCGTGCCGTCGACGACCGCGGGCCGGTGCTCCTCGACCGCCGGGTGCGGCGGGCGTACTCCCAGGTAGGGACGCAGCGCGGTCGTGTAGTCCTGGTAGCCCTCGGGTACCTCGGCCGTGGCGGCGCCGTGCGCGGCCAGTCCGAGGACGAATTGGTGCCGCCCGGCCGGAACCTCGTCGAGCCAGTTGCCGATACGGCGGTGTTCCACGAACGTCACGTCCAGGGCGTCACCCGCCGGAATCAGACCGGCGGTCGCCCAGCCACGGATCGACAGCTCGAGCCCGGCCGACCAGGCACCGAGCAGGACGGCCGCGGTCTGCCAGTGCGGCGGCAACAGCACCGCGGCGGTAGCGCCCGGACCGAGCTCGCAACCCTCGGTGAGCAGCGCGGCGGTCGCCGCCGTCCAGCCACCGAACTCACCGGTGGTCAGGCCGAACCGCTCGCCGGTCGCGTCGTCGAAGTACGTGATCAGATCGGACGAGGTCATGCCCCAACTCTAGGGCGCGACTACGCAGCGAGCGGGCCGCGACCACCCCGAGCGGGCAGCGACCACGTGCCCCTCGCGCCGGGCGGGGGTGACCGAGGACATACAGAGAACCCACAGACGTCTCACCGGATCCCGACAAGCTTCGGGGCCACTGTTGCCTCATCAGCCAACGAATCGAGGCGTCGCCATGACCGATCTGATGAGCCGGCCCACTCACTCCGGACACACCGGCGGTTACCACGACAACGTGACGCCGCCGCCCCCGCCGGAACCTCCGCTCGCACCGTCGTCCGGTGACCGGCGCTGGCCGCGCCGGGTGGCCGGAGGAGCCGCCGTGCTCGCGCTGATCGCCGTGGGCGGCTCAGCGGGTGGCGTGGCCGCCGAGCGTTACCTGATCGACCACCCCACCACCACCGCGACCGGCACTGCGACCGGCACCGCGACCGGCACCGCGACCGGCACCGCGACCGGCACCGCGACCGGCACTGACGGCGCCGACCTCGCCGCCATCGTCAAGCAGGTGCAGCCGAGCGTCGTCACCGTGCTCGTCGACAGCGACCAGGCGACGTCCCTGGGCTCCGGCGTGGTGATCGGCACGGACGGCCTGATCCTTACCAACAACCACGTCATCGAGGGCGGCGGCACCGCCAGCGTGCGGCTCTCCTCCGGGCGGACCGTGCCGGCCCAGGTCGTCGCCACCGACACCGCTCACGATCTGGCGTTGGTGCAGGCCTCCGGGCTCTCCGGCCTGACTCCGGTCACTTTCGGTACGAACGACAGCGTCGCTGTGGGTGACTCCGTACTGGCGTTCGGGGCGCCGCTCGGTCTGGAGAACACGGTCACATCCGGCATCGTGTCCGCGCTGGACCGCAGCATCGACACCGCCACCGAGTCCGCGGTCGGCGGCAGCGGCGGCAGCGAGAACCTGACCGGCCTCCTCCAGACCGACGCCGCCATGAACCAGGGCAACTCGGGTGGCGCGCTGGTCGACCTCTCCGGGCACGTGATCGGCATCAACGTCGCGATCGCCACCGCCGGCAGCTCCTCCACGGGCAGCATCGGCGTCGGGTTCGCCATCCCGGCCGACACCGTCGTGGCGGCCGTCAAGGCGATGGAAGCCCGGCGCGGCTGATCAGCCACCCGGCCGCGGCCCCAGAACGCTTGCTCCAAAGGCCGCGGCCCGAGGTCCAGCGACACGGCGGGCAGGTCGGTCAGGAACACCTGGATCACGGCGTTGCCGGCGGCCATCTCCTCGGTGGTTCAGCCCGCCAGGTGACCCCAGCGGTCTTCGAGGTCCTGCCACGTGCCCTGATCCTCGACCTTGCCGGCGATCAGAACCACGACCCGGTCGGCCTGGCTCAGCGCCGCCCGCTTCGACGTCGAGCCGACCACCGTCACGCCGTGGGCGCGCAATGCCCGCCAGAGTTCCAGCTCCGTCGTGACGTCCAGCGCCGACGACACGTCGTCCGCGATCAGCAGTTCCGTGCGTGGCGCCAAGGCGCGGGCCAGCGCCAGCCGCTGCAGCTGGCCACCGGACAGTCGCGTGCCCTTGTGGCCGATCAGCAGCTGCAGACCGCCTCCGGCCGCCGCCAGGTCGTGTTCCAGCTGGGCCGTCGAGACCGCGTCGGCCGCGTCCACCTCGTGGCCGAGCTGGATGTTGTCGGCCACCGTGCCCGAGAGCACCCGCGGCAGTTGGGCCACGTAGCCCACCTGATTGGGCCGCAGGAACACCTCCGGCTCGTTCACCGGCTCGCCGTTCCAGCGCAGCTCACCGGCGTGGTGCACGATGCCGGCCAGCGCGCGCAGCAGCGACGACTTGCCCGAGCCGACCGGCCCGACGACCAGCACCAGCTGGCCGCGTTCGACCGTCAGGTCCACGTCCTGAGCCCCGACCGTGCCGTTCTCGTGCACCGCGCTGAAGTTCCGCAGCTCCAGCGTGCGCAACGGGTTGCGCGGCGCGGTCGGCGGGGCCGGTGCGGTGCCCGCGGCCAGGTCGACCCCGGGCACGTCGGACGAGTAGTCGGTGACGCCGGTCATCTCGACCGTGCGCCGGGTCCAGACCCGGGCCGACGGGAACTGGGAGACCAGCGACGCCGTGGTCCAGGCGAACCAGCGCGCCGCCCCCAGTACCGCCACCGCGATGAGGGTGGCCGCGGCCGAGAGTGAACCCGACAGGTAGAGCGCCCACACCGCGATCGGCAGCAGGCCGCTGGCGATCGACGGGGTGGAGCGCGCCCACACCTGGATGGAGATCTCGCGGCGCTGCAGATCGCTGCGGACGCCGTCGAGCCGGGCCAGGTGGGCCAGCACCGGCTGGGTGGCGCCGGCCAGCTTGACCGTCCGGGCCGCTGACAGCGACGACACCAGGGCGGTGGCGAACCCCGCGCGGGCCGCCACCGTGCGCCGGGCCGCCTTCTCGAGCTTCGGACCGAACAGGGTGGCCGCGAGACCGGAGATCACCATCGTGCCCAGGAAGAACAGGGCGGGCACGAACGACTGGGCCGCCAACGTCATCGCCACCACCATGACCAGGCTGGTGGCGTTGTCGATGAGGTTGTCGGCCAGCATGACCACGCGCTCGGTGTCGCCGCCCTGGGCCACGACCTCGGCGGGCGTGTGCTTGCTGACCCGGCGCGGGCCGACCTGGCCGTGCACCAGGCGCAGGCTGATCCGCAGCATCTGCCGGACCCACCACTCGGGGAACCAGGCGCCCGTGTAATACAGGGTCGGGATCGCGACCAGCAGGCCCGCGGCGATCCCGATCGCGGGGTAGAGCGGATTTCCCCCGTTGTCGACCACATCGGCCCAGAGCAGTGGCAGGATCGCGCCGTCGAGGCCGAGCAGCACGAGGATCACGAAGAGCGAGACCGCGCCCAGCCCGTACCGCTTGTCGTTCATGGTCAGCCGGACGATCTCGCGCATCGTGCGGGTGCGCGGCGCGTCGGGCAGCGGCGGCGGGTCGACCGGCGGCAACTTGGTGGCCAGTGCCTCCGCCCCCAGCTCGACCCGCGCCGCGGTGTCCCAGTCGTGCTCCTCGACCAGCAGCGCGCCGCCGCCCGCCGTCGTCGCGGGCACGGCCAGGTTGCTGCTCGCCATCAGCTCGGCGAACCGCCTCGACGCGCGCAACGGGCCCGCCTCGAGCACCTCGCCGTCGGCCAGCACCACCACCTCGTCGCAGCGCTGGACGGACGACAGCCGGTGCGCGACGATCACGCCGATGCGGCCGGTGAGCAGGCGGTCGGTGGCCCGTTGGACCCACGACTCGGTGACCGGGTCCATCCGCGCGGTGGCCTCGTCGAGGATCACCACGTGCGGGTCGCGGACCAGGATGCGCGCGAACGCGACGAGCTGTTCCTGACCGGCCGAGAGCTTGTAGCCGCCCTCGCCGAGTTTGGTGTCGATGCCGTCGGGCAGGCTGCTCGCCCACGGGCTCAGCCCCAGCTCGTCGAGCGCGCCGGCCGCCTTCGGCAGCAGGTCGGGGTCGAAGAGCGCGATGTTCTCGGCCAGTGTGCCGGACAGGATCTCCGTACGCTGCGGCACGATCGCCGTCCACCGGCGCAGGCCCTCGACCTCCAGATCGTTGAGGTCGACGCCGCCCAGGAAGACGGTGCCGCGCGGCACGTCGACCGCCCGCGTCAGCACCTTGGCCAGCGTGGACTTGCCCGAGCCGGTGCGCCCGATCAACGCGTACGACCGGCCGCGCGCGAAGGCCAGGGTGACGTCCCGCAGCGCGGGTGGCCGGGTGCTGTCGGATTCGCCGTACCGGAAGGTCAGGTCGCGCACGTGCAGGTCGCCGTCGATCGGGGGCACCCCGGCGGTGGGCTCCTGCGGCACGTCTTGCAGGAGCTGCACGCGGCTCCACGCGCCGAGCGCGTTCTGCAGCTCGGGCACCATGCGGGTGACGTGCTCGAGCGTGCCGCCGAAGCCGAGCGCCAGCAGCCACACCGCGGTCAGCCGTGCGCCGTCGATGTGCCCGGCGATCAGGGCCCAGGCACCGACGACGACCAGAGCGGCGATCAGCGTACGGGTGATGGAGCCGGCGCCCATCGTGATGCGCGACGACGAGCGCCACACGAGACGTCCGCGCCGCAGCACCTCGGACGCCCGCCGGGCGTAGAGCCGGAGCACGTAGGGCGCGGCCAGGCTGGTACGCACGTCGTCCTGGCCGTGGATGGATTCCTCCATGACGGCGGCCAGGTCGGACCAGGCCTCCTCCTCGGAGATCCGCAGCGGCGAGAGGCGCTGGACCGGCTTGTTCATGACGGCGTAGAGCAGCAGCGACACGAGCACCATGCCGACACCGGCGGGCCACCACACGAAGAACGCGGTCACGATCGACAGTGTCGCCACGGCGATGGACTGGAGAATCCGCACGCCGCTGCCGCGCAGCTCGGCGCCGACCTGGTAGACGTCGGAGTCGATGCGGTCGAGCAGTTCGCCGACGGGGGTGGTCTCGAGCCGGGGCAGGTCTTGCCCGAACGCCACCCGGTTGAGCCCGCGGCGCACCCGGGCGGCCCAGTCGGCGGTCAGCCGGGCGGCGACCAGCCCGACGCAGACGTCACTGAGCACGGACGCGACGAGCGCGCCGGCCAGCACGGCGAAGAGCGGCATGGATCGGTTGACGAGGACCTGGCCGGCCAACGCCAGCGCACCCGCCGACCCGGCTGCGCCGAGCAGGATGAGAGCCGCCGCGAGGGCCGAGCGGCTCCTCGAGGTGGCCCACAGGTCGCGAAGCAGGCGCATTGATGGTGTCCTCTGATCGGAAAGAAGGCGGTCCACCCATCTTGTTCGGCCGGCCGAAGGTCTTCAACGCAATTACCGCGTGCACCGGCATGGCACCGGTCACCGCCGATCGCCGTGCGAGATCTTCCGGTTGCGGTGCGTGCAACGGCGGTGCGGGTGTGGCTCGGTTTGTGACGTCAGCCCGCACGCAGGGTCAGCAGGGTGATCTCGCTCGGGGCGAAGATGCGGAACGGCGGCCCCCAGAAACCCGTGCCGCGGCTCGTGTAGAGCTGGGTGCGCTCCGAGTGGCGCGACAGCCCCTGAAGCACCGGCTGGTCGAGGCGGACCAGATAGTGGAACGGCCACATCTGGCCGCCGTGGGTGTGGCCCGAGATCTGCAGGTCGACCCCGTGCGCGACCGCCCCCGCGATCTGCGCCGGTTGGTGGGCCAGCAGCAGCACCGGCAGCGATGGGTCGGCCCCCTCGAGCGCCGCCTCGTGGTCGGTGTGGTGGCCGGGCACGCCCGAGCCCGCCGCCGTACGGTCGTCGACGCCGGCCACGACCAGCGAGTCGCCGCCGCGTGAGACGACCACATGCCGGTTGTGCAGGGCCTCCCAGCCGAGCGAGGCCATGTGTTCCACCCAGCGCTGGGCGCCGCTGAAGTATTCGTGGTTGCCGGTCACGTAGACCCTGGTCATCGACGCCCGGATGTCGCCCAGCGGGGCCGCCTGGCTGCGGCGCTGGGCCACCTCGCCGTCGGCGATGTCGCCGGTGTGCGCGACCAGGTCGGGGTCGAGCGCGTTGACCACCTCGGTGACCCGGCGCGACCAGCGGGACCGCTCGATCGGCCCGTAGTGCGTGTCGGTCAGCAGCACCAGCCGCAGCCCGTCGAGCCCCGCGCCGAGCCGGGGCACGACGACGTCGACCCGGCGGACCCGGGGAACCCGCCGGGCCTCCCCGAACCCCCACAGCAGCAGGACCAGCGTGACGACGACCACGACGGCCGTGGCGACCCGGGACCGGGTCGGGTCGTCGACGCCGAAGGCCCACAGCACCAGGCTGAGGATCTGCCCGGCGACGGACCAGACGAACAGCTGCCAGACGACGCCCAGCATGGTGTCGGCGATGATGGACGGGCCGTCGCGGTGGTGCCGGCTGTGGCCCAGGAACATCAAGAACGGGAACGCCACCAGGGCGACTGCGAAGGCGATCGTGCCGGCGACGAAGACCCCGGTGGGCCAGTCGTTGCCCGCGGCGATCAACGTCCACCAGGGCACGCCGAACAGCAGCAGCAACACCACGACCAGGATCGCCGCGAATCGGATCGCGCGGCTCGGCCGGCGGCGGCGCGGTGGGGTCTCGACTGCTTCTCCTACGGACACGCATTGAACTATGACACCTCAGGCGGGTGGCGTGCCGACCCGGTGGATGTACTCGGACTGGACGAGCCGAGGGGGCTGGACCGTCCACGACGACTTCGCCTACGGCACCACGGCCGGGGCTTCGTACGCCGGTTCCGGTTACCCGGATAGTCCCAGCCCGAGACGCAGGCCGGCCACGCCCGCGGGGGAGTGCGGCCGCTTCGTCGCCCGGGACAGGTCATCCCGTACGTCGGAGGGTAGTTCGTCGCCGAGCGTGCGCAACCGGGGGTAGAGGTCGAGCACGTCCCGCTGCGTCAGCGCCCCCACCCCGATGAGCAGGCCGTTGATCGCCCCCGGCGTCCGCACCAGCTCGGCGCAGAGCTCGCGGCGCCACCGCGGGTCGTCGACGCGGGCGGCGAACTCGCGGGCGATCCGGTTGCCGGCCGGCGACGGCTCCGGGCGGACGGCGTGCCGCCCGGCGCGCGCGGGCACCGGGGCCAGGCGGCAGGCGATGCCGAGCAGGCGGGCCAGCTCCGGCACGGTGAGCACGTCCAGCCCGGTCGCGCAGGTCTCGCAGAGGCGGTAGTAGGTGGCCGCGTGCACGAGGGTGGCCGGGCGCGGGCAGTCGCCCAGCGGCCCGCAGAGCCGGTCCAGGATGATCTCGGCGAGGGTGCCCTCGTGGTCGAAGCGGCCGACCCCGAAGTAGGCCGCCGGGGCGTTCCGAAATCGGGTCAGCGCGGTCCGAGCGCTGGTGTAATGGTCGGAAGCCACGCTGATGCGAGGAAGCCCGCCGTCAGCCTGCAAATGGATCAATCGAAACATATCCGACCCCCGGATGGAAAGGACCGTCGTCCATCGGAGGTACGGGCGCGGGGGCGTGACGGTTCACTCGTCCCGGCCGCCGGTGAAGAAAATGTTACGAACCCGGGACAGCCGGAAGAAGTCGAAGGTCACCGCGTGCAGCGCGTAGATCGCCGCCGAGAGGATCACGAACATCGCCGCGAGGACGACGGTGACCGCCGGATCCAGGGCTCGCCAGGCGACCGGTACCAACGTTGCCCCTAGCACGACGGCCGCCTGGCAAGTAGCCTCCGCGCAGCGCCGGGGATCGAATGTCATAGCCTTCACCCTTCCGGGTGGTGCTCCCTGCGCGCCTCTGCCCGGAGCGGGACCTGGTCTACGACTTTCGGCAGAGGGACAAAACCGCGAAACCCGCAACCCGCGCAATGGTTCCACCTAGCGTGGAACCTCAGACCACGAGGCGTACGAGGACGACAGCGTGACCGTGACGACGAGGCCGGACTGGACCACGCTCCCGGCGCTCATGTACCACTCCGTCTCCGCCGTCGGCGGCCCGATGCGCGAGCTCGCCGTGCCTCCTGACCTGCTCCGGGAGCAGTTGCGGGCGCTCACCGCCGCGGGCTACCGCCTGGTCGGCCTCACCGAGGCGCTCGACCTGCTGGCCGCCGGCAGCACCGACCGGCTGCTCGCGGTCACGTTCGACGACGGCTACCGGGACTTCCTCACCGAGGGCGTGCCGGTGCTCCAGGAGACCGGCACGAAGGCCACCCTCTACGCCTCGGTGGGCCACCTGGGTGAGACGGCGGACTGGCTCGGCCGGTGGGCACCCGACTTCGGGCCGATGCTGACCTGGGACGAGCTGGGCGAGGTGGCCGCGGCGGGGGTCGAGATCGGCAACCACAGCCTGATCCACCACCCGCTCGACGTGCTGCCGCCCGCACAGCTGCGCGACGAGATCACCCGCAGTCACGACGAGCTCGAACAACGGCTGCAGATCAACGTACGGTCGTTCGCCTATCCACACGGGTACAACAGCCGTCGGGTCCGTGACATAGTGGCCGCCACCGGACACGAGAACGCCACCGAGGTCGGCCGTCGGCTGCACACGCCGGAGGACAAGCAGCTCGCCGTCCCGCGTCTGCAGCCCACCCCCGACCACAGCGGCGCCGACCTGGTCGAGCTCGTCCAGCACGGCGAGGCCGGGCTGATCCCCAAGGTCAAGCAGATCGCGCAGCCCGGCTGGCGCGTGGTCCGCAAGGTCGCCCGGACGTTCGGAAGGAACCTGACGTGAGGCGCCGGAGTCTGCTGGGTCTGGGCGCACTCGCCGCCGCCGTGCCGCTCACCGGTTGCAAGACGTACCGCTCCGACGACGTACCACCGCCGGTGGTCTCGCACTCGCCGCCCGCGCCGGGTGCTGTGGTCGGCGTTACGCCCGTGGTCACCAAGGGTGGTGGGCCCGTCCCGTTCGTGCACGGCGCGGTCATGCTCGGGGCGTACACCGATCTCAAGGGTCTCGGCCCGAGTGCGGGGATCGACCTGCGCCGCCGCCAGCTCGGGCGCCCGGAGCGCATCGTGCACCGGTACTACTCCTGGGACGACCAGCTTCCGATCTCCCTGCCGTACGTGTCCTCGAAGAGCACGCTGATGATCTCATGGCGCGGACCGGCCTACAAAGACATCAACGGCGGCGCCGCGGACAAGCTGATCGCCCGCGCGGCCCGCCGCCTGGCTCAGCGCAAGAAGCCCACCCTGCTGCGCTGGGCCTGGGACATGAACCGCGCCTTCTACAAATGGGGCGGACCGGACAACAACCGCGACACGGCGGGCTACATCAAGGCGTACCGGCGGATCCACGGCATCTTCGCCGACGAGGGCGCGGAGAACGTCTCCTGGGTCTGGAGCCCGAACTGGAACTCGCGCCCCGACGAGGACTGGAACGCCTTCACGAACTACTATCCGGGTGATGAGTACGTCGACTGGGCAGGCGTGTCCGGCTACGCCCAGGCACAGGCCCCGGGCGACCTGTTCGACGCGTTCTACGAGACCTACGCGACCCGCAAACCCATCATGATCACCGAAGTGTCGGCGGTGGACCGGGGCAGCGCGACCAAACCCGAGTGGATCGACTCGTTCCGCGAGTGGGTCAAGGAACACCCGGCGATCGGCGCCGCGATCTGGTTCGACACCGACACGCACCCGGGCTCGCAGGAGAAGTGGCGGATCGACTCGACGCCCGCCGCCCTGGCGGCCTACAAGGCGATGTCGAACGACCCGGTCTTCACCGGGTGACCACAGGAGCACATCGGATGGTGCCGGCCACCCACCGCGCGCCGTCCGGTCCCCGCCGCCGATGGCTGGGCCTGGTCATCGTGCTGCTGGTCGGCGGCACCGCGGCCGCCGGCTACCGGGCCTACTTCTACGAAGGCGTGCCCGACGTGGCGGCCGCCGGCGCCGGCTACTGGGTCTCCACGCACGGCTCGGACGACGCCGACGGCAGCCCCGAGAAGCCTTGGAAGACGATCGCGCACGCGGTCGAAGTCGCGCCGGCCAAGTCGAAGATCTTCGTGCGGGCAGGCACCTACGCCCCGTTCACGGTCTCGCGGCCGAACCTGAGCGTGAGCAGCGCGCCGGGCGAGGAAGCGACCGTCGAGGGCGTGGCCGGGGTGCGCGACGGGGTGCTGATCGCGGCCACCGGCACGACGATCGCCGACCTGACCGTACGAGGATGCGTGCCCAAGCCGAACGCCGACGTGAACATCACCGGCGACCACGGCAGCGGCATCCGGGTGCACAAAACCAGCAAGGTGACGATCCGGGGCGTGACCGTGCGCGACAGCCACGGCGACAACGCGACGGGCAAACCGGTGGGCTGCTACGGCATTCTGGTGACCGAGTCCCAGGACGTACGGGTGACCGGCTCCGACGTCTTCCACAACGGCGCGGGCATCTCGATCAGCCGGGGCGGGCGAGGGGTGCTGGTCGACGGCAACGACGTGCACGACCAGGACCGGATCATCCAGAACACCGATCAGGGCAGCGACGACTTCGGCGGGTACGGGTTGTCGGCGACGTTCATCACGGCGAAGCCGGGGCCGGTGTTCCGCGACAACACAGTGCGCCGCAACTACGGGCCGTCGCAGGACTACGGGGTGGACGGCGGCGGGATCGAGATCTACGACGCGGCCAACACGACGATCACGGGGAATACGTTCGAGACCAATGACGGCGTGTTGGAGACAGGGACGGCCGACGGCGGAGGGTGCGCCAACAATGTCTTCACGGGCAACAAGGCGATCGGCGGGACCGGGCCGGAGGGGTTCGAGAACGACACGGGGCTGGTGCTGCGCTGCGCGGTGGGGTTGACGATCAGCGGCAACACCTTCAGCGACCTGTCGAAGTTCACCTTCCTGCTGGCCACGGGGAGCGAGTTCGCGGGCAGCATCGAAGGGGTGCGGATCACCGGCAACACGGTGACCCGCGCCGACAACGCGGCTGTCTACCGGCTGCAGATCGACGGCGGGGCGGCACCGAACATGGTGATCGACAAGAACGACTACCAGACCGGGGACAACAACTTCGGCATCCTCAACGGAAGCTTCACCGAGGCGTCGGTCACCTATGACCAGTGGGTGGCTCGCACGGGGTTCGACAAGACGTCGACGCTCAAGCGCTGAAACGTTTGTCGCGCTGGGCTGACACTGGGGCGGTGGGGCTTTGTTGCGGTGACCGGGCGGGGCCGGCGGGGACAAACGGGATAGACGAGTGGGGCTTGGGTGGGCTAGATCCAGCGGCTGCCTAGCCACATTCGGGCGGACCAGGCGTCGTGAGGGATGGATTGGCCCACGAAGATGGGGAAGAAGTAGGCGAAGCACAGGGCCACTACGGCTACGTAGATGCCGGCGGCCACGGTGCCCAGGAGCTGGCGGTCGGTTCGGGCCGCGCCCTGGGCGATGCCTTCGGGTGGGGTCATGATCGCGCCCAGGACGTAGACGACGGCGAGGATCAGGAACGGCAGGGCGGGGAGGGCATAGAACGAGAACATCGTCCGGCCGTCCTTGATCGCGTAGTAGAACCACGGGAGCAGACCGGCGGCGGCGGGGATGAGGATGGCCCAGGCTCGCCAGTCGCGGCGGGCCAGGCCGAACCAGATCAGCAGGGCCAGCGCGGGGAGGAACGACCACCAGAGGATCGGTGTGCCCAGCAGCAGGATCTGGCGGGCGCAGCTCGGCGCACCGCAGTCGGTGGCGCCGGGCCAGTAGAAGTTGACCGGGCGGCCCAGCAGAAGCCACTGCCAGGGCCAGGACTGGTACGGGTGGCGCGAGGTCAGGCCGCTGTGGAAGCCGTACGCCTCGGAGTGGTAATGCCACAGGTTGAGCAGTGCACCCAGCACGGGCGGCTCGCTCAGCCCGTTCGCCTCGCGGAAATGGCGGAAGTAGCCGGCGTCGGTGACGAACCAGCCCGTCCACGTGGCCAGATAGAAGATCACGGTGAGCGCGACGCTGAGCGCACCCCAGCCCAGGTCGCCGATGATGCCGGCCAGGAACGGCCCGCGGACGCCGGCCGAGCGGCGGGCCTGCACGCGCCAGCCGATGGTCAGCGCGCCGAAGAACGGCAGGAAGAAGAGCGCGCTCCACTTCACGCCGCAGGCCAGCCCGAACAGCGTGCCGCCGGCCAGCAGCCACCAGGGGACGATGAACGGGGCCTTCGGGCGGCTCTCGGGGTCGTAGCCGGTTTCCAGGGCGTGCAGCAGTCGGCGCCGGTAATGGTCGCGGTCCAGGACCAGGGCGGCGAACGAGGCCAGGATGAAGAGGCCGAGGAAAATGTCGAGCAGCGAGACCCGGGACAGGACGAGTTGGAAGCCGTCGAGCGTCAGCAGCAGGCCCGCGGTGCCGGCCAGCACGATCGAGTGGAACAGCCGATAGGCGACCCGGATCAGGATCAGCACCATCAGCGTGCCGGCGATCGCGGTCGGGACGCGCCAGCCCAGCTCGTTGTTGCCGAAGATGAGCTCGCCGAGGGCGATCAGCCACTTGCCCAGCGGCGGGTGCACCACGTAGCCGGGACCGTTGACGTCGTCGTTCCACTCGACGCCGTGCTTCAGCATGTCCCAGGCGTCGGTCGGGTAGTACACCTCGTCGAAGATGTAGCCCTTGGCGCTGCTCAGACCGTTGAACCGCAGGATGGCGGCGATCGCCACGACGACGAGAGTGACGATCCACGAGTACGGGTTGAGCCAGTTGTCGAGCGTCGCGAGCCGCCGCCGGACGACGTCGGGGACGGCGCGCACCCCCACCGGTTCGGTGCGTTCCACCTCAACAGTCGTCGCCGTAGTCACCTGGAGATCGTAGAGGTCTGTTCAGGTCCGGGTCACGGGGCTGTCCAGCCGGCGTCCTCGCAGGCCTGGGTCAGGGCGTTCACGCTGGAGCGCCAGGCGGCGTTGCCCTCGTCGGCGTTGCGGCCCAGCTCGAGCGCCCGGTCCCGGACGGCGTTGTTGTCGCTCTTGGCCGCCGAGGCGGTGACCTTGTCGGCCAGGGCCAGCCGGGCCGTCTCGCTGCGGGCGCTGCCGGCCTTCGCGGCGACGTCGTTGCAGGCCGTCACGGCGGCACTGTCCAGGGCTTTCGCCTGCTCGACGTCGCGGGACCGATGGACAAGGAGGGCGAGGACGGCCAGGCCGAGGACCACCAGCACGGCGATCTGCTTCTTGCCCATCTTGAACTTGAGCTTCACAAGAAGAGGCTAACCGGACACCCCACGCGAATCGCACGTTCACTCACGGCAAAGCCCGCCCCCGGTCGACCGGGGGCGGGCTGCAGTCGTACGGGAGATCAGTTGGTCTGGGCGACCAGCTTGAAGATCGCCACGCCCGGCCCCTGGTAGAAGACCTGCCAGTCGGACGAGGCCCGCAGCGCCGTGTCGAGCGACTTCATGGCGTTGTCGTCGGCGGTGCCGAAGTAGTCCGTGTAGTCGTCCATCGCGTCGCTGACCACCAG
>Ga0247781_1000127_pt1 | contig 22144 bp, 18 predicted proteins | sample UWRJL184509B5_FD_179922 | JGI IMG/M metagenome (GOLD analysis project Ga0247781, IMG submission 179922) | Plant litter microbial communities from Arlington Agricultural Research Station in Wisconsin, United States - UWRJ-L184-509B-5 | ecosystem: Environmental > Terrestrial > Plant litter >...
ACGGTCAGCCCCTGCCGACCCGCCGCCCGGTCAACCCGCTGGACACCCGCGGGCAGTACGGCGGTGGCCGTTACGAGCAGCAGCCTGAGCCGCCGCCGCAGCAGCCTGAGCCGCGCCCGATGCCGCAGCGCCCGGTCAACCCGCTCGACCCGCGCTGGCAGACCCGGCAGGCCGAGCCGCCACCCCGGGCGGCGGAGCTCAACGGCCGTCGTCCCGCCCCGGCGCCCACGCCTCCGCCGGCCGACGAGCAGCAGAGCTTCTTCAACCCGTCCCCGCGCCCGGCCGCGGCGCCGCCGCCCGGCCGTGACTACCCGCAGGTGCGCGCCTCGGCCGCGGCCCCGGTGATGCAGCCGCCGGTCATGCCACCGCCCATGCCGGTCATGCCTCAGCCGGGCATGCCTCAGCCGGGCACGCTGATGCCGGTCGCGGCGCAGCCGGTCGCGCCGCAGCCGACCTCGCCGGCCGCCGCGCGCATCGAGTGGCGGCAGGGACGCGCCGACGAAGAGCTCGACCGCGCCGTCTCGGTGATGCGCCGCAAGCTCGGCAGCCCCCGGGTGCTCGCCTTCGCCAACCCCAAGGGCGGCGTGCACAAGACGACCGCGACCGTACTGGCCGCCGCCACCATCGGCAGCGTCCGCGGGCGCGGCGTGCTCGCCTGGGACGACAACGAACTGCGCGGCACACTCGGCCTGCGCGCCGGCAGTGCCCGCCACGCCCGGACGATCAAGCACCTGCTGGCCGACCTGATGCAGATCGAGAATCTGCACGGCGACGCGCTGCTGCAGGAGCTCGACGGCTATCTGCGGCACGCCTCCGACGGGTCCTACGACGTGCTGGCCGGGGAGGAGAACCCGCGCTTCGCCCAGCGGCTCGACCAGGCCACCGTGCGCCGGGTGACCGACCTGCTGCGCCGCACCCACGACGTGATCTGTGTCGACACGGGTAACAACGTCGAGAGCGTCAACTGGCAGACCGTCATGCGCCAGGCCGACCAGCTCGTCATCACCACGGTGCCGCGCGAGGACGCCGCGTTCACCGCTGACTGGATGCTCGACGTGCTCGACGACAGCGGCATGGGCGACCTGGTCTCCAACGCCGTGACGCTGATCTCGTGCCCCTCGCCGGGGCCGCTGCCGCTGCTCAACGACTTCGCGAAACACTTCGCGACCCGCACCCGCGCGGTGGCGATCGTCCCGTACGACCAGGCCCTCGAGGTCGGCTCCTCGATCGAGTACGGCGACCTTCAGCAGGAGACGCGGACGGCGTGGCTCAAGGCCGCCAGTGTGATGATCGAGCCATTCGCGGAGTAGGCCCGCGTGGAGCCTCCCGGATTGTCGGGGGGTCCGACTAGAGTCGCTCGGGTCGTCACAAGTCAAAGGGGGCCCCGGGTGTCTGACTCGTTCGTGCATCTCCACGTGCACACCGAGTATTCGATGCTCGACGGGGCCGCCCGGGTCAGGGAATTGCTGGCCGAGGCGTCTCGGCTGGGCATGCCGGCCGCGGCCATCACCGACCACGGCAACATGCACGGCGCCTACGACTTCTACAACCAGGCCAAGGCGGCCGGCATCATCCCGGTGATCGGTGTCGAGGCCTACCTGGCGCCCGAGTCGCGCCTGACCAAGAGCCGCATCAAGTGGGGTCGCCCCGAGCAGAAGGGCGACGACGTCTCCGGCAGTGGCGCCTACACCCACATGACGATGTGGGCGCGCAACGCGGTCGGCCTCAAGAACCTGTTCCGCCTCAACTCGCGGGCGTCGATCGAGGGCCAGCTCGGCAAATACCCGCGCATGGACTTCGACATCATCGCCGAGCACGCCGAGGGCATCATGGGCACGACCGGTTGCCCGTCCGGTGCGGTGCAGACCCGGCTTCGGCTCGGCCAGTTCGACGAGGCCTTGAAATCCGCCGCGATGTATCAGGAGGCGCTGGGGAAGGAGAACTACTTCCTCGAGATCATGGATCACGGGCTGTCGATCGAGAAGCGGGTCCGTGACGGTCTGCTGGAGATCGGGCAGAAACTCGGCATTCCGCCCCTGGTCACCAACGATTCCCATTATGTGTACGAGGCGCAGGCCGCGGCCCACGACGTGCTGCTCTGCGTGCAGACCGGCAGCAACGTGGCCGACCCCAACCGGTTCCGCTTCGACGGCAACGGCTACTTCGTCAAGTCGGCCGACCAGATGCGCGCGGTCGACTCGTCCGAGGCCTGGCAGGAGGGCTGCCGCACCACGCTGTTGGTGGCCGAGCGGGTCGACACCGAGGGCATGTTCACCTTCAAGAACCTGATGCCCCGGTTCCCGATCCCCGACGGCTACACCGAGGAGGAGTTCTTCCGTCACGAGGCGTTCGAGGGCCTCCGGCGGCGGTTCCCCGACGGCATCCCCGAGACGCATCTCAAACAGGCGGAGTACGAGCTCGGCGTCATCATTCAGATGGGCTTCCCGGCCTACTTCCTCGTGGTCGCCGACTTCATCCAGTGGTCCAAGCGCAACGGCATCGCGGTCGGCCCCGGCCGTGGCTCCGCCGCGGGCTCCCTGGTGGCGTACGCGATGGGCATCACCGACCTCGACCCGCTGCCGCACGGCCTGATCTTCGAGCGGTTCCTCAACCCCGAGCGCATCTCGATGCCCGACGTCGACATCGACTTCGACGAGCGCCGGCGCGGCGAGGTCATCCGCTACGTCACCGAGCGCTGGGGTGACGACAAGGTCGCCCAGATCGCCACGTTCGGCACGATCAAGGCGAAGGCCGCGATCAAGGACTCGGCGCGTGTGCTCGGCTACCCGTTCGCGGTCGGCGATCGGATCACCAAGGCCCTGCCGCCTGACGTGATGGGCAAGGGCATCCCGCTCGCCGGCATCTTCGACAAGGAACACAAGCGTTACGGCGAGGCCGGCGAGGTCCGCACCCTCTACGACACCGACCCCGACGTCAAAAAGGTGATCGACACCGCGCGGGGCATCGAGGGCCTGATCCGGCAGACCGGCGTGCACGCGGCCGGCGTGATCATGTCGGCCGAGCCGATCATCGACCACATCCCGCTGATGCGCCGGGCCTCCGACGGCGTGATCATCACGCAGTTCGACTACCCGACCTGCGAGACGCTCGGCCTGCTCAAGATGGACTTCCTGGGCCTGCGTAACCTGACGATCCTCGATGACGCGGTCAAGAACATCAAACTCAACCACGACCTCGACCTGGATCTGCTGGCGCTGCCGTTGGACGACCCCGCGGCATACGAGTTGCTGGCCCGTGGCGACACGCTGGGCGTGTTCCAGCTCGACGGCGGGCCGATGCGGTCGCTGCTGCGGCTGATGAAGCCCGACAACTTCGAGGACATCTCCGCCGTCCTGGCGCTGTACCGTCCCGGCCCGATGGGCGTCGAGTCGCACACCAACTACGCGTTGCGCAAGAACAAGCTGCAGGAGATCACCCCGATCCACCCCGAGCTCGAGGAGCCGCTGCGCGAGATCCTCGAACCGACGTACGGCCTGATCGTCTATCAGGAGCAGGTGCAGCGCGCCGCGCAGATCCTCGCCGGCTACAGCCTCGGTCAGGCCGACCTGCTCCGCCGGGCGATGGGTAAGAAGAAGAAGGAGATCCTCGACAAGGAGTTCATCCCGTTCCGCGACGGCTGCCGCGCGCAGGGCTACTCTGACGAGGCGATCCAGGCGGTGTGGGACGTGCTGGTCCCGTTCGCCGGTTACGCGTTCAACAAAGCGCACTCCGCGGCGTACGGGCTGGTCTCCTACTGGACGGCCTATCTGAAGGCGCACTACCCGGCCGAGTACATGGGCGGGCTGCTCACCAGCGTCGGCGACGACAAGGACAAGATGGCGATGTACCTGGCCGAGTGCCGGCGCATGGGCATCCAGGTCCTGCCGCCCGACGTCAACCAGTCCGCCGGCCCGTTCACCCCGGTCGGCCACGACATCCGGTTCGGGCTTGCCGCGGTGCGCAACGTCGGTCACAACGTGGTCGAGGCGATCGCCCGGTGCCGCACGGAGAAAAGCGAGTACCAGGACTTCTACGACTTCCTGTCCAAGGTGGACGCGGTCGTGTGCAACAAGAAGACGGTCGAATCGCTGATCAAGGCCGGCGCGTTCGACTCGATGGGCCACACCCGCAAGGGCCTGCTCGCCGTGCACGCCGAGGCAATCGACGCGTACGCGGACGTCAAACGCAACGAGGCGGCCGGCCAGTTCGACCTGTTCGGCGCGTTCGGCGACGTCGAGGGCGGCAATGCGGCCACGGTCGCCATGCCGCAAATCACCGACTCCGAGTGGGACAAGCGTGACAAATTGGCCTTCGAGCGCGAGATGCTCGGCCTCTACGTCAGCGACCACCCGCTGGCCGGCCTCGAGCAGCTCCTGCAGAATTCGGCCGACACGACGATCGCGGCGCTGAATGAGGAGGGCACGGTCGGAGACGGCCAGGTCGTCACGCTCGCCGGCATCCTCACCGGTGTGCAGCGCCGCATCACCAAGCAGGGTCGCGCCTGGGCCTCGGCCACGCTCGAAGACCTGGCCGGCGGCGTCGAGGCGCTGTTTTTCCCGAACACCTACGAGGTGATCGGGCAGTTCATCGCCGAGGACGCGATCGTGGTGGTCAAGGGCCGGGTCGACCGGCGCGATGACACGCCCCGCATCATGGCGATGGACATGTCACTGCCCGACGTCAGCCACAACCCCGACAGCAAGCCGGTCACCCTGACCATGTCGATCACCCGCTGCACGCCGCCGCTGGTGTCGGAGCTCAAGGAGATCCTGAGCAGCCACCCGGGCGACGCCGAGGTGCACGTTCACCTGCAGAACGGCAGCCGCACGACGGTGCTGCGGCTGGGCGCGGTTCGGGTAGCGCCGACGCCGGCGCTGCGGGCCGACCTCAAAACGATCCTCGGCCCGTCCGCCGTGGCTTGACGGAGTGACCGGGGGCGGGGGAGTGACCGGGGGATGGGAGTGACGGGGGACGCCGGACGACGGTCGCTGACACCTGGCAGGATCGTAGGGTGAACGCGAGTCAGGAACCGGCGCACCCACCTCAGCCCGGTGAACGCCCGGCCGAGGGCGGCGCTGTGGGTTACCGCACGCCCGAGGGCGGCTTCGGGTTGGCCCATCCGTCCGGGCCGGTGGGGGAGGACACGCCCCGTTCGGGCTTCGGCCGGGCGTGGAACGTGCGGGCCTCGGCGTCTCGGCCGTGGAAGCGGACGGTCGGCGTGGCGGTCGGCTGCTTCCTGACTATCCTGCTGCTGGGCGTGCCGCTGGGCCTGATCTGGCGCTGGGTGGCGCCCTCGGTGCCGGTGATCAACGCGGGCCAAGCCGGGGTCGTGGTCAACGACCCGTCCCCCGAGGAGTACATCGCCGCCGACGGCTGGTTCACGCTGCTCGGTCTGGCCTTCGGCGTGCTCGTGGCGATCCTCGCGTGGCTGCTGCTGCGCCGCGACCGGGGCCCGTTCCTGCTGCTCAGCGTCACGTTGGGTGCGCTCGGGGCGGGTTGGTTGGTCGCCCCCCGGCTGGGCGAGCTGATCGGGCGCTCCGGCTACCAGCACTGGATCGAGACGGCCCAGCAGGGCTCGACCTATCTCGCGCCGCCCCAGGTCCACTCGCTCGGGCCGACCCTGGTCCCGGCCTTCGCCGCGGCGATCGTGCTGACCCTGCTGGCCGGTTGGTCGAACGACCCTGACCTCGATCGGCCGGGCGCACAGCCTGGCTACGGGCCCAACAACGACCACGACCGTCCCTACGACGACGGTTATCCGCAGCAGGGCTGGGCGGGTTCCCCGGACGTCAACGACCCGCCGCGCTAGTTCGGGCTGGCCGGGCGGGCCAGGTCGCTCAACGGGACGGGGACGGCTCGGACCCGGGCCAGCAGACCCGACTCGCGGTTGAGCAGCTTCAGCTCTGTCCGTAAGCGGGTCGCGGTATCGGGGGCCGAGAGCAGGAGTTGGCGCTCGTCGGTGGTCAGTTGGGCCGTGGCGGCGATCAGGTGGGACAGCACGGTGGCATCGCCGGGGACCGCGTCGAGCACCTCGGAATCGGGGCGCAGCAGCTCCAGGTAGGCGCGGAAGGCGGCCAGCGCGCGTGGCGCCAGCAGCTCGGCCGTCTCGTCGGGGGACTCGTCGGGAAGCCACGAGACGTCGGCGGTCAGGTAGGGCTCGTCGCCCTGGCGGACGTCTTTGACCGTGAAGCGCCGCCGGCCGACGGTCATGATGTCGTAGCGGCCGTCGGGCAGCTCGGTGACCTGGCGCAGCTCGGCGGTGCAGCCGGTGGGATAGAGGTCGTCGACTTCGATGGGCGGGGAATCCGGGGCCGTGTCGTCGGGGCCGTCGGGGGCGGGGGCCTCCGCGCCGCGCCGTAGCGTGACGACGCCGAACTCGTGCGGGCCGTCCTCGGGGCTCGCCACCAGCTCACGCACGAGCGTGCGATAGCGATCCTCGAAGATGTGCAGGGGTAGCACGAGGCCGGGGAACAGCACCGTGCCCAGCGGGAACACCGGTAGCCGCTTGCTCACGGGTTCAGCCTATCGGTCACCCCCTCATGGTCAACCCGTCAGCGGAGTCGGGTGCCGCCACCGGGTGATCGACATCCCACGACCTGGTCCCGGCTGCGGCGGACGCGGTTCTGTCGGAGGGTCCGCCTAAACTTGGCGCTGTGCTGAATCGGATCGACCTGCGCGGCTCCCACCCGGACCCGCGAGGCCTGTTGCCCCGTGCCCAGCTCGACGTCTCCGTGGCCGTCGAGCGGATCCGTCCGGTCGTCGAGTCGGTTCATCAGCACGGCTTCGCCGCGATCCGCGCCGCGACCCAGCAGTTCGACGGGGTGACGATCGAGCGGCTGCGCGTCCCGGCCGCCGCGATCGCCGCGGCGGCCGAGGTGCTCGAGCCCGACGTGCGCGCCGCGCTGCTGGTGGCGATCGAGCGGGCCCGCAAGGTGCACTCCGACCAGCGCCGCATCGAGGTGACCACCCGGGTCGTCGACGGGGGCACGGTCACCGAGCGCTGGATCCCGGTGCGCCGGGTCGGTCTCTACGTCCCGGGCGGCCTGGCCGTCTATCCGTCCACCGTGGTCATGAATGTGGTGCCCGCCCAGGTGGCCGGCGTCGAGGGCCTGGTCGTGGCCAGCCCGCCGCAGAAGGAGAACGGTGGGCTGCCCGACTCCCGGGTGCTCGCCGCCTGTGCGCTGCTCGGCGTCGCGGAGGTCTACGCGGTCGGTGGCGCCCAGGCGATCGCCATGCTCGGTTACGGGTCCGACGGCGCCGACGAGGGTGACCGCTGCGAGCCGGTCGACGTCATCACCGGGCCGGGCAACATCTGGGTCACCGCGGCGAAACGGCTGCTGCGCGGTTCCGTCGGCATCGACGCCGAGGCCGGCCCCACCGAGATCGCCGTGCTGGCCGACGACACCGCCGACCCGCGGCACGTCGCGGCCGACCTGATCAGCCAGGCCGAGCACGACCCGCTGGCCGCGAGCGTGCTGGTCACGGACTCCGAGGCGCTGGCCGAGGCAGTCGACGCCGAGCTCGTGCGCCAGGTGGCGAGCACCAAGCACGCCGCCCGGGTGCAGACCGCCCTGGCCGGTGCGCAGTCCGGCGTCGTGCTGGTCGACGACCTCGAGCAGGGCCTGCGGGTGGTGGACGAATACGCCGCGGAGCACCTCGAGATCCAGACCCGGGACGCGCGCGAGTGGGCGCTGCGGGTGCGCAACGCCGGCGCGATCTTCGTCGGGGCGTGGTCGCCGGTCTCGCTGGGCGACTACGCGGCCGGCTCCAACCACGTGCTGCCGACCGGGGGCTGTGCGCGGCACTCGTCGGGGCTCTCGGTGCAGTCGTTCCTGCGCGGCGTCCACGTCATCGAGTACGACGAGGCCGCGCTGCGCGACGTCGCGGGCCACGTGGTCGCGTTGGCCAACGCGGAAGACCTGCCGGCGCACGGCGATGCGGTTCGAGCGAGGTTCGAGGCATGACGACCATCGACGATCTGCCCATCCGGGACGAGCTGCGGGGCCAGACGCCTTACGGGGCTCCCCAGCTCGACGTCGCGGTGCGGCTCAACACCAACGAGAACTCGTACCCGCTGCCCGAGGTCGTGGTCGACGCGATCGCCAAGGCGGTGCGGGCCGAACTGCGCGACCTCAACCGCTATCCCGACCGGGACGCGGTCGCCCTCCGGGCCGAGTTGGCCGGTTATCTCGGTCACGGTCTGACCGGGGCCGACGTCTGGGCGGCGAACGGCTCCAACGAGGTCCAGCAGCAGCTTCTGCAGGCGTTCGCCGGGCCGGGTCGCACCGCGCTGGGCTTCGGCCCGTCCTACTCGATGCATCCCCTCCTGGCCCAGGGCACCGGCACCCGGTGGATCGGCGCGCTGCGCGATCCCGATTTCGGGCTCACCCCGGCCGCCGCGCTGGCGCGGCTCGACGAGCACGACCCTGACCTGATCTTCCTGTGCTCGCCGAACAACCCGACCGGCACGGCGCTCGACCCCGAGGTCGTCACCGCCGTGCTCGAGGCGGCCCGCGGCATGGTGGTCGTCGACGAGGCCTATGCGGAATTCGGCCGCCCCGGCACGCCGACCGCGCTCGCGCTGCTCCCCGGCCACCCGCGCCTCGTGGTCAGCCGCACGATGAGCAAGGCGTTCGGCTTCGCGGGCGGCCGCTTGGGCTATCTGGCCGCCGACCCGGCCGTGGTCGACGCGGTGCAGCTCGTGCGGCTGCCCTATCACCTCTCCGCGCTCACCCAGGCCGCAGCCCGTGCGGCCCTGTCGCAGCGTGACGCTCTGCTCGCCACCGTCGAGGTGATCAAGCAGCAGCGTGACCGCATCGTCACCACGCTGCGCAAGCGCGGCATCCGAGTGGCCGACAGCGACGCCAACTTCGTGCTCTTCGAGGTGGGCGGGGATCAGAAAATCGTCTGGCAGCGGCTGCTCGACCGTGGTGTGCTCATCCGCGATGTCGGCCTGCCGGGCTGGTTGCGGGTCACCGCCGGGACACCCGCAGAGACCGACGCATTCTTGGAGGCCTTGTCGTGAGCCGCACCGCGCGCGTGGAGCGCGTCACCAACGAGACCAAGGTGCTCGTCGAGATCGACCTCGACGGCACCGGTAAGGCCGATCTGAGCACCGGGGTCGGCTTCTACGATCACATGCTCAACCAGCTCGCCCGGCACGGCGGCTTCGACCTCACTGTGCGCACCGAGGGCGACCTCGAGATCGACGCGCACCACACGATGGAGGACACCGCCATCGCGCTCGGCGAGGCCTTCACCCGCGCGCTCGGTGACAAGGCCGGCATCCGGCGGTACGGGTCGGCCACGATCCCGATGGACGAGGTGCTCGTTCGGGCGGCCGTCGACCTCTCCGGCCGGCCCTACATCGTGCACGACGAGCCCGAGCTGGCGCCTTACATCGGCCCGGTCTATCCGACCAGCATGACCCGGCACATCTTCGAGTCGTTCGGTCACGCCGCCAAGCTCACCCTGCACGTCAGCGTGCTGCGCGCGGCCCGCGACGGCGGCAAGCCCGACGCCCACCACGTCGTCGAGACCCAGTTCAAGGCGTTCTCGCGAGCGCTGCGCGAGGCCGTCGAGATCGACCCGCGGAACGCCGGTCAGCTCCCGTCCACCAAGGGTGTGCTCTGATGGCGATCGTCCTGTTCATCGTGGCCGGCTTCCTGGTCGGCGGCGTGGTTCAGCTCGTGAAGTCGGGCGCCACGAAGTTCAGCGTCGGCCTGGTCGGGGTGCTCGCGGCACTGGCGGCGGCGGCCGGCGTGCTCTGGCTGCTTCCGGGTGACAGCTGATGGGAGGCGTTGTCGTCCTCGACTACGGGTCGGGCAACCTGCGCTCCGCCGAGCGGGCCGTGGCTCGCACCGGCGTGGACGTCACGGTGACCAGCGATCTTCGGGCCGCGGCCGAGGCCGACGGGCTGGTCGTGCCCGGCGTGGGGGCTTACGCGGCGTGCCTGGCCGGCATCGAGGAGATCGAGGCCGGTCCGATGATCGCCGCGCGGGTGGCCGGCGGCCGTCCCGTGCTCGGCATCTGCGTCGGCATGCAGATTCTCTTCGACGCCGGGGTCGAGCACGGCGTCGAGACCAAGGGCCTGGGCCTGCTGCCCGGCGTGGTCGACCGGCTCACCGCCGAGCGCATCCCGCACATGGGCTGGAATACCGTCGACGTGCCTGAGGGCTCGACGCTGTTCCAGGGCCTCCCCGGCGAACGGTTCTACTTCGTGCATTCGTACGCGGCCAATGATCTTGAAGTGTTGAGGAAGGCCGGCGCCAAGGTGACCACGGCGGCGCACGATCGCCCGTTCGCGGCCGCGGTCGAGCTCGGCCCGCTGAGCGCCGCGCAGTTCCACCCCGAGAAGTCCGCGGACGCGGGTTACGGGTTGCTGCGCAACTGGGTCGCCGGTCTCTGAGACATGTCGAAGGAGCGCGCACGGCGGCGTACGGAACGCCTGGCCGTGCTGGAGAAGGAGAAGGCCGCCCGGGCTCGCAAGATGGCCCGGCGGCAGCGTCGCCGGCAGTTGATCAGGCGCCTGCGGCCGCGTACCCGCAACTCCGGTCGGCTGCATCGCCGCAGCCGGGGCGAGCGGATCGGCATCGTGGTGGTGCCGCTGCTGCTCGCCGTCGCGGTCTGGCTGCTCGTGCCCGACCTGTCGTTGCGCATCGTGCTCACCACCCTGCTCGTTCTGTCCGCCCCGGCCCTCGTCGTCGTGATCCTCGGGCGCAAAGCCGGATGAAACCTGGAGAAAACCTATGACGCTCACCCTGCTGCCGGCCGTCGACGTCGCCGACGGTCAGGCGGTCCGCCTCGTGCAGGGCGCGGCCGGCTCCGAGACCGCCTACGGCGACCCGCTCGAAGCCGCGCTGGCCTGGCAGAACGACGGCGCCGAGTGGGTGCACCTGGTCGACCTGGACGCGGCCTTCGGGCGCGGCTCGAACGCCGAACTGCTCGCCGGCGTGGTCAGCCGCCTCGACGTCAAGGTGGAGCTCTCCGGTGGCATCCGCGACGACGAGTCGCTGACCCGGGCGCTGGCGACCGGCTGCGAGCGGGTCAACATCGGGACCGCCGCGCTCGAGGACCCTCAGTGGTGCGATCGTGTCGTGGCCGAGTACGGCGACCGCGTGGCGATCGGGCTCGACGTGCGCGGGCGGACGCTCTCGGCGCGCGGCTGGACCCGTGACGGCGGCGACCTGTACGAGGTGCTGGCCCGGCTCGACAAGGCCGGCGCGTCACGCTACGTGGTCACCGACATCACCAAGGACGGCACGATGCACGGCCCGAACCTCGAACTGCTGCGGGAGGTGTGCGCGGCCACCGACAAGCCGGTCATCGCCAGCGGCGGGGTGTCCACGCTGGACGACCTGCGGGCGCTCGCCACGCTGGAGCCGGTCGGGGTCGAGGGCGTGATCGCGGGCAAGGCCCTTTACGCCGGCGCTTTCACCGTGCGGGCGGCCCTGGACGCACTCGCTCGGGCGGCCTGAGGCCCCGCCGCGGCGGTTCTTCGGCCTGTCGTCGGCCGCCTGGTTCCTCGGCGAGCGGATCCACGCCGTCGATCTGGCCGGTGGCGTGCTCGTCGGCGGCGGCTTCCTGAGCGGGCTGACCACCGTCAAGGAGACCCGGTCAGGCTCATTAAAGTGGAGGTATGACGGTTGCCGTGCGTGTGATCCCCTGCCTCGACGTGGACGCGGGCCGGGTGGTCAAGGGGGTCAACTTCGTCGACCTGCGGGACGCCGGCGACCCGGTCGAACTGGCCGCGGCCTACGACGCGGCGGGCGCCGACGAGCTGACGTTCCTCGACGTGACGGCGTCGTCCGATGATCGCGGCACGATGCTCGACGTGGTCCGGCGTACGGCCGAGTCGGTCTTCATCCCGCTGACCGTGGGTGGGGGAGTGCGGTCGGTGCAGGATGTCGACGTGCTGCTGCGGGCGGGCGCCGACAAGGTGGGGGTCAACACGGCGGCGATCGCCCGGCCCGCGCTGATCCAGGAGATCGCCGAGCGGTTCGGCAACCAGGTGCTCGTGCTCTCGCTGGACGTCCGGCGCTCCGCCGAGCAGCCCAGCGGGTGGGAGGTCACCACGCACGGCGGGCGGCGCAGCGCCGGGCTCGACGCGATCGAGTGGGCCGCTCGGGTCGCGGAGCTGGGCGCGGGGGAGATCCTGCTCAACTCGATGGACGCCGACGGAACCAAAGCGGGCTTCGACCTCGACCTGATCGCCGCCGTCCGCCAGGTGGTCGGCATCCCGGTGATCGCCAGCGGCGGGGCGGGCGCGGTCGAGCACTTCCCGCCCGCGGTGACCGCCGGCGCCGACGCGGTGCTGGCGGCGAGCGTCTTCCACTTCGGAGATCTGACGATCGGCCAGGTCAAACAGTCGCTGCGGGACGCCGGAAATCCCGTGCGCTGATTCTCTCAGCGCTCGTCGGCGAGGCGGTGGCGGTATTCACGGACGGCCGCGTGGTAGGTCTGGTCGTCGAGGGTCCAGTCGGTGTCGCCGGGCTCGGTCGAGCGGTTGAGCTGGGTCTGCATCGTCATGACGGCCGAGGAGAGACCGCTGAACGGGCGCCCGCGCCACAACTGCTCGCCGGCCGGTGCCACCTCGACCAGATCGTCCTCGACGACGAGCAGGCCGGCCCCGGCCAGGCGCCGCATCGACTCCTCGAGCTCGCCGCGGCTGGGGATGCTGTGGTGCAGGAAATCGGCGGCGGCGAGCACGTCGGCAAGGCTGGCTCCGGCCATCGGCAGGGCGGCGTGCAGGGCCCGGTCACGCTCGAGGCGCTCGGCGATGACCGCGCTCACGAAGATCCAAGCGTCGTTCCACTGCCAGCCGCCAGCCCCCATGCGGCAATGATGCCGTGCCGCCGGGGCGCGGCAAAGCGAATGTGTCGCGATGATCACAAAGCCGTGACCGATGATCTTGACTGCTAAACCGAATCAGAGGGGCGAACCCTACCGTCCTCAGTGGACACAGGCCCGGCGTGAGTGAACGTGAGGGCCCGGTCCTCGCCGACGCGCACGGTGCACAGCGGCAGGACCAGATGGACGAGCGGGCCGATGGCCAGAGCGTACGCAATCGTGCCGAGCCCGACCGTGCCCCCGAGCAGGAATCCCACCACCAGGACGAAAAGCTCGATCGTCGTCCGCACCAACCGGATCGACAGCCGTGGGAAGCGGCCCACCAGGCCGGTCATCAGGCCGTCGCGCGGGCCGGGACCGAAGCGGCTGCCGATGTAGAGGCCGGTGGCCACGGCGTTGAGCAGGATGCCGCCGACGAGGTAACTGACCCGGGCCGGCATCGACCCGCCCGCGGGCAGCACGGCCAGAGCACCGTCCACCACGAAGCCGATCACGACGAGGTTGGCGATCGTGCCGAAACCCGGTCGCTGCCGGAGCGGGATCCAGAGCGCCAGGATCGGCAGGCCGAGCAGGATCACCACCCAGCCGAAGCTGACCCCGGTGGCCTTCGACAATCCCTGGTGGAAGACGTCCCAGGGATTGAGGCCGAGCGCCGACTCGACCATGAACGCCATGCTCACGCCGTAGAGCGCCAGCCCGACGAAGAGCTGGACGACGCGCCGGGTGAGACGACGATCTCCGCTGCCACTGAGTTCCATGAGTGCCACTCTGAGGGCCAATTGTGGGAAACTGAAGAGCCAATTTCCCGGAGGTGGCGGTGACGACGACAATACGCGGGGGCCAATTGGGCCGGCTGCTCGGTCAGTGGCATTCCCTGCCGGGCCGTCATCGCAGCCCCGACTACGTGGCCCTCGCGGCGGCCGTGCGGGGCCTGCTCGCCGACGGCCGGCTGCCTCTGGGCGTACGGTTGCCGGCCGAACGCGAGCTCGCCGAGTCGCTCGCGGTGAGCCGCACGACGGTCAGCGCCGCCTATCGCACGCTGCGCGAAACGGGACATCTGACCAGCCGGCGTGGCGCCGGCAGCTGGACCACCCTGCCGAACGGGCACCGGGTCGCGACCTCCGGACTGTGGGCGCCCGAGGACGACGGCAACGTGTTCGACCTCGGCGTGGCCGCCTCGGCCGCGCCGCCCGAACTGGTCCCGGCCGCCCGGGCCGCCGCCGACGATCTGCCGCGTTACCTGGGTAGCGCCGGATATCATCCGGCCGGCTTGATCGAGCTGCGCGAGGCGGTCGCGGCCGGTTACCGCGAGCGGGGCGTTGCCACCTCGGCCGAGCAGATCCTGATCACCGGGGGCACCCAGCAGGCGCTTGATCTGGTGCTCCGGCTGCTCGTCCCGCCGGGTTCGCCGGTTCTGGTCGAAGCGCCGACCTATCCCAACGCGCTGGCCGCGCTCTCCGCCCGGCGCGCGCGGATCAGCACACACGGACTGGACACCATGACCGGGTGGGACGGCGAGATGCTGCTCGGGGCGCTGCGTCAGACGCGCCCGCGACTGTCGTACGTGATCCCGGAGTTCCACAACCCGACCGGGCACCTGATGGCCACCGAGCTGCGGGAACGGCTGGTCGCCACGGCCCACAGCACCGGCACCGACCTGGTCGTCGACGAGTCCTGGGTCGACCTGCAGCTCGACGGGGACGAGATGCCCCCGCCGGTGGCCGTCTTCGACCGGCACTCGCGGGTGGTGTCGATCGGTGGGATGAGCAAGGCGTACTGGGGTGGGTTGCGGATCGGCTGGGTACGCGCGTCGGCCCCGCTGGCGCAGCGGCTCGCGGCGATCCGGGTGGGTGTCGACATGGCCAGCCCGGTGCTCGAGCAGCTCGTCGCGGTCCGCCTTCTGGAGCAGTCCGCGAAGATCGTCGGGGATCGCCGCGCCGAACTCCGCCGTCAGCGTGACGCCCTGGTGGCGGCGGTGGGCCTGCTGCTGCCGGAGTGGCGATTCGTGCCGCCGCCCGGCGGGGCGACCCTCTGGGCCGAGCTCGACGGGCCGATCTCCAGCGCGCTCGCCCGGGCCGCCGAGGACGTCGGGGTGCGCCTGGCGCCGGGTCCGCGCTTCGGGTTGGACGGCACGTTGGAGCGCTTCCTGCGGCTGCCGTTCACGCTGCCGCCGGAAGAGCTGACCGAGGCCGTACGTCGGATCGCGTCAGTGCGGCACGACCTGGAAAGCGCGCCGGGCCCGTCGTGGCGCACGCCCGCGGTGATCGCCTAGAACAGCTCGGTGCGGTCGCGCATGAGCAGGCTGCCCGGAATCTCGACCTCGCTGGGCGGGCCAGGTCGCGGCCGGTGCGGTTCGCGGCGGTGGTCGCCGGCAGGATCTGGGGAGCAAGGTCAAGCGGCCGGCGCCCGAACCGGCCCCGGCCGCTGCTCAGGCCTCAGATCTGCGCGAGCGAACCCGCGTACATCTTGTCGATCTGCTCGGCGAAGTTGGTCTCGACCGAGCGCCGCTTGATCTTCATCGAGGGGGTGATCTCGCCGGCCTCGATGCTCAGGTCGCGGGGGAGGATCGCGAACTTCTTGACCGTTTCCCAGCGGTTGAGCTTGCCGTTGAGCTCCTGCACGTAACCGTCGACCATCTTCTCGGTCTCGGCGGCGGTGCAGATCTCCGCGTAGGTCTTGCCGGCCAGCGGGGTGCTCGCCGCCCAGCTCTTGATCGCGTCCTCGTCCAGCGAGATCAGCATGGTGACGAAGTTGCGGGCCTGGCCGACCACGACCGCCTGCGACGTGTAGGGGCAGACCGCCTTGAACATGCCCTCGATGGCGCTCGGGGCGATGTATTTGCCGCCGGACGTCTTGACCAGGTCTTTCTTACGGTCGGTGATCGTGAGGTAGCCCTCGGAGTCGAGCTCGCCGATATCGCCGGTGCGCAGCCAGCCGTCCTCGGTGAACGCCTCGGCGGTCTCCTGGGGCAGCTCGTGGTAGCCGCGCATGACCGGGCGGCCGCGCAGCAGCACCTCACCGTCCGACTCGATCTTGCACTCCAGGTCGCCGAGCGCGAGGCCCACCGTGCCGATCTTGAGCTGGTCGAGTCGGTTCACGAAGTTGGCCGCGCTGCTCTCCGTCATGCCGTACCCCTCCATGATCGGAAGGTTCGCGGCCGCGAAGAACTCGGCGATCTCACGGCTCAGCGGCGCCGAGCCGCTGACCAGCACACGCAGCCGGCCGCCGAGGCGGGTCTGCAGCTTCGAGAAGACCAGTTTCTCGGCGACCGCGTATTTCAGCTTCAGCGCGGCGGGCAGCGGCTGGCCGGCCTGCTGAAGAGCGACCTTCTGCTTGCCGATGGCGACCGCCCAGTGGAAGATCTTGGCCTTCGCGCCGCCACCGGCCAGCGCCGTGGTGACGGTCTTGTTGTAGACCTTCTCGAAGATGCGGGGCGCCGCGCACATCAGCGTCGGCTGCACGACCGAGAGCATGTCGACCAGCTTCTCGACGCGGCCGTCGACATATGTCGGCACGCCCACGTGGATGATGCCGCAGAGCAGCGTCTTGCCGAACGAATGCGACAGCGGCAGCCAGAGGTATTGCAGGTCGCTCGACTCGAAGAGGCCGAGGCTCTCCTGGGCGACGCCCTCCCACGTCCAGCCGGCGTGCAGCAACTGCACACCCTTGGGGCGGCCGGTCGTGCCGGAGGTGTAGATCAGGGTGGCGAGGTGGTCGGGCCCGATCGACTCGACGACCTCATCGATCAAGGTCGGCCGCTCGCGCAGGACGGCGGCGCCCCGCTCCTCGAGGTCGGCCAGCGTCATCTGCGGCGGCGTCGCACCCGCGTCGGCCGGCCCGTCGATGAGCACGACCCGCGTCACATCGGTGTCGAGGCCGGAGATCTTCAGCGCCTGCTTCGCGTTCTCGGCGATCAGCACCTTCGACCCCGAGTTGGCGACGATGTAGCCCGCGTCCTCAGGCTCGGTCGTCGGGTAGACCGTGGTGGTGGCGGCGCCCGCACAGTTGATGCCGAGGTCGGCCAGGACCCACTCGAAGCGCGTGCCGGACAGGATCGCGACCCTGTCCTCAAGGCCGACCCCGAGGTCACGAAGGCCCGCCGCGATCGCCGAGGCGCGCTCGCCCACCTGCGCCCACGTGAACCAGACGAGGCCCGTGTCGTCGCTGTTCGGAACGGCGAACGCCTGACCGTGGGGAGTGGCGGCCACGCGCTGGAAGAACATGTCGGGGATCGACCGGTAGGGAACCTCGAGATCCATCGGCGCCGCCTTAGCTGCAGTGACTGGGGGATTTAACTTTCTTGTTACCGCGCAGGGTATTGGCACAGCGGCAGGAGGGCTAGTGCCACCCCGGCAGCGGCCGCGACCGGGGATCCTTACCCCCAGTGTATCGACCGCCACACCGCACGTCTCACGCCGCGAAACGTGCCCGTAACGCGGGAGCGGCGAGGACCACCTCGGGGCGGGCGGTCAGGCGGGGGTCAGCTCTTTGCCGGCGCGCAGGTGGCGGATGGCGGGGGCGAAGGTGGCGGTCAGGGCTGCGACGGAGACCGCGGCGGCGAAGAAAAGGATGCTGGTCGGGGGGCTCCAGGCGGTTACGAGGAGGCCGGCCAGGAGCGGGGCGGCGGCCGCGGCGGACATGGCTACCAGGAAGATGACGCTCAGGACTCGGCCCTGCAGGCGGTCGGGGGTGATCGCGGCCTGGTAGCCGAAAAGGGCCGCGTTGCAGGCCGGGCCGACGAAGATCGCCAGGGCGATGGGAGCGGCGGCGGCGACGCTGGCGGTCAGCAGGGCGCTGAGCGCCAGGAACAGGGTGGCCGCCCAGCAGAGGCAGCGGATCAGCGTGGCGAACGAGAACCAGCGCTGCACGGTGGGGGCGGCCAGAGCGCCGATCAGGCCGCCGGCGCCGACGATGGTCTCGGTCAGCCCGATCACGCCGGGGGGCACGTCGTGGGTCTGCAGGGTGATGATGATCGTGAAGATCGAGCCGTGGAGGGCGAAGTTCAGGGGGGCCGCGATGATCAGGACGGACCTCAGGAACGGGTTGCCGAAGACGAAGCGCAGGCCTTCCAGCAGGGCCGCCGTGTGGCCGGGGTGCTGGTCGGGGCGTTCGGACTGCAGCGGCTTGCGGATCATGGCGATGCCGATCAGCGAAGCCAGGTAGGACAGGGCGTTCCCGATGAAGGGGAGCGTGTGGGTGATGCCGAAGAGCAGGCCGCCCAGGGGTGGGCCGGCCAGCGAGGTGCCGTAGCTGCGGGCCTCGTTGCGGGCCACGGCGTCCGGCAGCTGGGTGGCGGGGACGATGCTGCGGAGTGCGGCGTGCTCGGTCGTGTTGAACAGGGAGCCGCAGACGGCGTCGATCAGCCCCACGACGACGATTGTGGTCAGGCCGGCGTGGCGGGTGGCGACGGCCGCGGCCAGCACCACGAAGGCCAGCAGCCGGATCACGTCGCAGGTCAGCAGGGCCAGGCGGCGGTTGAACCGGTCGGCCAGCACGCCGGAGGGGAGGCGGCAGAGCAGCCGGGCCACCTGGGCCGCGGTGCCGACGGTGCCGGCCTTGACGGGCGAGCCCGTCAGTTCGAGGACGAGCAGCGGGATGGCCAGGGTGGCGATCGCGCCACCGAGGTCGGAGAGGCACTGGCTGGTCCACAGCAGAGTGAACTCGCGGTTGCGCCAGAGCGTGCTCATGCCGCGATCCGGAGGACCGGCACGATCCGCAGCGTCATGGTCACGTTCTGCAGGATATGTACGGCAGCCGATGTCTGTCGTTGGCTGACATCAATCCGCTAAGGCGTGGGGAGCGGAACGAGCGGCGTCGGCGCGGTTCTCGGAAGCCTTCGGCCGGGCCGGGCCGGGGCCGGGCCGGGCCGCGGTTATGACCGCGTTGGCCCTTGTTTTGGACCAATCATGAGCGGATCAATGGGGTCGATCAGAAGCCCAGCCGGGCCTGCCGCAGGCCGTCGCCCACCACGCTGACCCGGGCGTTCTCCTTGCGTCCGGTCAGGTAGATCGCCACCTCGCCGGGCGGCCCGGACAGGGTCGCGTCGGAGATGCCGCCGACAGTGAACGAGCCGTACCCCTCGGAGACGACCGTGGCCGGGACGCCGGCGCGGCGCAGCACCAGCCGGCCGGTAGCCCGGACGGATCGCCAGAGTGCCGCCTCCAGGCCCGGGTCGAGGTCGCGCGGCTGCCAGTCAGGCTGACCCCGGCGCACGTCCTCGTGGTGCACGAAGAACTCGATGGTGTTCGTGAGCTCATCCAGGAGAGGATTGCTCACCGGGCTCCACCGGGGTGGCGTCCGCACGTCCCGCACGATCTCCTCGAAGGGTCGGGCGGCGGTGCGCAGGCGGACACGTTCGCCGTGCGCGTGCAGCGCCGGGATCATCGCCCCGGCCGCTGCGTCGGGCCGTCGATCGCGCACGACCAGGTGCGCGGCGAGATCGCGGGTGGTCCATCCCGCGCAGAGAGTGGGCTGGTCAGGTCCGAGGCGCAGGAACAGATCGGCAAGCAGTCGGCGTTCACGTTGGGCATAGGCGGTCACAAAGGTGATGGTAGACACACGGCCCGGGGGTGATCGGCGGCGACCCGTTCGGCAGGATAGCTATGTAAGGTCGGAACCGTCAGCGAATCCTTACCAGTCAGGTGGAAACTGTGAGCACCAGGTCCAGCCGCGACGTGCTGGTACGGGGTCTGCGGGTGCTGGGCCAGGCGATCAAGGCGGAGCCCCGCCTGTTCGCCATCGGGGTGGCGGGCAGCAGCCTGTTCGGTCTGCTGGTCATCGCGAACTCGTATGTCGTGGGCGCGGTCATCGGCCGTGTCGTGGTGCCCTCCTTCACCACCGGCCGGTCCAGCACCGGCACGCTCGTGCTGATCGCCGCGGTCTTCGTCGGCCTCAGCGTGCTGCGGGTCGTCAGCATCTTCGGTCGCCGCGTCGGCGCGGGCTACATGCAGTTCCGCCTGCAGGCCCGCTACCGCCGCGCGGTGACCCGGCGCTACCTGTCGCTGCCGCCCTCCTGGCATCAGCGGCACGCCACCGGCACCCTGCTCTCCAACGCGAACTCCGACGTCGAGGCGGCCTTCGTGCCGATCGCGCCGCTGCCGTTCGCGGTCGGCACCATCGTGATGATCTGCGCCGCGGTGGTGGCCCTTTTCCTCACCGACTGGGTGCTCGCGTTGGTCGGCGTCATCCTCTTCCCGCTGCTCTTCGCGTTGAACGTCGTCTACTCCCGCTACATGTCGCCGCGGCAGATCAAGGCGCAGCAGATGCGGGCCAAGGTCAGCGCGGTGGCGCACGAGAGCTTCGACGGCGCGCTGGTGGTCAAGACGATGGGCCGCGAGGAGGACGAGTCGCGTCGCTTCCGGGTCTTCGTCGACGAACTGCGCGACTCGCTGATCGCGGTGGGCCGGCTGCGTGGCCTGTTCGACCCGCTGATGGACGCGTTGCCCAGCGTGGGCACGCTCGCCGTGCTGCTGCTCGGCGCCTGGCGGCTGCAGAGCGGCGCGATCACCGTCACCGAGCTGGTCACGGTCTCGTTCCTGTTCACCGTGCTGGCCTTCCCGGTGCGGGCGATCGGCTGGGTGGTCGGCGAGCTCCCGCGCAGCGTGGCCGGGTGGGATCGGGTGCAGGCGGTGCTGGCCGCGGACGGTGACCTCGCGTACGGTTCGGCCGCCGCGGACGGGACGGGACCGGCCACGCTGCGTTTCGACAAGGTCGATTTCGCGTACGGCGACGGGCCACTGGTCCTCAACGACGTGACCTTCACCGTGCCGCCCGGCCGCACCGTGGCGCTGGTCGGTGCGACCGGGTCGGGCAAGTCGACCATCGCGTCCCTCGCCGTGCGCCTGGTCGACCCGGACGCCGGGCGGATCCTGCTCGACGACGTACCGCTGCCGGGCTTGACCGAACCGGCCCTGACCAGCGCGTCCGCCCTCGTACCGCAGCTGCCGTTCGTCTTCGACGACACCGTGCGCGGCAACATCACCCTCGAGCGGGACGGGGTCGACGACGACGCGGTCTGGTCGGCGCTGCGGCTCGCCGAGGCCGACGGCTTCGTGGCGAAGCTGCCCGACGGGCTGGCCACCGCGGTCGGCGAACGCGGCACGTCTCTCTCCGGCGGGCAGCGGCAACGACTGACCCTGGCCCGTGCGCTGGCCGGACGCCCGCGGCTGCTGGTTCTGGACGACGCGACCAGCGCGGTCGATCCGCGCGTCGAGGCGGCGATCCTGGCCTCGCTGCGCGGCGGTGACACGGAGGCGTCCATCCTGGTGGTGGCCTACCGGCGGGCCACGATCGCGCTGGCCGACGAGGTGGTCTACCTGGAGCAGGGCAAGGTCGTCGCCACCGGCACGCACACCGAGCTGCTGGCCAGCCACGCGGGATACGTCGATTTGGTGACCGCTTACGAAAAGGCCGAGGCCGAGAAGGTGGAGGCGTGACCGACTGCACCGGAGTGAGCGAAGCGGTCGTAGGGCCAGGAGAGCATGCCCCAGGAGGCACGGCATGACCGACTGCACCGGAGTGAGCGAAGCGGTCGTAGGGCCAGGAGAGCATGCCCCAGGAGGCACGGCATGACCGACTGCACCGGAGTGAGCGAAGCGGTCGTAGGGCCAGGAGAGCATGCCCCAGGAGGTTCAGCATGAGTCAGGGAACCTTGGCCACCGTACGGCGGGGGCTCGCGCTCTCGCCGGAGCTGCGTCCCGGGCTGGCGGGCACGATCGCCCTGGCCGTGGTGCAGATGGGTGGCCGGGTGGCCGTGCCGATCGCCGTCCAGCAGGGCATCGACCACGGCATCCGCGCCGCCGGCGGCCCTGACCTGGGCTTCGTGGTCATGGTGGTGGCGTTCACCTTCGTCGCGCTGATGATCTCCACGCTGGCCGGTTACCTGATGACCCGGCGCCTCTTCACGGTCAGCGAGACCGCGCTCGGCGGCCTGCGCTCGCGGACGTTCCGGCACATCCACGACCTGTCGATGCTGCACCAGCAGTCCGAGCGGCGCGGCACGATGGTGTCCCGGGTGACCAGCGACGTCGACCAGATCTCACAGTTCCTGCAGACCGGTGGCATACAACTGCTGCTCGCCAGCGGCCAGCTCGTGGTCTCGACGATCGTCATGTTCATCTACTCCTGGCAGCTCACGCTCGTGGTGCTGTTCGCCTTCGGACCCGCCGTCGCGATCATCCGGCTCTTCCAGAAGCGGCTCGCCGCGGTCTATGGCGCGGTCCGCGAGCGGACCGGCGTCATGCTGGGGGCGATCGCCGAGAGCGTCGTGGGGGCCGTGGTCATCCGGGCGTACGGG
>Ga0247781_1000128_pt1 | contig 22130 bp, 21 predicted proteins | sample UWRJL184509B5_FD_179922 | JGI IMG/M metagenome (GOLD analysis project Ga0247781, IMG submission 179922) | Plant litter microbial communities from Arlington Agricultural Research Station in Wisconsin, United States - UWRJ-L184-509B-5 | ecosystem: Environmental > Terrestrial > Plant litter >...
TCGAGCGGCGACGGGGCGCCGGCGACCAGGCCGTCGAGCAGCGCGTCGAGCCCGACACCGGTGCCCGAGCAGACCGGGATCACCGGGTGGAAGTGGCCCCGGGCGACTGCCTTCTCCAGGTCGGGCAGCAGCGTGTCGGTGCTGATCAGCTCGCCGGCGAGGTAGCGGTCCATCAGGGACTCGTCCTCGCTCTCGGCGATGATCCCCTCGATGAGCGCGTTGCGGTCGTCGGCGATCGGGTTCAGGTGTTCCGGCTCGGCCTCGCCGACGCGCGGCGGATAGCCCTCGGAGTAGTCGAGCACCCGCAGCGTGACCAGGCCGATCAAGCCGGCCACCGACTCGTCGTCGCCGAGCATCGGCTGGTAGATCGGCATGACGTTCTCGCCGAACGCCTCCTGGCAGTCGGCCAGGGTCTCCTCGTAGTCGGCGCGGGGATGGTCGAGCCGGGTGATCGCCACGGCGCGGGGCATGCCGACCGCGCCGCACTCCTCCCAGAGCGCGGCGGTGGCGTCGTCGACGCCGTCGACGGCCGAGACCACGAAGAGCGCGGCGTCGGCGGCCCGCAGGCCGGCCCGCAGTTCCCCGACGAAGTCGGCGAAGCCGGGAGTGTCCAGCAGATTGATCTTGACATCCTGGTGGACCAGGGGCGCACAGGCCAGCGCGACCGAGCGCTGCTGCCGGATCGCGGCCGGGTCGTGGTCCGACACCGTGGTGCCGTCGGTCACCGAACCGGCCCGGGGGATCGTCCCGGTCGCCGCCAGCAGGGCCTCGACCAGCGTGGTCTTGCCCGCACCGGAGTGTCCCACCAGCACCACGTTGCGTACTCTGCCGGGCTCTGTCACCACCGGCGCCGGCACGCCGTTGAGCCCCTTCTCCGAGGTCTTCTGGGCCATGTCGGCCGCTCCTGTCCGTTTCGAGACTGTTGACGACGCTGCTCTTGAAATCCCACACCCGGCGCTGTCCCGGAGGCAACCCTTTGTAGTCGGCAAACGTCGCAGACACCGACGATACGGCCACGGTGTCTTGCCGGGGCACGCTGACCTGGGTCGCGCCGATATGGTGGGACGGCCATGGCAAAGATCGTCCAAGTTTCCGCGCGCGCCGTTGCCGCCTACGGCGTCAACCCGGTCGCCCGCTTCCTGCTGCGCATCGGCGTCACGCCGAACGCCGTCACCGTCGTCGGCACCGTCGGCGTGCTGATCGGCTCCTACTTCGGCGCGAGAGGTCACCTGTTCTGGGCGACCGTCGTCGTCACGGCCTGCGCGCTGACCGACGCGCTCGACGGCACGATGGCCCGCATGCGAGGCGGCGACAGCAAGTTCGGCGCCCTGCTCGACTCGTCGATGGACCGCATCGCCGACGCGGCGGTCTTCGGTGCGGTCGTCTTCTACCTGGCCGGCGAGGGCAATCCGTACGGCGGGACGATCGCCGCGTTGATCAGCCTCGCCGCGGGCCAGATCGTCTCGTACGTGAAGGCGCGGGCCCAGAGTCTCGGGCTCAACGCCGACGTGGGCATCGCCGAGCGCCTCGAACGGCTGATCATCGTCGGTATCGGCGGGCTGCTGGGCAGCGCCGGGCTCGAGTGGGGGCTGCCGGCCGCGCTCTGGGTGCTGGCCGTGCTCTCGATCATCACCATTTTCCAGCGGCTGATCCACGCGTACCGCACCGAGCCGAAGCCGCTGCCGGGCGGCACTGCGGCCGGCGCTGCTGGGGGCGGCGCTGCTGGGGGCGGCGCTGCTGGGGGCGGCGCTGCTGGGAGCGGCGCTGCGGGCGGCGGCGCTGCGGACGACTCGAAGGAACCGGCTGCGTGAAGGACCGTTTGATCGAGTTCGGCTACGCGGCCGGGTGGCGGCTGGTGCGCGTGCTGCCGTTGTCCGTCGCGCGGCGCTTGTTCATGGCCGCGGCCGACCGGGCGTACGCCGCCAACGGCCCAGGCACCCAGCGCCTGCGCCGCAATCTGCAGCAGATCGTGCCCGACATGCCCGACTTGCTGGTGCGTGCCGGGCTCCGGTCGTACGCCCGCTACTGGCTCGAGGCTTTTCGGCTCCCCACGCAGTCCCGGCAGCAGCTGCTGGCCGGCCTCGGCATGTCCGACGAGAACTTCGCCGAGCTCAAGTCGCTGATCGCCGACGGGCGCGGGGTCGTGCTCGCGCTCCCGCACGTGGGCAACTGGGACGCGGCCGCCGCCTGGGTGGTCTCGCACGGCTGGCCGATGGTCACGGTCGCCGAGCGGCTCAAGCCCGAGGGCGTGTTCGAGCAGTTCGTGGCCTATCGCGAGAAGCTCGGCATGGAGGTGCTCCCGCTCACCGGCGGTCGGCGCCCGCCGCTCGACGTCCTCGCCGAGCGGCTCCAGCAGGGCATCGTGGTGGCCCTGCTCGGTGACCGCGACCTGTCCCGCGGCGGGGTCGAGGTCTCCTTCTTCGGGGGGCGCACCCGCATGCCGGCCGGGCCGGCGATCCTGGCCATCCGGACCGGTGCGCCGCTGATCGCCGTCGACCTGTCCTTCACGCCGACCAAGACCTGGGCGGTGCTGCGCCGCATCACGCCGGCGACCGAGGGCGCGCTCGACGTGCGGGTCAAGGCGACCACCCAACTGCTCGCCGACGCGTTCGCCCAGGGCATCGCGGACCATCCGCAGGACTGGCACATGCTGCAGAAACTGTGGCTGTAGGGGAGTGCCGCATGCGGATCGGGATCGTCTCGCCCTACTCGTTCGACGTGCCCGGCGGCGTGCAGAACCACATCATGGACCTGTCCGAGGCGCTGATCGGCCTCGGCCACGACGTCAGTGTGCTGGCTCCGGCGGACGAGGATTCAGAGCTGCCGTCGTACGTCGTCCCGGCCGGCCGCGCCGTGCCGCTGCCCTACAACGGGTCGGTGGCGCGGATCGCGTTCGGCCCGGTGTCGACGGCGCGGGTGCGGCGCTGGCTGAAGGCCGGGCAGTTCGACGTGCTGCACGTGCACGAGCCGATGACGCTGAGCCTGTCGTTGCTGGCGGTTCTCTCGGCGCGCGGGCCGGTGGTGGCCACGTTCCACACGGCGATGACGCGGTCGCGGGTGCTCTCCGTGGCCCAGGGCATGCTGCAGTTGGTCGTCGAGAAGATCACGGCGCGGATCGCGGTCAGTGAGCTCGCCCGCAAGGTGCAGGTGGAGCACCTCGGCGGGGGAGCGGTGGAGATCCCCAACGGGGTGGCGGTGGCCAAGTTCGCGACGGCCGTGCCCCTCGACGGGTGGCCGGGAGACGGCGGCACGCTGGGATTCCTGGGGCGGTTCACCGAGCCGCGAAAGGGCTTCGACGTCCTGCTCGGGGCTTTTGTCCCGTTGGCCCGTCGGCGGCCCGGGCTGCGGCTGCTGGTCGCCGGGCCGGGAGATCCAGCCGAGCTCTACGAGGAGATTCCCCCCGACCTGCACGACCGGGTGACCTTCCTCGGGTTGGTCACCGAGACCGACAAAGCTCGCATGCTGCGCAGTGTCGACGTCTATGTGGCGCCGAACACGGGCGGTGAGAGCTTCGGCATGATCCTCACCGAGGCGATGGCCGCCGGTACGGCGATCGCGGCCAGCGACCTCGACGCGTTCCGCCGGGTGCTCGACGGCGGCCGGGCCGGGGCACTCTTCCCGACCGGGGACGCTCAGGCGCTGTGCGTGCTGCTGGACAGGCTGCTCGACGATCCCGGCCGCCGCTCTGAGCTCTCCGCGGCGGCGGTCGAGGCGGTCGAGGCCTTCGACTGGCCCGGCGTCGCGCGGCGGGTCCTCGAGGTGTACGGGACGGCGATCGAGGCGACCGACGGCCGGGTCATGGACGACGGGTGGGCGGAACCACGCTCCGGCACATGACATTCACGGGCACCGGGGCATTACCATTCCCGCCATGTATTGGGTGGTGGGTCTCGTTGCGGCCGTCGTGCTGCTCGGGGCTTACCTCGGCTGGACGGCCCACCGGGTCGAGCGGGTGCACGTGCGCGCCCAATCGGCCGAGCGGGCTCTCGACGCCCACCTGATGCGCCGGGCCGCGGCGGCCGCGGTGGTGGCCGAGCAGTCCGACATCGTGGAGCTCTACGCGGCGGCCCGCCTCGCGCTCGACGCCGAGGCCGAGGAGCGCGAGTCCGCCGAGAACGACCTGACCCGGCAGTTGCAGGCGGTCACGCTCGTCGTCGGTGACCCGGCCGCGCGCACCCTGATCGCTTCGAGCCGCCGGGTGGTGCTGGCCCGGCAGGTGCACACCGACCTGGTCCGCGACGCCCTCACCGCCCGTCGCCGGCCCCTGGTGCGGGCATTGCGGATGGCCCGGCACTATCCCCGGCCGCACTATTTCGACATCGAGGAGCCCCCGATGCCGGCGGCGATCAGGATCCCCGCTCCCGCGGTTCCGGCCGTGCCGCTCGAGCCGGTCTGACCGAGCCGGTCTGACCGAGCCGGTCTGACCGAGCCGGTCTGACCGAGCCGGGCCTTGCGGCCCGGCCCGGCGGCTGTCGGACGAAGATCACCAGCCGCGCTCGGCGAGGCGGTGCGGCACGGCCTCGTCCTCGACGTTGATGCCGACCATCGCCTCGCCCAGACCGCGGGACACCTTGGCGATCACGTCGGGGTCGTCGTGGAAGGTCGTCGCCTTCACGATCGCGGCCGCGCGCTGCTCCGGGTTGCCGGACTTGAAGATGCCGGAGCCGACGAAGACGCCCTCGGCGCCCAGTTGCATCATCATGGCGGCGTCGGCCGGGGTCGCGATGCCGCCCGCGGTGAACAGCACCACCGGCAACTTGCCCAGCTCGGCGACCTCGCGCACCAGCTCGAACGGCGCCTGCAGCTCCTTGGCCGCGACGAAGAGCTCGTCCTCGGGCAGCGTCTGCAGCCGGCGGATCTCGCCGCGGATCTTGCGCATGTGGGTGGTCGCGTTGGAGACGTCCCCGGTGCCGGCCTCGCCCTTCGACCGGATCATGGCCGCGCCCTCGGTGATGCGGCGCAACGCCTCACCCAGGTTGGTGGCGCCACAGACGAACGGCACCGTGAAGTTCCACTTGTCGATGTGGTTGGCGTAGTCGGCGGGGGTCAGCACCTCGGACTCGTCGACGTAGTCGACGCCCAGTGCCTGCAGCACCTGCGCCTCGACGAAGTGCCCGATGCGGGCCTTGGCCATGACCGGGATGGAGACGGCGCCGATGATCCCGTCGATCATGTCAGGGTCGGACATCCGGGACACACCGCCCTGGGCGCGGATGTCGGCCGGCACCCGCTCCAGGGCCATGACCGCCACCGCTCCCGCGTCCTCGGCGATCTTCGCCTGCTCCGGCGTGACGACATCCATGATCACGCCGCCCTTGAGCATCTCCGCCATACCGCGCTTGACGCGGGCGGTGCCGATGGCAGGCTGGTTCTCAGACATGGTGGTTTCGGCTCCTCAAGCAGGGTTTCGGTGCCCCGATGCTAGCCACGTCCGGTGGCTCGGCCGATGGCCAATCGCCCCCAAGGTGGCCTGCCCGCCGAGCCGTGTGCGCCGGCCGGGCGGCATCAGGGGCAGCTCCAGCTCCGGGCTGGTTCGGGTGGGCGAGCCACCCGGCGCGGCCAGGTCGCTCAGTGTGCGCGGCGCGGCGCTGAGCCGGTCGATGTGGTCGCGCACCCTGCGCACGGCGGACACGGGCCGACTCTAAGCTGGAAACGTGAACATCGGAGTGCTGGCCCTGCAGGGCGACGTCCGCGAACACCTCGCCGCACTCGCCGAGAGTGACGTGCTGGCCCGGCCGATTCGTCGGCCCGAGGAACTCGGCGACGTCGAGGCCCTGGTCCTGCCCGGGGGCGAATCGACCACCATCAGCAAACTGGCCGTGTCGTTCGGCCTGCTCGACCCGATCCGCAAGAGGATCGCCGACGGCATGCCGGTCTACGGCTCGTGCGCGGGCATGATCCTGCTGGCCACGAAGGTGCTCGACGGGCGTCCCGACCAGGAGTCGTTCCAGGGGATCGACATGACCGTGCGCCGCAACGCGTTCGGGCGGCAGGTCGACTCGTTCGAGGGAGACGTGCCGATCGAGGGGATCGAGGGCGGGGATTTTCACGCCGTGTTCATCCGTGCGCCGTGGGTCGAGGAGATCGGCGGCGAAGTGCGGGTGCTGGGCCGCGTCAAAGAAGGTCAGGCCGCCGGTAGGATTGTGGCCGTTCGGCAGGGCAACCTGCTCGCCACGGCTTTCCACCCGGAGCTCACCGGCGACCTCCGCGTCCACCGGTACTTCGTCGAGATGGTCCGCCAGGCCGCCTGAGACCACGGAGGTTGTTGCATGTCTGGCCACAGTAAATGGGCGACGACCAAGCACAAGAAGGCCGTCGTCGACGCCAAGCGCGGCAAGATGTTCGCCAAGCTGATCAAGAACATCGAGGTCGCGGCCCGCACCGGCGGCGGCGATCCGGCGGGCAACCCGACGCTGTTCGACGCCATCCAGAAGGCGAAGAAGAGCTCCGTCCCCAACGACAACATCCACAACGCGGTCAAGCGTGGTTCCGGCCTCGAGGCCGGCGGCGCCGACTGGCAGACGATCATGTACGAGGGATACGGCCCGAACGGTGTCGCCATCCTCATCGAGTGCCTCACCGACAACCGCAACCGCGCGGCCACCGAGGTGCGCACGGCCCTGACCCGCAACGGCGGCACGTTCGCCGATGCCGGCAGCGTCTCCTACCTGTTCAACCGTAAGGGCGTCGTCGTCGTCCCGGCCGAGGGCCTCAGCGAGGACGATCTGATGCTGGCCGTCCTCGACGCCGGCGCCGAGGAGATCAACGACGACGGCGAGCAGTTCGTCGTGGTCAGCGAGCCGACCGACCTGATCGCGGTGCGCACGGCCCTGCAGGAGGCCAAAATCGAGTACGACTCGGCCGACTCGCAGCTCATCCCCACGATGAACGTCGAGGTCGACGAGGAGGCCGCCCGCAAGGTCCTCAAGCTGGTCGATGCCCTCGAGGACTGCGACGACGTCCAAGAGGTCTACACGAACGCGGACATCAGCGACGACGTCCTGGCAGTCATTGACGTGTGACATCTGGTCTAGTGACCAGTAGGGTGAGGGGGTGCCGGCAACCGGGCCCGGCTAAGACGTGCCGCCGATCGGGGACCTCGGCGTCGAGGACCTCCTCACCCGGCCCGAGGGCTACCGCGACGAACGGTGCGCGGAAAACCTCGTCATCGTGGCTTACGGTGTGGGACCGGTGTCTGCTCCTGTCCGAACTCGATGCGGAGTTCCACGCGAAGGGCGAGGCCTGACGCCTGGTCGTGCGACCAGTATCGTGGCGGGATTGAGTCATCTTGGCGTGGAGGTGCGACCCGCCCATGACCGGTCTCTTACTACCGCCCATCGAGGATCTCGACATCGAGGACCTCGCGTCGCTGCCCAAGCCCTACCGCTACGAGTTGCGCTCGGGCAACCTCGTCATCACGGCCCCCTCCACCTATTGGCACAAGCTGATGGCCCGCCGCATCCTGATCACGCTGCACGCGGCCGGCCACAACGTCTTCCAGGACCCAGGCGTACGGGGTGATCGGCCGCGCGACAACCGCGTGCCCGACCTCGGCGTCGTGACGCGCCTGCCGTCCGATCTCGCGAACTTCTCGAACCTGCCGGCCTCGTCCTTCAGCCTGGTCGTCGAGATCGTCTCCGAGGAAGCGCCGAACGGCGAATACACCGACAAGGCCGCCTGGTACGCCGAGCACGGCATCCCCGAGTACTGGATCGTCGACCAGACCCCCGACCGCTCCCACGACGACGCCTTCGTCCTGGTCCATCGCCTGCTGCTGGCCGGGGGTGAGCCGATCTACGGGCGCGAGCGCAATGTCCTGCTTTCCGACCTCGAAATCGAATATCCTCATATTGACGCGTGACACCTGGTCTCCTGACCACTAGTCTCGGAGGTGGAGAGAGTTCGATGGGAACAGAGGAGGAACCCATGACAGATCTCGCAGACAGACCCGACGTGGCAGAGGTGCCTGATGCGCCGCCTGCTCGGAAGGCTCAGATAACGCTCGCCGTCGACGCCGAACTGCTGGCGGAAGCTCAGCGGCAGATCAACGTCGATTCCGTCGAAGCCACGGTCGACGAGTCGCTTCGCCGGCTCGTCGAGCAGGAGCGGACCAAGCGTGACGCGGCTCGTGCACGGCTACGGGAGATGTACGACTCCGGCGAACTCGAGTTCGACGATGTGGAGGAGTCCGACCGGTGAAGTATCTCGTTGACACAAGCGCGCTGACCCGAATCATCCGTCGTCAAGCCGATCCCGAGTGGGACAGCCTGGAACGGCGTGGCCTGCTGGCCGTGTCCGAACCGGCTCTCACGGAGACGCTCCTGATCGCCAAGGCGAAGGAGTATTCGCAGCTCGAGGCGGCGATCAAGGCCAACTATCTGTCCGTCGTGATGCCGGACGGCCTCTGGGATTCGGTCGCTACCATCCGGCGCACGCTTGCCCCGCACAGCGCACACCGCGGTCTCTCGGTTGCAGACCTCTTGATCGCGGCGGTAGCAATCCGGTTGAAACTGACCGTGCTGCACGAGGACGGCGACTTCGAGACCGTCGCCCGGTTCGTGCCTGAATTCAAGCAGTACCGGCTTCGTCAGGGGCCACCAACCGAGAAAGCAATGTCCACCATCGATAGCTGAACTGATTCTCAGTAGTCGACCGAGATCGAGGACATGGTCTGGATCAAGGCGGCTATGAGGAGGATGCCGAGAGCGATGCGGCGTCCCACGGCGTGCCACTGCTGGCGCCGGTAGGCCTGACACCAGGCGATGCCGGCGTCAGCGGAGGCCAGCACCACGCCGGAGCGGTGGGTGTCGGGCACGAGTGCGGCCTTGAGCAGGGCGAGGCTGCCACCCCGGCGGTAGAGCGCGGGCGCGTACGTCTGCTGCCGCATCACCCGCACGTCGACCTCGTAGATCTGATCCTCGCGCCACTGCCTCGTGCGTACCGCCAAGCGGTGTTGCAGGTAATCGCGGGCCGCCTGTGGCCTTCCGAGCAGGCGGCGACGCCACGACAAGCGGCGCCAATGGGATGCCACGTCGGCCAGGACATCCATGTAGAGATGCGCCGCCTCGAAGTCGCCGCCGACCAGTCGGTCGGTCTCGCGGCGCAGGTCAGCCAGGTGCGTCGCGACGAAGACGACGTACTCCTGTGGTGGCTCCTCGGACATGGGTGGAACGAGATACATGGCTCACACCCCCGCTCCCCATCGTCGAGGCGTGTCGCTGCCGAGCGCAAGAGGGGCGCGTATTAGGGTGTCGAACACACGTACGTCTAAGCATGGGGGAGGTCCGCGGTGCGCGTGCTCGGGATCGACCCGGGACTCACCCGTTGCGGGGTCGGTGTCGTCGAGGGTGTGCCGGGCCGGCCGGGCAAGTTGATCGCCTACTACGTGGTCTACACCGAGCCCGACGAGGACCTCGCCCTGCGCCTGCTGCACCTCGACCGATCCTTGGGCGAGCTCGTCGCGCGGCATCAGCCCGAGAGCGTCGCCGTCGAGAGAGTCTTTTCCCAGCACAACGTCCGTACGGTGATGGGCACCGCCCAGGCCAGCGCGGTCGCCGTGCTCGCCGGGGCGCGGGCCGGACTGCCCGTGCAGACCTACACGCCGAGCGAGGTCAAGGCGGCCGTCACCGGTTCCGGCACGGCCGGCAAGGCGCAGGTCACCGCGATGGTCACCCGGCTGCTCTCGCTCGACGCGCCGCCCCGTCCGGCAGACGCCGCCGACGCCCTCGCGCTCGCCATTTGTCATATCTGGCGCGGCGGCACGCGCGCCAGGATCCAGGCGGCGGCCGTCGCCGCCGCTCGCAAGGGGGGAAGCCGCCGATGATTGCCAGTGTGCGTGGAATGGTGGCGGCGATCGCGCCGGACAGCGCCGTCATCGAGGTCGGCGGCGTCGGCCTGCAGGTGCAGTGCGCCCCGGCGACGCTCGCGAACCTCAAGGCGGGCGCCGAGGCGCGGCTGGCCACCAGCATGGTCGTGCGGGAAGACTCGCTGACCCTCTACGGCTTCGCCGACGACGACGAGAAGCACCTGTTCGAGCTGCTCCAGACGGCCAGCGGCGTCGGGCCGCGGCTGGCTCAGGCCGTGCTCGCCGTGCACCAGCCCGAGACCGTGCGCCGGGCCATCGCCGGCGGCGACCTGGTCGCCCTGACCCGGGTGCCGGGCATCGGCAAGAAGGGCGCCGAGCGGCTCGTGCTCGAGCTGCGCGACCGGATCGGTCCGCTGCCGACCGCCGACGGCCCGGTCGGCGTGCTCAGCGGCGCCTGGCAGGAACAGGTGCGTCAGGGTGTGCTCGCGCTCGGCTGGTCCGCCGCTCAGGCCGAGCAGGCCGTCGCCGCGGTCGCCGAGGGCATCGACGGTGAGGTGCCACCGATCCCGGTGCTGCTGCGCCAGGCCATCCGCCTGCTGGGCAAGGCCCGATGAGCGACCTGGTCTCGGCCGACCCCGGCGACAACGAGCTGGACGCCGAGGCGAGCGTCCGACCCCGCCGGCTGGCCGACTTCATCGCCCAGCACCGTGTCCGCGACCAGCTCACCCTGCTCCTCAAGGGCGCGATGGGCCGCGGCACCCCGCCCGACCACATCCTGCTCTCCGGCCCCCCTGGCTTGGGGAAGCCGGTCTCGGTGAACGCGCTTGTCCTCATGGGTGACGGCTCGCGTCGGCGGCTCGGCGACATCGTGGTGGGCGACGAGGTTGTCACCCGCACCGGCGAGGCGGCCGCTGTTCTTGCCGTCCATGAACAGGGGGAACTCGACTCAGTGCGGGTCCGGACGGCCTCCGGCAGAGAGGTTGTCGCGGCGCCTGACCACCCGTTCTGGACGACCGAGGGCTGGATCAAGGCCGGCGACCTCACGCCGGATGACGTGCTGGCCAACGTGCTGTCGCCGGTGACCGTCGCCGAGGCCACCGAGGTGACAGACGAGTTCCGCCTGGCCGGCTACATGATCGGTGACGGCGGCACGAGCAATCAGGGCACCTTCACCGGCGGAGACGAAGCCGTTCTGGAGGATTTTCGTGCGGTGTGCGACCGTCTGGGATATTCGCACCGGACTCGGCCCAACTCGGCCCGCAGTGCTCTGGTGCGCGTTTCCGGCGTGAAATCGTGGCTGGCGGAGACAGGCCTGCTCGACAAGACCGCGTGGCTCAGGCGAGTCCCCGGATTCGTTTTCCGGGGCGACGAGCGGCAGGTCAGTGCCTTTCTCTCGGCTTACTTCGCCGGTGCCGGCACGGTGCGCCGCCGAGGCCGCGAGCCGTACGACGTGGTCATCGAGTTCCACAGCGTCTCCCGCGGGCTGCTTGAGGACGCTCAACACTTGCTGCTTCGGCTCGGCATCCAGTCGCGGCTGAGGCTCAAGCGGGGACGCCACCAAGGCCGTCCGCACGAATCCTGGCGTTTGTCGATCACTAGTCAGGACGACGCGGCGCGCTTCGCCGAGCGGGTCACTCCGATCGGGGAGAGCGGCCAACGGCTGCGCGAGTGGGCGCCACGCCGCGACCGCTTCGATGAACGGCTGACACCCGACCGGGTTGCGTCCGTCGAGCCCGCGGGATTGACGGAGTGTCGCTGCTTAACTGTTGCCGACGATCACACCTTTACCGTGAATGACCTGGTGGTGCACAACACCACCCTGGCGAACATCGTCGCGGCCGAGCTCGGGACCGGGATCCGGACCACCAGCGGGCCGGTGATCGAGCGGTCGGGCGACCTTGCCGCGATCCTCACCGGCCTCGCGCCGGGAGACGTGCTCTTCATCGACGAGATCCACCGGATCGCCAAGCCGGCCGAGGAACTGCTCTACAGCGCGATGGAGGACTTCCGGGTCGACGTCGTGGTCGGCAAGGGGCCCGGAGCCACCGCCATCCCGCTCGACGTCGAGCCGTTCACGCTGGTGGGGGCGACCACGCGGGCCGGCCTGCTGTCGGGGCCGATGCGCGACCGGTTCGGGTTCGTCGCCCACCTCGACTTCTATTCGACGGCCGATCTGGACAGTCTGCTGCACCGCTCGGCGCGCATTCTCGGCGTGCCGATCACCGCGGAGGGCGCGGCCGAGATCGCCGGCCGGTCGCGTGGCACCCCGCGCATCGCGAACCGGCTGCTGCGCCGGGTGCGAGATTATGCCGAGGTCCGCGCCGACGGCGTAGTGAGCGAAGCCACGGCCCGAGAAGCCCTCAAGGTGTACGACGTCGACGACCTCGGCCTCGACCGGCTCGACCGGGCCGTGCTGCGGGCGCTGATCGAGTCGTTCCGTGGTGGTCCGGTCGGTTTGTCCACCCTGGCGGTGGCCGTCGGCGAGCAGTCCGACACTGTTGAGGAGGTTTGCGAACCTTTTCTGGTGCGGTCCGGGCTCCTCGCCCGTACGCCCCGGGGCCGGGTCGCGACCGAGGCGGGCTGGCTCCATCTCGGAAAAGTTCCGCCCTCGGGCACGATCCAAGGCGATTTGTTCGCACGAGACGCGTGAAATCCCCTCGTAATGCGAACGTGATGTGCGCCGCATTCGGACTTCCCAGGTTGACCGATTAGACTCGCCGCCGTTCAACCGGGATGTGATTATCCGGCGGTGTGCGTGTCGCGCGTCACCGGCGGCCAACGGAAGGCTTATTCGTGGAACTGGCAGCCGAGGCATCCGGGGGCGGCAGCTTCACCCCGCTGCTTCTCATCGTTCTGCTCTTCGCCGTGATGTATTTCCTGATGATCCGGCCCCAGCAGAAACGTCGCCGCGAGGCCCAGCAGATGCAGAACACGCTGGGGCCTGGTGACCACATCGTCACCATCGGCGGCCTGCACGGCACGGTCGTCACCGTCGCCGACGACGTCGTGACCATCGAGATCGCCGACGGCGTCGAGGTGCAGTTCGCGCGTCCGGCGATCGCGCGGGTCGTGCCCGAGCCGGCCCCCCTGGAGGCCGAGGAGCCGGTCGACGAGCCCGTCGCGGAGGAGTCGATCGTCAACCCGGTCGACACGCGCAAGAACGACTGACAACTCAGCAATCCCGCGGGCCGGCACGGCGTTCGTCGCCGGGCCGGTTCGTCAGGCCCGCATGGGGCCGGAGCAGCACAGACAAAGCTCGCCGCGCGCACAAAGCACGCCGGGCGCACGAAAGCCCCGCCGAGCGTGCAAAATACGCGGAGCGCACCACACCCGCGCTCCACCAGACAACGCTCTAACCAGACGATGCCGTAAGACAACAGGGAGACCGAAGCCGTGGCACGACCACCACAGGGACAGATGCATCCCGGACGGCAGCTTGCCGTGCTCGGCTTGATCTTCGTCGTCCTGTACCTGCTGGTTTTCTTCGGCGGTGGGGCGAGCGGCAGCGTCGCCGACCGCCTGCACCCCAAGCTCGGCCTCGACCTCGTCGGTGGCACACAGGCCACCTACATCGCCTCGGTGGAGGGCGGCCAGGTGCCGTCCAAGACGAGCATGGAGCAGGCCCGCGGCATCATCGAGGAGCGGGTCAACGCCCTCGGCGTCTCGGAGGCCGAGGTGGTCATCCAGGGTGACCGCAACATCGTGGTCTCCCTCGCGGGTAAGGCCGACGACCAGCTCAAGGACCTGTCGCAGGCCGCGCAGATGCGGTTCCGCCTGCTGATCGGCACGACCGGCGACGTGGCCTCGGTGGCGCTCAACCCGCCGTCGGCCGCGCCGAGCACCGCACCCAGTACCGGCGCCTCCGCCCCGGCGAGTGCGAAGCCGTCGGCCCCGGTCGTCGCGAACAGCCCGTCCGCCGGCGGTCAGGGCGGCGGCGAGGTTGTCAAGGCCCCGACTCCGAGCGCGACCCCGAGCGCCCCGGCGCCGTCGGCCGCTGTCGCCCCGCCGGTCGCGGCCGATGTGCAGCAGCAGCGGGCCGAGGTCGAGAAGAAGGTCGGCGCCGCCGCGTGGTCCGCGGCCCAGCGGCTGACCGCTCCGGTCGACCTCAGCACGGACACCAAGGCCGGCCTGCCCTTCGCGAACTTCGCGAAGCTCAGCGGCCCCGAGGTCAACGTGCTGACCCCGCAGATGCAGTTCAACGTGCCGACGATCAGCTGCCAGCAGCTCAACGAGCGACCGAACGGCGCGATCGACAACAAGGACAGCCAGGTCGCCGCGTGTTACCAGAACGCGAAGATCATGCTGGACAAGGCGCCGGTCGTCGGTGAGGACATCTCGAAGGCGAGCCCGCAGCTCGACCAGCAGACCGGCCAGTGGGTCGTCTCGCTCGACTTCAAGAGCGAGGGCGCGACCAAGTGGGCGGCCCTGACCCGGCAGGCGTTCGAGGCCACGTCGACCGCCCCGTGCTTCGTCGCCACGCAGGCCCTCTACGGCCAGGTCGACCACTGCGCCGTCGCGGTGGTGCTCGACAAGGACGTCATCTCGGCGCCGCAGATCCAGGGCGTGCTCACCGGCACCTCGCAGATCACCGGCCAGTTCACCTCGACGTCCGCCCGTCAGCTGGCCGACCAGCTGAACTTCGGCGCGCTGCCGGTCACCTTCACCTCGGGCCCGGCCCAGACCGTCTCGGCGACGCTCGGCATCCAGCAGCTCCAGGCCGGTCTGCTCGCCGCCGCGATCGGCATGGGCCTGGTGGCGATCTACGCGTTCTTCTACTACCGCCTGCTCGGTTCCGTGATCTTCCTGAGCCTGATCCTGTCGGGTCTGCTGACCTTCGGCGCGCTGGTCTTCCTCGGGCGTACGGTGGGCTTCACCCTGACCTTGGCGGGTATCGCCGGCTTCATCGTGTCCCTAGGCGTCGCGGCCGACTCGTTCGTCATCTACTTCGAACGTCTTAAAGACGAGATCCACGAGGGTCGAAGTCCACGGAGTGCCGTGCCGAGGGCCTGGGCGCGGGCACGTCGCACGATCATCTCGGCGAACACGATCACCATCCTCGCCGCCGTGGTGCTCTACGTCGTCTCGGTCGGCGCGGTGCAGGGCTTCGCCTTCGCGCTCGGCCTGTCGACCGTGCTCGACCTGCTGGTCGTCTTCCTCTTCCGGCACCCGATCATGACGATGTTCGCCCGCACCAAGGCGTTCCTGTCGCCGCGGGTCAGCGGCCTCGGCCGCGTGCTGCGCAACGCTCCGACCGACCCCAAGGAGGCCTGACATGGCCCGCCAAGGTCTCGCCGCCCGGCTGTACGCGGGTGAGGCGAACGTCAACATCATCGGCCGGCGCAAGATCTGGTTCGCGGTCGCGGCCGCGCTGGTCCTGCTCTCGATCGGCAGCTTCGCGATCAACAAGTTCCACCTCGGCATCGAGTTCGCCGGTGGCACGTCGTTCAGCGTCCCGGCCAAGGTCGGCGACAAGGAGCTCACCCAGGGTGAGGTCTCGGACGCCGTGGAGCGGGCGATCCAGTCGGTCGACCCGGGCGCCGAGGTCGGTGCCGCGCAGAAGGTGGGCCGCGCCGGTCAGGGCGAGAGCTACAACGTCCGTGCCTCGGCGCTCAGCGCACAGCAGGCCGAGGACGCCAAGACGGCGCTCGTCGAGGATCTGGGTGTCAACGCCGCGGACGTCAGTGACGACCAGGTGTCGGCGGCGTGGGGTGGCCAGGTCACCAGGCAGGCCCTGCTCGGCCTGGTGATCTTCCTCGTGCTGGTGATGGTCTATCTGATCGTCCGCTTCGAGTGGCGGATGGCGGTCGCGGCCGTCGCGTCGCTCGTGCTCGACCTCATCATCACGGCCGGGGTCTACTCGGTGGTGGGATTCGAGGTCACCCCGTCGACCGTGATCGGCTTCCTGACGATTCTGGGCTATTCGCTGTACGACGTGGTGGTGGTCTTCGACAAGGTGCAGGAGAACACCCGCGGCATCACCGCGGGCAGCACCCGCACCTACAGCGAGGCCGCCAACCTGGCGGTCAACCAGACCCTGATGCGCTCGCTCAACACCGGTCTGGTGGCGCTGCTGCCGGTCGGCGGTCTGCTCTTCATCGGCGCGGGCCTGCTCGGCGCGGGCACGCTGAAGGACCTCGGCCTGGTGCTCTTCGTCGGCATGGGCTTCGGCGTCATCGCCTCGATCATGTTCGCGGCGCCGGTGCTGACCTTCCTCAAGGACCGTGAGCCGAAGATCAAGGCGCACACCGCCCGGGTGCTCGCCCGGCGGGCCTCGGTCCGCTCCGGCGACGTGGCCCCGCGCGGCGAGCGCCCCGGCCGGGACGCCAACGTGACCGAGTCGGACGAGGCGGCTCCGGCGCTGGCGTCGGCCGCCCCGCGGCCCGGCAGCCGGCCGACGGCGAAGCGCAACACCAACGCCACCAACAACCGTGGGGGACGGACCGGCGGCGCCGGCAACCGGCCCAGCGGGGGCAACAAGCGACGTTGACGCGTTGACACGTTGACACGTGCGGGGGCGGCCGGTTATCCGGCCGCCCCTGCTGTCGTTAGGCTGTCGCGCGTGACTGATGAGAACCCTCGCGCCACCGGTGACAGCGGCCCCGATCTGGCCGCGGTGGTCCTCGGCGGCACGGTCGATGTGCCCGACTTCCCCAAGCCGGGCATCGTCTTCAAGGACCTCATGCCGTTCTTCGCCGACGGGCGAGCGTTTCACGAGGTGATCGACGGGATCGTCGCGCACTACGGCGCCGACTCGTTCGACGTGGTGGCCGGCGTCGAAGCGCGTGGTTTCGTCGTGGCCTCCGCCATCGCGTACGCGGCCGGCGTGGGCGTCGTCCCGGTACGCAAGGCCGGAAAACTGCCGCGCCCGGCCCTCTCGGCCTCCTACGAGCTCGAGTACGGCGAGGCCACCCTCGAGGTGCACGAGGACGCGTTCATCGCCGGTCAGCGGGTCCTGGTCGTCGACGACGTGCTCGCCACCGGTGGCACCGCCGGAGCGGCTCTGGAGCTGGTGGAACGGGCCGGCGGCACGGTCATGGGCTTCGCCGTGCTGATGGAGCTGGCCTTCCTGAAGGGTCGTGAGCGACTCAGCCCGCGTACGGTCCATGCGCTCCTGACCGTTTGATGGGTCTTTGGCTGGGCGCTCGTTGCTCTTTCGGAGGTTCGCCCGAAGCATCCGGGAAGACTGTGCGGGTAGGATGACGTTCTTAGCCAGGTGACCAACCCTGGCAATGGCGGACTTCTCCGGCCGGCGACGACCGGCCAGGTCCCGAGCGAAGGCGTGAGGAGACCGGTGTCCAGCGACGTCGCCCCTCCGGCGGAGGGCACGGTGCAGCCGACCGAAGACTCACGGGCAGGTGCGGACGCTCAGACGCCCGTCGGTGAGGTGCGCCCGGTGGAGGTGGCCGACACCGACGAGACGCGGGCGCTGGTGCCCGCCGAGGCGACAGCCGGCGGCTTCGGCCTGGCCAGCGCGCCCACGGGCCGCCGCGTGCGGGCCCGGCTGGCGCGCTTCAACGCGCCCTGGCAGAGCACCCAGGTCAGCGAGGTTCTCGAACCGCTGATCGCCACGCACCGGGCGAGCCACCCCAAGGCCGACGGCCGCCAGCTTCAGCGTGCGTTCGACGTGGCCGCGCGGTGGCACTCGGGTCAATACCGCAAGTCCGGCGACCCCTACATCACCCACCCGCTCGCCGTGGCGACGATCCTGGCCAACCTCGGGATGGACACCACTACCCTGGTGGCCGCCCTGCTGCACGACACGATCGAGGACACCGACTACGGCCTCGATCAGATGCGCACCGATTTCGGCGGCGAGGTCGCCCTCCTGGTCGACGGTGTCACCAAGCTCGACCGGGTCAAGCTGGGCGACGCGGCCAAGGCCGAGACCATCCGCAAGATGGTCGTCGCGATGGCCAAGGACCCGCGGGTGCTCGTCATCAAGCTGGCCGACCGCCTGCACAACATGCGCACCCTGACCTTCCTCCCACGGCCCAAGCAGGAGCAGAAAGCCAAGGAGACGCTCGAGATCCTCGCCCCGCTGGCCCACCGCCTCGGCATGAACACGATCAAGTGGGAGCTCGAGGACCTCGCCTTCGGCACGCTCTTCCCCAAGCGGTTCGAGGAGATCAACCGCCTGATCGGCGAGCACCAGCCGCAGCGTGAGGCGCTGCTGCGCCAGGTGACCAACCGGGTCAGCCTCGAACTCAAGTCGGCCAAGATCAAGGCGGAGACGACCGGCCGCCCCAAGCACCTCTACTCGATCTATCAGAAGATGATCGTGCGGGGCCGCGACTTCAACGACATCTACGACCTGATCGGCGTGCGCATCCTGGTCGACACGGTCCGCGACTGCTATGCCGCGCTGGGCGTCATCCACGCGAACTGGCAGCCGGTGCCGGGCCGGTTCAAGGACTACATCGCGATGCCGAAATTCAACATGTACCAGTCGTTGCACACGACGGTCATCGGCCCGACCGGCAAGCCGGTCGAGATGCAGATCCGCACGTTCGCGATGCACCGCACGGCCGAGTTCGGCATCGCCGCCCACTGGAAATACAAGGAGCAGAAGGGCGCGACGATCGTCGGCCCGCCGGCTCACATCGACGAGATGACCTGGCTGCGGCAGCTGCTTGACTGGCAGCGCGAGGCGAGCGACCCGTCCGAGTTCCTCGACGCGCTGCGCTTCGACCTCTCCAGCCAAGAGGTCTACGTCTTCACGCCCAAGGGCGACGTCATCCCGCTGCCGACGGGCTCCACCCCGGTCGACTTCGCCTACGCGGTGCACACCGAGGTCGGGCACAAATGCATCGGCGCGCGGGTCAACGGCAAGCTGGTGCCGCTCGAGTCGACGCTGTCCAACGGTGACGTCATCGAGATCTTCACGTCGAAGTCGGCCAACGCCGGCCCGACTCAGGACTGGCTCGGCTTCGTCAAGAGCCCCCGGGCCCGCACGAAGATCCGGCAGTACTTCAACAAGGAACGCCGCGAGGAAGCGATCGAGATCGGCAAGGAGGCCATCGTCAAGGCGATGCGCAAACAGGGCCTGCCCCTGCAGCGCATGCTGACCAACGAGAACCTCACGACGATCGCCCGCGACCTGCACCTGGCCGACGTCGCCTCGCTCTACGCGACGATCGGCGAGAGCACGGTCAGCGCCCAGTCGGTCGTGCAGAAACTCGTCGCCGGCTTCGGCGGCGAGGAGGGCGCCGTCGAGGACATCGCCGAGACCGCCGTCGCGACCCGCCCGCCCCGCAACCGCAGCACGGCGCAGGATCCGGGCGTCGTGGTCAAGGACGTCAGCGACGTCTGGGTCAAGCTGGCCCGCTGCTGCACCCCCGTGCCGGGCGACGCCGTCTTCGGCTTCGTCACCCGTTCGGGCGGCGTCAGCGTCCATCGCGACGACTGCGCCAACGCCGGCGACCTCAGTGACCAGCAAGAGCGGGTCGTCGAGGTGACCTGGAAGCCGACCAGCGCGTCGACGTTCCTGGTGGCCATCCAGGTCGAGGCGCTCGACCGGCACAAGCTGCTGGCCGACGTGACCCGGGTGCTCTCCGAGGAGCGGGTCAACATCCTTTCCGCGACGGTCACCACGACCCGCGACCGGGTCGCCGTCAGCCGGTTCACGTTCGAGATGGCCGACCCGAAGCACCTCGGCCACCTGGTGGCCGCCGTGCGCAAGGTCGACGGTGTCTTCGACGCCTACCGCGTGACGTCCGGCGCGTAAGAGCACGAAAAAGGGGGCTTCGCGAGAAGCCCCCTTTTTGCCGCGCTGATCAGGCGGCCGCGACCGCCATCGACTTGATGTCGATCTCCTTCTTCGGGTGACCGCCGCCGGCCTGCTTCGCGAAGGCGCCGTCGTCACCGGCCTTGACCACGTCGGTGACGATGTTCATGCCCTCGGTGATCTTGCCGAGGAGCGTGTAGTTCGCCGGGAGCTTGGTGTCGGCCGCGACGATGAAGAACTGGCTGCCGGTGCTGCCGGGCTGGCCGGTGTTCGCCATCGCGATCGAGCCCGCCGGGTACGGGTTCTGCGTGTCGGTCGGCAGGTTCTCCTCGGCCATCGTGTAGCTCGGGCCGCCCGTGCCGTCGGTCTCGCGGTAGCCCTTGCCCGAGGCGAACGGGTCGCCGCACTGCAGCACCTTGAAGCTGGCCTCGTCGACCAGGCGGTGGCACTTGCTGTTGTCCCAGAACTTCTTGCTCCCCAGGAACTCGAAGCTGGCCGCCGTGCACGGCACCTTGGAACGGTCCATCGTCGCCTTGATGACGCCCAGGCTGGTGTCGATGGTCAGCACGGCGTTGCCGGTGTTGGGCACGTTGGCCGGCGGGAGGCCGACGTCCTTGACCTTGCCGCCGCCCTCCTGGGCCGGGGTCCAGGTGCAGGCGATCTGGCCGGCGGGGACGGCGGCGCTGCCGGCGGCCGTGTTGCTGCTGCCGGGCTTCTTGTCGTTCCCCAGCGAGGTCGCGAGCCACACCGCGGCGCCGGCGATCAGCACGACGGCGATCGCCGAGCCGATGATGGCCTGCCGCTGGCGGCGCTTGCGAGCGGCCGAGGCGCGCTCGGCCATCTCCTTCTCGAGCCGGGCTCGCGCCGCCGCGCGCTGCCGGTCCTTGATCGACGACACCGTGTTCCTCCTGCTGAATGGTCGGCCCGTGGCTGAGCCTGAAAAAGGGCCTAGGACTGGGTGCTGGCCGCGGGAGCCGCGGACGCCGGAGCGTCGCCGACGGTCAGAGATTTGATGGTGATCTTCTGGGTCGGCTTGACCTTCTCGTCCGCGTCATTCTTGGACGTGGGGATCTTGCCGATCTTCGCCACCGTCGCGAGCCCACCGGTCACCTTGCCGACGATCGAGAACTCGGGGCTGGCGGGGCTGTAGTCCTTGAAGAAGATCAGGAACTGGCTGCCGTTGGTGCCGGGCGGGTTGCCGATCAACGCCACGGTCCCCTTCGGGTAGAGCGGAGCGCTCTTGCCCGGAGCGGCGGACGCGCCCGGCTCGGGAACCGTCGGAAGGTTCTCGTTGTAGACGCTGTAGGTCGGGCCGCCGAGACCGGTGCCGCTCGGGTCGCCGCAGCGCAGCGCCCCGAAGGTGGTGATCTCGTGGCAATCCGTGTGGTCGTAGAACTTCTTGCCGGCCAGGTAGCTGACGTCGGCCGTGCCGCAGGGCGAGAGTTCGTTGTCGAGGCCGACGACGATCGGGTCACCCTGGTTGGTGCTGACCGTCATGGTCCGGGTGCCCAGCGTCGGGATGTCCTTGGTCGGCGGGGTGCCGACGTCCTTGAGGTTCGCGTTCGACGCCGCGTTTTGCGGGGTCCAGAGACAGATGTCCTGGTCGGCGGCGTCGGTCTTCTCGTCGGAGTCGAACGCTCCGCCGATCCACGCCACGCCGGCGACGATGAGAAGGACCGCGAGCCCTGAGCCGACACCCGCGAGCACGCGGCGGCGGCGGCGCTCCTTGACGGCTTGCCGCGCCATCTGTCGATCGAGCTTCGCCCGCGCCAGTTTGCGCTGCCGGTCCTTGCTGGATGCCACCGAACGTTGTCCTCTCGTACGGCCCTTGTCACACGCCCGCAAGAGTGTACGGGTACCTCCTGAGAAAGTGGTGTGCGCCCGCCGGACTAGGATCGTTACGATTCGTACCTGTCTCGCAGGGAGGCCCGTCGTGCTCGTCACCGGCTTCGAGGCGCAAGCCTTCGGCACCAACTGCTACGTGGTCGCCGCCGGTCCGGGCGAGCAGTGCCTGATCGTCGATCCCGGCATCGGCGTGCTCGACCAGCTCGACGAGGTGCTCGCCGAGCACCGGCTCTTCCCGGCCGCGGTTCTGCTCACCCACGGCCACCTCGACCACACCTTCTCGGTCGCCCCGGTCTGCGGCGCGCGCGGCATCACAGCCTATGTGCACCCCGCCGACCGCGAGATGCTGGCCGACCCGGCCAAGGGCCTGAGCATGGACCTCACCCAGCTCTTCGGCGGCCGGCTGCCCTACACCGAGCCCGAGGACGTCGCCGAGCTCACCGACGGCGCGACGCTGACCCTCGCCGGTCTCGAAGTCACCGTCGATCATGCCCCGGGCCATACCGGCGGGTCGGTGCTCTTCCGCCTGCCCGGCGCGGGGACCTCGTGGGACGCGGAACAGCTCTGCCTCTCGGGGGACGTCCTCTTCGCCGGCTCGATCGGACGCACCGACCTGCCGGGCGGCAGCACCCCGACGATGATGACCAGCCTGCGGGACAAGATCCTGCCGCTGGCCGACGACACCGTCGTCCTGCCCGGCCACGGACCGGCCACCACCATCGGCCGTGAGCGCGCCCAGAACCCGTACCTGCGGGA
>Ga0247781_1000129_pt1 | contig 22124 bp, 25 predicted proteins | sample UWRJL184509B5_FD_179922 | JGI IMG/M metagenome (GOLD analysis project Ga0247781, IMG submission 179922) | Plant litter microbial communities from Arlington Agricultural Research Station in Wisconsin, United States - UWRJ-L184-509B-5 | ecosystem: Environmental > Terrestrial > Plant litter >...
GTCGCTTCGGCCGGGCGTGGGGCGCGTGCCAGGGCGGGACGGGAAGGCGTCGCCCGGGGCGGGCCGGGCACTGCCGTAAACGCCCGTGGCCGGCGATACCGGGCGTGGCTCGTCCGCCGGCTGGCCGTCTCGCTGGCGGCGGTCGTCCCGTTGATCGTCCGCGGCCTGCCGCCGCCCGTAGTAGGGACCAGCGGCCGGGGGGCGCGCGGCGCCGTAGACACCCGACGACGCGGGGGACACCGGTCGCTCCGGCGCGGACAACCCCTCCGAGGTGCCGTGCGGGGTGGCACGCCCGGACGGCGGCGAGACCGGGCGGCCCGCGGGCGGATAGGGGCTGGGCCGCCCCGGGTTTGCCGACTGCGGGTTGCCCGGGTTGACCGGGACGGACGGGGGTCTGCTGGGATTCACCGGGACGGACTGCGGGTTTCCAGGGGTGGCCGGCATCTGCGCGCCCGAGCGGAACTGCGGCGGACGTGCCGCGGAGTCGTGTGTCTGCGTCTCGCGGTACTGAACGGCGTCGCGATAGGACCCGCCCGACGTCGACTGAGATTGTTCCTGGGGGCGCTGATCGGACTGGCGGCCGTAGACCGGCGCCGACCCGCGCCGCTGGTCAGAGGGGTTCCGTGGCCGGTGATCGTCGCTTCGCTGTTCCGGCAGGGCGGACGCCGGGCGGTTCCACAACGGCTCCTCGCGGCGCGGCGCGGCGCTCGGACGGCCCTGCTGCTGCGGCGGTGCCTGACCCGAGCGGGCGGGCGGCGGATAGTCGCGGCCCTGCGGGGGGCGGGACTCGTATGGCTGCGCCTCGTCGCGCCGGCCGGGCGAGGATCCGTACCGGGTGGGAAGTTGACCTGGCCGGGGATCCGGCGCCGAAGGACGGCCGTCGTTGCCGGACGACGCCTCGTAGACCGGGGTGTGCACGGCCTTGCGTCGTCCCGGATCGCCCGGATAGCGCTGGCCCGGTTGCGGCTCCCACTCCCAGGTGATCTCGTAGACCCAGGCGGGCGCGTCGCCCCAGCCGTCGCCGCCCATCGAGCTCCAGCCGTTCATCGGGCACTCTTGGTGAGGCCCGGTGATTGGCGACGCTCGGTCACGGCGAACTTCCACTTCTGGTCGAGAGGCGCGGTGACCGTCGGGGGACCCGGGTAGAGTCGCCCGGCTCCACCGCTGGGTCTGGCTTGGGGAGTTTGGCAAGGAGATTATCGGCGTGCACGTCCTTGACGCCAGCGTGCCGACGATCTCGCTGTCGTCAAGTTCGGCTCTTCATCGCTACGTTCGGTGCATTGGTAAGGAGAGGGGTGACCCGCCTGCCTCCGGATCGTTCACCAACATAGTCGTCGGCCTTCCGCGCTGCTACTACCTGGTCTACGACATGGACGGGTACGCAAACGCGACGAAGCCGGCGGCGGGCCGGACCGGGCACGGCGGAAGTCACTCACGGTGATCGATTAGCGGTGTTTCCATCACCAGTATCGTCCAGGACGGCTCCAGTGCCTCGTAGCGGTGCGGCACGTCGCCGGGGAAGGTGATGTAGTCGCCCGGGGCCGAGTTCGGCGATCTCGCCGTCGGGGCCGGTGTGACGAACGACAAGAACCTCGTTCACTATTCAAACCATGCGTACGGTACAGCGAACGCATTCCCGTGATCGGGCGCTCCTGCGGGACGCCGTCGCGATCGCCGCTGCGATGATCGCCGTCGGCGCGTCGTTCGGCGCCATCACCATCACGTACGGCCTACCCGTCTGGGTTCCTGTGCTGATGTCCACGGTCGTCTTCGCCGGGGGAGCCCAGTTCCTGGCGGTCGGTCTGCTCGCGGTCGGCAACCCGATCGCCGCCGTCTTCGCGGGCCTGCTGCTCAACGCCCGCCACCTGCCGTTCGGGCTGGCCGTCGGCACCACGATGGGAACCCGGTGGCGCGACCGCATCATCGGCAGCCACCTGATGACCGACGAGGTCGTCGCGTTCACTCTGGCCGAGCCGGACCCGGCCCGCCGCCGGCGCGTTTACTGGCTGCTGGGCGTCACCCTGTTCACCTCGTGGAACGTCGGCACGCTGCTCGGGGTGCTGCTGGGCGGGGCCACCGGGGACTCCGAGGCGTTGGGCCTGGACGCGGCGTTCCCGGCCGGTCTGATCGCCCTGATCCTGCCCTCGCTGCGCGATCGGGCCACCCGGGTCGTGGCGTTGACCGGCGCCGTGATCGCTGTCGCCGGGACCCCGGTGTTGCCCGCGGGCCTGCCTGTTCTCTGCGCGCTGCTGGGCCTGCTCACCCTGTTCATCCCGGCTCTGAGGCGGCCCGCCCACGGCCAGGAGCCTCCCCTGAAGGATCAAGAAGGGGAGAACTGATGCTGATCGCCGCGATCGTCGTGCTCGGCGTCGGGACGTACACGATGCGCCTCGGCGGCGTCCTGCTGCGCGAGCGTCTCGAGATCTCCGCCGCCGTCCAGCGCCTTCTGCCGATGGCCGCGAGCGCCCTGCTGACCGCCCTGGCCGCCACCGCCACCCTGATGGCGGGCAGTGGCTTCGCCGGCATCGCCCGCCCGGCCGGCGTCGCCGTGGGAGCCCTGCTGGCCTGGCGCCGGGCCCCCTTCGTCATTGTCGTGGTGGTGGCCGCCGGCACGGCCGCCCTGCTCCGGCTGGCCGGGGTGAGCTGACGGTCAGCGGTACGCCAGCCAGGCCGTCCGCTCGGTGCGGACGCTGAGGTCGTCCCGTTCGGCCAGGCCCGCGACGACGTCGTCCAGCGCGGCGAGGTCGGTCTCGGGCAAGCTCTCCGCGAGGCCGTGTCGCATCCGCCCCAACGTGACCTCGGCGTAACGCGTGGCGGCCGCCGGCAGTGGCGCCTCGAGGTCGATGGCGAAGTGCCGCTCGGTCACCTCGGTGAATCCCGCCCGCGTGATCCGCTCACCCCAGTTCTCGTGCATGTGCAGGCCCGCGTCGTGCCGGCGCCGGTCCATCGCGGCGTGCCCGCGGTCTTCCAGGGCCTCGTCGGGCGTGCCGGTCAGGAAGCGGGGGAACGAGTCGAGCTCGGCGATGACCAGCCGCCCGCCGGGCCGCAGCGCGCCGAAGGCGGCGGCCAGGGCCTGGCCGGGGTCGGCCATGTGGTGCATCGAGGAGGCGGCCCAGACGACGTCGACCGGCCCGAAGTCGGGCCAGGGCTGGTCGAGGTCGGCCTCGACGACGTCGACGCGATCGCCGAGCCCGGCGGCGTCGGCTCGGGAGCGCAGGTGGGCCAGCATCTCGGGGGAGACGTCGACCGCGGTGATCCGTGACCCGGGCAACTCGCGGGCGAGGGCCAGGGCGCCGGTGCCGCTGCCGGCGCCCAGGTCGAGGACACGGGGCCGGTCGGCGGCCTCGCGGCCGACCCAGGCGATCAGGTCGTGGTGGTAGTCGTGCAAGACCTCGGCATCCAAGTCGAGCATTTCGATCAGGTGGTCGTGAGACATGCCCCGACGCTAGCCGTGTCTTGCTCCTCGCGCATAGCATCTTGCGTATGAAGCAAGACAGAGATCTCGAGACACTCGTCCGGCAGCGGATCCGTGGGTTGCGGGTGGCCCGGGGCTGGTCCCTGGACGAGCTGGCCACCCGTTCGCTGCTGAGCCCGTCGACCCTCAGCCGGATCGAGACGGGCCATCGCCGCATCGCCCTCGACCAGATGGCCGCGATCGCCCGTGCGCTGGGCAGCACGATCGACCAGCTGGTCGAGTCCGACGCCGACGACGACGTGGTCATCCGCCCGCATCAACACCCGGAGCGCGGCATCACGACCTGGCTGCTGTCCCGCGACAGCGATCAGACGGTCGCCAAGATGCGCATCACCCGGTCAGTCCCCGACGAGCTGCGGGTGCATCCGGGGCGCGACTGGTTCACGGTGCTTTCGGGCACGGTCGTGCTGCGCCTCGGCGAGCGGACGATCCTGGTCGGCGCGAATGAGGCGGCCGAGTTCTCCACGATGGTGCCGCACGCTTTCGGCGCGCGGGGCGGCCCGGCCGAGGTGCTCTGCATCCTCGATCACGAGGGTGAACGGAGTCACCTGGGCCCGGAGGGCTGACGAGCAGAGGGGCGGAGGGTTCAGAGCTTGTCGCCGAGCTGGACGCGCGGCTTGGGCACGCGCATCCGGCGGAAGGTGAGCCCGCGCATCACGCCGTAGATCTGCAGCGAGCCGATCCGCTGCGTCGTCTTGGGGAAGCGCTCCTTCACCAGGCGCTTGACCTTACGCGCGATCACGACGCTGTCGAGCACCACGCCGACCGCGAGGACCAGCCAGAGCAGGTTGCTCGCGAGCTGGACCGCCGGGATCCGCACCGTCGAGCCGATCAGCACGATCAGCGCGCCGCCGAAGAAGTAGGTGCCGACCGTGCGGCGGCTGTCGACGATGTCGCGCACCAGGGCACGCTCGGCACCGCGGTCCCGGGCCAACAGGTAGCGCTCGTCGCCCGCTTTCATGCCGGCGGCCGCCTCGGCACGCTCGCTGCGCTGGCGCTCGCGCATCTGCTTCATCTGGTCGCGGCGGTTGGTCGGAACGGGCTCGCTGCCGAACTTGCGCCCCGAGCTGGACCGCTTGGGGGTGACCTGTCCGAGCTCCTTCTTGCTGGGCGTATAGCTCTTCGGGCGCGACTCGGCCGACGTCACCTCCTCCTCGATGGCCCCAGGGGCGGTGACGTCGGACTGCTTGCGGCGAAAAAGCGAGGGCACGCTAGGAGAGTAGCCAAGCGGCGCGGTGTTCTTCACACCGCGCCGCTGATAGTGATGAAACAGAGGCTCAGCCCGCAGCCCTGCCGGGGGTGGTGGGCGGGGCGGTCGGAAGGGGGTCAGAGGCGCTCGACGTGCGCGCCGAGGGCGGCGAGCTTGCCCTCGAAGTCCTCGTAACCGCGGTTGATCAGGTCGACCCCGTAGACCCGCGAGGTGCCCTCGGCCGCCAGCGCCGCGATCAGGTGGGCGAAGCCGGCCCGCAGATCAGGGATGACCAGGTCGGCCGCGTGCAGTTTGGAGGGGCCGGCGATGACCGCGGAGTGCTTGAAGTTGCGGCGGCCGAACCGGCACGGGGTGCCACCGAGGCAGTCCCGGTAGACCTGGATCGTGGCGCCCATCTGGTTGAGCGCGTCGGTGTAGCCGAGCCGCTGCTCGTACACCGTTTCGTGCATGATCGACAGGCCGCGGGCCTGGGTCAGCGCGACCACGAGGGGCTGCTGCCAGTCGGTCATGAAGCCGGGGTGCACGTCGGTCTCGAGCGCGACGGCCTGCAACTCGTGGCCGGGGTGCCAGAACTTGATGCCACCCTCGACCGGGGTCACGCCCGCGCGGGCCACCCGGGCGTCGGTGATCTCGAACTCGCCACCGATCGAGCGGAAGACGTTGAGGAACGTCATCATGTCGGCCTGGCGGGCGCCGAGCACCTCGATCTCGCCCTTGGTCGCGAGCGCGGCGGCGGCCCAGCTCGCGGCCTCGATCCGATCGGGGATCGGCTTGTGCTTGTAGCCGTGCAGCTTCGGTACGCCCTGGATCTCGATGACCCGGTCGGTGTGCACCGTGATGATCGAGCCCATCTTCTGCAGCACGCAGATCAGGTCGATGATCTCGGGCTCGATGGCCGCGTTGCGCAGCTCGGTGACGCCCTCGGCGCGGACGGCGGTGAGCAGCACCTGCTCAGTGGCGCCGACGCTCGGGTACGGCAGTTCCAGCTTGGCGCCGTGCAGCCCGTTCGGCGCGCTCAGGTGCATGCCCTCGGGCTGCTTGTCGACGACCGCGCCGAACTCGCGCAACGCCTGGATGTGGAAGTCGATCGGGCGCGGGCCGATGTGGCAGCCGCCGAGGTCGGGGATGAACGCGTGGCCGAGGCGGTGCAACAGCGGGCCGCAGAGCAGGATCGGGATCCGGCTGGACCCGGCGTGCACGTTGATCTCGTCGGTGGTGGCGCGCTCCACGTTCGTCGGGTCCATCACCAGCTCGCCGTCGTCGGCGCCGTCGATGACCTTGACGCCGTGCAGCTCGAGCAGGCCGCGGACGACCTCCACGTCACGAATGGCCGGCACGTCGTACAGATGGCTCGGTGACTCGCCCAGCAGGGCGGCCACCATCGCCTTGGAAACGAGGTTCTTGGCGCCACGGACCCGGATCTGGCCTTGCAACGGCGCTCCGCCGTGCACGACCAGGACATCGTCGGTCAACGTAACCTCCAGCCGGCGGGCGTCAGGGGGCGCCCGAAGATGATCGAGGGGGCAGGCATCGGGCGGGGATTCCCGTTCCTGCAACCGGGAGAGCATAGCGCTGAGTGACAAGGATGCCAGTCAGGACGGCGTCCGGAAGTCCTCAATGGTGCCGACTTAAGGCGCATTTAGGGTGGCTGGATCAATATCGAGGCAGCTCAATGACCTGACCGCGCGGAGCGGATCTTGTCGATTACTTTACGTTACGGCAGGGCGAGCATCTGGTTAAGGGCGATGCGCGCGTGGTGTGCCGTGTCCGCGTCGACGGTGATCTGGTTGGGCACCCGACCGGCCACCAGCTCCTCGAGCGTCCACACCAGGTGCGGCAGGTCGATGCGGTTCATCGTCGAGCAGTAGCAGACCGCCTTGTCGAGGAACATGACCTGCTTGTCCGGGTGGGCCAGGGCCAGCCGCCGTACGAGATTGAGTTCCGTCCCGACCGCCCAGGACGAACCGGCCGGCGCCGCGTCGAGCGCCCGGATGATGTATTCCGTCGAGCCCACGTAGTCGGCGGCGCGCACGACCTCGTGCCGGCACTCCGGGTGGACCAGCACGTTGACGCCGGGCACCCGCTCGCGCACCTCGTCGACGCTCTCGAGCGTGAAGCGGCCGTGAACCGAGCAGTGCCCCCGCCACAGGATCATGCGGGCGTCCCGGAGCTGCTCGTCGGTGAGCCCGCCCTTGGGCTTGTGCGGGTCGTAGAGCACGCAGTCCTCGAGGTCGATGCCCATCTCGAGCACCGCGGTGTTGCGGCCCAGGTGCTGATCGGGCAGGAAGAAGACCTTGCCACCCTGCTCGAACGACCAGTCCAGCGCGCGCTTGGCGTTCGAGGACGTGCAGACCACGCCCTTGTTGCGGCCGACGAAGCCCTTGATGTCGGCCGACGAGTTCATGTAGGTCACCGGGACGACGTCACCGGCGATGCCGAGGTCCTCGAAGTGCTCCCACGCGGTCTCCACCTGACCGAGAACGGCCATGTCGGCCATCGAGCAGCCCGCCGCCAGGTCCGGCAGGAGCACCCGTTGCGCCGAAGTCGTGAGGATGTCGGCGCTCTCGGCCATGAAGTGCACGCCGCAGAAGACGATGAACTCAGCGTCCGGGCGGGCGGCGGCCTGCTGCGCGAGCTTGAAGGAGTCGCCGGTGACGTCGGCGAACTGGATCACCTCGTCGCGCTGGTAGTGGTGGCCGAGCACGAAGACCCGGTCGCCGAGCGCGGCCTTGGCGGCGGTCGCTCGGGCCACCAGGTCGGGGTCGCTGGGCGCGGGCAGATCGCCCGGGCAGTCCACGCCGCGCTCCGAGGCGGGATCGCTGCCCCGGCCGAGCAGCAGCAGGGCAGTCGCGGTGTTCGAGGGTTCGGTCCAGGTCGACGTCACGCGAGCCATCGTCGCACAAGGGTGAGACAGGAATCGTGGTCGTGAACAGTGGCCTGCCACACTCGTCGGGTGCGCGTTCTCATCTGTCCCGACAAGTTCGCCGGCACGCTGTCCGCCCCCGAAGTCACCGAGGCGGTCGTGGCCGGCTGGACGCAGCCCGGCGACGAGCTGATCCGGCGACCACTGTCCGACGGCGGGCCCGGTTTTCTCGAGGTGCTGGCTGGTGCGCTCGCCGGTCGGCGGGTCCAGGTGCCGACGGTCGACCCGCTCGGCCGGCCCGTCGAGGGCGAGATCCTGCTCGTCGGTGCCACGGCGTACGTCGAGAGCGCCCACGCCTGCGGCCTGCACCTGCTCACCGGGGCGGAGCGGGACCCCAACATCGCGAGCTCGTACGGGCTGGGCCTGCTCCTGACGGCGGCGGTCGAGGCCGGGGCGACCGAGATCGTGATCGGGCTGGGCGGCTCCGCGGTCAACGACGCCGGAGCGGGCATGCTCGCCGCGCTCGGCGCCCCGCCGCTCGACATCGCCGGCTACGCCCTGCCGTACGGCGGCGCCTACCTGAACGCGGCGGCCGCGCTCGGCGGTGTACCCCGGTTGCGGCAGGTCAGCCTGGTCGCCGCGACGGATGTGGACAACCCGCTCACCGGGCTGCACGGCGCGAGCAACGTCTTCGGCCCGCAGAAGGGCGCCAGCCGTGCGGACGTGTACCGGCTCGACGCCGCCCTCGAGCAGTTCGCCGGCGTACTGGAGAAGGCTTTCGGGGTTGCCGACCTGCGAGGTGCCCCTGGTGGGGGAGCGGCGGGTGGCATCGGGGCGGCCCTGATCGCCCTTGGCGGCCGGGTGGTGTCGGGAATCGGTCTGGTCAGCACGGCGATCGGGCTCGACCGGGAGCTCGACGCGGCCGACCTGGTGATCACCGGAGAGGGATCTTTCGACCACCAGTCGCTGCGCGGCAAGGTCGTGGCCGGCATCGCCAACGCGGCCCGCGACCGGGGGCTGCCCTGCCTCGTGCTGGCCGGGCGCAACGAGACCGGCTACCGGGAAGCCGCAGCCGCCGGTGTCACCGAGACTTATTCCCTGACCGAGCACTTCGGCAGCACCGAGACAGCGATGAGCGAGCCCGCCCGAGGCCTCACCGAGCTGGCCACCCGGATCAGCGCGCAGTGGAGCCGCCGTTAGTTCGGTCAGGCCGCCTTCAGTTCGGTCAGGAGCCGTCTTTAGTCAGGTCAGGGGCGGTCGGACGGCGGTGAAGTAAGCCACGCCGATTGGGAATCTTCGGGAATAGGGTTAGCGTTGGCCAGTACGGCATTAGTCCGCACCTGGCAGGGAGTAACGCAGTGACCACTGAAGCGCACACCGAGTCGGTCGAGGCCATCGCCCCGTCCGGCGTCATCCTCACCGACGTCGCCGCGGTTAAGGTCAAGGCCCTCATCGAGCAGGAAGGGCGCGACGACCTGCGCCTGCGCATCGCCGTTCAGCCTGGTGGCTGCTCCGGCCTGCGCTACCAGCTGTTCTTCGACGAGCGTTCGCTCGACGGTGACGTGGTCAGCGACTTCGGCGACGTCGCGGTCGTCGTCGACCGGATGAGCTCGCCCTACCTGGCCGGCGCCACGATCGACTTCGCCGACCGCATCGACGCTCAGGGCTTCACGATCGACAACCCCAACGCGCAGAACTCCTGCGCCTGTGGCGACTCGTTCCACTGATCGCCCCGCACAGCGCACAACCACCAGCAGGCCGTCCCGTTAACGGGACGGCCTGCTGCGCGTAACGAGCCGGTAGGCTGCGTACGCAAGCCCCCAGAATCCACGAACCCCGAGGGCCCTCATGAAGATCGCCGTCACCGGCTCGATCGCCACCGACCACCTGATGCACTTCCCCGGGCGGTTCGCCGACCAGCTCATCGCCGATCAGTTGCACAAGGTCTCCCTCTCCTTCCTCGTCGACGACCTCGTGGTCCGGCGGGGCGGGGTGGCCAGCAACATCTCGTTCGGCATGGGCAAGCTCGGCCTCAGCCCGATCCTGGTGGGCGCGGTCGGCGCCGACTTCGCCGACTACCGGTCCTGGCTCGAGCGGCACGGTGTCGACTGCGACTCGGTGCACGTCAGCGAGGTCGCGCACACCGCGCGCTTCGTCTGCACCACCGACGACGACCTCAACCAGATCGCCTCGTTCTACGCGGGCGCGATGTCCGAGGCCCGCAACATCGAGCTCACCCCGGTGCACGAGCGCGCCGGCGGCCTCGACCTCGTGCTGATCAGCGCGAACGACCCGGCCGCGATGATCCGCCACTCGCAGGAGTGCCGATCCCGCGGCTTCAAGTTCGCCGCCGACCCGTCGCAACAGCTCGCCCGCATGGACGGCAGCGACGTGTTGACCCTGATCAGCGGCGCCGACTACCTGCTGACCAACGACTACGAGCGGTCCCTGCTCGAGACCAAGGCCGGCCTCACCTCCGAGCAGGTCCTCGAGCACGTCAAGATCCGCGTCACCACGCTCGGCAAGGACGGCGTCGAGATCACCGGACGCGACCTCGAGCGCATCCACGTCCCGGTCGCCCGTGACGTCATCCCCGACGACCCGACCGGTGTCGGCGACGGCTTCCGGGCCGGCTTCTTCTCGGCCATCTCCTGGGGCCTCGGCCTCGAGCGGGCGGCCCAGGTGGGCTCCCTGGTCGCCGCGCTCGTGCTCGAGTCGGTCGGCCCCCAGGAGTACGACGTCCGCGCCGAGGACTTCGCCAAGCGCTTCACCGACTCGTACGGGGACGTCGCGGCCGCCGAGATCAAGTCCTACCTCCCGGCCTAGCCGATCCGACCGGCGGCGGAAGACCGAAAGGAACCAACGCGAATGGTGCTGGCCGTCTTCGCCGGTCTCCCGGGCGTCGGGAAAAGCACGCTCGCCGCGCGGGTGGCCGCCGAGCTGCCCGCGTGCGTGCTGGCGGTCGACACGGTCGACTTCGCGCTCCAGCGCTACGAGGTCACCGAGCCGAGGCCGGGCTTCGCCGCGTACGGGGTGGTGGCCGCCCTGGCCGAGGTGCAGCTCGGCATCGGCCACCACGTGATCATCGACGCGGTGAGCCCGGTAAAGGCGGCCCGCCAGCTCTGGGTCGAGGCGGCCGAGCGGGCCGGCGTGCCGCTGCGGGTGGTCGAGGTCGTGGTGGGCGACGACAACGAGCACCGCCGCCGGGTCGAGAAGCGTTACGAGAGCCGCACCCACGACGGCGTGCCCGACTGGGTCCGCGTGCTGGAACGCCAGGCGGAGTACGAGCCCTATCTGGGCCCTCGCCTGGTCGTCGACACGTTCCTGGCCAAGGACCCGGTCGGTCCGGTCGTCGACTACCTCAACCTGATCAGCTGACCCGCCGTACGTCGAAGGCATCCCTCTCGGGGGAGCCCAGGTAGCCGTGGCCCTTCATACGGCACCAGGCGGGCACGTCGTTGGCGGCGGCCGGGTCGTCGGCGAGGACCCGAACCACCCCGCCGACCGGCACCTCGCCGATCCGCTGGGCCAGCCGGATGATCGGCAGCGGGCATTTCAGGCCCAGGCAGTCCAGAATCAGGTCCATCACATCCCCGCCTCCCGGCGCAGGCCCGCGACGATGCCCGGCAGCACGGCCAGGAACCGCTCGACCTCCGCCTCGGTCGTGCCCCGATGCAGCGACACCCGGACGTTGCCGTGGCTGAGCACGCCCATCGCCTCCAGCACGTGGCTCGGCCGCAGCGTCGACGCCGTGCACGACGAGCCGGACGAGACCGCGAAACCGGCCCGGTCCAGCGCGTGCAGCAGCGCCTCCCCATCGACGTAGAGGCACGAGAAGGTCACCAGGTGCGGCAGCCGCTCCACCGGATCGCCGACCACCTCCACGTCCGGCACGGTCGCCGGCACCCGCGCACGGATGCGATCGACGAGCGCGCTCAGCCGTACGGCCTCGGTCTGGGCCTCGGCCCGAACGGCCCGCAAGCTCGCCGCGGCAGCGACCACCGCCGGCAGGTCGGCGCTCCCGGGCAGTCCAGGGCGATAAAGATCATCTTGCGGGTACGGGGAGATCCAGCGCACACCCTTGCGGACCACCAGCACGCCGACACCGGGCGGACCGCCCCACTTGTGCGCGCTCGCGCTCAGCAGCGACCAGCCCGGCGGGGTCGTCAAACGACCCACCGACTGCGCGGCGTCCACGAAGAGCGGCACCCCCGCCTCGCCGCAGTAGTCGGCGGCCGCCGCGACCGGCTGCACCGTCCCCACCTCATGACTGGCACTGATCAGCGACGCCAGCGCCACCCCGGGCGCCGAGACGGCCCGATCCCAGGCCTCCAGGTCGAGCCGGCCCAGGCGATCGACACCGACCTCGACCGCCCTGCCCCGGGCGGCGGCGTGCAGCACGGCCGAGTGCTCGATCGCGGAGTGCACCAGCGTGTCGCCCTGCCGGGCCCGCCCGGCGAGCGCCCCCAGCACGGCAGCCTGCGCGGCCGCGGTGCCCGAGGGCCAGAAGGACACCTCGTCCGGGCGTACGCCCAAAGCCTCGGCGAAAGCGGCCCGGGCCGCGTCGGAAAGCTGCTGGGCCCGTCGGCCCGCGGAATAGAGGCGGGCCGGATCGGCCCAGCCGTCGGCGAGCGCGGCCAGCATTGCCTCGCGAGCCACCGGATGCAGGGGAACCGCGGTAGCGGCGTCAAGGTATCCCGCCGGACCGGCGGGATCGGCCGTGAATTCCACCCCAGGAACGGTATCGTCCGGGTTGACGAGGGGCATACGCGCACGTCTGAAGATCGGGACCCCGAAACGGTGGGACAGGGCCTGGTCGAGTAATGTGCGACCGACGGTGACGCCTGGCCATTCGTGTCCGTTTCGGGCGGGAGGCGGCGCTGCTAAGGAGGCAAGAGCAGGTGAGCGCAAAGAGTTCGGCCGTGCGGCCGCGAGTCGCAGTCCGGATCGCCGGGCTCGGTCTCAGCGGGTCGGCGCTGCTGATGCTGCTCTCGGGTTGTTCGCTGGACGGCGTGGGCAACGCGTTCGGCCATTTCGGGTGGCCGGGCAAGGGCATCACCCTGCAGGCCCACCGGATGTACGACCTGTGGATCGCCTCGGTGATCGCCGCGCTGATCGTGGGCATCTTCGTGTGGGGCCTGATCTTCTGGTGTGTCATCCGGTACCGCAAGCGGGGCGACGAGCTACCCGTGCAGACCCGGTTCAACATGCCGATGGAGGTGCTCTACACGGTCACCCCGGTGCTGATCGTGGCGGTGCTCTTCTACTACACGGCGATCGTGCAGACCGACGTGGACAAGCTCTCGAAGAACCCTGACCAGGTGGTCGAGGTCGTCGCGTTCAAGTGGAACTGGCAGTTCAACTACCGTGACGGCATCGGCGAGGAGGCCAACACGGTCGCCTCGACGGTCGGCTCGTCCGACGTCATCCCACTGCTGGTCCTCCCCACCGGGGAGAAGATCCGCATCGAGGAGACGAGCAAGGACGTCATCCACTCATTCTGGGTGCCCGAAATCCTGTTCAAGCGCGATGTCTTCCCGGGCAGCATCCGTAACAAGTTCGAGTTCACCCTGGACAAGGAAGGCCGCTACGTCGGCCGGTGCGCCGAGCTTTGCGGCACCTACCACGCCTTCATGCAGTTCGAGCTGGTCGTGGTCTCGCCCGAGCGGTTCGACACCTTCCTCCAGGCGAAGCAGGGTGGCGCCAGCACGCAGGAAGCGATGGGGGCGATCGGTTACACGGGCGACCAGCAGTACGCCGTGACCACCGAGCCGTTCAACACGCGGCGCCAGAAGAACAGCTGGAACCAGCGGGACGCCGTCGCCTCGGGCGCGGGCGCTGTCGCTCCGGCCGGAAAGTAGGGGAAGCGTGCGCATCGAATACAAGATCTTCCTCGGCGTCGCCGCCTTCCTCTTCGGAGCGGCCACCGTCTACGGCTTCTACACCTACGGGTCGACGGGTCACCTGGAGTGGATCGGGACGATCGCGCTGATCCTGTCGGGGCTGTTGTGCTCGATGTGCGGCGGCTTCTTCTGGTTCGTGGCCCGACGCATCGACCTGCGTCCGGAAGACCGCGACGACGGGGAGATCGCCGAGGGCGCCGGGGAGATCGGGTTCTTCAGCCCCGGTAGCTACTGGCCGTTCGGGATCGCGCTGTCGGCGACGATCGCCGGCCTCGGGCTGGTGTTCTGGATGTGGTGGTTGGTGCTGGTCGGGATGATTCTGGTGGTTCTCTCCTCCAGCTCCATGATCTTCGAGTACTACACGGGGACACGTCACCCGGCTGAACACTGACTCCTATGCTCTGCTGACGGCTCCGTTTCGCTTCGCGGGGGCAGTCGTCTTTTAGGTCAAGGGGATGAGCCCGGTTTTCCGACTCCGCCGCACACCCGCGGCGATCGGAGAACCGGGCTCATCCCCTTGACGACGACCGCCCGGCAGAACAGTGGATATGTGTTCAGGTCGAATACGGGGCGAGGCGTTTAAACGCGAATGTCGCGTTCGGCTGCCTTCTTGCGCGAGGAACTCGCTCTCCGCGTGCGGAGTCTGGGTTTGCGGTTGAGGAAGCCTCTGCCCTTCTTGACCGGTCCTCGTCTGTGTGGGGTCTGGTCAGGCTGCGGCTCTGCGTTGTTGGGGCGCTATGCGGCGGGGCGGGGTCAGGTTGCCCAGCCAGAGGTGGGCGACTATGGGGGCGACTACCTCGGCTGCGCCGCAGCGGGTGCAGAGCAGTTCCTCGGGCTGGCCGTCGGTGGTCGGCGGCACGTCGAAGATCATGTCGCCGTCGCAGATGACGCAGCGGGAATCGTGGTCCGGCACGGGTGGCTCCTCTGTCCGCCGGAAGGTGGAATTACCCGAAAGTGATTTCGACGCTGCCACGTAAATGGGGCATTTTTCGGCATTGCCTGCGGCGTGTCTGCTGTGAAAAACGTCGCTCGGCAGCCTGCGGCCCGTGTGAGCTGGGAGTTCGTCGGTTTGAGGCTTCTGTCGGCTTTGCGCGATCAGTGAGTTGCGCGCCGATGACTTCTACCGGCAGCGGCGTGGCTACTCGGCGGCTTTGGCCTGTTGCGCTGCGTCTACCCAGCGGGCCAGCTGAGCGGTCGCGGCGCCGGAGTCGATCGTCTCCTGGGCTCGGGCTATTCCGGCGCGCAGGGTGTCTCTGAGGTCGCCGGGGAAGCCGTCCCGGGCGGCTAGGGCAGCCGCGACGTTCAGGGCGACCGCGTCACGGACGGGGCCGGGTTCACCGGCGAAGGTGCGGTGGGCCACGTCAGCGTTGAACGCGGCGTCACCGCCGCGCAGGGCAGCCGGCGCGCTGCGGGGCAGGCCCAGTTCCACGGCGTCGATCAGGTGTTCCTCGACCTTGCCGTCGCTCGCCTGCCAGACCCGGGTGGGGGCGGCCGTGGTGAACTCGTCCAGGCCGTCCTCGCCGCGCATCACCAGCACCGAGTCGCCGCGCCGGGCGAAGACCGCGGCCATCACCGGCGCCATGCGCGGGTCGAAGCAGCCGACCGCCGCCGCCGTGGGGCGGGCCGGGTTGGTCAGCGGGCCCAGCACGTTGAAGAACGTGGGGATGCCCAGCTCGCGTCGCGTCACCGACGCGTGTCGCATGCCGGGGTGGTAGCGGGCCGCGAAGCAGAAGCCGATGCCGGCGGCGTTCACCGTGCTCAGGACGCCCTGGGGACCCAGGTCCAGCGGGATGCCGAAGTGTTCGAGCAGATCGGCCGTGCCGGTGGTCGACGAGGCCGACCGGTTGCCGTGCTTGACGACCGTCACGCCCGCCGCGGCTGTGATGATCGCCGCCATCGTCGAGATGTTGACGGTGTTGGCCCGGTCACCTCCGGTGCCGACCACGTCGACGGCTGTGGTGCGCACGCTCTCGGGCAGCTTGACCAGCGTGGCGTTGGACAGCATGGCCTCGACCAGTCCGGCCAGTTCGCCTGGCGTCTCGCCCTTGGCGCGCAGCGCGACCGCGAACCCGGCGATCTGGGCGGGGGTCGCGTTGCCCGTCATGATCTCGCCCATCGCCCAGGCGGTGTCGTCGGTCCCGAGATCCTCGGCGCGCAGCAGGGCGCTCGTCAGATTCGGCCAGGTGCGTGCGCCCATGATGGCGGGTCCTCCGGGGATGCGGGGGAGTGTCGGTGGGCCGGTCAGCCCAGCTTGCCCATCGTGCCCAGCGGGACGACGCCGTTGCGGCGCCCCCGGAGCATCGTGGCAACCGTCTGGCCGGTGGTGACCGGGTCGAGTGGGGCGACCAGAGCCTGGTCGACCTGGGCGTACGCCGCGAGCCAGCGGTCGGCGGAGCGAGCGAGGACCACGCACACGGGCGGGGGCGTCGCGTACTCGTCCTTGGTCTGGCGGGCGATGCCCAGACCGCCGGCCGGGGCCGCCTCGCCGTCGAGCACCATCAGATCGATCTCGTACTCGTCCAGCAGGTCGCGGCACTCCTCCCAGGTGGCGGCGTCGGCGAACTCGACCTGGAGGTCAGCAGCGGGTCGCACGCCGATCGCGGACCGGATGCGGTCACGCACAGCGGCATCGTCGCTGTAGAGAAGGACCGTGTACTGAGTGATCTGCGCGTCGCTCATGATGTGCCCCGGTTCACGTCGTAGGTGCCCAGCGATCGTAACGGAACGGACTACGGGGTGTCCGACCCCGGTACGCGGGTCTCGGCGGGGGCCCCGTTTGTGATCTTGGCTGCATCGTGCCGAGCCCGCTCCGCGGCTTCGGCTGCCTCCTGCCGGTCGAGCGCACGGTCGATCCGCCGGGCCTCTCGTTCGGACTGGCGTACCCATTGCCGGATCAGGATGCCGAGCATCGTGACACTGACGATCTCACCGCCGGCCCACAGAATGCCGCCAGCGGTGACCTGGTCGCTGACCGGGTCCGTCCAGTCCAGGCCCAGGTTCAGGTAGTAGTCGCCGGCCAGCAGCACGGTGCTCTGCATGATCGTCAGACCGAGCACCGTGTGGAACGGGACCGAGAGCACCATCAGCAGCGCGCGACCGGGGTAGGGCCAGCGGTTGGGCAGCGGGTCCAGACCCAGCAGCGGCCAGAAGAACAGGCAGCCGGTGACGATGAAGTGCACATGGATGAACTCGTGCAGCCAGGAGTGCAGCAGCGTCTGCCGGTAGAGGTCGGTGAAGTACAGGATGAACGGGTTGGCCACGAAGATCCCGAACGCGACCAGCGGGAACGTCAGGACGCGGGCGACCCGGCTGTGCAGCAGCGCGAGCAACTTGCGGCGAGGATCCCCCGGCAGCGTACGCAGGGCGAGCGTCACCGGAGCGCCGAGCGCGAGGAAGATCGGCCCGACCATCGACAGCACCATGTGCTGGATCATGTGCACCGAGAGCAGCGTGGTGTCGTACGCCTCGATGCCGGTCACCGTCACGGCCGCGATCGACCCCAGCCCGCCGGCGACGAAGGCCACCGTGCGACCGACCGGCCAGTGATCGCCGCGTTGCCGGAGCCGGTAGACGCCGTAGCCGTAGAGCGCCGCGGAAACCAGCAGGAACAGCGCGACCAGGCTGCCGAAGTGGATCTCCGTGAAGATCGCACCCGGCGTGAACGGCGGCAGGACAGTGTCCCCGCCGGACGTGGCGAGTGTGGGCATTTCGGCTGACTGCACCACTCGAGGCTAGGCCTATCCCGTCGCGGCCAGTAATTCCGGGCCGTAACTCCTGCCGGATTCGACCCCCGCAGTACGTTGCACTGATCGCGGGGCAATAATGAGCCCGTGACAGCGGCCTCAGCCATCGACAAGAGCAGGATCCACTCGCTGACGCGACCGAACATGGTGAGCGTCGGAACTATCGTGTGGCTCTCCAGCGAGCTCATGTTCTTCGCGGCGTTGTTCGCGATGTACTTCTCCATCCGCGCGGCGGCGCCGGAGCTATGGGAAGAACGCACCAGGGAACTGAACATCCCGTACGCGACGACGTTCACGGTGATCCTGGTGCTCTCCTCGGTTACCTGCCAGCTCGGCGTCTTCGCGGCGGAGAAGGGTGACGTGTTCGCGCTACGGCGCTGGTTCACCATCACCTTCGTGATGGGCCTGATCTTCGTGCTCGGGCAGGCGAACGAGTACCGCAACCTTGTCCACGAGGGCGTCAAGCTCAACAGCGACGGTTACGGCTCGATGTTCTACCTGACCACCGGCTTCCACGGCCTGCACGTCACCGGCGGTCTGATCGCCTTCATCGTCTACATGATCCGCACGACGATGGGTCGTTTCACCCCGGCTCAGGCGACGTCGGCGATCGTCGTGTCGTACTACTGGCACTTCGTGGACATCGTGTGGATCGCGCTGTTCGCCATGATCTATTGGCTGCAGTAGACCCCGCGTCCGCCCATGAGTTTCAGGTCCAAACCCAGAGGGACACAGCCCATGACTTCTGACACCCCCGCCGGTCGGCCCCGGTCCGGGAGCCGCCTCAGCCGGGTGTTCGCCCGGCGCCGCGGCACGCCGAGCCGGACGCGACGGCGTCTCGGCGCGGCGGCGCGCATGCTGGCCGCGCTCGCGCTCGCCGGCGGCGTCTACACCGTCTTCGCCCCGGGCGCCTTCGCCGATGAACCCCGGCAGCTGTCCGCCACCGCCCAAGAGGGCAAGCAACTGTTCGACAACAGCTGCATCAGCTGCCACGGGCGCGACGGCCAGGGTGTCGACGACCGCGGTCCGAGCCTGATCGGCGTCGGCTCGGCGTCGGTGGAGTTCCAGGTGGGCACCGGCCGGATGCCGGCGGTTCGCCAGGAGGCTCAGGACGACAAGAAGCGGCCGCTCTTCGACAAGAACCAGACCAAGCAGCTCGGCCAGTACATCCAGGAGCTGGGTGGCGGCCCTCAGCTGCCCGCCGGTGAACTGGTCGAGAACATCGACGAGAACCCGGAGGCTCTCGCCCGCGGTGGCGAGCTGTTCCGGATCAACTGCACCTCGTGCCACAGCTTCACCGGTGCCGGCGGCGCGCTCTCGTCAGGCAAGTACGCCCCGGCCCTGCACGACGCCAGCGCCGAGACGATCTACGCGGCGATGTTGAGCGGCCCGCAGAACATGCCGGTCTTCGGTGACAACCAGCTCACGCCGGAGGAGAAGCGCGAGATCATCACCTACATCAACGTGCAACTCCAGGAGGACAGGGACCCGGGCGGCCTGTTCAACCTGGGCGGGTACGGCCCGTCGACCGAGGGTGTCGCGATCTTCGTAGTCGGCATCACGATCCTGGTCTTCACGTCGCTGTGGATTGCGGGGAAGTCATGACCACGCTGCACCACGACGCGCCCGATACTCCCGAGCCGGTCGACGTCAGCGACCCGAGGCTGACCCGCCTCGACGTCGTCAAGGAAGGGCTGCGCCGCGACGAGATCGAGCTCGTCACCTACGAGTCGCAGTTCCAGGGCACGAACTCGAAGGCCGAGAAGCGGGTCGTCCGCAACATCGCCTTCCTGTTCATCATCGCCGGGCTGGCCGCGTTCGCGTTCCTCGCTTTCTACATCTGGTGGCCGTGGCGTTTCGAGCTCGGCCGCACGCTGGGCGACTTCTACACTCCGCTGCTCGGCATCTCGCTGGGCATCTCGCTCTTCGCGATCGGCTTCGCGATCCTGTCCTGGGCCAAGAAGCTGCTGCCGCACGAGGTGTCGATCCAGGCCCGCCACGACGGCGCGTCCCCGACGTCCGAGCAGAAGATCACCGGCCAGACGATGCTCTTCGTCGCCGACGAGCTGGGCACCGGCGTACAGCGCCGGCCGCTGCTCAAGGGCGCGATCGGCTTCGGTCTCGCCCCGATCGGCCTGGTCGCCGCGGCGCCGCTGATCGGTGGCCTCATCGAGAACCCGCACAAGGGCGAGCACCCGGCGCTCTTCACGACGGGTTTCAGCCCGTCGAACAACGGCGGCAACCCGGTGCGGCTCACCCGCGACGACGGCACCCCGATCCGGCCCGAGGACGTCAGCACCGGCGGCCAGATGACGGTCTTCCCCGGCATCCCGCACGGCGCCACCAACGAGTACGCCGACTCGCCGACCCTGCTGATCCACCTGCGTGGCGACGACGCGGCGAAAGCCCGGGCGGAAGCCGACGCCGACCCCCGCAACAAGGGGTCGATGTGGGGCGACTACATCGCGTACTCGAAGATCTGCACGCACGCCGGCTGCCCGGCGAGCCTTTACGAGCAGCAGACGAACCGCCTGCTGTGCCCTTGCCACCAGTCACAGTTCCTGATCACCCGGAACGCCCAGCCGATCTTCGGCCCGGCCACCCGGCGTCTGCCGATGTTGCCGCTCGCGCTGGACGAAGAGGGCTACTTCGTGGCAACGTCCGACTACAAGGACACCGTCGGACCTGACTTCTGGGAGCGGCCGTGAAGCGCCGGAAAGTTGATTTGCACGAGGCGCCGGTCACCTTCGCCAAGGGCGTAGACGAGCGGTTCCAGGCCTCCACGCCCTTGCGGGCGCTGCTCAACAAGGTCTTCCCGGACCACTGGTCGTTCCTGCTGGGCGAGATCGCGCTGTTCTCGTTCATCATCCTGCTGCTCACCGGCGTCTTCCTGACGCTCTTCTTCGACCCGTCGATGTCGGAGGTCGCCTACGACGGCGTCTATTCGTCGCTGCGGGGCTCGGAGATGTCCCAGGCCTACGCGTCCTCCCTGCACCTCTCGTTCGAGGTCCGTGGCGGTCTGTTCATGCGCCAGATGCACCACTGGGCGGCGCTGCTGTTCATGGCGTCGATCGTCGTGCACATGCTGCGCATCTTCTTCACCGGCGCCTACCGCAAGCCGCGCGAGGCGAACTGGGTGATCGGCATGACCCTGTTCCTGCTGGGCTTCCTGGCGGGCTTCACGGGTTACTCGCTCCCCGACGACGGCCTCTCCGGCACGGGCCTGCGCATCGCCTCGGCGATCATGCTGTCCATCCCGGTGGTCGGCACCTGGGTCTCGGCCGCGGTCTTCGGCGGCGAGTTCCCCGGCCAATTCATCATCGGCCGGTTCTACATCGCCCACGTGCTGCTCATCCCCGGCGGCCTGCTCGCGCTGATCACGATCCACCTGGGTCTGGTCTTCAAGCAGAAGCACACCCAGTGGCCCGGCCCGTTGCGGACCAACACCAACGTGGTCGGCGAGCGCATGTTCCCGCGCTACGCGCTCAAGCAGGGCGGCTTCTTCATGGCCGTCTTCGGCACGGTGGCGCTGCTCGCCGGCCTGTTCCAGATCAACCCGATCTGGCTGTTCGGCCCTTACCGGGCGTCCGAGGTCTCCTCGGCCTCCCAGCCCGACTGGTACGTCATGTTCCTCGACGGCCTGGTCCGGCTCATGCCGAACTGGCAGATCTACCTCGGCAACTACAGCATCCCGCCGCTGTTCTGGCCGGCCGTGGTCGGGTTGGGCTTCTTCACCACCGCCCCGATGGTCTGGCCGTGGATCGAGGCTCGCAAGAGCGGCGACAAGCGCATCCACAACCTGCTGGAGCGCCCGCGGGACAACCCGGAGCGCGTCGGGGTCGGCGTCATGGCGGTGACGTTCTTCCTGATCGGCACGATCTCCGGCGCCAACGACGTCATCGCCGACAAGTTCCACATCAGCCTGAACGCGATGACCTGGGCCGGCCGCATCGGGCTGGTCATCCTGCCACCGGTGATGTATTTCATCGCGGTCCGCGTCTGCCTGGGACTCCAGCAGCACGACCGCGAGGTGTTGGCCCACGGCATCGAGACGGGCATCATCCGGCGGCTGCCGAACGGGCGGTTCGTGGAGATCCACCAGCCGCTCGGCCCGGTCGACGAGCACGGTCACCCGCTCCCGCTGGAGTACGGCGGCTGGGTCGTCCCGAAGAAGATGAACCGTGTCGGTGCGCTGGCGCCGGCCGTGAAGGGCTTCTTCTACCCGGTGGAGAAGCCGGCCGAGGCGCCGGTCTCGCCGGGCCTGCCGCCGGTCCGCGGCGACGACCGCGAAGAGATCACCACCGGGCGCTGAGCTCGGAAGTTCCCGGAGGAAGGGGCCCGCTTCGGCGGGTCCCTTCCTCTTTTCCGCTTGCCCGTACGATCGTCGGCCGGCTGCCCGAGCGGGCAGAGTGTGTGGGGAGCCGACCGTCCCCGCGCGGGAGGTCGGACTGTGGATAGCATGGTCGCGACCAACCCGCCCGCACAGCCGAGGAGCCCGCAGGTGAACACCGCGATCGTGCACATCGACTGCGCCACCGACTCGATTCCCGAGGTGGCGGAGGCATTGGCAGCCCTCGACGGCGTGAGTGAGGTCTACTCGGTCGCCGGCAACGTCGACCTGATCGCGATCGTCCGAGTGTCTCGCTTCGACGACATCGCCGAGGTCATCGCCGGCAAGATCTCCAAGACTCCCGGGGTCGTCAACACGGAGTCGCACATCGCCTTCCGGGCCTATTCGAAGCACGACCTCGAGGATGCGTTCGCGATCGGTCTTCCGGACGCCGACTGACCTCCGCTCGGGGCCTGACGACCGGATCGGCTGGGCTGGATCGGCTGGGCTGGATCGGCTGGGCTGGATCGGCTGGGCTGGATCGGCTGGGCCGGGTCAGCTGGGCCGGGTCAGACGGGGATGGTCAGGTCGCCAGGGGCT
>Ga0247781_1000130_pt1 | contig 22067 bp, 4 predicted proteins | sample UWRJL184509B5_FD_179922 | JGI IMG/M metagenome (GOLD analysis project Ga0247781, IMG submission 179922) | Plant litter microbial communities from Arlington Agricultural Research Station in Wisconsin, United States - UWRJ-L184-509B-5 | ecosystem: Environmental > Terrestrial > Plant litter >...
CTGCAAGAGTGCTTGTATAATAAGTATAAAGAATACTGTAAGTAGGTACAAGCTATTAGGTAATTCTAACAGTTATTTATAATTTCCCTATATAGGAGGCAAACGAGGGCTGTTGCTACTATGTAGACTCCCAAGCTTATTCTGCACCTCTTCCTAGCATAAAGTCGTGAGAAACTCTCATAGCTGAAAAATTACATATAACTTAATCGCGTTAGCCAGTACTATATCTTTCTATTAATATAAGAGATAACTAATACAGTGGAGGAAAGCAACTCTACTTATAAGACTTAGTGTTCCCCGCTAAGGCTGTTCTTTAAGCTTAGCTAGACGTATTGGATTTTAGGCGCTAGTACAGGCTTTAGGCTAAAAGTAACCTGGAATTACCTTATCTACTTTAACTAAGTCTAAACATACAGTATTAATTCGATAATTAGTTTTAGTGGACGCTTGCTAGACGTTAGTAATAAACTTACTAGAATATAGTAAGCAGTGTGCTAAAGCTAAACTCTTTCAGTAGAGGAGTAATATAGTGTCTAGTGATTACGAACTTAATAGCACTATATTATAAAAGCTTAGTAAGCTAAGGAGAGTAATTACTGTATTATTCTATAAAATTAACTTTTACTTTTAATCTATACATACCGTAAGAACCTTAACCTTAACCCTTCGCTCTATACATAACTCTAAAGGGGTTAGGGTTGTCTATAGAGTTACAGACTAAGAGTAAAGGCTAATTATTATAACCTACACCTAACACAGGCCTTAAGAGGACGAGTACAGGTTAAGACAGAACGTATAGTAAGACATTAACAGTTAAGGGACGTTTTAAAGACAGTTTATTAAGCTAACACTTTTAAATAAGGGTTTAATGTCACTATAAGTTACTATCACTATAATACATAAAGGTAAGTCTGAATAGTAAGATATAAATGAACAATTAAATACTAGTGTGAGGAATTAGAAGTCTATTACGGCTATTATAGTTATAATAATAACTATTTATATTAGCTAACTAAAAAGTACCTCTGTACCTTACTCTATCTACTATTTTACTGAACAGTAGAGTAAATAAAGTAATTACTTTATCTGCTCTTTTACTTTATAATAAAGTATATAAAGTAATAAAGCACTTTCTAATTAGTTGTAAGGGCTTTAGGTCTTTACACCCTTAGCTTAATACGTAATACCGTGTGTACTGTCTTTCTGCACTACTTAATCTGCAGGGAATTTATCAGGCTGTACTAGCTTAAGTAATAGCTTGTAAGGTTGTTATATAATTCCCCTCCTTTAACGTTTTTTTTTTCTATAAAGAACTTTTTCCGTCAGTTACTGTGACGACCCTGCAGGCCGTCACTTGGGCCGGGGTGGCCCGACAAATCCCCCGCAGAAGGAACAGTGCAGAAAGGCAGTACGCACGGTACTGCGCACTGGGCCAGGGGTGCAAAGACCCGAAGCCCTTACGACCAATCGTTAAGTGATCACTCTGATCTTGCTAAGAGCACGGTGATTATAGTGATCAGAGGTATTCTGATCACTATAATTACTCCTTAAGTTAAGTAAGCATAATAATTAAAGTACAAAATACCTCCTAACTAGTTAGTATAAATAGCTATAATTATACTTATAACTACTGTAAGGGACTCTAGTTCCTCACGCTAATATTTAATTATTCATTTATATCTTACTATTCAAACTTACCTTTATGCATTATAGTGATAACGACTTACAGTGACATTAAACCCCTATCTAGGAGTGTTAGCTTAATAAGCTGTTTTTAGAACGCCCTTTACCTATTAACGTCCTGCTATATGTTCTATCTTAACCTGCATTAGTTCTCTTAAAGCCTATATTAAGTGCAGGTTATAATACGATACTAACGTCCTAGTTTTAAACGCTGTTTATTAAACTTCCAGACATTACCTCTTTTTTACTAACATATCAACTTCTAAAAAAGGTAAGGAGATTAAGAAGGCGCAGGCCTAACCTTAACTCCTTACTATTAACAAGTTAGCTGTATGCCTTAAAGACTTGAACTTTAATTAGTAAGGACTAGTTAAGGAGTTTAATAAAGCCTTCTCTAAAGACATTAAGAGCTGTATTAGTCTTATTGAAAAACTTTAAGCCTGATTTAACGCTATCAAGTTAAAGAATAACAACTTAAGGGGTTTACAGAAAAAATGGGTAAAGCTCCCTTTACTGTTACGCTTTAAAGGAGACTCTGCGTAGCTAGAGTCCTAGATAGCCTAGCTTTAAAGCTATATTACTTATTACGATAAGCAGTTCTTTAAGGAAGAAAGAAAGGTTAAGTTCGCTAGAGCCTTATTAGATAAAGTAACTGCTTATTAGTATAAACCTTATGTGAAAATAATTAACGATCTTTCTGTGGATAGAGTATGAAAGGAAACCCCTGAGATTTAGGCCCTTTTTGACGATTTCGACGTTTTTATCAACTAACTCTAGACTAAGTTTAGAGAATTAAACGCTTTTAAGCAGGCTAAATAACGTTTTATAGCTTTAAGGTAGACGTTTTTAGTCTTTAAGTTCTTTATATACTTTAAATTAAAAGTAGTAAAGACTAAGCTTAACTAAGAAGCCTTAATAATGCTGTTTTAAAGTAGCCTGAAAGAGCATGTTACTAAAGACCTTTATTAAGAAGATTAACTGGATTGCTTTTAGGAGCTAATTAAGATAGTTATTAAGGTTAATAACCGGTATTATAATTACTATTATTAAAAGAGCTTTTGGAAGGAATAGGTCCCTTATTAGCTAAGTAAATTAAAGAAGGGGAATTAGTTAACTGTGATAGGTTATTATCCTAGGCTGATAGATATTAGTATAGTAAACTGTTAAAATCAACCTAACTGTAATAAGCTTTAATAATAATAGTAGTAGAAACAGCTTAAAGACTTATCTTAAGTTTAGTGTTTTAATTGCGATAAGAAAGGTTATATAACATAGTAATACCTGTTATTAAAATAAGTTAGTTAGAAACTTATTCTAAAAGGAGGAAAATACGTTAGGTTTAACTTAGGAGACGTTTATATTAGGATAGTAGGTAACGAAGAAGACTGCACTTAGATAAATAAGTGTAATTTAGGAGATAAGGAAGAAGAGGAAGAACCTTAAGATATAATATACTTAGTCTTTAAGGGTGTCTTAAAAAAGTTAGTTATAAAGGTATAAGTTATAAAAGACTGACTTTAAGGTGGAAACTTAAAACTATTAGAGGTGCAGGTTATAGAAGACCAACTTTAGGAAGAGATATTCTAACTAGCTGTTACAGGCCTTAAAAACCTTACTTTATAAGCTTAAGAATTAAGGAAGTTTAGAAAAGACTTTAATTTAGAAATTATTAAAATAGTAAAAGGAGTTGAAGAATTAACTTTTTAGGTTACTTAAACGGTGAAGTAGGTTTTAAAAAGTGAAAGAGAATAAGTTAAGAGAATTGAACTAGAGAAATGGAAGTTCTTTTTAATAATACCCTTTAAGACTTTTGAACATTTTAAGTATGCTAAGTAGATTAGTACTTTTACCTCCTTAGAGGAAGGATAGCTTAGATAACTACTCTATATTAAAGCTAGTATACTTTAGACTAGTACTTTGAAGGTCTTCTGAGAAGGCATAAAGTAAGTATATTAACAGAGGGTTTAGGAGTTAAAGGAGAAATATTAAGAGCTAGTAGATAAAGTGGAGGACTTACAAGTTAAGGGTCTTACTGTAACGTTTAAGGATAGAGTAGTGGAAATTAGGTTATAACTCTGTAATAAAGTTCGCTTTACTAATTAATTTAAGTATTAACTTATTAAAGAAGGTTACTTTATAAAGGAATAAGTTAAGTTATTATTACTTAAGTTTTGGGAAGAGGTTTGGGAGAAATAACATATATAAAGGTAAGTGGAAGAGGAAAAGAAAAAAGGCGTTACTTCCCCCGTTCTGTACTTTATAACTGCAGTACCTACAGTTAATATCAATTACTTTAATTATAAAGACGTACTGTGGATCGATTGCGTGTATGACAATTATGCTTTTAACTGGTATTATAGGCTTAAGGCCTTTTATAATTACTTCCTTAATATATAAAGATAAGATTACGTTATCGTAAGGGTAGAGTTAGAACTAGCTTATTACTAAATTACTTACTCTTTAGTAAAAGAGTCTGGTAATAAGTGGAAGGTTACTGTAGTTAATTAGGCTCCTGCCACGTGCTGGTAAGGAGGGGTATTTAATAACTGCCTGGTTATAACGTGCTTGTTATACCTTAACGGAAAAGTTAAAGAGTGGTAGAAGTAAGAAGACTACTAACGGATCTAAGAGTAGAAAGATATTGCTGCGATTTAGTCTTATAAAGTGTACTATTAACTTATTAAGGACTTTAGGAACATTGTACCATTTGAAGTCGACTGGACGTTAAAGTGTGAAAATTTAGGAAAGGTTAATTATTAGGTTTATTAAAGCTGCTTATTTTTCTAGAAGGAATTAGGAAAAGGTTACAGGCCCTTTAAAAGGGCCGGAAATTAGTAGTTTATTAATTAGTAAAAACCTTAAGAAGAAGGAGAGGTACTTAAAGGTTAGGTTAGATAAGACCTTAAGGATAAATAGTTATTATAATTTAGATGTTAAAAGAGTATAAGTATTATTCTGTTAGTGTCGATATAATAAACGGAAAAGGGAGGTTATTTAGGGTAAGAGTAGTAATTAATAATAGGAGTGCTTCTAACTTAATATACCCCTTATTAGTTAACCGAAGGAAACTCCTTAACTAAGAGTATAAAGAGGTTATTCTTATATAAAATGGAGAAGGAGGCTTATATTAATATAATAATAGTAAAGTTACTTACTACTTATTACTCTTAATTAAAGTAGACGGGGATAAATAATAAGTGGACTTTAACGTTATACTAGTTATAAGATACAATATAATCTTAAGTTTACCTTAGCTGGAAAAGTATAACCTTATAATTAACTAGAGGAGTAGCTATCTTACCTTTAATAAGTCCTTTAGCTATAATTACTATTTAAAGAAAGCTAAGAAAGTATTAAACTATTTTAGAGATATACGAAGTATTTAGAAGTATATTAAACTTTTAGAACTAAATACAGTTTAAGTTAAGTTTGTTAAGACAGTTAAAGGACTAGAAGGTCTACTGTACTGCTTAAATAACGATTTAGAAGGTAAAGGAAAGTAAGAAGCTGATTTATAGATAAGCGAAGAAGTTAACTTATCTAAAGTACCTGCGGAGTATAGGAAGTTTACCCTGTTTCGAAAAAAGATACTGCGATTACTAGATTATAGATTATAAAATTACGAAATTAAGTTAAAGCTGGGAGTAAAGCTCCACAGCTTTTAACTTTACTACTTAAACCCTTAATAAGCTAAGGCTTTAAAGGAGTACATTAATAAGAACCTAAAGAATAGGTTTATCGTAAAGTCCTAGTCCTTAGTAAGGTACCTAATATTATTTATCTTAAGGAAGGGAGATAGTAAGTTACGTATAGTTATTAATTACCAAACATTAAACGAAGATATAATTAAGAACTGTTACTTACTATTATTTATTACAGAAATGTAAGAATAGATTATTAAGGTAAACTGGTTCTTTAGTCTTAATTTCCTTATAGGATTTAATTACATTAGAGTAAAGGAAAAGGATAAGTATAAGACAGCCTTTTAAACTCGTAACGGGCATTATTAATACTGTGTTATGCTAATAGGATTAATAAACGCCCCTGTAACCTTTTAAGGCCTAATTAACAGTATTTTCTACCCTTTCTTTAATAAGTTTATCTTTATATATTTAAATAACGTTTTAATTTATTCTAAAACTTTAAAAGAATACTAAAAGTATATGTGACAGGTTCTAATAACTTTTAAAAAAGCGAAGTTAATAATAAATTTAGAGAAGAGCTACTTTTACGTTTAAGAGCTGAACTATTTAAGGTTTAAAGTAACCTTTAGAAAGTTTAAAATGTAACTGGAGAAAATAAAGGTAATTAGGGATTAGTTTACTTTAAAGAATTAGAAAGAGTTGTAAGCTTTTATCCGCTTTGTGAACTTTTATTACTGTTTTGTTAAATACTTTGCGAAAATCGTAAGATTACTTTACGAACTTATAGGTGAGGGAAAGCTATTCGAGTGGACCAATAGGTAGTAGAAGGCGTTTAAAGACTTTAAATACGCTTTCGTTATAACGTTAGTCCTAACCCTCCTTAATTTCTTAAAGCTTTTTTAAGTCGAGATAGACTTTTTGGAATTTGTAATTAGTAGAGAACTTAGTTAAGTTTAAGACAATAGGAAACGTTACTTAGTTACCTTCTTATTAAAAGGAATCTACAGGCTAGCTTTACAGTATCTAATTTATAATAAGGAACTGATAGTGATTATCTAATGCTTTACTAAGTGGGTATTATATTTAAGTAGTATGGAAGAACTAGTTTAAGTCTTTTTAAACTATAATAACCTTTAGTACTTTCTAACAAAGGAATTTAGTTTACAGTAAGCACGATAGGTAGAGTTAATAGCCTTATTCTACTTCCAGATTTATTACGTTAAAGGAAAAGATAATAGGCAAGCTGACGCTCTTAGTTAGAGATAGGATTATAAGGATATTAACCTGGTCTTAATCTTTATTACTATATTTAACGAAGTTAAGAACAGTATGTTAGAGTATACGCTATAAGTCTTAAATAATTAGACTTTAAAATAAATTATTAATATCTGTATAAACTTATAGATAGAGTATAATATCTATTAGTAATAATAGGATTTTTAAGTAAGAAGGTTAGTAAAAGGAACTTATAAGTATAAGTACCTTTTAAGAGACTTTTTAAGACACTTATAAGATTGTGGTAAGGAATGCCTAATATATTTAAATTACGACGAAATTAGTTATTAATTAAGATAATTATTAGAAGGTGTAGACAGTACGTTTAAATTAGGAGTAAGGCTTTAGTATTAAGAGAAACTGTACGTTTATAATTTGGATAAAAGGAAGGAGTACGTTTAGTAAGTTTATAAGTCTCGATTTAGAGGATATATAGGCTAAGTTAAGACTCTTACGTAAGTTTAATAAGTGTACGCTTTCTTAGGAATGAAGAAGCTAGTTAAAGAAGTGGTTAATAACTGTAACGTTTATTACTGAAAGTAGAATTAATGTTATAAGCTTTATAGGCTTCTCGAACTACTCCTTATACTACAGGTATTATAGAGCTTAATCTCGCTCGATTTTGTCACTGGGATCTTAGAGTCTAAGGACCCTGTTATAGGAGTTACTTATAATTAGATCTTTATAGTAATTAATAGATTAACGAAGTGGGCTTACTTTCTATTAACTGTAAAAGATATAATAGTAAAGTAATTTGCTTATGTCTTTAAGAAAGAGGTAGTTTTACAATACCTTTAGTTAGATAATATTGTTACAGATTAAGATAAGCTAATTATATTGAAATTTTAGTAAGGATTAATGTAGAGAATGGGTGTGAAGAGTAAGCTTTCGATAGTATTCTATTTACAGACAGATAATTAAATAGAGTAAGTTAATTAGATATTTATAACGTATCTTTAAGTATATATTAACTTCAAATAAGATAATTAACTTAAGCTGTTATTAACAGTATAGATAGCTTATAATATAACGCTAGTTAAGTTAATAAGTATGTTACTGTTCTTTACTAATTATGGTAAGGAGCTTAAGCTTTATTAAAGCCTACCTATTAGTGCTCCCTAAGCTGCAGTCTATATAGACTGGATATAAGAACTGTATAACTACCTGTAAGCTAAACTTAAGTTTACATGCGAACGGATAAAGAAGTTTGCTAATAAATATTGAATTAAGTAGTTAGTATTTAAGAAAGGACTTTATTACGATAGTGAACGAGTTAAAGGACCGACTCTTTAGAAAGGGGATTACGTTTACCTTTTTTTATAAAACCTATATTTGAAACGATTTAGTAAGAAGTTTGACTTTAAAAGGTACGGACTGTTTTAAATTAAGAAAAAGATTATTACCTTTAATTATAAATTAGACTTACCTATTAGTATAAAGGTACAGATTAAGGTTTTTCACGTCTTACTTTTAGAACTTACGTTAAAGGGGGTTCTTCTGGAAAAGAAGGTTAAGGTCGATACGGATAAGGATAAGTACGACGTTAAGGAAGTTATAGATTTACAGAAGGGAAAGAATACGTTCGAATATTTTATTAAGTAGTTAGATTACGGTTCTGAAAGTAATTTATAGGAGTTAGTTAAAAACCTTAAGTACTTAGACTTAATTACGGAGTTTTACTGAAAGAATCTAAATTAATTAAAACTACTTATAAAGAATGTAAAGTAAAGATTAAACCAGTTAGTGTAGCTTTAAGGAGGTAAACTAATTAGTTTACTCTGGAAATAGAAAAATAAGATAAGATCTGATATTTAAATTATTATACTGAAGAGTAAGATTATTATAAGACCTAGAGCCTGAGAAGCGGTAGGAAACTTTTTAGTAAGTATGGGAGGATATTTATTAGAACCTTTAGCTAAGGTTGTAAGGACTTTAGACCTAATAAGAAGGCTAGGCTTTTAGAGTTCCTAGTATATTCTATACGAAAATAAGTACTGTTAAAAAAGTTAATAAAATAAGTAGGTGCGCTACCGTTACGCTAGGAAAAGCTGTTTTCGTTTGTTAAAAGAAAAGAGTGATAGATTAAGTTAAGAAGAAGTTGTTAGCTGTAGTAACCTCCTGGAAAAGGAACTGCGTGCTGGTTCTATTAGGAGGTTTCTCTAGTTGAATTTAGGAACTGGTGCGGTTACTTCCTGGGCCTTACGCTCCTCTTCCGCTATAATGTTAAACTTGTGGCTAAAAAGTTTGTCTGCCTGTTGCGTTAGTCCTTTCTGTTAGTCCTTAAGGTGTAGAAGCTTGGAGGCTATGTTGTGAAGAAGGAGAGTAGTTTTACGCTCTTTAGCGTTAAGGTGCTTCTTTTTGTTTAAAACCCTGTGTAGGACAGACGGATCGTTTCTGTGAACGTTATAAGATAAGTATATAACCTTACTGGCTACTATACAGTGGCTGTATAACTTACTTTTACTGGTTACCTTACAGTTTAGTAGGTTTAGGTAGTGGTAGTAACTGCACTTTACGGGCATGACGATCCTGAAAGTAAAAATGAACTTAATGTTAGTAATGTGGTGTTTAGTTAATAAGGGTGCTGTGTTTCTTTTATTCTTAGTTACCTGGTTAGATAGTATAACGACTGGTGAAGAAAAGAAGGAACATACGAGTAGTTTTTTATGGAAAAAGAACGTTAAAGAGGGGGAATTGTGTAACGACCTTATAGGCTGTTACTTGGGCTGGGGTGGCCTGACGAATCCCCTGTAGAAGGAATAGTGCAGAAAGGCAGTACGTACAGTACTGTGTACTGGGCTAGGGGTGTAAAGACCCAAAGCCTTTACGACTAATTGTTAAGTGATTACTCTGATCTTGCTAAGAGTACGGTGATTATAGTGATTAGAGGTATTTTAATCACTATAATTACTTCTTAAGTTAAGTAAGCATAGTAATTAAAGTACGAAGTACCTTTTAGTTAGTTAGTATAGATAGTTATGGTTGTGCCTATAACTACTGTGAGGGACTCTGGTTCCTCACGTTAGTATTTAATTGTTCATTTGTGTCCTACTGTTTAGACTTACCTTTATGCATTATAGTGATAACGACTTATAGTGATATTGAACCCCCGTTTAGGAGTGTTAGCTTAATAAGCCGTCTTCGGAACGCCCTTTACTTGTTGGCGTCCTGCTATACGTTCTGTCTTAACCCGCACCAGTTCTCTCGAGGCCTGTGTCGGGTGCAGGTCGTAATAGTTACTCCTTCCTTCTGTAATTATACTTACTAACGGAGTCTAAAAACAGTAACTGAAACCTTACCTTTCCTTTATTAACTATTGCTATAAAAATATACTTTTTATTCTAACCTTTAAGATTGTAATGCTAATTAATTATTCTTACTATAAGCTCCTTAAGCTTAATTTATCTTATAAGGTTATAAGTTAAAGTAAGTTGTGTAAGTTCTGCGTTAAAGTGAATAGCCTTAACTATAAGGTTTACAGTAATAACCTTTCCTTATTTCGTAACGTACTTAATGAGAAGAAACACTTTAATGTTAAGAAGAAAGATACTTTATCGAAGCTCCTTTGCTTAAAGGCGCAATCTTAAGTGCTACAGGCTTACGTAGAGGAGTTATTTAGTATAGGTATAAGATTAATATTATATAAGAAGAGGAACGTTTAGAACGTTTAGCTGCTTAGCCTATTCCTTCCTTTAACTAAAAGGGGTTCTTAGCTAAAACGCCTGTTAGTTCTCTTCTTAGAAAGTTACCTTAACTAATAATAACTTCTTAACTTAATTTGTAACTCTTTTCTTTTAATAAACAAAATAGCTGTTTAATATAGTGGTAATGCGTTTATTTCCTTTAACAAGAGGTTATAAGTTTAAGTCTTATAAAAGTCTTTATAATATAAGTTATAGTTTTAAAAACTATATACTGTAATATAACGTTTTTATTATTTTCTTTTTCTTACTAACTTCCATTCTTAACAGTGTTTATTCTTATAAATATACTTTTCTACCACATACTGCTATATAACTAATTTGAAAGACCTTAGGGTATACCGATTCGCTTTTTACCTTTTAACTCCTTCCCTAAACCTGTAGTAAAGTATCTCTCTTTATGCTTTCTGCCTTAGGGTTAGGTTTATTTAAATATAAAATTATATACAATTTACACATTATAATATTTCACTAATTTGTAATACAGAACTTAAATCTGTTTTACGCTAATTATTTTAGTTAATTAGTTAAATATTCTTTAAAAGTGTAAGTTTTTCATTTTTCCACTTAAAACGCCCCACTTTAGAACCCTACCTAAGCAATAACTTAAAACAGTAATAACTCTACCTAAGCAATAACTTAAAGCAGTTTAACTCACGCACATACTAGGACTTTATATATACTCCACTTAAGTAATAATTTAAAACAGACAGATTCTCTACCTAAGTAATAACTAAACGCAGCCTAGTGCATACACGTTCTACCAGTCCACTAGCTACTACCACTGCCACAGTGCACTGGCTAATAGCTACAGACTCCTTATTTAAGTAATAACTAAACGCAGCTTACTGTATACACGTTCCACCAGCCCACTAGCTGCCACTATTACTATAGTGTATTAGTTAAAAGCTACAGACTCCCCACTTAAGTAATAACTAAACGCAGCCTAATGCATACACGTTCCACCAGCCCACTAGCCACCACCACTGCTATAGTGTACTAGTTAAGAGTTATTATTGGGTTTTTACAACCCTAACCCGGCCAGTGTGGTTAGAACAGTGTGGCTAGATCCACGCAGCCGCTCCGCAGCTGCATCCGTAGATCTGCACAGCTAAGAACACCAGAATCCACTGCCAACCTCGTATTCAGTCAGCCAACCTCGCTTCGCAGAAGCGAGTGTGGCCAATGCACTCCGTGCACTGGCTACCCTTACGGCTATAATAATACGGCTTCCGCTCTCGAAGATAGAAATAATTAATCACCTTTAACACACACTGTTTTCTAATGCCTTAACCCCTTTTGCATCTTAACAATAACCTTTATTATAAACTGGGAAGCATCTGTCTTTATAATAATAAGTTCTTCAGGATTGAAATACTATAGTATAGGAGCGTAGGTAAAGGTATACTTTAATCGCTAGAAACTCGCCTACTTTTTACTATTTAATTATACTATTCCCAGCTTCTTTCCGTTCTTTATCCCCTTTATTATCCGATATAATAGGGTTATTATATTAGAAAAACTATTAATAAATCGACAGAAGAAGTTATAGAAACCTAAAAAGACTTATATATTATAAAATAACTCTAGTTCTAGGTATTCCTAAATAGTACGAATTTGTTCCAAATCGATAACGAGACCGTCTCGACTAATAGTATAACTAAGGAATTTAACGTTATCTACGTAGAATTTATACTTCTTAAGGTTATAGTATAAATCTACTTCCCGTAGTCGCTTTATAACTTAGCGTAGGTATTCTGTATAACTTTCACGGTCTTTTGAAAAGATAAGGATATCGTTTATATATACCGTATAAATAGTATCAGTTAGCCTTTATAAAGCGTTATTAATATAATTCTGGAAAGTAATAAGGGCGTTAGTTAACCCTATTAGTATTACTAAATACTTATATAAGCTGTATTTAGTCTAAAAGGCCGTCTTTTACTCCTTACCTTCCTTTATTCGTATCCTATAATAAGCGTCCTTAAGGTTTAATACAGAGAAAACCGTATAACTACTAGCGCGATTAAAAATCTCCGAAATAAGGGGTAAAGGATAGCGATTCGTTACCGTTATCTTATTAAGTCCCCGATAATCTACTACTAGCTTTAATATTTTATTCTTCTTTAGGACGAAGATTACTACTACCGTTATTAAACTCTAGTTTTCTCTTATCTACCCTGTCGTTACGTTTTCGCTAATATATTTCTGGAGAACCTCTAACTTTACTCTTAATAAGTTATATAAGCCAGAATAAGGGGGTATAATTCTAGGTATTAACTTAATACTGTAATCTAAACTTTAATAATATGGTAATATACCCGCTTTTTATAAATTAAAAATATCTTTAAAATCATAAATTTTATATAGAATAAATTCCTTAACGGTTAGATAGGGTTTCTCCTCCTTTTCGTTAGGTAATAGATAATTTGGAACGTTAGGGTAAAGTATAATCTGGTATATTCTAGGTTCTCCTTGATAAAACTTTAAAAACTTCTTAGGCTTTTCTACTTGAATAGAGGCTAAAGTAATAGCGAATTACTACTGATTCTCCTTTGGAAAGAGAAGAATTACCTCCTCGCTTAGTATTAGTATTCCTAAAATTACTAGCGATTCTCCTTTTTCTTCTTTACGCGTAATCGTAGTATAAGAAATAGTAATATAACGTATATAACCTTAACTATTTAATAAACGTAAAGGTACCCTATATATACTTAAATTTTTATAAGATATACCGTTAGGGTATTAAACTTGTAACGCTTTAATAGCGATTCGGTATAGGGAATAACGTTATGTGAATAAATAAAAAATAACGTTAAGTTTAACGTACGTATCTAAATTAATTGTAATCTTTTCGTTAAAGGAAATTAATATCGCGTTAGCGTATATACGTTGGCTGGTTACTATGGTTATCTTTATCTCCTTGTTATCGTAGCTGAATAAGGAGCTTAGGCGTTTCCCTATCTCTTCGCTTCCGATTCTTAGGGGTTTTGGCTATACCCAGGTCCTTTACTTAATACTCCTCCTCTTCCTCCTCGCTTATTTTTATTATTATTCTAATATACTATTAATATTGTTAAAAAGCAAAAGGGGTTAAGGCATTGGAAAGCAGTGTGTGTTGAAGGTGATTAATTTTTTCTATCTTTGAGAGTGGAAGCCGTGCTATTATAGCCGTAAGGGTGGCTAGTGCACGGAGTGCATTGGCCACACTCGCTTCTGCGAAGCGAGGTTGGCTGACTGAATACGAGGTTGGCAGTGGAGTCTGGCGTTCTTGGCTGTGCAGATCTACGGATGCAGCTGCGGAGCGGCTGCGTGGATCTAGCTACACTGTTCTAACCACACTGGCCGGGTTAGGGTTGTAAAAACCCAACAGTTACCGCGGGCTTTTACCTCGCGGCGAAGCCGATACGCGCGAGCATGTAAAACCTTAACTGTATAAAAAGACGGCGGACCTAAAATATCGTCGTTATTGTCGGTTCCCTTTAACTCTTAAGAAACGGAGGGGGTAGGCGGGCGCGAGCGTATCGAACGGGCGGGAACGAAGTCCCCAGGGGATATAACCCCCTTAAGCGGCGGGCTACTAGTACCCTCGAAAAGCGCGGTTGCGGATACAAAGGGGGCGCGCTAACGACGTCTCGACCCGCGAGATTAAGCGGACGAGGGGTTGGATAGTACGGAGAGGCGGCGTACCGAGGTAACGGGCTCCCGGGCGCGGGCGGTACCGGCAGTACGCTTTTTTAAAGCGGCGCGCTCGGGTGCGCGGGCGACGAGGGGCTCGTTAGAGGAAGAATCCCCCGGGAAGAGAATTCGAGCGAAGGGGTCGGGCGAGCCGGCGCGAAGCGCGGCGGAAGTTTATTTAGTTTTCTTAAGTCTAAGTTTTAATCGGTTAATATTCTAACGACCCTAATTAGCGGGGATTCCTAGCGAGACCGATAATTCTAATAGACGGGGACCTCCTAAAACGATAAGAAAAATCCTAATAAAAGGGATCTCTATATAAGATTAATTTTATAAAGGTGGAACGAGGTTTATAAAACGCGGGAAAAGTAAGGTAATACGGGGAATATATATAGGAACCCTACCGATTAGTAAGGATTAACCCTGGTATAACCTAAGATATACGTACTTACGATATTAAGGATTTTTAGGGAATTAAAATTAATTAAGGATAATAAGGTAATTAAAATAAAGAAACTAAAAGGATTTACGATTTAAATAGTGTAGCCGAGCTAGCCTGGCGTTTATTAGGACCTATAGTTATAAATGTAAGTAACTATTAGGTCTAAAGAGGGAAAGAAAGTAGGATAGAAATTCCGGATAGGGAAGTTTATTTTTAATAACGTAGAAAAATTTTAAGCCCTATACCCTCCAAACGGCACGTTTTAATTAGCTAAATCCAAAATTCTAGTAGAATTTAAAGCGGTAAGAGGTAATTTCTAATCGTCTTGGTAACGCCTGACTAAAAATTTAAGGCCGCTAACTAAAAACGTAACTATAACGTAATTATAATAAATAAGGACTAGTGTGATAATATCTTATATTCGCTAGACTTATAAAGATTAAATCCTGTAAAAACTATATTATAATGACGAATTACGCCGCTAGTGTAGGTATTTTAAGTTAGGCGACTTAACTTACTTAAGGAGTATATTGAGGTGGATAGTGGCTTAGTACTTAGGTACCTTATACTAGTATATACTAATCTAGGGGGCTATACTGTAAGTTAGTACTGTACCTTTAGTATATAGGTTCTTAGTAGCTAGGAGGCCCTGGATTATATATTTAACTTAGCTCTTATAGCCCGTTCCCTTTATTTATAAGGTAAGGTATTTTCTATAATACGAATGTACTACTTCTAAAGCTCTGCATAACGATACGACTAGTAAAAGCTCCCTTACACCTGCCTTCTTAATTTAGTGCTGTTCTTAGTATAATTTCTATTATTTTCTTATAAACCCTTTTTTCGTAATTAGCTTGGTTTCTCACGTTGCTCGGACACTTAGTGCTGTTAGGACCCTTATAAAATAGACAATTGCTAATTACGCAGTAGTACTTTTAGCTATCCACGCAGTAGTCTATCTAGGGTTAGGGTTATGTATAGGGCTTCTAAAATTCACTTTTTATTTGCCGGTGGTTGGTATGCCTCGTAATCTTGCAATCGCGATCCAACTCGCTAGATCTCGTGAGATCTTAACAGCGGCGCCGATAACAGACAGATTAATTAACCTTGATCAATTAGCCTGTCTTGCTACATCATTACATACATTAATTCCACAAGATTCTCTATATAAAATAGCGAAATACAATGTTCTATCTCTACTTATAAGACACCAGATATCCCCCTCTTAATAGTACTCCTATTAGCTAAGACGCCTTACTTCCTTAGCTTCCACAGCCTTTGCTGTAAGACGGACTGCTTTGCTAGCCCTTGTAATGGGCGCCGTAACAGTAGTTAGCGCCACCCGTGTTACCTCTTACAGAGCAGTTACTGGCGCCGTTACTCTGTTAGCTGCCTTAAGGGGTCTTCTACGCCTCTTAGGCGCTGTCGCGGCTACCTCTTACAGAGTAATTACTTCTTTAGCTGCCTTAGGGGGTCTCTTACGTTTCTTAGGCGCTGTAGTAACTAAGGCTATTCCCATTACTACTAACTTGACCTGAACTACTTCTTATAGTATTAATACTGCCGTCTTCCTCCTCTTAGCTGCTGGCAAGGAGCTTAATCCCGGCCGTGCTGTAGGAGTAAGCCTAATCAACGTACGCTCCGGCTCTGGCTCTTACTACGGCTCTACGGGAACCAACTTATCCTCCCCATTACTATACTTATAGAGTTCAAACTACAAGAGGCAGCGCTACGTGCTGCTACATAGTCTCAGCACGTTACCTTTAAGGGGGCCTGGTATTATTCGCTTCTATTATAGGTACTGTGTTAATTATAGGGTAGCTTTATCTTATAAAGCGTAGCTTAATATTAATAGGCGCTGTAGAGTTACGCGTTACTGTAATACCTTTTATAATAATATTATATCTTTAATAAATAGTAGTAATAATCCATTCTTAAGCCTCCCCTTCTTAATAGCTATCTTAAGGTCCTTAATCTGAAGATAGTAATCCTTAACGTTAAGAAGTCTTTTAAGTAGCTAGTAGGGATAGATATCTTTAACCTGAAGACTCTCCATCTCCTCCCTATTATCTACCCTCTCCTTATTCTTAACTAGAAGTTTATATATCTTATACCGGTAGGGAATACTAAACTGGATCCCTACGGTATACGTATCTTTATTACAAAGGTAAAGAGGTTTATTAAATCTTTTATTAGTTATAATTGCCGTAAAGGCGTAACGGTATTCTAAGTTAATAAGTTTAACCGCCTTATACGAGATCTTATAAGGGATCTTACTAAGCTAGTCGTGGCTGAGGAATTAACACTTCACCTTAGTATTTTATTTGGCAATCTTTTCGTTAATAAGGAATATCTATTCGTTTTAAACCTTGTTAAAAGTCCTAATAGGGTGGTAGACATTAGCTTGATCGTTAAAGAGATAGCTTTTAGTTGTAAGATTACTCGATTTAACAATTAATAATACTATAAAGCCGAAGTTACGATACTTCTTAGTATAGTAAATGGCCTATTACTTACAGTAAGGTATTTACTACTTTATAATATATCGATAGATAAATAACTAGTCTTTAAACTCTTCCAGTAACGCCTCTTAAGCGGTACGAAATAAAACCTCGTCCTTAGCGTATATTATCTTACAGAATATATTATAAACCCCCTACAAATCGTAGAAATACTCTCTTAGGCTTACCTCCTTCTTATAGTATTATTAATCTGTACTTTTAATAAGGGTAAACCTCTTAGCTTTCAAAAGCGGGACCTCCTTAAACTCCTTATTGTTAAAGTCAGGCTTATAAGGGCGCTTAAACTTTTTACTAGCGTTAAGGCATACGTTTTTAAGAATATAGAAAATATAGATCTATTACTAGGCCTTAGGAAAAACTTCCCTAATCGCAGCTTTCATCTCCTTATAGTAGTCCGTCAGAATTATAGGGGGCTTAGGAATCCCCGCCTCGGTACAAATCTCTTTAATTACCTAAAGTAGGAAGTTAAAGGACTCCTTCTTCTCATTATTAATAAACCTAAAAATAAAGTTACAGATCTAGTTAGTTATAGAGGTAAATACTACTTAATAAAAAAGGAGCCCTTAGAGGTTAATATTATAAGTTATATTAAGAACAACTAACTTAGAGAAATACTTCGTAGCTTAAAAGCTTCCTAAGAAGCTAAAACTAATACTAAGGAAACGAGTCTATACTTTATCCTTCCACTTTATACAATATTGCAAAAACATATCAGGGTTAGCCCTTATCTCCTTAAACTTAGTAATAAGGGCGTTAGATAAAGTACGACCCTCTAGCTTGTTAAAAAATAACTACACCCTTATATTATAAATGTCCTTCCTTTTATAAACCGCTGTAGGTTCCTTATTATATAAGATAGACCTGATTATGCGGGGGTGGATAACGTTATACTTAGATAGATTAACAATAGTCTATTTAGTTAGGCTATCTATCTTACGCTATTAGGGGTACGTAGAAGCGTACTACAATAGGCTATAGTTATAGGAGTATAAGGTAGGATCTATATACCTATAAAGTATCTAACCCTTCTCTATATTCGCTGTGGTAGCTCTGAACTTATAATCGATCTTACGTATAAAGGGAGCGCGCAGCTTTATTAAGGTAGATAGACGTAGCTTGCCGAAGCGATCGCAGGTAAGGTCCTATTATAAGTATTCTCCTTATTACTTATTACGGGCGTTAGCTTAAGTTATGGTGAACCTTTACAATCTTGCCTAATCGTTAAGTTGCTTTTAAAGGTCCGCGATTGTAAGAGCAGGTCTAAACCTCTTATAACGTAGCTTGGGGATGGGGAGATCGTAAAAGTTAGAGGTATAGCGGTAAGTATTATCTTAGCTAGAGTCTCCGTAGGACTCCTTATCGTAACTTACAGAATCAGCGCTATTAGAAAAGCTGGCTTAGTTGGATTCGTTAGCTTAGTTGGCTTCGTTAGGGTTTACGTTGGCTTTATACGCCTGTGACGGCGACTGTGGCAGCCTGAAGGGTGGCATGGCGCTGAAGAGGGTGATCTGGCCCTGGAATTAGTAGGGTTTAGTAGTTAAGGGGCGCTGTAACTAACTGACGATGGTGTAGCTTCGACTGGCTCTCTTACAGGATTGCGACTTATGTGACATACGTAAATTAGCGTATCTTAGAAGTCTTAGATCTTGGATTTTTTGCTAGGGCAATTGCTAGTGCCGGTACGAGGTATACTAACTACCGGCAAATAAAAAGTGGATTTTAGGAGCCCTATACATAACCCTAACCCTGGATGGACTACTGTGTAGATAGCTAAAAGGACTACTGCATAATTAGTAATTGTTATAAAATATGTTAACAACGTTAAGAATACGTCTTAAGATAAGGCGAGACTCACGCGGGAAGCTGCTAACTTAATCGTTTTCCTCACTGGATTTTACCGCGAAATCGAGGAGCTGGATCTTAAAAGCTCCTGGTACTCGGGCTTAAGCTAAATTGCGGTGGATGATGGCCGCTCGACTAGCTGCTTGCTGCCGTTAAGCATCTTCTTAAGAAATTGAAGCGGATAAGCATGTGGAAGATGCTCAGATCCACGATATAGCCGCTGGAGAGACGGGAAGTCGATAATACGAGAGATCTTATTGAATATCTTAAGTCGTTAATTAACTTATCCATTACAGCAGACAACTTATTCGTCCCCCACGCTGCCCACAATTTCTAATCTATCGATATAAGAGCCAGTTACTGACTTTAGACCGCCTTACTTAGTCGATTGACCGTATAAATAGATATAGGGATTTCGGAACTTAAGATATATGCTGAGATAGAGAAGTAAGGTAAGCAGGCAATGCCTTTGAAGCATCTCCAAGCGCTAACGGCTAAGAATACCTAGATCGCGAACACTACGCGGTCCTCTAATAGCTCCCCCTCTTGAATTCTCGACAAAGCAAAACGATTACTTCTCTTAGAGGTATAAGAGAACTGGAATATGGCTCCTCAAGGATGTGATATGTACTAAGGGGTCTTAAGGTCCCACGCGCACGCTGTAGTGTCACAGGCAGCGTAAGTATCCCTCGACAGAGAGATTTGGGGATAAAGTTAAGAACTGACAGTCCTGTAACCTAGCCGGCTTAGGCAAGACGATCCTCCCGTAAGTCCATATCCATCTAGAGTGTAGGTAATTAGATTTTCATATATGGAGAGCTAACGCGGTTCTTACAATAATGTAGGGCGCTGGCTATAAACTGGTTTAACAAGCAGGCAGATAAAGCCGCACGAGTGGCATATATTTATTTCAATTATAAGGAGTCTAAGATGTAAACCACAGATAGTATGATAGCTAGTCTCCTAAAGTAACTTACGAGACAACGCGCACGTTAGCCTTAGACCCCCTTGCACTCTACCGCTAGCATTAGTATTTAAAAACTAAGCCATCGTTAACAGAACTATTACAAATCCTGGAAAAAGAGGTCTGGCAATTATAGAGGACGATAATCTTTATAGACGCACTAGATAAATACAGAATACTAAACCACGAAATTATTAACTTTACGCGACAAGTGATATGTTTTAAGCTAAATAAGGGTAGCTTATTTCTAATCTCCTCCGGAAAAAGAAAACGGTAGCCTTAAGAAATGAACGTAATAACTACCTATATAGGTAGATAATAACAAAAAGAGACTAACGACAAACATTACTATCCGACCTTAAGAACTTAATCTTTAACGAATACGATGTGGGTACAATCGTATAGCAACGCTATTTAAACGCTGAAATGTCAAATTCCTCTAAAAGGGGTTTACGTTAGGATAGTAATGGCATAAAGGGCTAGTATTTCCCTACCCTTTATAAGAGATAGATAATAATAATGTGAGAGAGGTTTTGTTTAAGTTTAAAGTAAAGCTGAATAAACACGTGTTTAATAGGTAGCTGTTAATGATGGGAAGTTGGGATAAGCAACTGTAATGGCTTTAACTTAAGTATAAGGCGGATGCTTTTACTTAAAATAAAGCTGGGGAATAAGTAAGGGGTTTGTTTTAACTCTATTAGTTTTAGCTTGTAAAATGCTAGGTACCCACCCTTTTAAGACCGGATCCCACGGGCCATTAATAATATTATACTTTAGTAAGTATGGTATTTTAGCCTTTATGGGTTAGTAAGGCTATCACACAGGCGGTTTATATGCCTTAGGTGGGTTATGGAGTGGCAGCGACTCTAGATCTACCGTGTAAGTTGTCCCTTTACTCCGTTTTCTGCGACGGAGATATACCCTCTTAGCCCATTTCCAGCCTTTAACGGATAGGAAGAATAAGATGCTTTCTATAAGTATAATCGCCTACTCCTAAGTGATACCCTTATGTTTAAAGATAATAATGCTAATTACGGAAAGGTAAAGTATTAGGAAAACAGTAAAGAAGCTACTAATAACGGCTTAGAAGAGAAAGCGGTTCCTTTAGACATTATACATTTACTGCGTGGGCTTATGGTTATGGGGTGCCCGGAACAGACTTTTACGTATGTTAGTTATTTCCCAGGTGAGGAATAGAGAAAACTATGTAAAGTAGATAAAGTAAGTAACCTGAGCACGAAAGACAGCGCTACATTCCTCTAAGTACTTATTATTACAGTTATTACTAAACTAGCTACTCTTAAAACTGTAAAAGATTAAGGAGAAAGCATTAAGACACCACACTAATATGGAGACGCTGTAGGCTGCTAGGTTGAGGATAAGTTCGTGGGTGAAGATGCCCTTTCTAATCTGGTAAGAAGTACAGGACTAGTTAGTATCACACTGAACATCAGACATTTTAACTAGATAAGTATTTATGTATGTTTAGAAAGGTGACTTTAACTTATATTTTAAGGCGGCCTTTATATAATATCTTCCTTAGTAGCGTTAAAGTTAAGCCTTATATCTGGTAAGCTAGACGTTATTATAATAATTTAAAGAATCTCTACAGGTAAGAGGGGAAATAACTATAGCTGTTAGCTGTTTTTAAAAACCAGATTAATAAGTAAGGTGTAAGCTTAGGTGATATTCTTAATTAAAACATAAAGTATAAACTTTTAAATATTATTAAATATATACTGGCCTTCTTTAACGGCGTTATAGATGGAGGTAAAGTTATCATTACTTAAGATAATGTATAACGCCTCCTTAGTGACGTTAGAGCTGCTGTTTATAGTGATGCCGACGTTAGCATAAGTTAATAAGGGTGTATTGTTAACACTATCGCCCGTTATAGTTATAAAGCGGCTGTGCCGGTAGAGGGTGTTAATTATACGTACTTTTGTCTGCGGCGTGCAGCGGGTAATAACTATGGGGAGTAAGGGTAAAGCATCCACATCGGCATCGCTAAGGGTGTTAAAGTTACAGGCCACTATAGCGGGACTTATATAGTGGTAGCGGCCGTGGAAGATGCCGATCTTAATAGCTACGGCGCGGGTGGTTTTAAGATAGTTACCTGTTAGTATGTATATAGTAATACTGGCTTTATAACACAGCCAGACCGACGTGGCGGACTTAGGCTACAGGGGGTTATGCAGTCTGATTAGGCCGTGGAACGTTATATTACGCTTAACTTCGGCTCGGTCCACATAGTGTTACTACACTGGGATAGTTTGGCTTGCTAGGGCCAGCACTTAGAGGCTGTGCTGTGTAAGG
>Ga0247781_1000131_pt1 | contig 22048 bp, 13 predicted proteins | sample UWRJL184509B5_FD_179922 | JGI IMG/M metagenome (GOLD analysis project Ga0247781, IMG submission 179922) | Plant litter microbial communities from Arlington Agricultural Research Station in Wisconsin, United States - UWRJ-L184-509B-5 | ecosystem: Environmental > Terrestrial > Plant litter >...
AGCCTGGTCGGGTCGATGGAGCGGCTCTTCGCGCACCTGATCGAGGTGCACGAGGGGGCATTCCCGCTCTGGTACGCCCCCTCGCAGCTCGCGGTGCTGCCGGTCTCGGAGCAGCAGGACGAGGCGGCCGACGCGCTCGTGCGGGCCGCGGTCGGTGCTGGGCTGCGGGCGGCGGCGGTACGTGAGGGGTCGATCGGCTCGCGCATCCGGTCGGCCGCCGAGCGCAAGATTCCGTACGTGGGGCTGATCGGCCGCCGCGAGGCACCGGAGGGCCTGATCGCCCTGCGGCACCGCGACGGCCGCCAGTTGCCCACGATGCCGGTGACCCGAGCCGTCGAGTTGATCAGCGCGGAGTCGGCGCGACCGTAGCGTCGACCTCGATCTCGATGCGCATCCGGGAGTCCGCCAGGCCGCACACCATCATGGTGGCGGCCGGGCGGATCTCGCCGAACGCGCGACGCAACGTCGGCCAGCACGGCTCGAAGTCAGCGCGGTCGGGCAGCAGGTAACGGATCCGCACCACGTCGACGAGGGTGCAGCCGGCCAGGGTCAGCGCGGCCTCGATGTTGCGGATCGCCTGCTCGGCCTGCTCGACCACACCCTCGGCGATGGTCATCGTGAAGTAGTCGAAGCCGGTCGTCCCGGAGACGTACACGTGGTCGCCGCTCCTGACCGCCCGCGAGTAGCCGATCTGCTCCTCGAACGAAGATCCACTGTCGATCCGCACCCCGGGGCCGCCGGTCATTCCGCCAGCCCGTACGTCAGGGCGTCGACCAACGCGACCCAGCTCGCCTCGACGAGGTTCTCGTGGACGCCGACCGTGGTCCAGTCGCGGTCGCCGTCGCCGGTCTCGAGGAGCACACGGGTGATCGCGTTGGTGCCGTGGCTGCCCTCGAGGATGCGTACCTTGAAGTCGGTCAGTTCGAAGTTCTTGAGCTGCGGATAGTGCTGGGTCAGCGCGGCACGCAGGGCCTCGTCGAGCGCGTTGACCGGCCCGTTCCCTTCCGCCGTGGCGATGACCCGCTCCCCCCGTACGCGTACTTTGACCGTCGCCTCCGAGATCACCGAACCGTTCTCGCGGTGCTCGACCTGCACCCGGTAGGACTCGAGGCCGAACGGGCGGGCGAGCTTCCCGTCGAGCAGTTGGTCACGGACGAGCAGTTCGAACGAGGCGTCCGCGGCCTCGAACGACCAGCCGCCCGCCTCCAGGTCCTTGACCCGCTGGGTGACCGCGCTGAGTGTCTCCGGGTGGCCGGCCAGATCGATCCCGAGCTCACGACTCTTGAGCTCGATGCTGGCCCGACCGGCCATCTCGGTCACCAGGATCCGCATGTCGTTGCCGACCACCGACGGGTCGACGTGGTTGTAGAGCAGCGGATCCACCTTGATCGCGCTCGCGTGCAACCCCGCTTTGTGAGCGAAAGCAGCGGCCCCGACATAGGCCTGGTGGGTGTCGGGGGCGATATTGGCGATCTCGGCGAGGGCGGTCGATACCCGCGTCGCCTTCTCCAGGCAGCCCTCCGGTAGGACAGGCAGCCCGAGCTTGAGCTGGAGGTTGCTGACCGTGGCGAACAGGTCGGCGTTGCCGGGGCGCTCGCCGTAGCCGTTCGCGGTGCACTGGAAGTGCTTGACCCCGGCCTCGACGGCGGCGACGGTGTTGGCCACGGCGCAGGAGGTGTCGTTCTGGCAGTGGATGCCGAGCCGGTCGGGGGTGACGCCGGTGCGCTCGACCACCTCGTTGATCGCCTTCGTGATCATCGACGGGAGCATGCCGCCGTTCGTGTCACACATGACGACCCGCTCGGCGCCGGCGTCGATCGCGGTTTTCACGACGCTGGCCGTGTACGCGGGGTCATGGCGGAAGCCGTCGAAGAAGTGCTCGCAGTCGACGAAGGCCCGGCGGCCGTGGGCGATCAGGTGTCGTACGGTGTCGCGGACCATGGCCAGGTTCTCGTCGCCGGTGGTGCGTAGCGCCCGCTCGACGTGCCGGATGTCGCTCTTGGCGACTACGCAGACGACCGGGGTCTCGGCGTCGAGCAGCGCTTGTACCTGCGGGTCGGTCGCGACGTCGACGCCGGCCTTGCGGGTCGCGCCGAACGCGACGAGCAGCGCGTTCGTCAGGTCGAGCTCGGTGCGGGCGCGAGCGAAGAACTCGGTGTCCTTGGGCATCGCGCCGGGCCAGCCGCCCTCGATGAAGCCGACGCCGAACTCGTCCAGCAGCTTCGCGACGGCCAGCTTGTCGGCGACCGAGTAGCTGATCCCCTCCCGCTGCCCACCATCGCGCAACGTGGTGTCGAAGACCTGGTACTCCATGACGCGTCCCTCCGGGAAAGATTCGAGGTGACCCAACAAAAAGACCCCCCGCGGATGCGGGAGGTCGGCACGTCGGCGAGGAGTCAGCCGGCGCGCTAGGTGCCAATAATCAGCACGGCGGAGTGGGTCACGTTCCGAAGTGTGCCACGCACGCCGTGGTCTGGGACAAGAAATCCACTACCTGAGACGGTGTCCCCCGTCCGGGTGTCCCCTGCGCAAGATCACGTCACAGCGGAAATCGACGGCAGGAGCTACTTTGGCGTCGTGGCTGTCGAACAATACCCCCGGAATCTCGGCTTCTCGGCGACCTACAACTTCCGCGACGTCGGCGGCTATCCCGGCCTCGACGGGCGCACCGTGCGCTGGCGTCGACTGTTCCGCTCGGACGCGCTCGGCCGGCTGGGCGAGGCCGACGCGTCAGCTTTCGCCGCCCTCGGCGTCAAGACCGTGATCGATCTGCGCCGGCCGCACGAGGTGCGGAAGCACGGGCGAGTGGCCGAGCACTACGGCGTCGACTATCACAACCTGGTGGTCAAGCACGTCGACTGGGAAGAGGTCGGGCACCCCGACGACGTATGGCACGAGCGCTGGCTGGCCGACCGTTATCTGAACTTCGCCGAGGACGGTTACGAGGGCCTGCGCGACTCGCTGCGGCTGATCGCCGACCCGGCCACCACCCCCGTGATCGTGCACTGCATGGCGGGCAAGGACCGGACGGGGACGGTCTGTGCGCTGACGCTGTCGCTGCTCGGGGTCTCCGACCAGGACATCGCGGAGGACTACGGTCTGACCACCTCGGCGATGGAGCGCCTCACGACCTACCTGCTCGAGCACCATCCCGAGTCGGTCAACGGGAACGAGCACATGTTCGACTCCCCGCCCGCCGCGATGCTCCTGTTCCTGGACGACCTGCGCGGCCGGCACGGCTCGATCGAGAACTACGTCCGCGACATCGGCCTGACCGACGCCGAGATCGCCTCGATGCGCGCCAACCTCCTGGAGTCGAACGCCTGACCGCCGGTGCGCGGTCAGGCGCGACGGCTCACAGGACGCGGTGGACCCAGCCGAACGGGTCTTCGGCGCGGCCCCGCTGGATGTCGACGAGCTGCTTGCGCAGGGCGGAAGTGATCTCGCCTGGGCCACCGTCGGCGATGGTGAACTCGTTGTCGGCGCTCTTCACCGTGCCGATCGGGGTGATCACGGCGGCGGTGCCGCAGGCGAAGGTCTCACGGATGCGGCCCGCGGCGGCGCCCTCGCGCCACTCGTCCAGGCTGACCGGGCGCTCCTCCACCCGGCGACCGTCCCGCCGCGCAAGCTTGATGATCGAGTCGCGGGTGATGCCGGGCAGGATCGTACCGGTCAGCGGTGGGGTCACCAGACTGCCGTCGTCGAGGACGAAGACGACGTTCATGCCGCCCAGCTCGTCGATGTATTTGCGCTCGACCGCGTCGAGGTAGACGACCTGGTCGCAGCCGTTCTCGATCGCCTCGGCCTGCGCCGAGAGCCCGGCCGCGTAGTTGCCGCCGCATTTGGCCGCACCGGTGCCTCCGGGAGCGGCGCGGGTGTAGTCGGGGGTCACCCAGACCGACACCGGCCGCACGCCACCCGAGAAGTAGGGGCCCACAGGTGAGGCGATGACCAGGTAGAGGTATTCCATCGACGGGCGGACCCCCAGGAAGACCTCGCTGGCGTACGCGAAGGGGCGCAGGTAGAGGCTGCCCTCGTCGCTGTTGGGCAGCCAGGCTCGGTCGATCGTGATGATCTCGTGGAGCGACTGCAGGAAGGTCTCGACGGGGAGATCGGGCATCGCCATCCGCTGGGCCGACTTGGCGAACCGGGCCGCGTTGGCATCGGGGCGGAACATCGCGACGCCGCCGTCGGGCAGCGTGTAGGCCTTCAGACCCTCGAAGATCTCCTGTGCGTAGTGCAGCACAGCCGAGGCCGGGTCCATCGGGATCGGCGCCCGCGCCTCGACGCGTGGCTCGTACCAGCCCTTGCCGTCGGCGTAACGGATCGTGACCATGTGGTCGGTGAAGATGCGACCGAAGCCGGGGTTGGCGAGCAGCGTCCTGCGCTCGGCGTCGCCCACGGGCGCCGGGTTCGGACGGATCTCGAAATCGAGGTTGTCACCACCGCTCATGACGAGTGGACCTGCTTTCTCAGACGAGTATTTGGGCATGCTGAAGCACCCGTAGTGCTTCAGAATCTACCCCGAACGGTCGTTAAAAAAGACCCGTGGGGTAGGGAGGCCCCGCCGCTGGAAAGGGCTCAGAGCGCGGCGGTGACGCGGTCGCCGACCTCGGCGGTACGCAGCGGAGCGCCCGGCGTGCGGGACGCGACCTCGGCCGCGACCGCCTCGGATACTCGGCGGGCCTCGTCGAGGTGGCCCAGGTGCTCGAGCAGCAGCGAAGCGGAGAGGATGGCGGCCGCCGGGTCGGCGATGCCCTGGCCGGCGATGTCGGGCGCGGAGCCGTGCACGGGCTCGAACGTCGACGGGTATTTGCGCTCCGGGTTGACGGAGCCGCTGGCCGCCATGCCGATGCCGCCGGTAACGGCAGCGGCGATGTCGGTGAGGATGTCACCGAAGAGGTTGTCGGTCACGATCACGTCATACCGCTGGGGGTTGCTGACCAGGAACATGCTGGCCGCGTCGACGTGCTGGTATTCCGTGGTGACCTCGGGGAACTCGGCCGCGACGGCCTCGAACGTGCGCGCCCAGAGGCTGCCGGCCTTGGTGAGCACGTTGGTCTTGTGCACCAGGGTCAGGTGATGGCGGTCGCGGCGCTGGGCGCGGGCGAACGCGTCGCGCACGACCCGCTCGACGCCGAACCTGGTGTTCAGGCTCTCCTCGGTCGCGATCTCGGCGGGGGTGTCCTGGTGGAGGACGCCGCCGGCGCCGACGTAGAGACCCTCGGTGCCCTCGCGCACGACGACCATGTCGATCTCGCCGGGCTTGAGACCCGCGAGCGGACTGGTGGTGCCGGGCCAGAGCTTCGAGGGACGAAGGTTTACATACTGGTCGAAGTCGAAGCGGAGCTTGAGGAGCAGACCACGCTCGAGCACGCCCGGCGGAACGCTGGGGTCGCCGATGGCACCGAGCAGGATGGCGTCGTGCAGGGCGAGCTCGTCCTCGATCGCCTGCGGCAGGACCTCGCCGGTGCGGTTGTAGAAGCGGGCGCCGAGGTCGTAATCGTCGAACTCGGTGCCGGGGAGCACCGCCTCGATCACCCTGCGGGCCTGCGCGGTCACCTCGGTACCGATGCCGTCGCCGGCCACCACCGCGATCCGCGCCACGCTCACGTCTGCTCCCTCACGTCGAACCGTTGCGGCCCAGGCTAGCGCGTGGGTCTCGATCTTCGGTACGCCGGTCCCACCTAGTGAACGTTTAGAAAGGTCACGCCAGGTGAAGCCGGAAGCTGAACAGCCCCCGGACCGCGGCAAACGGTCACGGGGGCTGCAGTGACGAGTACGCGTGGCTCGGTCCCGCCGACAATTACACAAACCGCTCGGCGCGACGGCGGACACGTCACCCGAAGACGAGCCCACCGGCGTGGTCGCGCGGCGGGGACAACGCTAGCGATGTGGACTAAAGACGCGCAAGACACATCCCCGCGTGTCGGCTTTGTACTTCAGGCGCACATGGCACCATGCGCCGGTGAGTTTCGACCTCGTGGTGTGGGCGATGGACAAGACGGACCTGCCGGACGGCGTGCGGGCCGCCAACGCGCGGTGCGCGCGCGGTGAGCACCCGCAGCGCCCGGCCGATCCGCGCGTCGTCGCCTTCTATGACGCCCTGACCAGCATTTATCCCGACCGCGGCCCGCGTGCCTCGGCGGCCGGCTCGCCGTGGGCGCACGCTCCGCTGCACGCCGCGGCCGACCACATCCAGATGCGGCTCGACGAGAACTGCCCGGACGAGGTGCTCGAGACGATCGAGCGCCTCGCCGGTGAGCTCAACCTCGATCTGCTCGACCTGCAGGACGGCACGGTCTATCCGCCGCCGATCAGGACCCGTTGAGTCGCAGGTCGACGATGCTGCCCCGGTCGGCGCCGATCTCCCCGGCGACCGTCGAAAGCAGTTCCATGTCGACCGACGAGTCCACGGTCAGGGTCATCAGCGCCTCGCCGCCGGCCTCCCGCCGGGCCACCTGCATGGCGGCGATGTTGACCCCGGCCTCGCCCAGCAGGGTGCCGATCGCGCCGACCACGCCGGGCCGGTCGCTGTAGCGGAAGAAGAGCAGCACGCCGTCGGCGTTCAGGTCGAGGTCGAAGTCGTCGACCCCGGTCAGCGTGGCGATCTCGCGGGTGCCGTGCACGGTCAGGGTGCCGGCCACGCTCACCGCCCGGCCGTCCGGCAGCGCGCCGCGTACGGTGACGAGGTTGTGCTGGTCGGCGGGCTCCTCGCTGACCACGAGCTCGACCTCGACCCCGCGGTCGGCGGCCAACTGCGGGGCGTTCACGTACGTCACCCGCTCGTCCACCACCGACGTGAAGAGCCCCTTCGTGGCGGCCAGCCGCAGCACCCCCACGTCGTGCGAGACGATGTCGCCGCGCACCTCGACCGTGACGTTGGCCGCCACCTGCCCGGCGACCGCGGTGAAGACCTTGCCGAGCTTCTCGGCCAGCGCGAGCAGGGGTCGTACGTCCTCGTCGACCACGCCGCCCGCCTGCACGTTCACCGCGTCGGGCACGAACTCGCCGTCCAGCGCCAGCTTGACGCTGCGCGCCACCGAGAGGCCCGCCTTGTCCTGCGCCTCGGCCGTCGACGCGCCCAAATGCGGGGTGACCACGACGTTGTCGAGCGCGAACAGCGGCGAGTCGGTGGTCGGCTCGGTGGCGAACACGTCCAGCCCCGCGCCGGCCACCCGTCCCTCGCGCAGCGCCACGGCCAGCGCCGCCTCGTCGATCAGTCCACCGCGGGCCGCGTTGACGATCCGTACCCCCGGCTTGACCAGGGCCAGCTCCTTCTCACCGAGGAGGCCCAGGGTCTCGGGCGTGCGTGGGAGGTGCACCGAGATGAAGTCGCTGTCGCGCAGCAGTTCCTCGAGCCCGACCAGCCGGACGCCGAGCTGCGCGGCCCGAGCCGGCTGCACATAAGGGTCGTACGCGATCAGTCGCGTGCCGAAGGCCGCCATACGCTGAGCGAAGAGCACCCCGATGCGGCCCAGCCCGACCACCCCGACCGTCTTGCCCTGCACCTCGACGCCGACGAAGCGTGACCGCTGCCACCGCCCGCCCTTGAGCGAGGCGGTGGCAGCCGTCGTGTGCCGAGCGACCGCCAGCAACAGCGCGATCGCCTGCTCGGCGGCGGAGACGATGTTGCTGGTCGGCGCGTTGACCACCAGGACGCCCCGGGCGGTCGCGGCGGCCACGTCGACGTTGTCGAGACCCACCCCGGCCCGGGCCACCACCCGCAGACTCGGCCCGGCCGCGAGCGCCTCGGCGTCGACCTGGGTGGCGCTGCGCACGATCAGGGCGTCGGCCTCGGCCACCTGGGCCAGCAGGGCGACCCGGTCGGTGCCGTCGACGTGGCGTACGTCGAAGTCATAGGCGAGAACGTCGATGGCGGACGGGGCGAGTTCCTCGGCGATCAGAACGACGGACGTCACGCGGCAACCTCCGGGGATCGCTGGACATCGATCGTATGCATCCCGAAGTTCCCTGCTGTGTGACTTACGCCACCCTTCGGGGGATCTCGTCCCGCCGGATGGGCGGCGCCGGTGGGTGACCAGCCAGGGCGAGCCCGTCCGGTTGCCGGAAACTCAGCGCCTCGGCATCCAGCGCGTCATAGAGCAGGTCGAGGTCGAGCGTGCCGACCGGCGGGTAGATCCGCTCGCGCGGCGGCTCCTGGCCGGGCTCGAGCGCGCCCTGCTCGACCATGAAATCCACGATCGCCTGCCGCACCGAGGGCAGCGTCACGGTCGAGTGATAGAGGACGTTGAGGGCCTGCATCCGCATACCCCGTACGTGCTCCTCGCCCTTGTTGTCGTGGAAATGCGGGTTGCGGGTCTCGATCTGCAGCACCGGCACCGAGCTGGCCATCACATCACTGTCGGTGCTCTCGAGCACGCCGCCGAACTGCTCGAACAGGTCCAGATATTCGTACGGTTCGACGGCGAACCCACCGGCCAGGCGCAGCTTGAGGCCCAGGTCGAGGGTCATCGCGTGCTCACCGGCGTTACCGGTGGCGATCACCTCGGTGCCGAAGCCGGAGTATTCGGCGAGGAAGCGGTTGAGCCATTCGTTGGTGATCTGCGAGCTGCGGCCCTTGCGGCTGAAGAAGAGCCGATTGTCGCGCAGCTTGGGCTTGGAGTGCCACGAGATGCGAACCATCGAGTACGGCGAACCGGCCAGGTGGAGCCCGGCTGCGTAGACCTTGCAGTACTCGTGGACGGAACCGGGCACGTAGTTGTCGGCGTCCACATAGCCGACGTAGCGGCGGCCGGTCATCGCGGCCAGCGCCATGCCGAGCAGCATCGCCTCGCCCTTGCCTGCCCGCACCAGTGCGTCGTCGTCGATCAGCTCGGGCATGCCGGCCGCCTTGACCGCGGCGGCCAATCCCGGATCGCGCTGATGCACGGAAATGGCGGAGCGTCCGGCCAGCCGGCAGAACTGCTCGACCGTCTGCGCCTCGATCTCGTATCGGTCGACCGGGCCGCGGTCGCTGTTCGACACCAGAACAATGAGGCAGTCGTGCGGAATACCGGAGAGAACACCCTCGATGACGGAACGTGTCTCATTCATACACGGAACGACAATCACCATTTGCGATTCGATGGCGCGGAACGCCTTGGCCGGCACGACCTGGCTGCCCGCACCGACTGTGGTGCTCGAGTCCAGCTCGATTACCCGCTGCAGCTCATGAATCCGGACCGCGCCGAAGCGCTCACTCCGAAAGGAATCAGCCAGTCGCATCTCGCGAAGATACCCGCCGGACGGCGTTTTCAAGTGTCCGCACAAACACAATTCAGTTTCGGCGAGCAGCAGGTAAGCGGCAAGTAACGCACACGTTTCCATTATGCAAAACGCCCCGCTCTCGCAGTCGCGAAAGCGGGGCGGCGCCGGAGAAATCAGGCCGTCTCGGTGATGGGACGGTCGACCCAGCTCATCATGTCGCGGAGCTTCTTGCCGGTGACCTCGATCGGGTGCGCGGCGCCCTGCTCGCGGTACTTGGCCAGCAGCGGACCGCCGTTCTCGTCATCCTCGATGAGCTCGCGGGTGAACTGGCCCGACTGGATCTCGGCGAGGATCTTCTTCATCTCCTCCTTGACCCGGGCGTCGATCACGCGCGGGCCGCGGGTGTAGTCACCGAACTCTGCGGTGTCCGACACGCTGTATCGCATGCGGGAGATGCCGCCCTCGTACATCAGGTCGACGATCAGCTTGAGCTCGTGCAGGCACTCGAAGTACGCGATCTCGGGCGCGTACCCGGCCTCGGTCAGCACCTCGAAGCCGGTCTGCACCAGTGCCGCGGTGCCACCGCAGAGCACCGCCTGCTCGCCGAACAGGTCGGTCTCGGTCTCCTCCTTGAAGGTGGTCTTGATGACGCCCGCGCGGGTGCCACCGATCGCCTTCGCGTAGGAGAGCGCGAGCGCGAGGCCATCACCGGTCGGGTCCTGCTCGACGGCGACCAGACACGGCACGCCCTTGCCGTCCACGTACTGGCGGCGGACGAGGTGGCCGGGGCCCTTGGGGGCGACCATCGCGACGGTCACATCGGCCGGCGGCTTGATGAGCTCGAACCGGATGTTGAGGCCGTGACCGAAGAAGAGGGCCTTGCCGGCCGTCAGGTTCGGGGCGATCGACTCGGTATAGATCTTGCGTTGCGCCGTGTCCGGCGCCAACACCATGATCACGTCGGCCCAGGCGGACGCCTCGAAGGGAGTCTTCACCTCGAGGCCCTGCTCCTCGGCCTTCGCGCGGCTCTTGGAGCCCTCCTTCAGACCGACGACCACCTCGACGCCCGAGTCACGCAGCGACAACGAGTGGGCGTGACCCTGGCTGCCATAGCCGATCACGGCGACCTTCTTGCCCTGGATGATCGACAGGTCGGCGTCGTCGTCGTAGAAAACTTCCGCGGTCATTGTCTTCCTCTGGGTCTTTAGTCGAGTTGAGAAATCAGGCGGCGCGCAGGGCGGGCCCGGTGGTGATGGAGCGGGAGCCGCGACCGATGGCCACGAGGCCCGATTGGACCATCTCCTTGATGCCGTACGGCTCGAGGTCGCGCAGCAGCGCATCCAGTTTGTCGGGGTTGCCGGTCGCCTCGATCGTGAGGGTGTCGGGAGCGACGTCGATCACCTTCGCCCGGAACAGCTCGACCGTCTCGAGCACCTGGCTGCGCTGCACGCGATCGGCGCGCACCTTGACCAGCAGGAGCTCACGCTGGACCGACTGCTGCGGGTCCAGCTCGACGATCTTCAGGACGTTCACCAGCTTGTTGAGCTGCTTGGTCACCTGCTCCAGGGGTGAGGAGTCGGCGTTGACCACGATCGTGATGCGGGAGACGTCCGGGTTCTCCGTCTCGCCCACCGCAAGGGAATCAATGTTGAAGCTGCGCCGGGAGAACAGCCCGCTGACCCGGGCGAGCACACCGGGCTTGTTCTCGACCAGCACAGAGAGGGTGTGCTTGTTCATCAGAGCTCGTCCTCGTCAAACGTCGGGCGCACGTCCCGGGCGAACATGATCTCGTCGTTGCTCGTGCCGGCCGCGACCATCGGCCAGACCATCGCGTCCTTGCCGACCGTGAAGTCGACGACCACCGGGGAGTCGTTGATCTCCATCGCCTGCTTGATGATCTTGTCGACGTCGTCCTTCGACTCGCAGCGCAGGCCGATACAGCCCAGCGCCTCGGCGAGCTTCACGAAGTCGGGGATGCGGTGCTTGTGCGTGCCCAGCTCGGTGTTCGAGTAGCGGCCCTCGTAGAACAGGGTCTGCCACTGCCGCACCATGCCCAGATTGCCGTTGTTGATGACGGCGATCTTGACCGGGATGCCCTCCAGGGCACAGGTGGCCAGCTCCTGGTTGGTCATCTGGAAGCAGCCGTCGCCGTCGATCGCCCAGACCGCGGTCTCCGGCCGGCCGACCTTGGCGCCCATCGCGGCGGGAACGGCGTACCCCATCGTTCCGGCGCCGCCCGAGTTCAGCCAGGTGCCCGGCTTCTCGTACCGGATGAACTGCGAGGCCCACATCTGGTGCTGGCCCACGCCGGCGACGTAGATCGCGTCGGGCCCGACCAGCTCACCGAGCCGCTGGATCACGTACTGCGGGGCCAGTGACCCGTCGGTCGGCTCGTCGTAACCCAGCGGGTAGCGCTCGCGCAGCTCGTTCAGCGTGGCCCACCACGTCTCGTACTGCCCGGCACCCTCGGCGGCGGCGGAGACCGCGGCGATCAGCTCGTCGATCACGTGCCGAGCGTCGCCCACGATCGGGACGTCGGCGTGCCGGTTCTTGCCGATCTCGGCCGGGTCGATGTCGGCGTGCACGATCTTGGCGCCCGGCGCGAACGAGTCGAGCTTGCCAGTGACCCGGTCGTCGAAACGCGCGCCCAGGGTGACCAGCAGGTCGGCCTTCTGTAGCGCGTAGACCGCCGGGACGGTGCCGTGCATGCCGGGCATGCCCAGGTGCTGCGGGTGCGAATCGGGGAACGCGCCGAGCGCCATCAGCGTGGTGACGACCGGGATGCCGGTCAGCTCGGCCAGCTTGCGCAGCCCGTCGGTGGCGCCGGCCTTGAGCACGCCGCCGCCGACGTAGAGCACCGGGCGCCGGGCGCCGGCGATCAGCCGGGCCGCCTCGCGGATCTGCTTGCCGTGCGGGTGCAGGGTGGGCCGGTAACCCGGCAGGTCGAGCGTGGGCGGCCAGGAGAAGGTGGTCGGCGCCTGCAGCACGTCCTTCGGGATGTCGACCAGGACCGGGCCGGGGCGGCCGCTCAGGGCCAGGTGGAACGCCTCGGCGAGGATCCGCGGCACCTCGTCGGCCGACTGCACCAGGAAGTTGTGCTTGGTGATCGGCAGGGTGATGCCCTGGATGTCGGCCTCCTGGAAGGCGTCCGTGCCGATCGAGGGGCGGGCCACCTGGCCGGTGATCGCGACGATCGGCACCGAGTCCATGTAGGCGTCGGCGATCGGGGTGACCAGGTTGGTCGCGCCCGGGCCGCTGGTCGCGATGCAGACGCCGACCTTGCCGGTGGCCTGCGCGTAACCGGTCGCCGCATGCCCCGCGCCCTGCTCGTGACGCACCAGGATGTGCCGGACCTTGGAGTCGTAGAGCGGGTCGTACGCCGGGAGGATGGCGCCGCCCGGGATGCCGAACGCGACCTCGACCCCGAGCGCCTCGAGCGACCGCACGAGCGCGCCGGCGCCCGAGGTGGGGGCCGGGGAGGCTACGGCCGGGGCCTGGTTGGCGGCCGCCGCGACAGTGGCCGGGTTGGCTCGATGGGCGAGAGTCTCAGGAGTGGGTCTCGTCATGGCACTTCATACCTTTTCGGATCGGGTGGTCCAAGGCCGAGCAAGCTGTTTGTGAGCAACAAAAAAGGCCCGCGTGCCGGAAGCACGGGACCTAGCGCACTCACACCGTCTGAATCAGCGACGGCAGGAGTGCGCTCACATAAGTACTCGGGACGCGAAGTACATGCTGCTCACCTTGCCCCATCTCACGCCATGAGTCAACTGATCCCACATTTTGATCACTCGGTTCCCTCGCCGGTGGGAACGCCGAACCCCGGATCACTCGGCAGCAGCGCCCTGAGCTGGCGCATTCCGGGCCCGAGCATGACTACCTGGCTGCGCGGAGCGGCGTCTACCGGCGGGGTCGAGCGCGGCGCCGGCAACGGCCGGGTGCCGCTCTGCCGAAGGGTTTGCAGCTGCGCCTCGAGGTGCTCGGCCGGAACGCCCCAGCCGAAGAGCGAGCCCTGGCCCAGCCGGCAACCCGCCTCCTCGACCACGGCTCGCTGCGCCGGGGTGCCGATCCCCTCGGCCAGCACCTCGAGCCCGAGCCGATGACCGAGCCGCACCACCACGTCGACCAGCGGGGCCGCCGTGCCCGTACGCGATTCGGGCTCGGCCACCAGGGCATGGTCGATCTTGAGGATGTCGACCGGGAGCGTGCGCAGCTGACCCAGCGACGAATAGCCGGCGCCGAAGTCGTCCAGCGCGATCCGCACCCCGGTGGCCCGCAGCTCGGCCAGCCGGCTGATCAGCTCCTCCATGTCGGTGGCGACGGCGTGCTCGGTCACCTCGAGCACCAGCCGTTGCGGCGGGACACCGTGCAGGTCGAGGACGTCGGCGACCTGGCCCGCGTAGTCGGCGGCGTGCAGCTCGTTGGGCGAGAGGTTGACCGAGACCCAGACGTCGTGCCCCTTGGCCAGCCAGTCGGCGAGCTGGATGCAGGCCTGTTCGAGCACCCACGAGCCGATCCGGTTGATCAGCCCCGACTCCTCGGCCACCGGGATGAACTCGTCGGGCCGCACCGAGCCGAGTGTCGGGTGGTGCCAGCGCAGCAGCGCCTCGGCGCCGACCGGGCGCATCGAGGGCAGCGCCACCACCGGCTGAAAGACGAGCCGTAGCTGGTCACGGTCGATCGCGTGCCGCAGCTCGCTCTCGAGCGTGCCCCGGCGGCGCAGCACCTCGTCGTAGCGCGCCTGGTAGCGCTCCACCCTGTTCTTGCCGCGCTGTTTCGCATAGCGCAGCGCCACGTCAGCGTCCCGAATCATGTCGCCGGTGTCGGCCACACCCAGGCTGGCCGAGAGGAACACCGAGCCACCATCCACCTCGTACGGCTCCCCGAGCACGGCCAGCAGCCGGTGCGCGGTGAGCATCGCCTCGTCGGCCGTGCCGCGCATGAGAATGGCGAACTCGTCCCCGCCCAGCCGGGCGGCCACGTCACTGGCGAGCAGGTTGCGCCGCAGCCGGTCGCCCACCGCGGTCAGCACCGCGTCGCCGACGTCGTGCCCCCGCATGTCGTTGACCGTCTTGAAGCCGTCGAGGTCGATCCCGACCAGCACCAGCGCCTCGCCGCTCTCGCGCAGCGCCCGCTGCAGGCCGCGCCGGTTGGCCAGGCCGGTCAGCGGGTCGGTGTGGGCCAGCTCGCGGTAGTGCGCCTCCCGGGAACGCAGCTCCAGCGTGTAGCGCCGCACATCGCGCAGGGCGAGGATCTGCCGTCCGACCATCGCGAAGCCCGCGACGCTGGCGCCGACGAACCCATACACGTCGACGTCGCCGCCGCGGCCCAGGTGATAGCCGAGCGTGGCGACCATCGCGACCATCGGAACCACCGCGTAGGCCGAGCCGCGGTCGGCGACGTCCCTGGTCACCCGCACCGGGCGGTCGGCGATCTTGACCGCGTGGGCGATCATGAAGAGGCCGCCCGGCAGGGCCGGCGCACCGGCCAGCACCACACCGTCCCAGTCCTGGCAGATGCCGCCGGCGATGGCGACCGCCGCGAGCGCGACCAAGGTCACTCCGCCGGCCACCCGCACGGTCATCAGCCGCGGCCGGTGGGCGCGCAGGGCCAGCACGACGGTGAGGCCGAGCGAGAAGGCCGCGAGCCCCGCCGGGACCAGCACGGACGGGCAGCCCATCGGCGTCGCGTCGCCCAGGACGCGGGTCGGCGAGCTGAGCAGCACCCAGCCGACGAACCAGATCGAGGCCGCGACCACCAAGCCGTCGAGCAGGTGGCGCCCGGCGGCGCCCGGATTTTCGGCGGCGCCGGGCAGCGCGGCGGTGCCGACCAGCAGCAGGACGACGCCGATCGCGGTGCCGGCGGCGACCGCTGTGCCCAGGCCCGTCCGCGGTGGCGGGTCGGTGGTGAGGAGAACGGTGAGCAGGCCGGCGAGGGCGGCCGCGGTCGCGACGGCACCCCCGGCGGCCAGCAGCAGGTAGGCGCGACGGGCCGCGCCGGTGTGGCGGCGGCCGGAGGCGCCCAGCAGAGCGACAGCCGGGACCGCGACCAGAAGGCTCGCCAGCCCGGCCAGCTCCACGCCGGACGGTGAGTGCACCCGGATACTGTGCCGGATCTCGCAGCGTTTGGGGAGACCTTTGATCCCGGCCTGTGGACAACGCGGGCAGTTTTCGTCTCGGACAGTGGCACTATGAGGGGATGCCTGACCTGCGTTCCCGGACCTCGACCCACGGTCGCACCATGGCCGGCGCGCGTGCCCTCTGGCGCGCTACCGGGATGACCGACGACGACTTCGGCAAGCCCATCGTGGCCATCGCCAACAGCTACACCCAATTCGTACCGGGTCATGTGCACCTGAAAGACATGGGCGGCCTGGTCGCCGAGTCGATCGCACAGGCCGGCGGCGTCGGCCGTGAGTTCAACACGATCGCGGTCGACGACGGCATCGCGATGGGCCACGGCGGCATGCTCTATTCGCTGCCCAGCCGCGAGCTGATCGCCGACGCGGTCGAATACATGGTGAACGCTCACTGCGCCGACGCCCTGGTCTGCATCTCGAACTGTGACAAGATCACCCCCGGCATGCTCATCGCCGCGTTGCGCCTCAACATCCCGACGGTGTTCGTCTCGGGCGGCCCGATGGAGGCCGGCAAGACGGTCGCCATCGAGGGAATCGTGCACGAGAAGCTCGACCTGATCGACGCGATGAGCGCCAGCGCCAACGAGAATGTGACCGACGAACAGCTCGGTGTCATCGAGCGCTCGGCCTGCCCGACCTGCGGCTCCTGCTCCGGCATGTTCACCGCCAACTCGATGAACTGCCTGACCGAGGCGATCGGCCTGGCCCTGCCCGGCAACGGCTCGACCCTGGCCACACACGCCTCGCGCAAGCAGCTCTTCGAGAAGGCCGGCGAGCTGATCGTCCAGATCGCCAAGGACTACTACGAGCACGATGACGAGTCGGTCCTGCCCCGCAGCATCGCCAACCGTTCCGCCTTCGAGAACGCGGTCGCGCTCGACGTCGCGATGGGCGGCTCGACCAACACGGTGCTGCACCTGCTGGCCGCGGCCCGCGAGGCCGAGCTCGACTTCAGCGTGGCCGACATCGACGCGATCTCCCGCCGGGTGCCGTGCCTGGCCAAGGTCGCGCCCAACAGCGTGAAATACCACATGGAGGACGTGCACCGGGCCGGCGGCATCCCCGCTCTGCTCGGCGAGCTCCACCGCGGCGGCTCGCTCAAGACCGACGTCCGCTCCGTGCACTCCCCCGACCTCGACTCGTGGCTGACCGAGTGGGACATCCGCAGCGGCGCCCCGTCCGAAGCCGCGCTCGATCTCTTCCACGCGGCCCCCGGCGGCGTCCGCACGACCCAGCCGTTCAGCACCGAGAATCGGTGGGCGACCCTCGACACCGACGGCGAAAACGGCTGCATCCGCGCGGTCGACCACGCGTACACGATCGACGGCGGCCTGGCCATCCTCTTCGGCAACCTCGCCCCCGACGGCTGCGTGGTCAAGACGGCCGGCGTCGACGAGACCCTCTGGAAGTTCTCCGGCCCCGCCCGCGTCTTCGAGTCCCAGGACGACGCTGTCGACGGCATCCTCGGCAAGCAGGTCGTCGAGGGCGACGTCGTGGTCATCCGCTACGAGGGCCCGCGCGGCGGCCCCGGCATGCAAGAGATGCTCTACCCCACGAGCTTCCTCAAGGGCCGCGGCCTGGGCAAGGCGTGCGCCCTGATCACCGACGGCCGCTTCTCGGGTGGCACCAGCGGCCTCTCCATCGGTCACGTCTCCCCCGAGGCAGCCGCCGGCGGCCTGATCGCCCTGGTCGAAACCGGCGACGAGATCACCATCGACATCCCCGGCCGCAGCATCACCCTCCACGTCACCGACGAGGACCTGGCCCAGCGCCGCCACGAACAGGAGCGCCGCACCAAGCCGTTCTCCCCCGTCGACCGCCAGCGCCCGGTCTCCGCCGCCCTGCGCGCCTACGCCTCGATGGCCACCAGCGCCAGCGACGGCGCCTACCGCAAAGTCCCCGAATAACCCCAAGGCCCCAAGCCGAAGTACGCCAAGTGGCCGCCATCAAACGCAGCCGAAGCCGCTCCCGCGACTGCGCACCGCCTAGGTGCGCAGTCGCGGCCGTCGGCGGCTTCCGGCCCCGCACGGCCCCGCACGGCCCGGACCAAAGGTCCGGGCCGTGCTTGGTGTGGTCGGGCGTCAGCGGACCCCGGTGGTGGCGGCGTGGCCGGGGCCGGCGCCGATGACGTTGAACTGCTGGACGGTGAAGCGGTAGCGGGTGCCGGCGCGGACGCCGGTGGGAGCGGTCACCGTCGCCGAGCGGGCCGAGGACGGGAGCGTCAGGACCAGCGGTGCGCCGAGCGCGGCGCCGGAGGTGGTGAGACGCTGGGCGGTGACTCGGAAGCCGGTGAGCGGGGAACCGCCGTTGTTACCGGTCTTCCACGAAACCGTTGCCGTGATCTTGCCGCCCGCGGTGCCGGACTTGGCGTTGACCGAGGCTACGGCGGCCGGGGTCGTCCAGGGGGTAGCGGTCGCGGAGGCCGACGACCAGGAGCCGGCGCCGATCTCGTTGATGGCACGTACCCGGAACTTGTAACCGGTGCCGTTGGCCAGAGCCTTGATCGTCAGCTGGGAGGCCGAGGCCGGAGCCGTGCGGATGGCGCGCAGGGCGCCGGCGGCGGTGCGGACCTCGACGTCGTAACGGACGATCGGGGAGCCGCCGTTGTCGGCGGGAGCGGTCCAGCGGGCCACTGCCACGGTGTTGCCGGCGTTGACTCCGCCAATTCGCGGAGCGCCCGGGCGGGTGGGCGAGGGCGGGGTCGTCGGGTTGCCGTTGCCCGGGTTGGTGCCGGTTCCCGGCCCGGTGCCCGTGCCGGTCCCAGTACCGGTTCCCGCGCCAGCACCCGGGTCGGTGGTGCCCGTGCCGGTGCCCGGGTCAGTCGTTCCGGTGCCAGTTCCCGTGCCCGGGTCGGTGGTGCCGGTTCCGGTGCCGGGGTCCGTGGTGCCGCCGCCCGGCGTGGGGGCGGAGGTGGCGGGGATGACCACGTTGGACATCGCGGATTCCGTGCTGGCGCCCACCGAGTTCACGGCGCGCACCCAGAACGCGTACGGCACGCCGTTGGTCAGCCCGGTCATCGTCATCTGGTCCGCTGCGGCGTCCGTGGCGTCGACGGCCAGGACGATTCCGGTCTCCGGGTCGACGGCCTGGATCTCGTAACCGTAGATCGACGATCCGCCGTTCCAGGCCGGGCCGGACCAGCGCACCAGGGCCTGCTCGTCCCCGCCGGTCGCCGTGCCGATGATCGGCGCGTCCGGCGCCACCGGGTTACCCGTCGGAGCCGTGGTCGGCGAAGTGGTAGTCGGCGAGGTGACGACCGGGGTGGTCGGCGTGGTGACAACGGGGGTGGTCGGCGAGGTGGGGGTCGGGGTCGGGTCCTCCGGCGTGCCGTCGCCGCTGTCCTCGTTGCCGATCGGGTCGTCGCCGCCCGCGGGTACGGCCGGCGTCACCGATGAGGACGCCGCCGAGAACTCGCCCGATCCGCCCGCCGTCTCGACGCGCAGCCGGAAGGACACCGGGACCCCGTTGGTCAGGCCCTCCACCACCAGGGTGCGGGTGGTCACGGCCAGCGTCGTCGTGGTGGTCACTCCCCCGGCAGTGCGCTCCAGCGTCAGCCCGGTGATCGCGCCACCGGCCACCGCGTCCGGCACGGTCAGCAGCACCGTCGCCTGGGCGTCGCCGGCGAAGGCGGTCACCCCGAGGAACGCCGGCACCACCGGCACCAGCTCGTCGGTGAACTGGAGTTGTTCCACGTTGCGTACCGTGTCGGTGCCGTCGGGGCCGGCCACCAGCACGCCGCCGTCGATCGGCGTGATCGCGTACTGCGCCCTGGCCGCCGAGAAGACCGCGGTGTCCACATCGTCCGACGGTGCGGTCAGGATCTCGCGTACGGCGTGGATGGTGCCGGGGTTGATCTTTCCGGCGAAGACGTCGGCCTTCAGCTCGTTCATGCTGCGGGCGGTCCTCAACAGCGCGCCGGTCTCGGAGCGCACCTCCAGGTGCACGTCGAGGTAGCGGTTGCCGTCGAGGATGTCGTCGCCCAGCCGGCCGTCGAGCAGGTCGTTGCCCGCGCCGCCGAGCAGGATGTTGCCCTCGCCCCAGACGTTGCCGCTCAGGTCGCAGGCCCGGCCCGACGCGTTGCCCACCGTCGAGGCGGGGATCGGCAGCTCGGTGACGACCTCGTCCAGACCGCGGATGCGGGCCACGCCGGCCGCGTCGAGCGCGTCGCAGCCGAGGAAGCCGCCGCCGCCACGCTGGGACGGGATCACGTCGTCGCCGCGCAGCACGTCGTCCTTCGGGCCGCCGGCGAGCGCCTCCACCTCGTTGTAGCGGTCGCGCACCCCGTTGACCAGGATGCCGAGCTGCGGCAGCGGCAGGTCGAGGTCGGAGTCGATCGCGTCGCCGTCGCCGTTGGCGATCGACCAGTCGTAGCCCGTGCCGCCGGCGTTCTTCTCGATGCCGGGGCCCTGGACGCCGATGTCGTCGCCGCCCTCCATGTCGTAGTCGTCGTCGCCGCCCTGCCCGATCAGGAGGTCGTTGCCGGGCTTGTTGGAGTCGTCGAGGAAGAACAGGTTGCCGCTGTCGCCCTGGAGCAGGTCGGGCCCGTTGCCGCCGTCCATCCAGTCGTCGCCGGAGTCACCCATCGCCATGTCCTCGCCGTCGCCGGCGTTCACGAAGTCATCGTCCGCACCGGCGAAGGTGTCGTTGATGTTCGCGCCGCCGTCGAGGAAGTCCTTGCCCGGACCGCCGTTGACGATGTCCAGCCCGGGGCCGCCGTCGATGGCGTCGTTGCCGGGTCCGCCGCGCGGCATGTCGTCGCCGCCGGTGTCGGTGATGACGTCGTCGCCCTCGCCACCGAGCACGGCGTCGTTGCCGGCGCCGCCCTCGAGGACGTCGTCGCCCTCGTCGCCCCAGATGGTGTCGTTGTCGTTGCCGGCCGCGACGCGGTCCTGGCTCTCGGTTCCGATGAAGACGGACTGGCCGTTGATGCCGGGCTTGTCCACGGTGTTGCGGGCGCGGTAGCGGATCGTGCCGTCGGACATGCGGATCAGCAGCTTGGACTCGTCGCAGTCGGTGCCGGCCTCGTCGGCGACCCGGTTGCCGAACTGCTCGTAGCCCTCGACGGTGCCGGCCAGGTTGGCCAGCTCGAACTTGCAGTCGGCGGTGGCGAAGACGTCGGCGCGCAGTCCGTGGGCCGAGGTGTTGCGGCCGATCAGCTCGGCGAACGAGTTGCCCTCGAGCTGGCTACGGAGGTTCATGCCGGGCGTACGGGCCAGGTAGTAGAGCCGGTCGCCGTTCTGCAGGTTGGTGAGCTGGTTCTCGAAGACATAGTTGAACGTGGTGCCGAGCAGCCCGCCGAACGGGTCGGTCACCTCGGCCAGCCCGCCGATCCACAGGTCCACGCTGTTCAGGCCGGAGTTCGCGGCGGTCCAGGTGCCGGTCCCGTTGAGGAACCCGGCGGCGTCGGCCGTTTCCCCGTCGACCAGGGCCTGAGCGGCGGCCCGCTTGGTGGCCACGGTGGTCGCGGCGACGACGCTCGGGTGCTTCCCATACGCCGCCACGAAGTTCACCAGCGACTCCGGGTGCTTGAGGTGCTCGCCGAAGTCGACCCAGCTCGGGTAGGGCCGCAGCTGCGCGTCCCCCGTACGGTCGAAGATCGTCTGCCGGAAGATGTTGAGCGGCGCGATCCCCTCGGAGCGGCCGCGGGCGATGTTCAGCGAAGCGAGGTCCATCGGCAGGCCGAGCAGGTTGTTGCGCAGCGTGTCGGTCAGGAATTCGTCGAGCTCGTTGCCGACCTGCTCCGACATGCCGTTGATGACGTTGCCGGCCGCCTCCTCGGGGCTCATCGTGCCGCCGTTGGTGTAAGCGGGCGGGTTGAGGAAGCCGTCGAGCAAGGAGAGCGAGTCGTCCGTGCCGTCGTTGCGCGTACGGCTGATGGTCTCGGTCAGCATCGAGTGCCCGAACCGGTAGACGGCGTGCGCGAACTCGGCGTACACGGCCGGGTTGAGCTCGGTCTGGGTGAACGCGAACGGCTGGAACGGGTTGATCGCCGGCTGGATCTTGCGCGCGAACTCCTCGAAGACCAGGTGCTGGTACTCCATCTCGTTGACGAACTTGGCGGCCTGGAAGATCCGCTCGCCGTTCCAGGCGCCGCCCGGCAGCTGCCACTCGTTCAGCGTCGTGCCGTCGGCGGTCAGGACCCGCTCGATGTCGCCGACCAGGCGGTTGTGCTCGGAGTGGAGGACCTGGTGGACCGCGGTGAGCCCGATGTTCTCGTTGACCCGGCCGTCACCGGCGATGTAGTGGGCGTCGAGCATCTCGTCGTCGTAGGTGCCGGCCGGCTGGCTCGCGAAGTCGGCGCTGGCAACGGTGTCGTCATCGGGCCGGGGGGCGACCGGCGGGGTGGCCGGGTTGTGGTCGGTGTCGGACGGGCTCGGGTCGGCGTTGTGCGCGATGTCGGCCAGGAACGCGGTGTCGAAGCGCAGCGTGGTCGCCGGCGCGGCCACCGGGTTGTCGAGGTTGCCCTCGACCAGGCCGGTCGCGGTGACGTACTGCGGCAGGCCGCGGGCCGGGCCGGGGACGAACTTGCCGTACGCGTCGGCCAGCACCGTCGGCACGTTCAGCACGTCGGCGTCGCTGAGCGCCAAGCCGAGCCGATCGCGCGCCTGCTTCTTGGTATCGGCCCAGGTGGGCAGCCCACCGGCGGCGCCGCCGAGCAGGTTGCCGGTGGCGACCGGGCGACCGGCCGCGTCGAGGGCGTAC
>Ga0247781_1000132_pt1 | contig 21850 bp, 18 predicted proteins | sample UWRJL184509B5_FD_179922 | JGI IMG/M metagenome (GOLD analysis project Ga0247781, IMG submission 179922) | Plant litter microbial communities from Arlington Agricultural Research Station in Wisconsin, United States - UWRJ-L184-509B-5 | ecosystem: Environmental > Terrestrial > Plant litter >...
TGCGGCTCGGCCCCCGCGAGCATCGCCTGGGCACGCCGGACGAGGACCGTACGGTCGGGTCCGGTCGAGGCGCCGAGGCCGGTCCGCCCGGAGGCCGCCGGCACCGGGAAGGCCCGCGTGCTCTTGCCGTCGGCGCTGGTGAGTGTGCCGGCACCGGAGCCGTCGTAGGCGATCTTCGCCCCGCCAGGAAGCATGATCGTGGTGCCGGCCGGGGCCGGGACAGGCTCGGTGGCCGACGCCGGAGTGCCGAGAGCGGCCACGGGTATCAGCGCGCCGGCCACCAGGGTGGCGAGCGCGCCTGCGGTGGAGCGCAAGTGCATCAGAACCTCGAATCTCATGGTCAAGTGCCTGCACTCTCGGCTTACCCATTCCCGTACGGCAATGCTTTGCGGCGGACGCGTTCGGGCATCTGCGCAAGTGGGAAGGGGCACACCCGGCACGCAACAGCACGGCAACTGATCGTTGATAACGTCGTTACGTGCTTGATCAACTGGTGTGCCGATGACCGACCTGGCTGCGGTGGGCATCGATCCGGCACACGAACGGGCCTACCGATTCCTGGTCCGCCAAGGCCGCGGCCGCACGACGACAGAGATCGCCGCCGCCCTGGGCTGGACGGTACGGGCCACCCGCGACGCGCTTCGGGCGCTGGAACGGGCGGACCTGGTCGCCCGGGTGGCGGGCAGCCCGCCGACGTACCGGGCCAGCCCGCCGGAACTGGCCCTGGAGACCTTGCTGCACCGGCGCGGCGAGGAACTGGCCCGAGCCCGCCTGCTGGCCAAGGAGCTGCAGGACGAGTTCCGGGGCGCACTGACCGGGCACGCCGACACCGGTTTCGTCGAGGTGGTGGAGGGTCGCGAGGAGCTGATGCGCTACCTCATGCACCTGATCGAGAGGACCGAGGAACGGTACGAGACGCTGAACAAACCGCCCTACGTGGCCGGGGACAGCACCGTGGTCCAAGCGGTTGCGGTCGCGATCAGCAAGGGCGTCGGCTCCCGCGCGGTCTATGAGACCGGCATGACCGACGAGGAGACCACCCGGGCGGTCGCGGCCGAGAGCGCGGGGATCGGCGAGGACGTCCGGACGGTCGGCGAGCTGCCGATGAAGCTCGCCCTCTTCGACCGCCGGGTCGGGTTCGTGCCGTTGAACACCGACGATCCCCGGTTGGGGGCGCTGGTGGTGCACCGATCGCCGCTGCTCGACGCGCTGGCGGCGCTGTTCGAGAGTGTCTGGCTGCGCGCGGTGCCGTGGCATGCGGGGGCGGCGACGGGTGAGCTCGACGACCGGTCCCACCAGGTGCTGCTTCTGATGTCGGCGGGCCTCAAGGACGAGGCGATAGCCCGCGCGATGGGGATGAGCCGTCGGACCGTCCAGAAGTACGTGACGGACGCGATGGCGCTGCTCGGGGCGCGCAATCGGTTCCAGGCGGCGCTGCTGGCCCGCGATCGGGGCTGGCTGGAAGCACCGGGCCGGCAGTGGGAGATCGACCGGCCGGTCTGATCCGACCCGACCTCGGCGCTCACGCTGACCGGTTCAAGGCGCTCAAGCCGGTGGCGAGCAGCGCGGGGACGGCCTGTTCGGCCTGGGCCGAGGTCGGGTCGGCGGCGGCGCCCTGGCGGGCTCGATAGCTGATCCCCTGGGCGATGACGGCCAGTTTGAAGTTGGCCAACGCCAGATAGAACGGCCAGTGGTCGAGGTCCACCCCGCGCCGCCGGGCATACTCCTCGGCGATCGCATCGGCGTGCGGCAGCCGGTCACTGGCCCAGGCCGCGTCGAGGCCGAGGATCGGGTCGAGCTGCGGCTGCCGGTAGACGCACATCAGCGCGATGTCGGTGAGCACATCGCCGACCGTGGCAAGTTCCCAGTCGACCACGGCGAGCACCTTGCTGATGTCGGTGCTGTCGAGCATCGTGTTGTCGATCCGGAAGTCGCCGTGCACCACGCCGATCTGCGCCGAGCTGTGCGGCAGGGCCGAGACCAGGCGGGAGTGCAGGTTCGTCGCGTCCGTGAGGTCCTGGTTCTTGACCTCGTTCCACTGCCGCCACCAGAGGCGCACCTGACGTTCCAGGAAACCGTCGGGCCGGCCGAGCCCGCCCAGGCCGACCTCCTCGACGTCCAGCGAGTGCAGATCGGCCAGGACCCGGACGAGCTCGGTGACGCACGATTCGAGCTCGCGGGAGCTGTACGTGTCGAGTTGAGCGCGGGTGCGCACGACCAGGCCGGTGATGAAGGCGGAGACGGCGAACGGTGCGCCGATGACGGACGGGTCCTCGCAGAGCGCGACCGCGGGCGGCACGGGTACGGCGCTGAACTGCAGAGCCTGCGCGACCCTCCACTCCCGAGCGACGTCGTGGGCCGACGGGGTGAGGCCGGAATGCGGTGGCCGCCGGACGATCCATCGGTGGGTGCCGTCGGTGACCGCGTAGGTGAGGTTGGATCGTCCGCCGCTGACCAGTTCGCTCGTCAGCGGTCCGGTCACGGGGACGTCCTGGCCTTCGAGGAACGCCCGGACGCCCCGGACGTCGAGCGGCGGTGGATCGGCGCTCATGGGGTCTCGTCGCGGCTGCCGACGATCGACCGCGCGATCGGGACGTACCGGTCGAGCAGCGCGTCGACCGTGAGCGTCCCGTCCGGCCGGTACCAGTTGGCGACGCCCACGCAGAGCGAGGCGATGGCCCGGCTCGCGTCCTTCGGGTACGGGGTGGTGAACCGGCCGTCCCGGACGCCGTCGAGGATCACCCGGTCGAGCATGCGTTGCTGCTCGTCGCGTTTGGCCACGTACCGTTCCCGGTTGCCCGGTTCCAGACTGCGGATCTCGGCCGTCGACACGGTGGCGCCGATGCGCCGGTACATGTGGAACCGCAGCAACGACTCGACCAGTGCGTCGAACTGCGAGCCGGGGTCCGCCGGCACGGTCGCCAACGCCTGCCGGCTCCGGGTCAGCAGCTCGCCGATGACCACATTCATCAGGTCGAAGAGAATGTCCTGCTTGGACGGGTAGTAGTGATAGACGCCCGGGACGGAGAGACCGGACCGGCGCGCGAGGTCACGGGTGGTGGTGCCGTGATAGCCGTGTTCGAAGAAGGCCTGCAGGGCGGCCTCGAGGATGCGGGAAAGGTCAAGCTCCCCGTATTCCCGCCAGTCGTGCTCGCCAGCCATCGGCTCGGTCGTCGCCTCTCTCGTCGTCGGCCCGCTCACGGCTTGCCCCTCGCGGCGCGGGCGGAGGCGATCAACGTGTCGAGGGCCTCGGCGTCGTCCACGGCTCCGCGGTCGATCGCGCGGGTCGGGTCGGCGCCCTGCAGGATGCGTTTGATCGGGACCTCGAGCCGTTTGCCCGTGCGGGTGTGTGGCAGACGCGGCACGAGGATGACGTCGTCGGGCACGTGCCGGGGCGAGGCCCGCTCGGCGATCCGCCGCCGGATCTCCCCGGCCAGGACGGTCGGCTCCGGGTCACCGTCGGGGACGACGAAGAGCGGCATCCAGTAACCGCCGTCCGGTTCCTCGACCCCCACGACGAGGGCGTCGGCCACCTGCGGCAGGTCGCTGACGGCCGCGTAGATCTCGGCCGAGCCCAGTCGCACCCCGTGCCGGTTGATGGTCGCGTCGGAACGTCCGTGGATGACGATCGTGCCGCGCTCGGTCATCTCGGTCAGATCCCCGTGTCTCCACACACCCGGAAACATATCGAAGTAAGTCTCTCGTAGTTTACGGTCGCCGGGGTCGTCCCAGAAACGTACGGGCATCGACGGCATCGGCTCGGTGATGACCATCTCCCCCGGCGTGCCGGGCGGCGCCGCCGAGCCCTCGTCGTCCCACACCTGAACCGCGGCGCCGAGCGCCGGGGCACTGATCTCACCGTCGTACACCGGGGTGGTCGGGGCGCTGGCGGCGAAGATGCCGACGACGTCCGTCCCGCCGCTCATCGATCCGAGCTGGACCCGGTCGCTGACGTGCTCGCGGAACCACTCGTTGGCGGTGCCCGGCAGCACCGATCCGGTCACTCCGACCAGCCGCAGCGCCGACAGGTCGAGGTCCCGGCCCGGTTCCAGGCCGGCCCGCCGCGAGGCTTCGAGATAGCCCGGGCTCGTGCCGAAGACGGCGACACCGAGGTCGGCGACCAGCCGCCACAGCGCGTCAGGCGCCGGCGAGGTCGGGCGGCCGTCGTACAGAACGGTGGTCGCACCGTGCAGCAGCCCGCAGACCTGGGCGTTCCACATCATCCAGTTCGGCGTGGTGTACCAGAAGAAGGTGTCCCCGGCGCGCAGGTCCAGGTGCAGGCCGGGCGAGACGAGCTGTTCCAGCAGCACTCCCCCGTGCCCGTGCACGATGCCCTTGGGCCGGCCCGTCGTCCCCGAGGTGAACAGCACCCAGAGCGGGTGGTCGAAGGGCACGGCGAGGGCGTCGGGCACGGGGTCGGCGGCGAGCGCGTCGGCCCACGTGGCGGAGGCAGGATCGGAGACGCCCGCGGTCTCGACCGTGATCGTGTGGCGCAGGCCCGGGAGCAGTCCGCGCAGCTCGTGGGTCGAGGCGCGGCGGTCGTGCACCTTGCCGCCGAAGCGGTAGCCCGTGCCGGCGATCAGGACCCGGGGCGAGAGCTGCGCCATCCGTTCCGCGGCCGAGGGTGCCGCGTAATCGAGTCCGGTCTGTGCCCACACCGCGCCGACCAGGGCCGTCGCCACGAACGCGATCACTCCTTCGACGCAGTTGGGCAGGTAGGCGGCGACCCGATCGCCGGGCTCGACGCCGAGGGCGCGCAGCCGCCCGGCCACCGCCGCGGCCTGAGCGCGCAGTTCGGCGTACGAGAGGGAAGTGCGTCCGCCGTCCTCCGCGACCAGGATCACCGCGGCCTGGTCGTCCGCACCGGCGCGCAGCAGATGCCGGCCGAAGTTGAGCGTGCCACCGGGGAACCACCCGGCCCCGGGCATCCGGCGATCCTCGAGCGCGCTGCGCGGCGCGCTTGTCCAGTCGACGTCGAAGAAATCGGCGACCGCGGTCCAGAAGTCCCCGGGCGAGGCCACCGACCAGGCGTGCAGCGACGGGTAGTCGGTCACGTCGTCGAGCTGGGCGCGGTCCTGTGCGACCAGCCACTCCGCGAACCGGACGATTCGGGTCTCCCGCACCCGCGCCGGGTCCGGGAGCCAGCCGGCCGTCATCGTCGCCCCGGCAGCAGCGATCCGCGAGTGAGGACCACGTCCACGGCAACGGCCACGATGAGTACGGCTCCGGTCGCGAAGTACTGCACCTCGGTCGAGAGTCCGAGCAGTTGGACGCCGTTGCTGATCGACCCGATGACCAGAGCACCGAGGATCGCCGACCAGACCGATCCGCGTCCGCCGAAGAGGCTGGTCCCGCCGACGACCGCCGCCGCGATCGCGTTCAGCATCAGCGGGCCGGCGCCGGAGGTGACCGAGACGCCGAGCTGACGGGACGCGTCGACCATGCCCGCGATCGCCGCGCACGCCCCGAGGATGAGGAAGGAGTAGATCACCATCCGCCGGACCGGGATGCCGGCGCGCTGGGCCGCCTCACGGTCGCCGCCCACCGCGTACAGGTGGATGCCGTACCGGGTCTGGGTGGTGACGTACCAGCCGATCAGCAGCATGCCCGCGACGATCAGCACCGGCATCGGCAGGCCGCGCTGGCGGGTCAGTGTGTAGACCCCGCCGAAGAGCACGGCGCCGAGCAGCAGCGCGGGTACGAAGACGGTGGCCAGCGAGGCCAGCGATCCCGTGGCGAGCCGTTCCCGGTAACTGAACAGGCGGTACGCCGTGAAGGCGAGCGTCGCCACGGCGGCCAGGACGTAGCTCGTACCGGCCGGGACGGTCGTGCTCGCGATCTTGGCGAACGAGGTGCCCGCGACGCTGACCGTGAACTCCTCGGGCAGCACCACGAGGATGAGGCCTTGCAGGATCACCATGCCGCCCAGCGTCACGATCAGTGACGGGACCCCGAAGACGATGACCAGGGCCTCCACGAAGGTGAAGGCCATTCCGCCGACGACTCCGGCCGCGATGCCCACGGCCAGCGGGAGGCCGCCGTTGACGACCAGTCCGGCGGCCACCGCCGCGCAGACTCCGGAGAGCACCGCCGAGGAGAGGTCGATCTCGCCGACGAGCAGGACGAAGACCACGCCCAGGGCGAGGATCGCCGTCGTCGCGATCTGCAGGGTGAGGTTGGTGATGTTCTGGAAGCTCAGGTAGGCCGAGCTCTGGCTGGCGAAGACGGTCCAGATGATCGCCAGGACGACCAGCACCGGGATGCTCCGGTGCCCGCGGGCGACCGTCTCGATGGCCCGGCCGGCCGGGGTGCGGGGCGCCGCCGTCGCGCCGGACGCGCGTGATGTCGCGAGATCCACAGGTCTCCGCCTCAGTCGTTGATCGGCTCGTGGGCCCCGGTCATCGCGCTGACCAGGTCCGACATGGTGTAGTCGGCACGGTGGAACTCGGCCACCTTCGAGCCGAGGCGCAGCACCACGACCCGGTCGGCGACCTGCCGCACGTCCTTCATGTCGTGGGAGATCACCACCACGCCCCGGCCCTGGTCGCGCAGGCGGTGGATCAGGTCCAGCACCTCACCGCGCTGCGACACGCCCAGGGCCGCGGTCGGCTCGTCGAGGATCACCACGGCCGGGTCGCTGATCAGAGCTCGGCAGATCGCGATGCCCTGCCGCTGGCCGCCCGAGAGCGCGACGACCGGAGTGGTGAGCGAGCGCAGTTTCACCGACAGCGACTCCAGGATGCGCTGGGCCTGCTCCTCCATTGCGTGCCGGCGAACCCGGCGGCCCGACCAGACCGAGCCGTGGTGTTCCTGGCCCAGGAAGAGGTTCTGGACGGCGTCGAGGTTGTCGCACAACGACAGATCCTGGAAGACCGTACGGATTCCCGCCTCGGCCGCCGCGCGGGGCGACTCCAGCCGGGCGTGTTCGCCGCGTACCCGGATCTCTCCGGTGTCCGGCGACTCCACCCCGGACACGATCTTGACGAGGGTGGATTTTCCGGCGCCGTTGTCGCCGATGAGCGCGACCACCTCGCCGGGCTGTACCGACATGTCGACCTCGTGCAGCGCCCGCAGGCCGCCGAAGTGCTTGGAGATCTTGGTGAGCTCGAGCAAGGTCATGGGGTCCTCCGCGTGGGCGGCCGAGGGGGTGCCGGCCGCCCACGTCCGGTCGGTGGGACTACTTGTTCCTGGTCTTGCAGGTCTGCGTCGAGGCCGCCGGGCCCTCGCAGATCTGGGCCCAGGTGAACATGCCGAGGTCGACCGCCTTCTGCACCGCGTCGCCGGGGTCCTTGCCCGCTTCGAGGTGGATGTGGGTCGACTCGAGCTTGGCCGTGGGCACCTGCATCGCGCCGTTGTCGATGGTGTCCTTGACCAGGTCGGCCGGGGGTTGCTGGCCCCCGGCGGCGGCGAGCGCGATCTTCGCGGCCGCTTCCGCCTCGACCGAGAACGCCTTCAGCACGTCGTCCTGCTGGTCGCCGGTGAGCATGTACTGCAAGCCGGTGAGCTCGGGGTTCTGTCCGCCGTAGACCGGGGTCTTGAGGTTCTTGCCCTGGAGACCCGCGATGATGCCGGCCGTGATGCCGTCGTAGAACCCGAGGAAGGCGTTGACGCCGTTCTGGGTCTTGGTCAGGCACTGCTCGGTGGCCTTGGTCGCGTTGTCCGGCGCCCAGTCCTTGATGTAGTCCTCGCAGACCACCTGGATGTCGCCGGCCTGGATGAGCGGGTCGAGGATCTTGTTCTGCCCGGTCAGCATCTGGGTCGTGTAGACGTCGCCCTTGTTACCGAACTGGCGGGCCACCTTGACCGGCTTGGCGCCGAGCTTGCCGCTGCTGACCTGCTCGGCGAAGTAGGTCGCCTGCTGCACGCCGACCTTCTCCGGGTCGAAGATCACCTGGGCGTACATCGTGCCCTTGATCGGCGGGTTCTCGTACCCGATGACCGGTACCTTGGCCTGCTCGGCGGCCTGCAGCAGACCCGCGCTGGTGTTCGGGTCGGCGGCCACCACGACGAGGGCCTTGGCGCCGGCGGCGATCGCCGCGTTGGCCTGGGCGAGTTGCTGACCGGAGTCGCCGCCCGCGTTCACGAACTTGACCTCGACGCTCGGGTCGAGCGCCTTGATCGCCTTCTCGAACGACGGGCCGTCCTGCTGGATGTACCGGGTGGGTGTGGTGTTGGGGGCCATGAAGTAGACGAGCTTCGGGCCGCCGCCGCCGACGACGGCGTCACCGCCCGAATCGTCGCTGCCGCAGGCCGAGACTGAGACGAGTAGCAAACCGGCGCATGCGACAGCACCGTAGAAATGACGTTTCACTGGGTATCTCCTCTGCTGACTTCCACGCTGAAACGGCGGCGAGAGGGCTGCGCCGGGCCCACGGCTGGGGCACCCGGCGGGGGAAGTTACTGCGATGTGTGGCCCGCGTGCTTCGCGGTGATCTGGAGCGCGAGGTGCTTGGAGTAGATGCGGACCCAGGCCAGCGGGCCGCCCATGTACCAGAAGGCCGGATGGCCGGTACGCCGATAGAGTCCGCCGAGCTCGCCGTCCGCGCCGATCCCGAGGACGAGCGGGAGCCGGTCGGCGACCTCGTCGCCGAAGAGCCGGCGGGCCGTCTCGCGCATGTTGCGATAACCGGTCGCGAGCACGACGAGGTCGGCCTCCAGGGTGCGGCCGTCCTCCAGACGTACGCCGTCGGGGGTGAACTCGGCCAGCCCCGATCCCTGGGCGAGCTTGACCTTCCCGTCGGCGATCAGCCGAGACGCACCCACGTCGATGTAGTAACCGCCGCCGTACGCCAAGGCGTAGCCCATCAGCCCGGTTCCGTCGGGCCCGTCGTTGCGCTTGAAGCCGACCGCGTCGAGGGCCGCCAGCAGGTCGGCGTCCTTGCGGGCGGTCTCGCGCACGCCCTCCTTGGCCATCTCGAGCACGAGCGGCCACGGGGTACCGGCGGCGAGCAGATCGGCGTACTTGGTCGGCGGACCACCCTCGACGAAGTTGCTGCCGAAGATGGCCGGGATGCCGTGCTCCTGGCTGATGATGTGCGTCGACGAGCGCTGGACGAGGGTGACGTCGGCCCCGGCCTCGTAAAGGTCCTGCGCGATGTCGTGGCCGCTGTTGCAGGCGCCGACGACCACGGCCTTCTTACCGGCCCAGTCGGCGGCTTCGCGATGGTTGCTGGAGTGGTAGCTGACGCCGCCGAACTGGTCGCGCCCCGGCACGGCGGGCACCTTCGGCTCGCCCGCGGCGCCCGTCGCGAGGATGACGTCGCGCGGGTGGATCTCGCGTTCGCCGTCCGGCGTACGGACGTGCAGCGTCCACCGCCCGGTCGCCTCGTCGTAGCCGTTCGACGTCATCTCGGCCGAGGTCCAGACGTTGAGCTCCATCGCCGCGGCGTACGACTCGAACCAGTCGGCGATCTTGTCCTTGGGGCAGAAGACCGGCCACGACTCGGGGTACGGCAGGTACGGCAACGCGTCGGCCCAGACCGGGTCGTGCAGGACGAGCGAGTGGTAGCGCTTGCGCCACCCGTCCCCGACCCGCTCGCTCTTCTCCAGGATCAACGTGTCGACGCCCATCAGCCCGAGGTTCGCGGCGACCGCGAGACCACCCTGGCCGGCGCCGACGACGACCACGTCCGGGTCCTGGCCGGCGTAGCGCACGTGTTCCTGTCGCGCGTCGCGCCAGTTGCGGGTGCTGGTCGACTCGTGCCGGGGGCCTTTCGACCGGTGCGGGCCGATCCGGCGTTCGTGGCCGCGCAGGTCGTCGAGCTCGGTCAGCAGCGTCCAGGCGACCCACTCGCCGTCCTCCTGCCGCAGGCGTACGGCACCTCGCCCGTACCCGAGGGGGGTCTCGAACGAGAGGAAGCCCTCGACGGTGTCGCCCTGCGAACGCGGACCGAACTCGGTGACCATCCGGAGATCGGTGAGGGAGTCGGGTTTCAGGTGCTCGCTCAGCATCGCCGCGACGTTCTCGCGGCCGCGGTAGACCCCGAGGTCCCAGGTGAGTGCGAGCAGGTCGCGCCACCAGCAGTCCCGGGCGAGCAGTGCGGTGATTCCCGCGACGTCGGCGGTCGCCGACGCCGTCGTCAACCGGTCGAGCCAGGCGGCGAACGTGGCCTCCGCCGTGACCTCGGTTGTCATGGCTTGATGTGTCTCCGTCGCCATTGACGCGCCCTTCCGTCCGTATCAGAGTGATACAGCCCGAGCGCTCGCTCGGTAGGCAGAGTGTGGACCTTCCACGGCGTGACAGGCAACACTCCCGGCAACTTTTCCGTAATAAGATCGTCACGAGGCGGTTTGGCCCATGACCAGCGAACTAGTCGCCCGTACCCGGGCTTTCATCGACACCCACGTCATCCCCGTCGAGGACAAATGTGACGGCGACGTGGCGATCGGCGGCGGCGAGGACCTGCGAGTCACACTTCAGGAGAAAGCTCGCCTTGCGGGCATCTTTGCCCCGCAGGCGCCCCGGGAGTACGGCGGGCTGGAGCTCAACCTGGAGGAGCGCGCTCCGGTTTTCGAGGCGGCCGGGCGATCCCTGCTCGGCCCGATGGCACTCAACATCAACGCCCCCGACGAGGGCAACCTGCACCTGCTCGACCAGGTCGCGTCCGACGTGCAGCGGGAACGCTATCTCGCTCCCCTGGCCCGCGGTGAGCAGCGCTCGGCCTTCGCGATGACCGAGCCACCACCCGGCGCCGGCTCGGACCCGGCCGCACTGAGCACGCTGGCCCGCCCGGACGGCCAGGGCTGGCTGATCAACGGCCGGAAGAAGTTCATCACCGGGGCCGACGGCGCCGGCTTCCTCATCGTCATGGCCCGCACCAGCGGCGGTGCGACGATGTTCCTGCTGCCGGCCGACCGCCCCGGAATCCACCTGATCCGGCACGTGACCACAATGGACAAGTCGATGCTGGGCGGCCACTGCGAGCTCGAACTGACCGACGTACGGGCCGGGGTCGACGACGTGCTGGGCGAGGTCGACGAGGGTTTCCGTTACGCCCAGGTCCGGCTCGGCCCGGCACGCCTGACCCACGTGATGCGCTGGCTCGGCGCCGCCCAGCGGGCCCACGAGATCGCGGTGGCGTACGCCAGTGACCGCTCCGCCTTCGGTCAGCCCCTGGCCCGGCACGGCATGGTCGAACTCATGATCGCCGACAACGAGATCGACCTCGCCGCGACCCGCTCGCTGCTGCTGACCGCCTGCCGGGTCCTCGACGCCGGACATCCGGGCCGCGAGGAGACCTCCCTCGCCAAGGTCTTCGGCGCCGAGGCCCTGCACCGCGTAGCCGACCGCGCCGTCCAGATGTGCGGCGGCGCCGGTGTCTCAGCCGACCTGGCAACCGCCCGGATAGCCCGCGAGATCAGGCCTTTCCGCATCTACGATGGACCCTCGGAGGTCCACCGCATGTCATTGGCGAAGCGCGCCGTCCGCCGATACGGCCGCACCAGCTTTACCGCATCGCCAGTCGGTGAACAACCCGACTCGTGACCCTGTCAATCGGTTTCTGGGGGCGTTGTCACGAAGCCGAGATTCTGCGGCCCTCTGAAAGGGAAATCGGCTCTCTCGTAGTGGACGTGGTGCTGCTTGAACCACTCCGCGATCGACTCGGCCAAGGCATCCCGCCCGAGTCGTTGGTCGTCTCGCCAGAAGTTACAGCAGGGGACAAGGATGGTTGGTCTGCGCAGCGCTGAGTGAACGACCTCGCGTAACGCCTGGTCAGGGTGAAGACCGACGACGAGATCGTAGTAGGTGGCGTCTTCCGCCAGGTAGGGAACGGCGCGTGACTCGACACCTTTCAACGTCCATCCCCGCGGATCGACGACCTCTACCCGGTAGTTGAGGCGCTTCCGGAGCTCCCGCGCCAGCATTCCCTGGCCGCCGGCCACGTCGGCAACGTTCTCGATCGAGTTGCCGAAGCGCTCGCCGATGAACTCGGCCAGCAAGGGGAAACGATCCGGGTCTCCGTGGAACCGGTGACCGTTCGCCTTCGGCGGGTGCTGCCTGCGCTTGACGCGATCCCCCACCGTCGAACCGTACCTGCTGCGCCTGATGGACGAACGATCGACCGCTTTCCCGGCCGCGGTCGCCACCCCGGCGCGCTCAGCAACCTGACCAAGGGGCGCGACTCGGCAGCGCCCCTAACCGACGAGCTTTCCGAGCTTCTTGTAGAGCGAATAACCGTTGGTCCGCAGGGCCTGCCGCCGCGGACCGATGCGCAATCTCCACCGCAACGCGTTGGCCAGAGCGGGATCGGCGCCCTCCGCCCGCACCTGGGCGAGAACCTGCCGGGTGAACGTCAGTTGAGCGGTGTCCCGGATAATTCCGTAGCGAACTCGGTTCAGACGCAGCGGGCGGTCGAAGGTCGTGAATTTCTCGAGGGCGCCGAGCACGCGCAGCGCGATCATCGTCCGGGTGCACTTCTCGCACTCGCAACAGTTGAAGCGGCCGTTCCGGTTCTCCCAGCAGACCCGCAGATGCCGGTAGGTCACCGGCTCGGCGGCCAGGTAAGCCAGCTTCTCCATCCGGGTGCGGTCCGCCCCGTCGTGGACGAGTTCGACGGAACCGCTCCACAGCGGGTCGGTCATCGGGTGGGAGCCCCAGGGGAACATGTCCTTGTAGGTGTACGTCGACGGAATGTAGACCTTGCCGAGCTTCGTACTGAGGGAGTGGGCGACGAAGGCCATGGCCGAGCCGTGGGTCATCCCCCAGTCGTCTCCGATCGGCGAATAGCGACGCAGATCGGTGCGTACTTCGATCAGCACCTTGCCCAGCGACGCAGCCGCCTCTCGCGCATGGTGCAGTGCCTCGACGCTCAGCGCCTCGTCGTCGACGCTGATGTCGAAGCCGTGCACGAAGATGAGATAGTCGATCTCCGCGCGGTGGCGCAGGGCGGTGAAGAAGCTGTCCACTCCGCCGCTGAAGAAACACCCCACCAGCTTTGCGGCGGGCTCGAGCCCGGCCTGATCCGACTCGGTCGAGATCTCGACGGCCGGCCGGTCCATCCACGTGCCGAAGATTCTCTGCAACTGCGGTAAGCCCCGCCGGAGGCCCCCGGACATCGGCAGATCGACCAGCAGATTCTCGCGAGCCTTGAGGGCGGAGAGGAAACCGAGCGCCACCTCGGCGTCACCGGCCGGACGAACAAAGGGCTCGGTCGACGCCAAGGAGACGGGATGCCCATCGATCGTGTAGGTGACATTTCGATCGTCGCTGTCTACGACGTCTACGCGCATCGTGATCCGCTCGTTCAAGGGGGACACCGCCGCCACCGAGGGTGGGCTGCGGTTGCCGGTCAGTGCAGAAGGCTATGGAGACCACCTCCTTTTCTCCAAGACGATCGAATGCGCGTCGCAGGAATCACTCGTTGGGGGTCGGTCCGGTCCGCCACTTGATCGGGTCAGCTCGCGGCCGGGCAGGGCGGCGCGACGAAGCCCCGATGGGTGCCCCGCGTCCACCGGCAGCCGAACGCCGGGTCCGCCACCACCCGCCGGTCCAGGACGGCGTCGCCCCCTGGGCGGTGCCCGGTGCGCAGCCACCTGGTCAGGTCGTCGAAGCCCTGCGTCAACTCGGGCGCCGTGAAGTCGCAGTGGCCGACACCGCGGATCGCCCGTGACACGAACAGCCGGGACCGACCGTTGCGGGCCGCCCGGGCCGCGTACTCCTGCTCCATCGAGATCGGCACGAACAGGTCGCCGACGTCGTGCAGGGAGAGGACCGGGACCGGCGGCCGTCCGTCGACGCGAGGGATGCCGGCGAGCCCCGGGTCGGCTTTCGCGGTGCGGCGCACCCGCAGCACGTCACGGTTGAGCCGCCGCTCCTCGGCCGTCGGCCAGATCTGGTCGGTGCTGCGGTAGACCGTGTGCCGGTTGTCGGCGACGTTGCCGGGAGCGATGCCGGCCGTGCCGCCCTGCAGGCCCGGGTAGAGCCCGAACAGGAACGGCAGATCGGCCAGGGGCGGCAGCGAGGGCGCCGAGTTCCAGGAGGTGAAGGCGCCAGCGCGGCGGCCGTGACGTTCGCGTCGAGGAAGTAGTCGTACAGCGCGGTGTCCCCGAGCACCCCGCAGTAGGGCATCGCCCCGGCGAAGGCCCGCGGGTACTCCTCGATCGCCACCGCCGTGACGTGCCCGCCCATCGACGCGCCGGACATGATGACCGACCGGGCCGACCGGCCGACGGCTTGCCGGAACAGATCGAGCAGAGCAACCGAGTCCCGTACGCCCTGACCGACGTCATAACCGTTGGTGGCATAGCTGGAAGCCGCCCAGGCGTAGCCCCGCTGCACGTAGTGCGCCCGCAGCGCCGGATCGTCGACGTGGACCGTGGTGCCGCTGCCGCGATACCCGTGGGCATAGACGACGAGCCCGCCGTTCCACGCTTCGGGCACCTCGATCCGGTAGGCCGCACCGGCCGAGATCCCGGTGTGGACCCGCGCGCCGGGCAGCGCGGCGAACGGCGTGCCGTCGAGGTCGCAGTCCGGATCGGCGACGAGATATCCCGGCTGGGAGGTGCTCGGCGTCGGCGCGGTGCAGGCGGCCGGCGCGGCCGTGGCGGGTGCGGCCGTGGCGGGTGTCGGAAACCCGACGAGGGGGACGAGCAGACTGAGGGCGACCGCGGCACGACTCCCGATCATGGCGTTACCTCCCGGTAACATCTGATGCCGGACATCGACACATGTCAAGTGGTCAGTGCAACAGATCGTGCAGGCGGGCCGAGGCGGCGGCCACCTCGTCGAGGTGGGCGTTGTATCCGAACGAGCGCGGCCGGGGGATGTCGACCTGGACGATCTCGCGCAGGCGGCCGGGACGGTCGGTCAGGACGACGACGCGGTCGGCCAGCAGGACTGCCTCCTGGATGGAGTGGGTCACGAAGACTATCGTCGTGCCCAGGTCGAGGTGCAGGCGTTGCAGTTCGACGGCGAGTTCCTCGCGGGTCAGGGCGTCCAGCGCCGAGAACGGCTCGTCCATCAGCAGCACCGAGGGCCGTGGCAGCAGGGCACGGCACAACGCGACGCGCTGCTGCATGCCGCCGGACAGTTCGTGGGGCAGCTTCTGACGGAAAGCGCTCAGCCCGGTCATCTCCAGCAGTTCCGCGGCGCGCGTGCGATACGAGGAGCCGCGCCGGCCGAAGATCTCGGCGGGCAGCAGCACGTTCGCCTCGACCGAGCGCCACGGGAGCAGGGCCGGCTGCTGGAAGACCAGCCCGACGTCTCGGCGCGGTTCGGTCACCGGCGTGCCGTCGATCGCGATCGTGCCCCGGGTCGGCCGCAGCAGGCCCGCCATGAGGTTGAGCAGCGTGGATTTGCCGCAGCCGGAGCGCCCGATCAGCGTGACGAACTCGCCGTCGTCGACCCGCAGGGTGATGTCGGCCAGCGCCTCGACCGGGCCCGGGAACGTCTGGCCGACCGCGGAAACCGTGATCATGCGGCACCGGCCCACGGGACGGCCAGGCGCTCGACGGCGGCGACCGCGTAGAACAGCGCCACCCCGGCCAGTGCCAGCAGCACCAGCGCGGCGAAGGCCAGCGGCGTATCGCTGGACGCACTCGACCCGGTGATCACCGAGCCGAGGCCGCGGTCGGGGCTGACCACCTCGCCGATCACCGCGCCGATGATGGCCAGCGGCGTCGCCACCTTCAGCCCCACGAAGATCTGCGGCAGCGCCCACGGCAGCCGCACCTTCACGAACGTCTGCCACCAGGACGCCTTCAGCGACCGGGCCAGTTTGCGCAGGTCGGCCGGGGCCGACGTCAGCCCGGCCATCGTCGCGACCACCACCGGGAAGAAGCTCACCAGCACCACCAGCACGATCTTGGGGGTGTCCCCGAAGCCCATCCAGACCAGCAGCAGCGGCGCCAGAGCCACCTTCGGTACGGCGTTCACCGCGGCCAGCACCGGCATGGTCATCCGTTCGACCGTGCGCGACGCCGCCAGCACGACCGCGACCACGAGACCGCCGGTCACGGCGACCGCGAACCCGATCAGCACCCGCTGCAGCGTCACCCACGTCTCCCCGAGCAGGAATCCCGGCGTACGCCAGAAGGTCTCGACGACGTCGGCCGGGGACGGCAGATAGAACGGGTCGATGTGCAGGGCCGCCGTCAGCAGCCACCACAGCGCGACTGTCAGCACCGCCCCGAGCGCGGGCAGCGCCACCCGGCTCACTTGACGAAGCTCGGGTCGACCACCTGGGCCGGCGTCAGACCCGCGGGCAGCAGGCCGGCCTGCACGAGTTCGTCGATGCCGGCCGTCACCCGTCCCTGGTCGAAGTGGCCGATCGCGCCACCGCCGGGCGGGGCGACGTACGGCTTCATCGCCTCGATCTCGCCCACCGCGGCCGGCACCGCCGCCGTCGGCTCGGCCCGGTGCAGGATCTCGGCGGCCTCCGCCGGGTGGTCGATCGTGTACCGCAGGCCCTTCAGCGCCGCGGTCGTGAACCGCTCGACCAGGTCCCGGTCGCCGGTCACGAGGTCGGCGCGGGCGATGATCGCGTTGCCGAAGAGGTCCTTCAGGTAGTCGCTGTAGGGCAGCACGACGACCTGCTTCTTCGACGCGTTCTCGAGCGCCTTGCGGCTGAGCAGGAAGGTGCTGAGCGCGTCCACCTTCCGTTGCGCCATCAGTCCGGTGAGCGCGGTCGTCTGCACCCCCTGGATCCGCACGGTCGAAGGATCAAGACCGGCCAGCTTCGCGTACGCCGGGAAGAGCAGTTCGCTGACCGAGCCCGCTCCCGTGGCGATCGTCCGGCCCTTCAGGTCGGCCGGCTTGGTGATCCCGGTGTCGGCGGTGGTCATGATCGAGACCAGGGTCTGCTGGTGCACCGCGGCGACCGCCCGCCACTCGGTGAATTTGCCCGTACCGGCCTGGATGACCGCGCCGGTGAAGTCGAGCGCGCCGAACTGCGCCTGATTCGCCTTGATCATCGTGAGGTTCTGGACGTTGCCGGCGCCCTTCTGGATGGCGACCTCGAGACCGGCCTCCGCGAAGTACCCCTTCTCCTGGGCGACCCACGCGAAGGCGTCCCGGCCGATCGCGCCGAACGCCGTCACGTACGTGACCTTGTCCTTGCTCTTCGCGGTTCCGCCGTCGTCGCGGTCGTCGCCGCATCCACCGACCGCGACCACGAGAACCACGGCCGCGAGCCATCGTGCCGATCCCACCATGCCCACTCCCCCCAAATCGATCGATCGCGATCTATCGTACGGGGCATGTCCTCAGTGGAACCCTCGGCGCGGGCGCGGGATCTGGTCGCCGGCGCCTACGACACCCACGTGCACGTCGCCCCCGACGTCATGGACCGCCGGATCGACGACCTCGACCTCGCCCGGCGCTGCCTCGACGTCGGTCTGGCCGGCTTCGTCCTCAAGTCCCACTACGTGACCACGGCCGAGCGCGCCGCCGTGGTCCGCAAGGCCGTCCCCGGCGTCGACGCGCTGGGCGCGATCACGCTGAACGGCTCGATGGGCGGCATGAACCCCGCGGCCGTCGAGATCGCCGCCCGCCTCGGCGCCCGCGTCGTCTGGATGCCGACGGTCGACTCCCGCAATCAGCGCACCAGCACCGCCGCCGACCTGCCCGGCGCCAAGCCGGCGATGTGGGGCGCGCTCCAGGCCGACCTGCACGCGCAGGGCATCGTCCCCGACATCGTCGAGGTGCTCACCGGCGACGGCCTCGGCGAGGTGACGCCGGCCGTGCGGCAGGTGCTGCGGGTCATCGCCCGGCACGACCTGGTGCTGGCCACCGGGCACCTCGCGGCGGCCGAGATCGTCGCGGTCGTCGAGGCGGCGCTGGCCGAGGGCGTCCGCCGGATCGTCGTGACCCACCCCGAGTTCACCTCGCAGCGCCTGCCCGTGGCCGACCAGCGGCGGCTCGCCTCGCTGGGCGCCCGGCTGGAGCGCTGCTTCACCACCCCGCACACGGGAAAGGTGGCGTGGGACGACCTGTTCGCCACCATCCGCGCGGTCGGCCCGGAGCACTCGATCCTCTCCAGCGACCTGGGCCAGCCGTTCAACCCGCCGGTCGAGGACGGGCTCGCTCTCTTCGCCGACCGCCTGCTCGCGGCCGGCTTCACCGACGACGAGATCCGCACGATGGCCGTGGTCAATTCCCGGCTCCTCGGCACCGCCCAGGGCTGAGGCCCGCCGGCCCCGCAACGTTGTTGCACCTCAGCGGCAAGCGAACGGCACACAACTCCGAGAACCAGCGGCCGAAGGGCGAGGTGACTCCCGTTGACAAGATTGGGCGGAACCTGTGCATCCTCGCTACTCCACCGCGCTGAAGACCATGATCGCGGCCGCACTCTCTTTGACAGTCGCTCTGCCCACGACCGGTGCGGCCGGCGCCGCGACGACGACCCTGACCAAGCCCGGCGCCACCGCCAACAGCCGCGTGCCGCTGTCGGCGACCGAGAAGAAGATGGTCACGCTGGTCACCGACATGGTCGCGGCGATGCAGCGCGGAGCGCCCGCGGGCGCCCCGCCCGGCGTCTGGAACGCGCCCGTGACCTGCTGGCGATGCGACGCCGGACCGGCCTGGGCCCTCGCCGCCAGCGCGGCCCTCACCACCAACCCCACCCAGCGGAACCAGGCGGTCGCGATCCTCGACCGCACCATCGCCGCCTACCAGCAACCGAATGGATCCTTCGCGGGAACCACCGGCAGCCCCGACATCGACACCATGTTCTTCGCGGTGGAGCTGGGCTCCTCGGCGATCGCCCTCCGCTCCTATCTCAGCGTCGCCCGCAAGGCCGCCTGGACTTCCTCGATCCGCGCGGCGGCCGACTTCCTCGTCGCCAACGGCAACCTCGGGTGGTACACCAACGGCAACATCAACATCGGCAACACGTACGTCATGGCCCTGGCCCACCGGCTGACCGGCGACGTCCGCTACCAGGCCCACTACGAGACGGCGCTGAGCCTGGCCGTGAGCCCGCCGCAGCAGCGGTGGCCCGGGTACGGCCTGCACTACACCAAGACCCCCACCCGGGCCGACGGATCCGACGGCAAGGCGTACTTCGCGGAGGCCGGCGCCGGCGGCATCGGGTACGACCCCGAGTACACCGTCCTGCAGCTCGAGATGCTGACCAAGATCTTCCTCGCCACCCGGGACAGCCGGGTCCTCAGGTCCATGAACCTGCTGGCCAACCAGTTGCTGGACCGGGTCGACCGCAAGACCTGGATGCTGGACGCCAGCAAGGGCACCCGCCACACGGACGCGCGGCGCCTCATCCACTTCGACACCGCCGCCCTGCAGACCCTGGTCAACCTCGGCCGCCGCACCGATCTCGCCCGCCACCTGACCCCGCAACTCGCGGCGATCGACAGGGAGTTCCGGACCGACGTCCCCGGCCTGGGCGACCGGGCGAAGTACGCGCTCGGCATGATCACCTCCTCCATCATCGCCAGCGTGCCCGCCAACAGCCGGCTGCGCTGAGAGAGCCGCACACCGGACGAGCCGCACTATATCCGCATGTATCGATTCCACTCGCGGTGCCCAGCGGGCGCGACGGCATTTTTCTGTTTCCGCACACCGTCGCCCTGAGTCACCGAGGTTCAGGCCACAATGCACGATCGACCCCCTTCGATCGCCACAATGGGTGACGGATCGACGAAGCGGAATGCGGTTGTGACCCATGTCTCACTCGACTAAGGGTGATCACCCCCTCACGATAGGTAGGTCAAGGTGATCTAGACCTGGCAGCGGTCCCCCGCCGCGGAACAGGACAAACTCCATGCGCCACTTCTCGATACTGGAACATCTGGCCGGGCAGCTCAATCCACTGTGCCGGGTCCTCTCCCTGGACCCGGCCGTCCCTCTCGACCTGCTGGCCGGGCTGCTGGGGCCGCACGGCGCCCGCTCGCTGACCGACCCACCGGCCTGGCCCTCGGACGTCGCCGACGACCACTCCCCGGTCGAGTTCTCCGTCGCCTTCAACGACACCGAGCCCCCCGCCCTGCGCATCCTGGCCGAGGTGCCGGGGGCCACCCCCGGGATCGAGGCCAACACCGAGGCCGCGTACGCGTTCCTCGCCGCCAACGCCACCCGGTTCGGGCTCTCCACCGCGCGCCTCGAGGCGGTCCGGGACGTCTTCAAGACGTCCGACCCGGCCGGCGGCTTCACCCTGTGGTGCTCGCTGGTCTTCCGGCACGGCCGCGAACCCGAGTTCAAGGTGTACTTCAACCCCGAGGTGGCCGGGGCCGGCCGCGCGCCGGAGCTCGTCGAGGAGGCGCTCGGCCGGCTGGGACTGCGAGATTCCTACCGTACGATGCTCGCCCGCTCGATCCGCCCCGGCGAGCTCGGGCGGCGCGACCGGCTGTCGTTCTTCGCCCTCGATCTGCACGACGGCCCGCAGGCCCGGGTGAAGCTCTACGTCAGCCACCACGAGGCCGACGCGGCGGACGCGGCCCGGGCCGCCGCCGTGGTGCCCGGCGTCGCCCCGGGCGAGGTCGCCGCGTTCTGCCTGGCCGCGGGCGGGGGCGGCCGGTTCGACCGACGGCCACTGGTCGGCAGCTACACGCTCGCCGGTGGGGCCGGCCGGCCCGTCGGCTACAGCGTCTACGTGCCGATCCGCGACTACGTCGACGACGACCTGGAGGCCCGCGACCGGGTCGCCGCCGTGGTCGCCCAGCACGGGTTCAGCACCCCGCTCCTGTATCGCTGCGTGGCCGCGGTCTCCCGCCGGCCGCTGGGCGCGGGCGTCGGGCTCATCGCGCACGTGTCGCTACGGTTGGGCCCACCCCGGCCGGGCGTCACCGTCTACCTGTCCGCCGAGGCGTACGAGGTCACCCCTCCACGTTCGGTATGGGTCCCCGCCGCCTGACCTTGAGGAGTCACTGTGCCCCTGCCCCCATACCGGATCAAGGTGGTCGAGCCGATCCCGTTCCTCAGCCCCGAGGAACGGGCCGCGGCCCTGCACACCGCCGGATACAACCCGTTCAACCTGCGGGCCGACCAGATCACCATCGATCTGCTCTCCGACTCGGGGACGGGCGCCACCTCGGCGGCCCAGGAGGCGGCGGCCGCGGTCGGCGACGAGTCGTACGCCGGGGCCCGTTCCTGGTTCCGGTTCCTCGACGAGGTCGCCGATCTCACCGGCTATCCGCACGTCCTGCCGGTGCACCAGGGCCGGGCCGGTGAGCGCATCCTGTTCGGCGCGCTGCTGCGGCCGGGCCAGATCTGCGTGAGCAACACCCACTTCGACACGACGCACGCCAATGTGGAGCTGGTCGGGGCCGAGGCCCGCGATCTGCCGTGTCCCGAGGCGCTCGACCTGGACAGCCATCAGCCGTTCAAGGGCAACATCGACCTCGACGCGCTGGCCGAGCTGCTCGCCGGGCCGGACGGCGGGCGGGTCGGCGTGGTGCTGATGACGATCACCAACAACGGCCTCGGCGCGCAGCCGGTGTCGATGGCCAACCTGACGGCCGTCCACGCGCTCTGCCGCGAGCACGGCGTTCCGTTCTTCCTCGACGCGGCGCGCTTCGCCGAGAACGCCTGGCTCGTACGCGAACGCGAGCCCGGGTACGAGAACTGGATGCCCCGCGCGATCGCGCGACAGGCTTTCGACCTGGCCGACGGCTGCGTGATCAGCCTCAAGAAGGACGGTCTGGCCAGCATCGGCGGGTGCATCGGGCTGCGCGACGACGCCCTGCACGCTCGCTGCGAGGCCAACCTCATCGCCACCGAGGGCTTCTCGACCTACGGTGGCCTGGCCGGTCACGACCTGGAACGGCTGGCCGTCGGGCTCCGCGAGGTGGTCGATCCGGCGTACCTCTCGGCCCGGGCCGCCGCCACCGCCCACCTGGCCCGGATGATCAACGAAGCGGGCGTCGACATCGTCCAGCCGGCCGGCGTGCACGCGCT
>Ga0247781_1000133_pt1 | contig 21560 bp, 8 predicted proteins | sample UWRJL184509B5_FD_179922 | JGI IMG/M metagenome (GOLD analysis project Ga0247781, IMG submission 179922) | Plant litter microbial communities from Arlington Agricultural Research Station in Wisconsin, United States - UWRJ-L184-509B-5 | ecosystem: Environmental > Terrestrial > Plant litter >...
CCCCACATTGACGTGGCTGACTCCAGTTTATGCTTTTAAGTGTCGTTAACAGCCTGCCCTTTAAGAGGCCAGGTTAAAGGCATTATATACTGGCTAAGTCGGTTTAACCTCCCCTCCCCCCCCCTTTCTGTGGCGGTATAACCCCACCTAAGTAGAGCTGACTTAAACTTTTAATTATATCTAGTTTGTTTGCTTATAAAAAGGGTCTTACATCCTTACTATCTGTCCACCTATATTCCTTAATTTTATTACAGTTCCCTCTGTCTTTCTCTTTATCCCCATTAAGGCTATTAGTGAAATGGACTAATTTAAAAAGCAGAAGATAACCCTACTGGAATTTATAAGTATGCTTAATTAGATTTATAAACTAAACCCACAGAACGCCTAATTACCTGGTATAATCCTATTTAAGCTTTTAGGCTTACTTTTTTAAGACCTTAGTACGAAACCTGGAATGTTAACTTATTTATTCTAAGATCTAATGGCATGTTTATCTAACTGCTAATAAGGGTAACTTTAATAATTAACAGTGCTTTAAACCTTTTTATAGACAGAGTTATCACGGCTATCTTAAAGATTCCACTTAGATATTTAGAGATTACGGGAGAAGATGTTAAGGAACTCTATTACAAACAGGCTTAGGCTAAGAACTTTATAGCGAACCTTTATTAAACCATAATAAATGTTAGTTCCGTTATTTTAACTAGACTTATATTCGTCTTAGAAGACCATTTTACTCTAAATGGTGCTGCTACTGCTGGATACTTCACAGGTATTATTATGGTTATGGCAGTTAAGAGTTAGATAGAGGACTTTTATAGGGATGTAAAGTTAAAGAGGGTGTTAGGGTTAGGGGTCTGACATCCTTAGTAGCCCTTAGGAGTTTATGTTATCACTTGTAACATCTAATCTTACCTTTTTTTCACTGGTTGTCACTAACCTAATTATTATAATGCTACTAGTTTACTTATATATATTATTTAAGTATTTTTAAACTGCCTGTGTGATGTTAAGCTGGCTGCCATCTTCTGATACGATACCACGGGAGACACTTGAGCTTTATAAGGTAAGTTAAGTTGGTGGGTATGTGGCCTTAGATTATGGTGCCTATGTTTTATAACGGGGTTAACTGTAAGCCCTGGCCTGAAAGCTCCCAGGCTGTGAAAGGGATAGGCGGCCTTTAACTGACCTTATTGGCCTAGAATTTAGGAACTGCCACTACTTATTAGATAGGCTGAGTTTATTATAGTTACGGGGGTTACTAATAAGGGCCAGACCCCCTACAGCTGGTAAGTGGTTTATAAATACATGTATAAGACGCCTGTAACACCTAAGCAAAGCAGTGCCTTCTTCCCTAGCCTTACCTCCCCCTAATGACATTAATTACTATGATGACCTCTTACACTATTAACCTGGCTAACGCTGCTGGCAGCGGGCATCTAGGCTAATTTAGCTTTATTAGCCTTAACAGGACCGATAATGGCCCCTTATGTTAATAAAATGCTAATAGGTCTAACCGTGCCGACAGCGGGGCTTTAAACCGCATTAACTTTAACAACCCAGACGACACTAACGGCGGCGCTTTTAAATGTACTAACTTTAATAACCTTAATGGCATTAACAGTGACATTTCCGAACATACTAACTTTAGTAACCTAAATAACAGTAACGGCGGCGCTTCTAAATGTACTAACTTTAATAACCTTAGTGGCACTGATGGTGATGCTTCTAAACGTACTAACTTTATTAACGGTGGAAACGCCTTAGATTATATCTTTAATAGTATTAACGGTATTAGTAGTTACGTTAACGACTTTAACTTACTGGTAGATTCCTTTTAGGCCATTACCTGGCAGGTGGAGTATGTAGCTTAAGTTTGTAAAAGGGTTTAATCTAGTGGTTTACCAGTTTATAAGGAGGTGTAGGAGTTATGGGAACAGCTGAATATCTGGGAAGAGCAAATTGGAGTTCTGAGGCTCTAGTTAAGACATGTAACTTATGAAATTTTAAAGTTTATAAATAAAGTTACTGTTAAGTAAGGACCTAAGTTTATATATTATCTAGTTAAGACTCCCCTTATATATACAGGGTCTGATATTAAAACAGTTATATAAACTTATAAGACGCTGTAATGATATCTTAGAAGATAATTTAGCTGTTTACATAATTCTTATAGTGATACACTTATAAAAATTAACAATCTGCTAGGGTGTAGCTTCACGAATTAACACCGCAGCTTTGGTAAAGGTGGAATTACAAGTTCTCTTAAAACCAGATCTTTTATATAGATTTATATTAATACGTAGCTAAGGGGTATTACGGGACAAACTTAGCTAACTTACATAACAGTCTTAACCTTATTAGAGTAAATTAGTGTAAAGAGGAGAAAAGGCCCTGTAAGTTAAACTTATCTTTTCCTAATGTTAAGGGAATATATAAAGGAGACTAGGTATAATTTAAAGGTAATGTAGGGAGAAGGCGAGGTCCATATAAATAATTAGACATTCCTTCTTCAGCAGACTGTGGTAATAAACCATTATGTTATATCTAATAACTGTCTTACTATTACATTTAAGGTTGTAGATCTTATTATTACTGGCAAGGTAAGAATAAAGCTGTTAAGGCAGTTAGCTTATATCCGGTTAATATAACTATTTAACGATTTAGAAGTATGTATTAGAAGTGAACGTTATAATTTACAGCCACGCACTTTAAAAGCAAGTTGTAACAGTTACTATTAATGTATATATAAACGCTTAAGATAAAGTTCCCAGTCTTAACATTCAGTAAATGCTTAGAGAAAGGAAACGCAGCATCATTACTACTGGATCTTCTTCCTATATCACCATACGACTAGAAGCGTGTCAGCTTTTTATACTTTAAGTGTGTAAGCCTCATAATGGTCTTTTAAAAAGAAGCTAGATATGTACCACTTACGTTATTTAAATAACTCCGTCTGGACCTCAGTTACCCTAAGACTTAGATTAGGACAGTGCCGTTTAGTAGCCTTAGCTACTTATCTAGCGGGTATAGAACGTTTAAGATTAGAAGTTAGTGTAATTATAATGTTAATTTTATGTTCCTTAATATAAATCTTACTAAACTCCTTAATAAAGAAGAGTTCTGAAACAAATCACGCTGTATAATCTTACAGCAGATGTTTATAGTTTTTAAAGTTAGGGTAATCTTTCTAATTAGGCCATAATAAATCTGTAACTAGACGTATCACCTTTAAGGAACATCTGTAACTGTGGCGGCTGATAGAGTGGAGGCTAGGTGCTTTTAGAGTGGAGTTTTAGGAAGAAAGTGATCCTGTTAAAGTTGTTAGAGTCTGTAGGTTAATCGTGACCGTCTCTGGGATCAAGCTGATCCTACGTGCAGTTTTCGTTTCTGCGTTATAATTATTAATAGGACAGTAGGGACTGTTTTTAGCTTTATAATGCCAGTAAAGGATGCAAACTATATAGCCTTTAAAGTTGTGTTAATACCATAGAAAGAACAATCACTCTAAATATCAGTAAGCTTACTATATTTAAATAATCGTTAACCTTTATAATAATTAAGTTCATACAGCTGGCACTCCTTTAAGTATTCCACCTTAATTTTACCCATATCGGCCACGTGGCCCGGAGTTAAGTATACCACTCCCTCTTTCCCTCTGCAATCACCATATATATACTATACTTACATTAATTAATAAAGTAGACATAATTAAATAGATTAAAAAGGTATATTTACATAACCGTAACTTAAGCTGTATAAAGATCTATTTATAGTGATTTTTCCACTAATTACCATTATAGTCACACACTGTAAACACACTAAGCACTTAAAACTCTTTATATAGTTAAGGAATAGCTTATTAGATTATAGAGATGTGAAGTTAATGGTATATATAGGTGTGTTTAGCAGGGCCTTACTGGATATTACAGGGAGGTCTTCCAGGAGGTCTTCTATACAGCTAATTATATATGTGGGTATGTTTAATGGAGATTATTCTTAAGATTTAACCTTACTGAGTGTCTTATAGCGCTTAAAATATGGTATAAGTTAAGCTGATTAGCAGGACTGGTTAGGATGTGAGACTGGGTGTGTGTTAAATTATAAGGGTGGAGTGGGAATTATTTCCCCATCGATAAGATTTAAGGTAACGTTAATATTATATAAAGTTAAAGTAATAAGTAGGGCAGCTCCCTAGTTGTGGTTAAAGACTATAAAGCTAACACTGTTATCCTTAAGGATACTGATTAAAAAGAGGATACAGGTGACTAGATATTAATAGCCCTTTATGTTATCAGGTTAAGTACCGTTTAAGGGTCTATGAGGCTTATTAGCTTCGTCACTTAGGGTGCCAGGCTTTATATCACTATTACTGTTATAATTATCTGTGTAAATCACCTGGGAGTTAGTAAAGTTACTAACCTTTAAGGCGTTTTAAAGGCTATTATTAACTTAGCTGTCCGCTATGTTGTCTGTAATAAGGGGATGGTTAGTGGTAAGGCCAGTCCCCTAGCGTGCCTTTAAGACTGATTTAGAGAATGAAGTTGCTTTAAGTGGCTTAAATGTAACTTTAATAAAGGGGTAAGGAGTTATAATAGACGGGAGCTTAAAAGGAAAGAGGTATTATAACAGGTAAAGTGGTAATTAGCGTGTTAATATTTTAATGGAGAGTTAGGGAGAGGGGAGAGGAGGATAGAGGTATTAAGAATATTTATCACTAATAACCCCTTTTTAAGTCCGAAGTCTTAGACTAGCCTTAAACCGTATTAGTCTTATATCTCACCTTTACTAAAAGTAACGCGTGATAATAACGCCCCCTATGCTTTGGAGTAATAAGGGTTCTTATGTAATTACCTTAATTATAAGACACTATAGGATTTAATATTAGCTAAAAGATAGGTTGTAGAAGTGATAATCCCACTACCTAGCCTGTTAATTAATGTTTAATTTCCATATATCAGGAGGTAAACGTTAGACGTAATCGCATTTAAAAGCCTTAAGGTAAAATAGGCAGTCTTAATAAGGATAGGGGTTATATTAACTGAGGCAGTAAGCATTAAAGGGATTTAAATAGAAAAGGCCCCTTTTATAGTTAATATGTGTAATGTGTCCGTTTTAAAAGGTAACTAATAGGGAGTGGATAGAAAGTGGCAGAGTTAATTAATGTTTCCCCCTTATCTAGGTAGTAAGTATAATAGTAATAAAAGTGGAAGGGGCCCCTTCTGTAGTTAATATCTATAATGTGTCTGTGGTGAAGCGGTAGGGGGCCTTTTAATGGTTAATATATTTAAAGTGGTCTAATAAGGAGCAGATAGAAAGTAGCAGTGTTAATTAGTAATTTCCTCACTTTAGGCAGCAGTCCCGTCACATAGGCCCTCTTAATAATGAGAAAATATCAAGCTTACTAAAGGGGAGTATTAGAAATTTTCCGTTTTAATAAATAAGGGCTTATATTTAAACTAAACACCTTTTACCGACACTGGGAGAAAACGAAGGATGGTGTTCTTTTATAATTAATATAGGTGATATTTAACTGAAAATAGAGCTTTATAGCGGATATTAACGTTAGTTAACAGTGTTATTATAAGGACCTTAAAAGGATATAGTGAGACTGTAATAATCAGTTTACCTGCTTTAAATGAGAAAGGAGGTTACTTAGGGGTAGAAAAACAAACAGCCTTAACATTACTTTTACAGTTTTTCTAACAGTGATATAGACTAAGGCCCTTACTTTTACACCCCTCTTAGCACTATAGTGTAAGGCTGCCCACCAACTTAATTTACCTTATAAAGTTTCTATAGTAAGATACCTTACCGCCTAGACTATACGGCCTGTCAGCTTAACCCTGGAGTTAATAGTTTATATGTCATCTTAACAGGGGCTAGGCAGTGTCGAGTCAGATAGGTGTTTACCAGGCAGCGCCTTTAAGGGGGTACGTGTAGCCGGCACACTAAAAGGCGTGGGGTAGCGGTTACCTTATCAGCCTTAGGGGGAGGCCCCTTCTCCCTTATCTATAATATAAGGCTGTAAACACTGCTTTAATTAAAAGGGGCTGTATATGTTATTAAAATCCCCACTTCCCAGGGCTTAACTAAGTTAAGAAAGCTTCCTAACCACTTTTATATATCTTATCCTATTAAGCAGGCCTTTATTAATACCCTTAATATAGATTTTACTAATCCTGCTCTTTAACTTATTATCCCCTTAAACTTTATTAATATCTAAATATGGTATTAGACGTGGAGATATCTGGTTTTAAACCTTTTAAGGTATACCTGTTACTTTATAAGTTTAGATATAAAAGTGATAAGAAGATTATTAATATCTGCTGGGAGACCTAAATAAGGAGAACCCATAACTGTTATTATACTTACTAGCTTATCTCCTAGTATTTATAAACTGGATTCTCCCTAAGTATCTTCCGTAAACGTTCTACCTACCCATTCCTTTTAATAATAAACGCCGCAATTAAGACACAAGACCTTTAAGTGGGAACTGGCTCCTTAATCTTAATAGTGATTTTCTATCTGTTATTTTATTTAATATTTCTCTCCTATTCTATTTAGGATATTATTTACCAGATAGGCTCCTTAATAGCGATGTTAAGCTTAACAGAACTGGTGTTTAGTTTAACATATATAACGATAACACACATATATATTGTAAGTGGAAAAGATATTATAAAAATAAAACGCCGGCTGCTCTAATGTTATTTTATACTTTGCACATTAATAAACATGGCCCTTACGATTCTAATGTGGACTTTTAAATACCCATCTGCCCAGCCGGTGATATTAGTGTTAAAGGCTGTAACCACCACCCTTTATACTTATTAGTATTATTCTGAGATTTAAAAATAATAACAGGAAGCTTTTAATATTAAAGCTGTTTTTATAATAGCTAATAATTAAGGTGACTTTAAGGTGAAGTATTTAAGGGTGTCGTTATTTTATAAACGTTAGGCTTAAACTTTTATAAATGTTTAAACGCTAAATTTTTAAAAATGTGTTTAGTAATAAGAGAATACTTAATAGCGGCTGGGAGATAACGCTCTCCCAATAAGGTAGTGTGGAGATTCTTCGGATAAGCTTATTATAATACGGACTGTGAAACGGCTTCCAGCTCCACTTATTAATATGTGAAAGTGTAAGGTTTTTTAATATTAGTAAGGCCTGTAAGAGCTGTTAGAAATGTGTGTCTTAATTAAAGGTACGTTATTACTCCTACTAAATGAAATATAGGTATTTAATAAATGTATTATCCACTAACTTTAAATCTTCTTTAATCCTAAGGAAGTGTTAAAGCCAGGCTTTCCAGGACATAATAACAGGCTATTACCCGTGCTAGAGGGTCAGGTGCCTTATTATATAAAGTATAGAGTTATTAAGGGTGGACTGGAACCTGTTAATATGCTTAATAGTGTTTAGAACTGACACACTCTGGAAAAGTATTAAAAACCCCACTGTGATAAAAGATCGACATAATAATTAAAAGTTACAAATATCGCTTACGGTTAGTAAGAAGCTTATGATTAAGATGAGAACTTCTTATAAAACTTTAATATTTATAATAGGTGGTGATATTGTTTTAATCTTCCGTTACATACTTTAATAAGAACCTTTTGCTTTTAAGCCCTGTGACTACTAAAATGTATCCCAGGTGTATAGTTATAAGAGACCGAATATAGGGCTGAGGGACCTGGAAGCCCGTGTACGGTTTACTCACCATAATGCCCCTAACTTAAAACCCGGAATATAAAACCTAAAACCTAAAATGGGAACCTAAAACTGGAAATGGGAAACCACCTCTAGAATGAGAATCCCTAACACAAGTTACATTTATAAACATTAAAATGAAAAAATGTGTTAGATATCTATTTAAGTAAAGTTATCTGTAGGAGGAATTAAAAGCTTAATTACATTAATCCATCACAGCCTGCTGCCAAGACACCCACAACGTGATTAAGATAATAAACAGAATTATTTAGATTATTAAAATTATGCTAGAGTTCTTACAAACTAATATAGCTGCCTAACATGGTTAACCGTCTTTAGAGGCTGTGACATTAGACGACATTATTCACGTAATGTCAACACTTACTCCGCTTTTACAGAATCTCTAAAGTGTAAAGACTCCCTTAGTGTTTCCCCCCTTTTAGTTTAGGGCCTAGCCCTCTTCTAAGAAGGGAAAGCGAAACTGAGAGGATGACGATTTTAATATAAATAACAGTATAAAGTGAGTGAAGGTTGATATCCTTAGGCAGGATAATGATAATGTCCTGAACTTCCTCATTTCCGACAGGTAACCGACATTTAATATTCCAAACTTCTTTCCTCTAAACCAGAATGGCAAACGTGATCAAGAAGGTAGCAGTGTTAATATAAATAGTGGTATAAAATAACTGAGATTTAACATTATAAATTTCCTCTCCCTTATTAAGTGGGAGCAGGAGGAGGATAATAATAACCATCTAAGCTCCACCAGCACCGTTTTACAAGACGCAGCTGAACTTGACCTAGGCGACTTTAACAATGGCCTTTCACATCACCTTAACAGGTTACGCCTGTAGTGACCTTCACCACACTGTTATTATTTAACGTGATAGGTACCTAACCTAAAGCCCTGTTTTCTTTTAATAAGAGAAAGCGAGTCTACTTAGACGACTGGGATTATGTTAACGTTTAAGTTTTAACTTTCTAAATAGGATCCCTAAGTGTAAGATTATTCACCGATATAAAATGGCACGTTATATCACTAAGGTAAGAGTTTGGAGGTTTTAGTTAAAAGAGATAACTTGTAAATGTTACTAAGAGAGACGGGTCCCTTTTATTAGAAGCACTTAGGAATTTAGGTAAACCAGACGTGTAAATTTAAAGATAAACTATAAGTCTAAGACTTTTAACATTACTTCCTCCTTAAAGGGAATGTTAAGTTCCTGCTGTTTTATAATAACATCCATTAACGTAATTATTAACATAAAGCCCTGTGTTCAGTTCTATCTAAACTGCTTCCACACCTCCAGAACCTTATCCTAGTAAACAGAACGTATAAGTTTCTGAATATATCTGGCTTAAAAGTTTTCCACCTCTCTCTTAATGATTTTTTACACCTCGTCTGGAAGACAATCTAACCTCAAGTCACCTGCGCCTAGAGGCCACGCCGGGCCAGTTATGTAAACTGAATTAATAATCTGATTAAGAATGCCGTTAACTGTAACGCTTATTAAAGAGACGTGATAATTCTTAGCGAATAATCTGGCGGTCTTAGAATTTAAGTAGATGATTAGGCTTATCTTCTTGTAAAGCTGATATTTAGTAAATTTAAAAAGTTAAGCTATTTAATGGGATTTGACTAGATCTGATATAGTATTGTTGTAAAATCCCATTTCTGGGACTGGAAATAAGAGTTAATTGCTTAGGAAATGGGAAGATAGATAATAAGTCTAGCTGGGAGGATGGGAAGGTTAAAACACAGTTAAGTAAGCTATTAGAGAGGATTTATACCTAAGGACTCCAGTAAGCTTGGTTGTGGTGTAATTATCCTGTAGCCAGGCTTAGACTTGGGTGTATTAAGCTGGGGTGTAAGATTTGGTTTAGTTATAATAGTGGTATGGTTAGTAGAGAATCCGGGAAGGTAAGGTAGTAATGTATATTAAAGCGGTGTAAACTAATATTAAGATAGCTATAATAGCCTTAAGCTGGCAGGCAGGTAAGCTTGACTTTATATGGCTTATATCCGGCAGGTAAGACTAACCTGTATAACAGGTTTAAGTATATAGGTCTCGGTTAAGCTGTGACATGCTACCCGGGGCGGTGAATAGCCTATTAACACTTACTTCCCCACTTGCCCCTGTTACCTAAAAAGCATATAAGTTATAAACATCCTGCACGCTAGCGGCTTCGGACAGTTAAGGAGCCGGGGGAGCCCCTTAAGGCTTATAAGGATAAACTGGCATTAGTGTATTAAGTAAAGCATTAAGACCTAGATGTAAAAGATATAGTTATAAGTTTTTATAATTAACTTATCTAAAGCTACGAAGGTAACTGTAATCCACAGAGTATCTTAATCTTATAATAAAGGAAGGTAGAGAAAAGTGAAGCTGAAAGCGGGCACCTAAGTGTACTGGCTTTTAGTTAGAAATTCTTTACGGATATAGGTACTGTAATATAAAGATCGACTATCCCCGTGGGATTATATCAGGAGATTATAGTGCTTGTTAAAGCCTAAAAATACCGGTTTAGTATAGATTTGTGTAAGAAACTATAACTGGAATTACTATAAGAGTAACTAGATAGTTAAAAGAGGTATAGATAAAGTTAGGTCTGTGGCGACTAGTAAATCCCTAGTGGAAAAAGCCAGGACCTATGTCTGTAAACCCCACTGACAACATAGACTCTGCATTTAGGGCTTTGAAGCCTTGTCCTGTTTTAGAGGTAGTAGCGAAGAAGAAATTGTTCTATATATAATAAGGAGAACTTTAAATGATTATCCCGCCGTGCGCTAGAGCCACTATTAGAGGGACCTTGATGTGCTCAATCCAGCCGCTGGGTTTAAGACATCTGTAAACTTCCTTATAAAACTGCAGCCACTTATCTGTATTTATATTACCTTAGACGGTGTTAATATATGCCAGAACTGACTTTATAGGAAAGTATACCTTAAAGTTATGAATGAAGATGAAGTTGAATCAGTTAGTTTTAAACGTCTATGGGAAACAGGAAAGGTTTTTAACTTAGAATTCGGTATTAGGTGGTGTCTATTTAGGTATTTTTGGAGATATGTTAATACCTTTTATTAAAGCTGATTAGAATTAACCTGTAAAATTTAAAACTTAAAATTTAAAGCCTGTACCGACATTTAGGACCCTTTATTATGGGTGACTGTTGTTTTTAAGAGGAGTGTGGAAAAGCTTAAGCTTTGGGAAAGGTTTATATAGCCTAAAAATCAGTTTATATAACATTAGCTTATATTCCTTATACTGGCTGTTAATAAGGTGTTTAATAAATATGTAAGTAGAGTTTACTAGTTTTAAAACTGAAGTGATGGAGCTTACTAGTTTTTACCTTTAAAAAGCTAATTATGGATTTCTTTAAGCTTATTAAAGTTAGAAGTTATAAATGTTGTTAAGGACCGTTTATCGTGTAATGGATCGTCATCCTTATGGCCCCGGTTGACTGTATAGGGTTAAGGATGCAGGTTTAGTGAGTCTGGAGATATAATAATAGTGATGATTATAATTGATAAGGGTAGCTGTGCCAGGATAGGCGATTTAAGTAAGCTGTGTGAGGCATTTTAAGCTTACCTGCCTTAATATAAGAACACGATTATAACGTGGGGATTTAATAAGTGATAAACTTAGCTTTACCCCTTACTATATTTAAGTAAAACGAGCTAGTTACAGTTACGGATTTAACTCCCACAGGGGGCTAATCAGGTCGTCTTAACTTAATTATTAATAAAGGCCCTTATTCTTACGTTAATGTATCCCACCCTTAGCCTTTATATAGACCACATCTTATTCTAATAGTGGTATTTAATTGCTGTTTTCTCCCATTACTACCACTACCACTGCCACTATTACCGCCACCACTAATCTTCCTCCTTTCCTTTACCCTTTCCTTTACTCCCTATTACCGCCCACCACCCACCGCCACCGCCCTTTTAATCGGCTGTTTGCTTAATACTTCCCTACTGCCTGTCTTTTTCCCTGCCATCGCCGCCCTCCACTGACTACCGCTGCCGCTCTAATTAGTGCTTTACCTTACTTTTTACCGCCGCCCCTATAACTTTAGAACTAGTTATTACTCGTTTTTAAGATTGCCGACTGCTATTAAATCTGCCACGCCTATAACCCCACTTATGGATTTACATTATCTGTGTGTAAACTGTATTGTTAGGAAGAAGAGTTACTTATTAATTAAAAACCCTTACAGGCCTTATAAGCTTTATTTTAAACACAGTAAGGAGTGTCTGCTAAACGTTAAAGAGTCTCTTAATTATACGTTATAAAGGAAGAGATAAAGAACTGCTCTGGTATTAAGAGCTTTACCAAGCACCCTAATACCCTTAGCTTCCCTTCCTCTTAATCTTACGCTAGGGGGGGGTGGATATTACAGAATCGAATTGGCATTAAGAGCTCTGCTGGGCCCTGAAATGCCTTTATCTCTCCTTCCTCTTATTCTTACGTTAGGGGTGAACGGACAGTATAAAATTAAGTTAGTAATAAGAGCTCTGTTAAGTCCCGGAATACTCTCCTCTCCACTTCCCCCTATTCCTACGCTAAGGGTGGATAGATAGTATAAAACTGGTTTAATATTAAAAGCTCTGTCAGGCTTTAAAGTATTATCTCCTATTCCTTTTATTTTTACACTAAGGGGAGATAAATAGTAAAATATTAATTTTACACCAGGAGTGAGGGCCCTGTTTTAATCTCCATTTTAAGGAGTGGGGGGCTCACTACCCCCCGCAAATCCCTTACTAATAGTTCCACATCCAGGCTTAATAATTAGCGACTTAGAGCTGCCAGTTCATTATTATATACTGTTACCACCTGTCTAGACCTCCCTGTATACAAGTTATTTAGGCCTGGATGGATTTTTCCAGTCTCTCGTAGAAATTAAGTGGGTGTGGATAATAATTCCTAGCAAAGACCTTACCTTATCACGTTTTTATTTAGGCCTGGGAGAGATTAAATTCACCTAGGATAAGTCACTATCACTCGGCCCTTTTTTTATCTTAAATAAGGTGGGGTTTAATAAGATAACTTTAATAGTTTAGGGGGATAATAGGTCTAACTTCTACTTAAAGGGTGAGTAACTTCTAACTTAATACTAAGATGACTTATCCTGATAAAATCTTAGCGCGGATTAAGAAATATATTATCAAACGTGACGAACTTAGGTGTCTGTTAGAATAGTATCTTAAAGTTCTTTGCCTTGTTTATACGTTTAAATGGGTGAAATCTTCTTTATATTTATATATGCTGGGGCTAGGGTTTAAGATTTATTAGTCCACAGATTTAGTAACGGTTTCCAGGTTTACAGTCTTAACATTTAACACTCTCTTTACTATAGTTATAAAGCTGGCTAAGTATATCTACAAACCTCTTACAGTTACATTATAAGAAGGTGGCCCCTCTTATTAATATATCTTATAAATACCTTAATAGTTATAATTTAATTATTATTACTATTTAGAAAAAGTGCCTATCCACCGTAACCTAACGGCTCGCCTTCCCCCTAAAATACACAGCCATTATATAAGACTTAAAACTACATAGCTACAGACTTTATAATCCTCTTAGTGCTGTAAGATAGTTCTTCTAAAACCCAGCTAGCCTAAGTGACATTGTAAGTGAGGCGCCTATTATCTAACTGGATGCTGTTATGTTTCACCTTCTCAGCTACTTGCTTTATAGCAGCCTTTTCACACTTAGCAGCGTTCACGTTACGTAAAGCCAGCTTTATTACTTTTATTGTCGCTAATGTGCCGTACGTTATATAATCTGTGGCTGATACCTAACCTCCTGACCCTGTAGCGGGGTAAGGGCTGATTAGTATGTTACTGTTAAGCTTGGAACTGGATTAAAATAATTACTAATGTGGATTATTAATAATGCTAGTTTAACCTGAGGTTTACGTGAATAATTAAATTTTGGGTTTTGTTAGGTATGTTTTAAAGCATCTGTAGTAAGTTAAGAAAAAAAGATGAAAAGAAAAGGCTACCTGGTAGGTATATATAATCATAGGGGGTTTAGGTGGGCAGGCTTTTATTTTTAAATTTAAGGCGTCCTGTAGTCTTAAACTGGGTGGACGCGGCTAAGGGTAAGGCACCTAACCCATAAGCAGAGCTGTAACGCCCCCTTAAGTTATTAATTTACTTATTATTATTTTTACAGCTAGGTAAGAGTTATCTGCTAGGTGATCGGCATGTAAGCACCCGACTAACAAACACCTAACTGGTGAGCACTTAACTGGTAAGTATCTAACTAGTAAGCACCTGACTGGTAAGTATTAAAAACATAACTATTATAAGCTAATTTAATTTATAAAAGATATTTATATTTATAAGGTGTTAAACCCACTTTACTGGAAAAGAAGATGGAATATACATTTCCACACACTTTCCACCAGCTTCTAATCGCCATAACCTTTACTGATAAAGAGCTGAGATTCTCTATCCATTTCCCTAACAGCCTTTTTAAGAACACTCATTAAGATAAGGAGGTTATAAGGTGGTGTGCTCTTTTTATTACGCTTACTGTTTTAATCTTTACAATTTCGCTTTTCCACCCACGCCTCTTAAAGCCCATTAAGTAGCATGTAAAAAGATGCGCCTCTTACCTATATTAACACCTAACAGTAATTATAGTATTTCTATCTGTCTTTCTCACGGTCACTCTCCCTTTTATTATTATAATTCTATTTAATAAGGTGTTTAGTCTTACAAGTAGGGTTAAGGTTTTCCTTAGGTAATACTTATAAGAATAATGTTCCGTCTCACACGTTAGTTAACGTAGTAAAGTGTTAATGGACATACTGCCACACCACCTGAAATAAGCCTAATAGGTGATACATAGCGATTAACCTGTATTAGTGGTGGTTAGGACAGGTAATTAGTGGTGGTGGGATAGGCAGTTGGCTATAGCGGCGGCGTGTGGGTCCAGATAAGCCGCAGCGGAAGGACACTGTTAAGCATAATAAGCGCCACGTTAATTTTGCCAAGCCGTTAAAATTCGTCGTCGGCGGTGGCGTATAAAATCCCGGAATCTAGGGCTTCCTTCTGGTGCTGTATGGGCTGTGGCTGGAGCTGTGGAGTGGAAAGTGGCCCCGCACAGCCGACTTTTGCTCTATTTTACAGCCGTCGCTACATATAAGTTAAACACGTAGCCCACACTATACGTAACGGCCACACTTTTAGGCACGGCTTGTGTGATATTAAAGAAAGCCCTGGATTTTAGGATTTGAATGGTTCTAATCATTTTAGGTCTGGGGTTTGATGTAGCGCGTGGTTAGCGATTGAAGTAATCAGCCGTTACGTGATCTGAAACACTAACGATAACAGCTTTGCGACTACACTGTTAAATGGAGCGAATGCGGCACTGAGGATTCCAGCAATGCCAGCCATTAATAGATTAGCGCGCTGTATAGCCAGAGGTTGGCAAATTGCGCCACGGCATTATATTAGCGGCGGCGGCAGTGGGATTGATAATTGGTTACAGCCTATATTAGTGGCGGAAGCGGTAGGGTAGGCAGTTAGCTCCAGCTTTATATTAGCGGCGGTGGTGGTGGGATTGGTAATTAGCTACAGCCTGTATTAGTAGTAAAAGCGGTGGGATTGATAATTAGTTACAGCCTGTATTAGTGGCAGAAGCGGTAGGATAGGTAATTAGCTAGTTACAACTCTGTATTAGTAATGGCAGTAATAGGGCAGGTAGTTGGCTCTAGCTTTGTATTAGCGGCTGAAAAAGGGCCTAATCCCAGTAGTGGCTTTTTAATAATTCTGGGGAAGTTAAAGCCTCTTACAGATAACTTTTAAATTAGTCTCATCTTAGTCACCATCACCCTAAAGGAGTTTATAAGTATAATTAATAAGATTTATTAACAAAACCCTTAAAACGCTCACTTACCTAATATAGTGCCATTTACTCTTTCAGACTTACTTTTCTAAGATCTTAATAGGTAAACGAATATTAACTTATCTATTTTAAAACTTAATAATATATTTATCTGGCTGCTGATTATAAAACTTAAATAACTTGCTGTGTTCCTAATCTTTTCGTAAAGGGAGCTATTAAGGTTATTATAAATATTACATTAAAATATTTAGAATCTGTCAAAGAAGATATTAAGGAGCTTTATTACACACGTAAGTCAGGTAAGAACATCCTAGTCTATCTAACCACTATAAGTGTCAGTTCTGTTATTATAACTAAACTTATATTCGTTATAGACATTAATATCTATTCTACCTAGGCTTAGGCTGCTGTTAAATATTAAACCAGTCTTATTATAGTTTCGACATATAAGTCTTAAACAAAAGGCCCTTATAAAGATAAAGCTTGGAAAAAAGGGTTAGAGTTAACGGCCTAACATTTTCAGTTGCCCTTAGGAGTCTATTATCACTAGCATTTAATCTTACCTTTTTTTACTGGTTATTATTAACCTAATTACAACCTTTACCTCCCCTTATACCTACATACCTTTAAGGGATCCAGCTTATTTATAATGTTATTAGTGATTTTACCACACCTTACAGGTAGGTGAAGCACGCCCCGTAGGCGCTTGGGAAGATAGACGCTTAAGGGGACCTGCGTGACTCTTAAGGTCTAACTAGTTTTAACAGCCCACCTTTTTAATACACCCCTAGCCCCAACCACCACCGCCGCTAATATAAAGCAGCCCTGTAACACGGAGTAGAAGTATAACACCAACTCCATTACAGCCTAACTCTAGCCCTAATAGGTAACGGGGTAAAAGGGGAAGGGGAGGGGGGGACGCTAAGAGCCGTTTAGCACGACCTAATAATGGCTTTAGCTTCTCCACTTCCAGTTTATAACTGTATTAATATTCTAACTGGCGCTCCTTTCCCTTTATAAGCCTATATCTTCACATTTTAATAGGTAACCTTACAGAAGGTTCACACTTAATCTCATCAGCTAACTAGAGTGGGAGAATATTTAACTAGAGGCTAAAGATCCAGTATTAACACTTATCTTAATTAGCTACTTATAATTAATGGAAATTATACACCTGTTCTAGTTACGTGCTGTACCTTACTGTTCCCGTAAGCCTACTGGTGCTAAAGTGGTTTGTCAGCTCTGTTAAAATACTAATAAAGGACCCCCTTTATTAGGCACACTTTTAAAACTATAAAACGGTGTTTATTAGGATAATAATAAGAAAGCTTTAAAGTTCCATTACCCATTTTATACCACTCCCTTTTAAGAATATCCTCTCTATTTATCTTTATCCCCCTCTTAACTAAAAGCTCCTAATACAGTTAACCCCGGTTGTTAAGTCCTATTAAGTGTTATCGTATCCGTCTTAATACCTTAGTAAATTGCCCATTTCTCTAAGTGTAAGTCTCTGTTTATTTTAATTAGAATTTACTTATAAGTAGGTATTATTTAAACGTCCTTAAAATACCCACCTAGTTTAGATAATGTGTCCTCTAGGAAGCGGATAGGAATTTGTCGCTCTCTGTCTAAGGAGTTATTATCGTCAGGGTTATCTAAGACCTTATAGATCCATACCTTAAGGTCTTCTAGTTTACTGTCTGAATTAAAAGTCGTGGAAGTCTCCAGGCTGCGTTTATTAAGCTGGCAGGCCATTACGTTAATCACAGAGTACCAGGTAAGGTTAATTATAGACTTTTAAGCCGAGATACTTAATAATGTAAGTGGAACACTAAACTTAAATAATAAGTAAAAGAGAGCCCCTAATTAAAACCACCACTATCCCCTTAATAATAAATTCTCCCCTAGTGGCCAAAATACCTAAGGAAAGGGGCTGCGGCTAACATAATTAATCAGGTAGGTATAGAGATAATATGGGAGAGTGTACTAATATCGCTATAAAGTACCCCTACATCAAGGGGTGGTCTGCTGGTAAGAGACTGTATTACTCCGCCTAACCCTAATGGACCTTGGTCTCAGTACCTTAATCCATAAGAAGCTCATTATCTGTCGGCTAATCTTAATACCTGACATAATAACAGCCGTAAAGCATAGTGCCCTGGTTATAATGTATTAAAGAGCGGGCCTGTGATAATATGTTAGCTAGCAGCTTAAGTGACCGGCCATTGCCGTTTTTAACAGCAGTTGGTCCCTGTCTATACTGGCTGTCACGTTTCCAGCCACTACCTAAATAGTTTGTGACGGCCGTATCGTGCATATATTATATACCTGGCCAGGTAGATGTTAGCTTGTCACTTAGCCCCTATTTATACTAACCGTTACCATATATAAGCAGGTTACCTTACAGGTAAGTAGATATAATTCCCCTGCGGCATCAGGCGCCTTAAATTGTAGGTTTAACTGGAGATTATTACACATTAAGGCACATATATCACCAGTGTTACATGGGGCCTGTTACGGCCGTGTGCTGATCAGCCAGCAACTAATTCCCAAGCTTTACTATATATAGTTAGGATGTTAAAGATGTGTGATGTATAAAGTAACTAACCAGTGTTGCTTTTAGTTAAGACCTCTGTTCTGGTTAAGAGTGTGACGGCCGGTATAAATAAGGGCTGGGTAGAGCCCCTAAGCTTAGTACACGTAGGCCTAAGCCACGTCCCTTCCACGTATATAAACTAGTAAATAAACAGCTAACCTTAAAAGCCGGGGCTAACGGAGTTGAGGAGAGGACACACCTTTAAAGGGTTTACTAATCGCCTTTTAAGGTTGTTAACCTGGTGTGATCCGCTTTAAAGAGGCGTAGCTTACCAGGTATGTCCTTAACACAGGGCATATCTGGTATTAATTGTGGTTACTAACTAAATAGGCTGTAAATTAGGGTAGGTATGCGACTAAGGACGCTCTGGTTTCTCTAACTTATGTAGGGTTAGCCTTGTATCGAATTTAGTCTGATAGAAGTTATAGGGGCGGCCGTGTGTTATAAAGTTAATAAACTCCGTCTAAGTAACGGAAGGTAAGCGATCTGGCTAAAAGCTAGATAAAGGGGCACTAGGCTTAAACATATCCTAATAATCTTTTACCTTATAATATAACAGAGTGACCTTACACTTATTATAAAGTACCTAGCTTTAACTTAAGATCTCTATCTAATAGTTAACTTACTAATTCTGATATTATTATACTATTTTTAACTTCTTTTACTTCCCCTTTTACTTCCCCCCTTAGACAGGCCACCTACCTTAGATAGGTCACCCTCCCTGTTAAAGGATGTAGGCTCTGGATGTGTCATTTTCCTAAAAGGCATTTTTCTAAAAGGGGTTACTATAGCTAAGTTAAGGAAGGATAATTTACCTAGCTCCGTGTAAGATATATTAATGGCGGAGCCCTTTACAGTTTAAGCGACCTGGGCTATATCCCCAGGACCTTTAACACGTACTTAAGGTACATATACTTAAATACCTTAAATAACTGATATAAGTTAAGCCCTCCCCATTTCAATCATAATAACCCTATCCACTAAAGTAACCCTTCTAACCAAAGTTAAACCGTTATACTTCTTTTTCAGTCCTATCTTAATCTAACTTATACACCCCTTAAGGACAGAAGTATTAAGCGAGATTGTTACCAGCTTATTATACCTCCCGTATAAACCAGGTAATAACATAAAAAGACCTAAATCTAATAATAATAAGGAGCAACTTAAGTCCGATAACGATTCAGATTTTAACAAATAATTACCAGGCGAATATAAAGCCTTATATAGTAATAAGCCTAAGTTAGCAGGACTTAAGTCCGGTAGGGATCTGGAGCTTCAGTCTAACAATACAGGGCCTAAGTCTAACGGTAATTCGGCGCCTAAATCCAATAAGGACTTAAAGCCTAGGTCTAATAGCAATTAGGAGCCTAAATCTAATAAAGACTCAGAGCCTAGTTCTAATAACAATTAAGAGCCTGGATCTAATAAGGACTTAAAGCCCAAGTCTGATAGCGATTGGGAACTTAGGTCACGGCGATACCGACGAAAGTGACGTGAAAAGGTGGCCTGCCAGAAAGGTAAGATTTTTAAAACCTATATATACTGTGTAAAGGAGGAGTTAGGCTTAAATGTGTGCGCTTTAAGGAGTTTGTCAGAAACCTTAAATTAAAACACTAACATCACCACTAAGTATAGTTACTTTAATGTAATAATTACCTTAGTAATAATGTAGAAACTAACTAGTGGTTATAAGAAGATATTAACACACTAAATTCACAGCAGCTAAGCACAATCTATAAGAATTATTAGCAGACCACGGCGTATTCTTTCCATACACCACAAATGTCAGGAGAGACTTAACCCCTACCATAATAAAACGTAACACCACCCTAACCACCTTAACACCCCATTCCAGATATCTCAAGGGTTTTATAACCACAGGCGCTATAAGATATTTAATACCTACTATAATTAAAAATCCTACCACCTATTCATTTTATTCCAGGTTTCTCACCCAATTACCTTCCACTAATAACTTATAACCTATTACCCCAGGCAGCGCTTACTTTTAACAGGTGGTATAACATAAGCGTTAAAAACATACACTAACCCAGGCTCCTTATTTAAGAGATTCTTAAAGCTGACTGCCCCTTTAGTTTTTATCCTAAAGGGTATAGGGCTAACACAGTAACCTTTTAAGACACTTATACTCTTAAAGCTGGAATAAGGCATTTGGCTTAGCACACTTATAGTTCCATATCCCTGCCAGGATTCCTAGAAGGCGTTTCCCAGCTAAAGGCTTAGTTAATATATGTTAACCAGCAGAACTATAGCCTTATTTCATCACCGTCCTACATACAGGCGTTAGCGGCACTTCTACTAATCCAGGCACGTGTAACTGCAGATAAGGTACATCCTAGGTCGCTACATTCCAGATTCTCACCTTACTAAAGCTACCTAAGGTACCTAGGTGTCCCGCCAGCTTAAATGCCCACTTTAAATAACCAGTGTTCTGCCGCAAGCCCCCTTCTTCCATCGTTATCCCTATAGTAAACGACTTATTCATTATCAGCTACGCCGCGGCATTCACCTAAAGTGGCCATCCAGCTGGGCAACACCCTTAGGCGACCTTTTCCATTCTTAAGGGCATTAGACTGTGATATTTATAAATCCCTTTTAGCTAATAACTGAATGGGATGATATTATTAACTATTAGGTATAATAGGACTGTAATCCCTAGGTGTAAGGCCTTAGGCAGAGAGGGTACCACCCTACCTGCCGTTTCACTAACAGGATATGTTAAGTTAAGCGCACCGGTAACTTAACGGGGTTATGCCAGACCCTAAATACCCCAGCTAGTAGGGACCTGGCACAATCTTATTAACCTTACATTAGGGGAGTGGGACAGCCTTATTAACCTCACAGCCTTAAAGTGAGATAGATGGTGTAAGAAGGCTGTATTAGGTTAGCCAGGGGGCGAACGTTAAGCTTAAAGCTGGATTAGGTACTGGGTGTTAATTCCACTTCTTTTATTCCATTCCTTAAATTAAACTTTTTAAATAAACCATTTATAGCTTTAGGTTACGATTTAGATATCTTTATATTTTAAATTCGAATTATTTCCTTAGTCCTATAATAATACTTAAGTATATAATAAGTTGACCTTTAACCGTGGAGTCCCTAATATAGGCTTTAAGGTAAAACTGCGTTTAAGGAATCAGCCCTATTAATTATCTCAGGCACCCTTATACTTTAGGGGTTTGCTTAGGTGCCCATACTTTACTCCGCTCCACATGTCACCAGCTAGGAAGGGGACTGTATAACCACATAATCATCCTTTATGTGGTGGAATGCTATAGGCTTAAAAAAAGGTCCCGCCAGTTAAGTCCCTACCTCCCCACCTTAACACTACTAGTTATTATAATAGAGGCCACATTTATAATAAG
>Ga0247781_1000134_pt1 | contig 21542 bp, 16 predicted proteins | sample UWRJL184509B5_FD_179922 | JGI IMG/M metagenome (GOLD analysis project Ga0247781, IMG submission 179922) | Plant litter microbial communities from Arlington Agricultural Research Station in Wisconsin, United States - UWRJ-L184-509B-5 | ecosystem: Environmental > Terrestrial > Plant litter >...
CTCTCGGTCCTCGGCCGCCCGCATCTGGGCGAGAACATCGAAGGCCTTGGCGACCAGCGGGGTGATTTCGTTGGTCCGGACCTGCTGCCACGCGGCGATGTCATTGCGGGCGCTGTTCGGCAGTTGCTTGGTCTCCATGACGACTTCGTACTGCGCCCACGTCGTCCGCAGATCGTTCAGCACGGCCGGGTCGGCGTCGGGATCGCGGCTCTCGTAGGCGGCCATCGCGGCGTCCACCGCGGCAAGATCTTTTCGCACCGCGTCGGCGGATTTCGCCTTGTCGGCCGCGTCACGGTCGACCGCGTTGACGGTGCCGTCGAGCCGGGTCTGCAGCATGGCCGCCTTGAGATCGCCCAGGGCCCCCACGCTGGCAACGTTGACGCTGTAGATCTGCTGCGCGGCGGCGCTCGCGTCACTGAGCGCGATCAGCCCCGTGACGCCGACGGCCAGCGCCACGGCGCCGGCCACCGCGACGGCCATGAGGATCTTGACATTGACGCCGAGATCGGCGAAGGAAAACCGTCCACGTACCGGCGACAACGACTCTGCTGGGTTCATGGCGCTTCCTCTGACGAGACGATCGGCTGCCTTCAAACCAGACCGGGAGAACGCGTAACCGCCCGGCCGAGGTCGTCACCACGGGACCTGGGCATCAGCCAGGAAGGCGCGACAAGTAAGGATGATGGTAGTCAGATCGGACACCACCGGGATCGGAATGCGCAGCGAGCCGAACACCGAACGCGAATCTGATACGCATGGTTACCGGGTGCACGCGGAGGCGTTCGGGCCAGTGCGGAACAGTCACTCCCGTCCCGAAACGGACCTCGTGGTGGAATCGCCTTCACGAGCGGAACAACCGAAGTCGCCAGGGCGGCGAACCAGCTGACCTGCACAGTCAGGACGATCCGGGTGTCGGCCTGACCAACGAAGGGGGAGCCCGAACCAGCGTAATCCGTTGGTGATCATGAAGACGTATCGTCCCCGCCACTTCCCTTCGAAGAGCGAGGATGCTCGACGCACCGATCCACCCGCAGGGCGGTGTTCACCGTCACCCGGCTGGTCGCCGACGGATACGACGACGCGCACGCCCCCGAACTGCCGCTGATCGTCCGCTACCGGGACGGCACCGCGATGGGCTCGGCCGCACCGGTCGCCCGCACGCGGCGCTACGAACGTCACCGTCACCTATCGTGACTCACGACGAACCGGTCGGGCATCGTGACGGCGCGCGATGCGACCGGACGGGTCGTGGCCCGCATCTCGATCGTGACCGGGCCGGTGCTGCCGCACCACTGGATGACGGTCAAGCTGCGGGACCAGGCCGGGCAGCCGATGATCCCGCGCGACCTGGCCGAGCACGAGACCCCGGCCACGCTGGCCCGCGTTCCGGTCGGCTTCACCCAGCCGCGCCGGTCGACCGGTGGCGAGTTCCGGTTCGACTGGTCGCTCTACAACGAGGGCTGGGGCATCGGCGGGTTGAGCAGCCGGGAACTGCCGGAGCACCGCATCGACTGGGTGAGCACCGGCGGGCCGTACCGATGGGGGCAGGAGGCGTACGTCTCGGGTCTGACCTTCGAGATCGATCAGCGCACGGCGTACCGCCCGGGTCCGGCCGACAGAAGGTCTACTTCGGAGTGCCCGCAGAGTGCTCGTCCGGAGCAGGAGACCACGTGCTCCGCGCTCGGGGTGCCCGCGATCGGCGTGGCGAAGAGCATCGGTCTATCCGTTGTCGTCAAGCTCGACCTGCCACATGGCGGGGTGGCGATCACTCTCCGTGAATTGGCTAACGGAGCCACGGAATGGATCGGTCGAGCAGTCCACGCGTTTGCAATTCGTGCCGCAACGGGATCTTCTCGTCGATGTATCCGTCCCAATTGACACCCCAGTGATTGGCGGTGTGGGTTGCTTCGCCGAGCAATTGCCGCTGAACCGGCGTGCGGTTGGCCCACCACTGGCCATCCTTGTCGATCGGCATGTCGTCGAGCGGCCGGATCCACCGGTAGGTGTAGCCGACGAACAGCATCTTGCGGGTCACCGCGCTGCGGTTGACCGACCGCGAGTGCCACAGCCGGCGGTCGAAGACGAACGCGTCGCCCGGGTTCGCGGTGATCTCCACGGTGCCGCGCGGATCGCTGCCGTCCGCGGTGCGGTCCAGGGTGTTGCGTCGGTGGCTGCCCGGGATGACCTTGGTGGCGCCGCGCCCGGTGCGGGTCAGGTCGGAGAGCACGTAGGCGACCTTCAGCGACAGCATCGGCCGGGGCTGATCGTCGTACAGCGACTCCGGGTCGGAGTTCTGCCGGTATCCGTCCTGGTGCCAACCCCATGCCGGGGGCTCCTCGTGCGGTGTCGGCGGGGTCACGTCGAGGTGGTTGTGGTGCGAGTAGATGTTCCACCCGGCCAGGCCCCACACGTACGGGAACGTCGTCGGCTGGGTCAGCAGCTCGCCGAACTCCTCGTCCCGGTCCAGGAAGCCGAGCAGGTGCAGGGTCCCGTCCGGCTTGAGCCGGCCGCCCGCGCGCTCGGCGGCGTAGACCCGGTCGACGGCCGCCTCGAGCCGGGCGCGACGCTGCTCGGTGAGCGCGCCCCGAATGAGCAGAATTCCTTCCCGCTGGAACTCGTCGCGCTGTTCGGGCGTGATCGCCTCGAATCCGGTCGGATTCATTCCGGTCCCCCTCAAGCATTTGTTGTTCAGATGTCCCGAATTTGTTGATCGAATGTCCCGCGAGTTCCGATGCTTCACGGTAAAAGACGCCGCAACCGGGCCACTGCGTTGCAGCGAGGCGAGAACTAATCGCAAATCGGCATGCTAGGTCACACTCTGTAATTGCGCCTAGGCCTCGAGGACTCGCGCCGCACCCCTCGCCGCCGGGGTGGGTGGGGAAATCTCACCCACCCGACGATGAACCGCCGTCGATCTTCCCCGTTGTAGTCCCGGCAGCAACTCGTTCAACCATCTGAAGGATCTTCATGACCAGCAAGGCCTCGTTCTTCCTGACCAGGGCCATCGAGGTGGCCTTGATCATCTTTGGCGCCTTCATCTTCATCGGTGACGGGGATGGGCAGCTGAACTCCCTGGCCATCTGGGACCTGATCGCCGTCGTCTACATCGCGATCCGCATCGTGCGGATGCGGCGAAGCGGCCGGGCGGACCAGCGCAGCGAATGGCTGGACCGTGGCCTCGGCGGCAAGTTCGGGCTGATCTTCACCATCCTGAGTAGCCTGGTCGGCATCTCGGCCGGTATCGCGATCGTGGTCGACGACGGTGACCAGCAGGTGCTCGCGAAGGCGCTCGGCGTTCCCGCCGTGCTGCTGGCCTGGGCTATCCTGCACTTCGGTTACGCCGAGCGGTACGCCAAGCAGTTCTACTCCGTCCCGCCCGAGGAAGCGCCCCTGGCCTTCCCGAACTGCGAGCGCCCGAGCTTCGTCGAGTTCGCCTACTTCTCGTTCACCCTCGGCACCACGTTCTCGGTGAGCGACGTCGAGACGCAGACGACCGACATCCGCCGCCAGATCCTGGCCCACTCGATCCTGGCGTTCATCTACAACACCGCCAGCATCGGTATCGCCGTCAGCGTCATCACGGGCTGACGACCCGCGCGAACCAGGAGAGCGCGCCGCGTATCCGGCGTAACGCCACGAAGGTGGCCCGCAGTGCCTCGAACCGCCGAGCCCGGTGGGTTGGAGCGCGCCGCTCTCTGCTGGCGTTGGTGCTGGTCGCTCGCAGTCGGGCTGGCCGGCACCGCACGGGCTGCCGTGCCACTGTTCATGAGCCCGAAGGCGGCTTCGGCGGCTTCGCGGTGTCGTCGGCGTCGCTGGCGGGCGGGGCGGGAGCATCCGCGACCGCCAGCTCCGGGGCGAGGCTGGCCACCCCCACCCCCTGGGCCAGCGCCGCGTCGGTGGTGGCCTCCCCGACGGTCTCGTCCGCGATCGTGTCCAGGCCGGACTTGGTCCGCAGCGGGATCTCCGGCAGGAACAGGAAGATGATCAGGCCGATCGCCATGATCCCGGCCGCGATCAGGAAGATCATGTCCATCGAGTCGGAGAAGCCGGCCTTGAACGGGAAGGCCAGGACCGGGTTCACGTGGTTGAGGAACGACGTGTCGTTGATGGCTGACGAGTTCATCTCGCCGCCGCTGCGCAGCGCCTCGATCACCGGACGGTTCGCCGGGTCGTTGACCACCGCCGGGTTGGACACGGCCTGCCGGAAGGCGGGCGACGCGTTCCGGAACTGATCCGCGATGTTGCCGCCGACTGTGGAGAAGAGCAGGGACAGGAACAACGCCGTACCCGCCGTCGCGCCCATCTGCCGGAAGAACGTGGCCGACGACGTCGCGACCCCGATCTCGCGCGGCGACATCGCGTTCTGCACGGCCAGGGTGATCGGCTGCAGGATCAGACCCAGACCCAGACCGAGTACGGCCATGAAGATCCCGGTACGCCAGTAGGGTGTGGTGACGCCGATCAGGTGGATCAGGAACAGCCCGATCGCGGCCAGCGCCGCACCCGTCACCGGGAAGATCTTGTAGCGGCCGGTGCGACTGATCAGCTGGCCCGCGACGATAGAGCCCACCATCAGGCCCGCCGTCAGGGGCAGCAGTTGCAGGCCCGACTCGGTGGGCGTCGCCCCGCGCACGATCTGCAGATAGAGCGGAAGCAGCGCCAGGCCGCCGAACATGCCGAGGCCGACGATGAAGCCACCGACCGCGGTGAGGCTGAACGTGCGGTTGCGGAAGAAGCGCAGCGGGATCAGCGCCTCCTCGCCCATCCGCCGCTCGGTCCAGATGAACAGGGCGATGCCGACCACCCCGATGGCGTACGCGATACTGGCCCGCGGCGAACCCCACCCCCAGTCGCGGCCCTGTTCGGCCACGATGAGCAGGGGAACCAGGCCGACGGTGATCCAGAGCGCGCCCCACCAGTCGATCCGGTGGTCGCGCCGCACCTGGTCGATCCGGAGCACCCTGGCCACGACGATCAGCGCGACGATGCCGATCGGGACGTTGACCAGGAACACCCACCGCCAGCCGGTGATGCCGAGGATGCTGTTCGCGCCGGCGAAGAAGCCGCCGATGACCGGGCCGATGACGCTCGACGTGCCGAACACGGCCAGGAAGTAGCCCTGGTAGCGGGCTCTTTCCCGGGGTGGCACGATGTCGCCGATGATGGCCAGCGCCAGCGAGAAGAGCCCGCCGGCGCCAAGGCCTTGGAAGGCGCGGAAGGCGGCCAGCTGGTACATCGAGTCCGCGAACGAGCTGGCCGCCGAGCCGATCACGAAGATGCCGATCGCGGCGAGGAAGAACTTCTTGCGGCCGTAGATGTCGGAGAGCTTGCCGTACAGCGGCGTTGAGATCGTCGAGGTGATCAGGTAGGCAGTCGTGACCCAGGCCTGCGCGCTGAGGCCGTGCAGGTCGTCGCCGATCGTGCGGATCGCGGAGGCGACGATGGTCTGGTCGAGGGCGGCGAGGAACAGGCCGAGCAGCAGGCCCCCGAGGACCTGCAGGACCTGCCGGTGGGTGAGCCCGGTCGGGGCGGCGGTGGTGGCGGCGCTCATGACTGCGGAAACTACCCAGATCGACGCTCCGCATCCGGGTCGAGGGACGACCGTCACGTGCGACGCCGGTCACCCCCGGGCCAGGAACCTATCCTTTGCTGGCACCGAGGGTCAGCCCGGCCACGAAGTGACGCTGCAGGGCCAGATAGACGATAAGCGCGGGTACGACGGTGATCGTGGCGCCCGCGGCGATCAGGTTGTTGTTCTGGGTGAACTGACCCTGGAGCGCGTTGATGCCGGTGGTGATGGGCAGCCGGTCGCCGGTCTGCAGGAAGAGCAGCGGCCAGAAGAAGTCGTTGTAGAGCCAGATGACCTGCAAGGTGCCGAGCGCGGCGAGAGCGGGCCGGGTGAGCGGCAGGATGATCTGGCGGAACTGCCGCCACACCCCGGCCCCGTCCACGAGCGCGGCCTCGGTGAGTTCCCCGGGCAACGTCTTCATGTAGTTCGACAGGACGAAGGTGCAGAAGCCCAACTGGAAAGCCACCTCGACCGCGATGACGGCGTAGTAGGTGTCGAGCAGCGACCCCGAGGTACTCAGCGAGTACGGCAGCGGGGTGTGCTTGAACATCTCGAACAGCGGCGCGGCGAGGACCTGCGGCGGCAGCATGTTGCCCGCCGTGAACAGGATCAGCAGCGTGACGTTGAACTTCCAGGTGAACCGGCTGACCGCGAACGCCATCATGGCCGCCAGGGCCAGCGTCAGCAGCACCGCCGGGACCGTGATGTAGATCGAGTTCAGGAAGTACGTGGGCAACCGCCCCTGGGTCCACGCGGTGCTGAAGTTGCCGAGGTTCAGTGGCCCGTGCAGGCTCCAGTAGCCGTACTTGTCGGTGACCTCCTTGGGCCGCAGCGACGTGTAGAGCGTCCAGAGCAGCGGCGCCAGCCAGACCACGGACATCGCGAGCAGGAACAGGTGGGTTCCGTAGCGGGGGCGTTTCATCCGCATCAGTCGGTCCTCCGGAACGTCCGCACGAGGTAGATGACGATCGGGACCAGCGAGACGATCAGCAGCAGGACGGCGAGCGCCGAGCCCACACCGATCACCTGGCCCTCGCCGACCAGGTTCTGGATGACCAGGATGCTGAGCAGTTCCAGGCCGTTGGTGCCGCGATTGATGACGTACGCGATGTCGAAGGCCCGCAACGCCTCGATGAAAGTGATCACGACGACCAGGACGTTGATCTGGCGCATGGCCGGGAAGACGACCCGGAACAGCGTTTGCCGGCCGTTCGCGCCGTCGATCGAGGCGGCCTCGCGCAGGCTCGGGTCGAGACCCTTCAGCCCGGCCAGGTAAAGCACCATGATGTACCCGGCGTGCCGCCAGGCGGTGGCGACGAGCGCGGCCCACAGGTTGACGTCCGGGTCGCCGAACCAGTCGACCGCGGCGGGGGTGCCGGCCGTACCGAGCAGGTTGTTCAGCAGGCCGTCGTTGCGGGCGTAGACGAGCTGCCAGATGATGCCGACGAGCACGAGCGAGAGCATCACCGGGGTGAAGAAGACGCTCTGATAGATCCGGCTGCCCCGGATGTTCTGGTCGAGCACGACGGCCAGCAGTACGCCGATCGGGGTGGCGATCAGCGCGAGGAAGGCCAGCCAGATCAGGTTGTGGACGATGGCCGGCCAGAACGGCGGGTAGTCCTCGACCGCGAACCGGTAGTTGTCCAGCCCGGCCGAGGTGAGGTCGGAGAGGGCGAGGCCGTTCCACCGGGTGAAGGAGAGCCCGATCGAGAGCAGCGTGGGGATCCAGACCAGGACGGCCTGGACAAGCGTCGGCACGCCCACCATGAGGGCGAGCACGACGCGGTCGGAGCGGGTCAGGCGCCGCACCCGGCCGGACCGCGCGGGGAGCACGGTCTCGGCAGCCGGGGCGGCGACGACGGTCGTCTGCGTCATGGCAAGCCCTACGCCGAGGCGTACAGCGTCTTGGCCTGGGCCTCGAGGCCGCGGGTGTCGATGGTGCCGTCCTTCACGAAGCCCTGCAGTGCGGGGATCATGACGTTGCTGGCCATCGCCGGGAGCGCGTCGCGGTCGAAGAACTGGCTGACATTCTTCGAGGCGGCGATGAGCTCGGTCGCCTTCTTCTGGATCGGCGAGAAGCTCGACGTGTTCGATCCGGTCGCGGTCTGCAGGTTCGAGGGGTCCTTGGCGGCGTACGCGTCCTGCGCCTTGGCCGTGCCCAGGTAGGCCAGGAAGTCCTTGGCCGCCTTGTTCTGCTCGGCCCGCTTGGCCATCACGAACCCGTCGATCGGCGCCTCGACGGCTTCGGTGCCCTCGACGGCGATCTCCGGGAACGGGAAGAAGTCGAGGTCGTCGACGACCGCCTTGTCGGTGAGCTCCTGCAACAGGAACGTGCCGATCACGAACAGGCCGGACTTCTTGGTGGCGAGGTTCTTCGCGGCCTGCTGCCAGGTCTGGCCCAGCGCGCCGGTGTCCTGGAACGGCAGCAGCGCCTTCCAGTTGTCGAAGACCGCCTTGACCTTGGGCGAGTCCCATGACTCCTTGTGCGCGCAGAGGTCGACGTGGAACTGGTAGCCGTTGGTGCGCATGTTCAGGTAGTCGAACGTGCCCATCGCGGGCCAGCCGTCCTTGCCGCCGAACGCGATCGGGCTCAGCCCGTCCTTCTTCATCTTCTGGCAGAGCGCGACCAGCGCGTCGAACGTGGTCGGGACCTCGTAGCCGTGCTGCTGGAAGACGCTCTTGCGGTAGAAGACGACCCACGGGTAGTTGTAGTTCGGCACCAGGTACTTCTTGCCCTCATGCGAGGAGGCGGCGGCCAGGCCGGTCCCGAAGTTCTTGCCGATCGTCTCCCAGACGTCGTCGATCGGGGCCAGCAGGCCCTTGCCGGCGTAGAAGCGCATCCGGTAACCGGCGAACCAGGTGATGACGTCCTCGGGGTTCGCCTGCAGGTAGGTGCTGATGTTGTTGACGAGTTGGTCGCGCGGCATGACGTTGAGGCGCACGGTGTCGCCACTGCTCGACTGGAAGCCGTCGACCATCGCCTGGATGCCCGACTTCGGCACGGCGTCGGCAAGACCCGAGCCGAGCGAGGTGGCCTTGCTGCCGGCGTCGCCGGGGGCGGAGGCCGGGTCGCCGCCGCTGCACGCGGCGAGGATCGGGACCGCGCCGAGGGCGGCGGCGCCTTTGAGGAGGGTACGGCGGGACTGGATCATTTCTACTCCACAGTGATGCGACGAAGCCGGACGACCGCACTCGCGTTGTCGCCGGGGGGAAGGGGCAGGGGCAGGCCCCGCCGCAGCAGGACCGTTCCGGGATGGGTGATTCCGGTATCGAGGTCGAGATAGGCAGCGCCGGCCTCGACCGCGGTCAGGCGCAACGGACCGGGGTCGTGGCCGTAGGCGCGACGCGGGCACCAGGCGAGGATCACGTGGTCGTCGCCGTGCACGTATTGCACACCGGTCAGCGTGCCGCCGCCGGTGAGCCGGTAGGCGGTGCCGTGCTGCACAACGGGCCGCACGGTCTTGTAGGTGGCGACCAGCCCGGCCGCCTCCGCCAGCTCGTCGGCGCTCCACCTGGTCAGGTCGCCGCCGAGTCCCAGCGCCCCGGCCATCGACACGTGGAACCGGAACCGCAGCGGCGTCTCCCGTGCGGTGGTGACGTTCGGGTCGTCGGTCACCCAGGCGCTCATCGTCTGGGCCGGGAACAGTTGGGAGAAGCCGTTCTGGATGGCGATCCGGTCGATCGGATCGGTGTTGTCGCTGGGCCAGATCTGGTCGGTGCGGCGCAGGATGCCGAGGTCGGCCCGGCCGCCGCCGCCCGCGCAGGACTCGATCCGCAGTCCCGGGTGGTCGGCGCGGAGCCGGTCCATGATGCGGTAGACCGCCCGGGTGTGGTCGAGGAACACCGAGTCGGGGGCCGCCTCGGTGAAAGCCCGGTTGAAGTCCCACTTGAGGTAGTCGAGGGACAGCTCGGCGACGAGCTTGTCGAGCCAGGCGTGCGTCCAGGCCGCGACGTCGGGCCGGGCGAGGTTGAGCACGAGCTGGTGGCGCAGCTCGGTGCGGCGGCGGTTGCCCTCGTGCAGCACCCAGTCGGGGTGCTCGCGGTAGAGGTCACTGTCGGGGTTGACCGACTCGGGCTCGATCCAGAGCCCGAACCGCATGCCGAGCCGGCGCACCTCCACGGCCAGCGGGCGGAGCCCGTCGGGGAAGCGCCGCGGGTTGGGCGTCCAGTCGCCGAGGCCGGCGTGTTCGCTGGTGCGCGCGCCGAACCAGCCGTCGTCCATCACGAACAGCTCGGCGCCCAGACTCGCGGCGCGGGCGGCCAGGGCCATCTGCCCGGCCTCCTCGACGTCGAAGCCGGTCGCCTCCCACGAGTTGTAGAGCACCGGCCGCAGCTCGTCCGGGTGGGCCAGGACCCCGAGCCGGACGTACGAGTGCCACGCGCGGCTCGCCCCGCCGAAGCCCGCGGCCGAGTACGTGCCGGCGAACACGGGCGTCTCGAGCGTGTCGCCCGGGGCGAGCGTCCAGGTCAGCCCCTCGTGGCCGAAGCCGCCGGTGAAGCCCGTCCGGCCGCCCGGGTCCCGATGCAGCGTGACCCGCCAGCTGCCGCTCCAGGCGAGGGCGGCGCTCCACACCTCGCCGTGCTCCTCACCGGCGGTGCCGTCGTCGAGCGCCAGCCACGGGTTGGCGTGGTGGCTGGTGACGCCGCGGCGGCTGGTCAGCACGGTCTCGGCCACCGGCAGGTCGACGCGCCGCAGCCGGAACTCGCTGTTCCAGGCGCCGACCAGGTGGCTCAGCCGCAGGTCGCCCCGGGACGGCAGCGTCCACGCGGCCGAGTCGCAGCGCAGCACGGCGACGCCCTCGGGCCCTCGATTGGTGAGCTCCGTCCAGCGTTCGACGACGTCCCCGGCCAGGCGGTAGTGCAGGACCGCGGTGAGGGCGTAGTGCGGGTCGGCGAGGCGCACCCGCAGGTGGTCGCCGTCGATCTCGTGTCCGTCGTGACCCCACTCGATCGCCCGGGTGCCGTCGGCGAAGCGCACCAGCAGGGCGGACGGCCCGAAGTGGCGGCCGCCCTCGACCGGCAGCTCGGCGCCGCCGGGGCCCTGCTCGAAGCTGCTGGCGGCCGGGTCCGGGGTGCGCTCGTCCAGCTCGGACAGCGCGACCGCGGCGTCCAGGGTGAGCGGGGCTCCCCAGTGCACGTGGCGCACGGCTCCGTCGGCGTCGAGCCGCAGGGCGTAGCTGGTGGATGGCCCATTGAGCAGCCAGAGCCGGTGCTCGGGGTCGAAAACTACGGGCATTGCCGGGACCTCGCTTGTTACACGTCGATGTCGGGTCGGTGACGTGCCGGTGAGCGTAGAAGCCACGATCAGCATTTATCAATACTTGACGAAGTTAATTAATGATCCTAGTTTTCGGACATGGCCTCGGTCCACGATGACGCCGCCCTCGCCGCCTCCCCGGCTGCGGCGGCGATCCTGACCGCCCTCGTCACGACGGGTCCACAGAGCCGGGTGGGCCTGGCCCGCCGGCTCGGGCTCTCCAGCGCGGCGGTGACGAAGTCGGCCCGGCCGCTCATCGACGCCGGCTATCTGACCGAACTGGGGGCGACCGAGCGCACCGGACCCGGCGCCGGGCGCCCGGCCAGCCCGCTCAGCGTCCACCCCGACCGCGAGTTCTTCGTCGGGGTCAAGCTCACCGCCGACGAGGTCATCGGGGTGGTGTGCGACCTGACGGCGCAGGTTCGCGCGGTCGCCCACCGGCCGCTGACCAGCTCGGCGGTCCACGACGTGCTCGGCGCGATCGCCGCCCTGGTGCACGACCTGCTCGACGAGCGTTTCCAGGACCGGACCCGCCGTCTGGGCCTGGCCGTCTCGGGCGACGTCGACCGGGCCACCGGCTTCGTCCGCTACTCGCCGTTCCTGCACTGGCACAACGTCGCGCTGGCGAAGCTGGCCTCGGCGGCGACCGGGCTGACGGTCACCGTCGAGAACGATGTCAAGGCGCTCACCACCGCCGAGCACTGGTTCGGCGAGGGCGCCGGGGCCGACTCGTTCGCCCTGGTCACGGTCGGCTCCGGCATCGGCTGCGGGCTGGTCGTCAACGGGCGGCCGGTCTCCGGGTCACTCGGGGTGGCCGGCGAGATCGGCCACCTCAGCGTCGACGTGTCCGGTCCCGAGTGCCACTGCGGCGCGCGGGGTTGTGTCGAGGCGATCGCCGGCACCGAGCCGATAGTGGCCGCCGTCCGCGCCGTCACCGGGCGCGAGCAGCTCACCGCCGACGACGCGTACGCGCTGGCCCGTGCGGGTGACGCCAGGGTCACGGCGGTCTTCGCCCGGGCCGGCGAGGCGATCGGCCTGGCCATCGCGGCCGTCGCCAACCTGGTCGGACCGGCCCGGATCGTCGTCTCCGGCGAGGGCCTGGCCGCGTACGACCTGTTCGAACCCCACATCCGGGCGGCGTTCGAGCGGCAGGCGTTCGGCGCGGCCGCCGACTGCCCCCTGTTCATCCGTCCGCTCCCGTTCGAGGAGTGGGCCCGCGGCGCCGCCGCCGTGAGCATTCAGAACCGCCTCGTCCCCCTTTAAGGAGCTCCCCCTTGAAGTCCGTCCCCCGGTCCGTCGCCACGTCCCTCCTCGGCGCCGGACTCACCCTCACCCTTGGCGCGTCCCCCGCGACGGCGGCCGGCGCCCGTCCCCAACCCGCCCCCACCGCCGTGAGTCCCGGCGCGGTCACCCATGACCCGTCCCCCGCCGCACGCGCGAAGGCCAGGACGACCGCCACGCCGGGGCTCGCCGACAAGCCCCTGATGGGCTGGTCGAGCTGGGGCCTGCAGACGCTCACCCGGCCCGGCTACAACCCGCACGGCGGTGGCAGCTGGCTCACCGAGGCCAACCTGCTCAAGCAGGTCGACCTGCTGGCGGGCAAGCTCAAGCCGGCCGGCTACGAATACATCAACATCGACGCCGGCTGGTCGCGCAAAATCACCGCGTGGGACACCGTCAGCTACGACGGCAACGCCCGCGAGATCGCCGCGCCCGACCGCTTCCCGCACGGCATGAAGTGGGTCGCCGACTACATCCACGCCAAGGGGCTCAAGGCCGGCATCTACCTCGCGGTCGGGATCAACCTCAGCGCGTACGGCGGGGGCCGAGTGCCGATCGCGGACGCGCCGGGCTGCACGACCGGGGACATCGTCTACGCCGACAAGCGCACCACCAACGGCTGGGACAGCTCGTACAAGCTGGACTTCAGCCGGCCGTGCACCACGAAGTACATCGACTCGCAGGCTCGGCTGATCGCCGGCTGGGGCTACGACTTCCTCAAGCTCGACGGCGTCGGGCCCGGCTCGGTGAAGAGCGGCGAGAACTACGACAACCGCGAGGACGTCAAAGCGTGGCGGGCCGCGCTCGACAAGACCGGACGCCCGATCCGGTTCGTCGTCTCGTGGTCGCTCGACCGCGACTACGCCGCCGACTGGAAGGCCCACAGCAACGGCTGGCGGATCGACACCGACGTCGAGTGCTATTGCAACACCCTGGTGACCTGGAACAACTCGGTGAAGGTGCGCTGGGACGACGCGGCCGCGTGGCAGCCGTGGGCCGGGCCCGGCGGCTGGAACGACCTGGACTCCGTCGACGTCGGCAGCGCCGAGCTGAGCGGGCTGACCGAGGCCGAGCGGCGGGCGTACCTGACGCTTTGGGCGGTCGCGGCGGCGCCGCTCTACACCGGCGACGACCTGACCAAGCTCGACGCGTACGGGCTCAAGCTCCTCACCAACCGCGAGGTCATCGCGCTGGACCAGCAGGGCATCGCGGGCCGGCCGGTCACGCCGCAGGGCACCGGCCAGGTGTGGGGGCTACGCAACAAGGACGGCTCGTACACGGTGGCGCTCTTCAACCTGGGCGCGTTCCCGGCGGCTGTGAACGCGAACTGGACCAGCTTCGGATTCACCGGCAAGGCCGACGTGCGGGACCTGTGGGCCGGGCGCGACCTGGGTACACGCGACGGCGGCATCTCGGCGACCATTCCGTCGCACGGAGCCGAGCTGTTCAAGGTGACGCCGCGCTCGTCGGGTGCCGGGGTCACGGCGTACGAGGCCGAGAGCTCGGTCAACACGGTGGCCGGCGGTGCCGCGGTAACCTCGTGCGAGGTCTGCGGCGGCGGCAAGAAGGTCGGCAACCTCTACAACGGCGGCTCGGTGCAGTTCCGCGACGTCACCGTGCCCCGCGCGGGGACCTACCAGGTGAACGTCCGCTACATCAGCGGCGACCCGCGCTCGGCCACCGTGTCGGCCAACGGGCAGGCGCCGCAGACCGTGGCGTTCGTGTCGAGCGGCGGCTGGGACCGGCCCGCCACCGCGACGGTGCCGCTGCAGCTCAAGGCCGGGAAGAACACGATCGAGGTGGACAGCAGCACGACCGTCTACTCCCCCGACATCGACCGCGTCGAGGTGCCCAAGACGCCCCGCTGACCCCACAGGGGCCTCCCGGGCTTCCCGGGGGGCCCTACGATCGACCGCATGAGCCCACGGAGTCTTACCCAGGCCGAGGCCGAGCAGCGGGCGGCACTGCTCGCGGTGGATCGCTACGACGTCTCGATCGACCTCACCGACCTGCCGACCGGCTCCGCCGTGGTCTGCGTGTCGACGGTGACCTTCACCTGCCGGACGCCGGGAGCCTCCTCCTTCGCGGACTGTGTGGCTCCGGTCATCTCCGCGACCCTCAACGGGAAACCGCTGCCGGACGCCGTCGACGGCCGGATCGCTCTGGAGGGGCTCGCCGAGCACAACACGCTGCGGGTCGAGAGCGTGCAGGCCGACACCACCGACGGACCGGGCGTGCACAAGGCGGTCGACCCGGCCGACGGCGAGGTGTACGTCTGGACGACCTTCGCGCCCGACGAGGCGCGCTACCTGTTCGCCTGCTTCGACCAGCCCGACCTCAAGGCGCCGCACGCGTTCACCGTGACCGCGCCGGCTCCTTGGACGGTGGCGTCGAACAGCGGAGACCCGCGGATCGAGGACCTGAACGGCGTACGCCGTTGGGTCTTCCCCGCCACGCCGGTGCTCGCGACCTACAACACGGTCGTGAACGCCGGGCCGTTGCACGAGGTGCGGCGCGAGACCGACGGGTACGACCTCGGCCTGTTCTGCCGCCGTTCGCTGGCCCCGATCCTCGACCGCGACGCCGACGAGCTCTTCACCGTCACGTCGCAGGGGCTGCGGTTCTTCGGCGAGGCGTTCGGACTGCCCTTCCCGCAGCGCAAGTACGACCAGCTGTTCATGCCCGACTTCGGCGGCGCGATGGAGAACTGGGGCTGCGTCACCTGGGAGGACACGTTCCTGCGGCGCTCCCCGCCGACCCCGGCCGAGCAGGAGTTCCTGGCCGTGGTGCTGCTGCACGAGATGGCGCACATGTGGTTCGGCAACCTCGTGACGATGCGCTGGTGGGACGACCTGTGGCTGAACGAGGCGTTCGCCGAGTTCGCCTGTTACTGGGCGGCCGAGCACGCCACCCGCTTCACCGACGCGCGGGTGGGGCTGCTCGCCGGCGACAAGCTGATCGCCTACCTCGCCGACCAGGGCCCGATCTCGCACCCGATCCGCCAGCCCATCCCCGACGTCGCCGAGGCCACGTCCATCTTCGACTCGATCACCTATCCCAAGGGCGCGGCGGTGCTGCACCAGCTCATGACGTACGTCGGGGAGGAGACCTTCGTCGCCGGGATGAAGGACTACTTCGCCCGGCACGCCTGGGGCAGCACCACCCTGCAGGACCTGATCGACGCCCTGGCCACCACGTCGGGCCGCGACCTGAACGCCTGGCGCGCGGGCTGGCTCGAGACCGCCGGCGTCGACCGGTTCACCTTCGCGGAGCTGACCCTGACCGGGCACGGGCCCGCGGGACCGCCCCGTCCGCAGGTGCTGGCCGTCGGGGCGTACTCGCGTACGGCCGCCGGCCTGTCCCGCACCGCACTCGCGCGGGTCGACGTGCAGGAGCCCCGGACCCCGGTCCCGTTGCCTGCGGACGCCGACTTCTACCTGGTCAACGACGAGGATCTGACGTTCGCGACCGCCCGGCCGTCGGCGTCCGACCGGGAGACGCTGATCAGCGAGGCCGGTGCCCTGCCGTCGCCGGTGTCGCGGGGCGTCGCCGTTGCCACCGTGCGGGACATGCTCACCAATGGGGAGGCGACCCCGGCCGAGACCGTCCGGTGCCTGGTCTCCGTGCTGGGCGCCGAGACGGCCGACACGGTGATCGAGCCCTACCTGCGCCTGGCCGGGAACGCCGCCGAGTACTGGGCGGGCGACGCCGACCGGCCGGCGCTGCTGGCCGAGGTCTTCGCCACGTGCTCCCGGCTTGCCGTGCAGCCGGCCCGCCGGCAGTCGGCGCTGCGCGGCATGATCCGCACGGCGGCCGACCTCGACGCGGTGGCCGCGCTGCGGGAGAACGCCGAAGGCGACGCCGATCTGCTGTGGCGCTGCCTGATCCGCACGGCCGAACTGGGCGGCGAGACCGACGCCGAGGTCCGCGACCTGCTCGAACACGACCCCGACCCGGACGCCACCCGGCGGGCGTCGGCGGTGCGGGCGGCCCGGCCCGACGCCCGCGAGAAGGCCGCGATCTGGCAGGCGGTCGCGGTCGACCGGTCCGTCCCGATCACCGCCCTGCGCGAGGTCATGACCGCCTTCTGGCGTCCCGGGCAGGAGACGATCCTGGCCGGGTACGGCGAGAAGTACCTGGCGCTGCTGCCGAACTTCGACCGGGGCGGCATGATCCCGTCGATGGTCTACTCCGGCGGGCTGCTGCCCCGCTTCGGCATCACCGCCGACTTCCTCGACCGCACCGAGAAGGCCGTCGCCGACGCCGCGCCGGTGGTGCGCCAGACCGTGCTCGAGAACGCGGACGAGCTGCGCCGCATGCTGCGTACCCGGGCCGGTTTCTGCTAGCGCTCGCCCAGCACCAGCTCGGCCGCGCGCTCGGCGACGGCGTACACGGTGGCGTCGGTGTTGCCGGACGGGATGGCCGGCATGACCGAGGCGTCGGCGACCCGGAGGCCGTCGAGGCCCCGCACATAGAGCAGGGTGTCCACCACGGCCGCCTCGCCGTGGCCCATCGCCAGGGTGCCGACCGGATGGCAGTAGGAGGCGACCGTCCGGCGGGCGTAATCGCGCAGCTCGAGCTCGTCGTCGCTGGCCGGACCGGGGATGACCTCGGTGTCCCGCCAGGGGGCGAACGCGTCCTGCCGGCCGATCGTGCGGGCGAGACGCAGACCGGCCACGACAGCGTCGAGGTCCCGCTCGTCGGCGTAGTAGTTCGGGTCGATCAGCGGGGCCGAACCGGGCACGGCGTCGGCGAGCCGGACCGAGCCGCGACTGTACGGCGCCACCACCGAGACGCCGATGGTGCAGCCCTGGTCGGGACCGGGGTAGCCGTTCACCGGGCGGGGTAGGTCGACGAAGATGAGCTGCAGGTCGGGGCCGGTCAGGTCGGGGCGGCTGCGGACCAGGCCGATCGCCTCGCCGTGATGGTGCCTCGGCGTGGGCGCCGGCCGCGACGAGCGGTAGATGACGTTGGCGATCGGGTGGTCCTGCAGGTTCGCGCCGACCCCGGGGAGATCGGCGACGACCTCGATGCCGTGCCGGCGCAGCTCGTCGGCGGGGCCGATGCCCGAGAGCATGAGTAGCTGAGGGGAGCCGAAAGCGCCGGCGGTGACGACGACCTCGCCGGCCGAGACGCTCTCCGGCTGTGCGCCAACGCTGTAGTCGACGCCGGTGACCCTTCCGTTGTCGACCCGCAGCCGGTGGGCCAGGGCGTCGGTGACCACGGTGAGGTTCTCGCGACCGAGCACAGGACGCAGGTAGGCGTCGGCCGCGCTCTGCCGATGCCCGTCGACGACGGTCAGGTCCACGGCTCCGAAGCCCTCCTCGACGCCGCCGCTGATGTCGGTGGCCCGGCGCTGACCGGCCTCGAAGGCGGCGTCGAGAGCAGCGGCGATCATCGGGGTGAGCGGGTCGGCCGGGGCGACGGTGAGCGGGCCGCCCCGGCCACGCAGGACGGGGTCCCGGCCGACGGCGTTCTCCGAACGCTTGAAGTAGGGCAGCAGGTCGAAGAAACCCCAGTCCTTGGCGCCGGCGTCCACCCAACGCTGGTAGCTCGCGCGGTGGCCGCGGGCGAAGAGCATGGCGTCGATCGCCGAGCCGCAGCCCGGGCCCCTGCCGCGGGGCAGCGGGAGGACCGCGCCGGACGGGCCCTGGGGGACGGTCAGCTCGCCCCCGCTGGCCGGGCCCTTGATCAGGGTAGGCCAGGCGGGCAGGTCGACCGGCGCGGGAAGTGGCCGGCTCGGGGCCGCCTCCAGCAGGAGCACTTTCAGCTCGGAGCGCTCGCTGAGCCGCGACGCCAGCACCGAACCGGCGGTGCCGCCGCCGACAATCACCACGTCGTAATTGTTCATGTCCCTCCCGGCCGGCGTTTCCAGCGGAAACATCAAGGCAATATCTAAGGTATCTCCGGTGGGTCGTGGTCAGCGTTCCGTCGAGAACGTCACGTGCCTGAACCCGCCCGGCCCGGCGTGCGTCGCGTCGCCCGGTCCCGCTCCGCCGGCGGGGGCGTGGGGGCGTCGGCCAGGCGGGTCAGCCACTCGACCAGCAAGGCGTGTTCGCCGGGGCTCAAGGGGCCGCCAACGGCAACGGGGGGAGCGGCAACGGGGAGAGACTGACGAAGGGCGCCGGCGTGCCGCGCCAGGGCATCGCCGTCGGTGTCGGCGGGCGGCGGGGTGTGGTCGGCGACGATCGCGGCTCGTACGGTTGTCCACATCGCCTGCGGGACGGTGGGGTCGCGTTCCGCGGGTGGGATGGCGAGCTGGGTCATGACCAGGCCCACACCGCCGCTGTGCATGATCGCGGTGGCCCGCTCGATGCTGGTACGCAGACGGCCGGCCGCGGCCACGCGTTCGATCAGTGACGTCAGCCGGGTGATCGCCTCGTCGCGGGCGGCGGCCGAATGGCGCGGTTCACCGAAGGCGAGGACATAGCACGCGGGCTCGGTGAAACCGAACTGGACGTGCAGATCCCAGGCCCGGCTCAGGTCGGCGATCGGGTCGGCGGAGTCGCCGCGCCCGCTCTTCTGGGCGAGGTAGGGCAACAGCCCGTGCAGGGCGACCGCGTCGAGCAGGCCGTCCTTGTCGCCGAACAGCCGGTAGATGGTCGGCGGCTGCACGCCCGCCGCGGCACTCACCGAGCGGGTCGTCACCGCGTCCCGGCCCGACTCGCCGAGCAGCCGCCGAGCCGCCCGGACTATCCGCTCGCGGGTCGCTTGCCGGTCCTCCGTCACCACGCCCCGGACCATAACAACCGGCGCTCCCCAGCCAGCCCGGTACACACGCGACACTCACCGAGCACCCCACCGACCGAACGGTCAGATCACGCCGGCCAGGCCCAACCCGACGACGATGATCAGTGCGGCGGTGGCCGGCGGCGCACGGATCCGGCCCGGCTGTGGGGTGGCCGGGCCGGATCGGGCCGGTCAGAGAGCGAGCCGCTGACCCACGAAGATCGCGTTGGGGTTGTCGATCTTCGACTTGTTGAGCTGGTAGAGAGCCTTCCAGCCGCCCTTGACGTGGTACTTCGAGGCGATGGTGGCCAGCGTGTCGCCGGAACGCACGACGTAGGTCTTGCCGCTGGCCTTCGCCGAGGTCACGGCCTTCCTGCCGGTGGCCTTCCTGGCGGCGGCCTTCTTGGCAGCCGTGCTGGCGGCCTTGTACTTCGTGGTCGAACCGGCCTTTTTGCCGCAGACCGGCCAGGCGCCGATACCCTGACCCTTCAGGACCTTCTCGGCGATCTTGATCTGCTCGGCGCGGGTCGCCTTGTCTGCGGTCGACGCGTACTTCGCGCCGCCGTAGGCCCGCCACGTGCTCTTGCTGAACTGCAGGCCGCCGTAGTAGCCGTTGCCGGTGTTGATCTTCCAGTTGCCGCTCGACTCGCACTGGGCGATCGCATCCCAGTTCACGGCCGCCTGAGCCGGGGAGGCGGGACCGAAGAGCCCCACCGTTCCGGCGACGCTCGCCGCGGTCAGACCGAGGGCAATGCGGGCTTTCTTTCCGATTCGTGACATGGTGAAGCTACCTCCACGCCTGCGAAGTGAGCTGTCGGGTTCGGGCTGGGCTGCCCGGCCGCGGGTCGCGGCTTCACCCCGAGGCGCGCGGAAGCGCGCCGAGGAACTAGTGGGTCCCCCGCTCCATGCCTTGGGTTGAGTCCCACCGGGTGGCGGCAGGGATTCGGCGTTTCCACCCGGGGCGCCCGCGATCGCGGACCGGCCGACGGTAACCAGGCCTCGCCCTTGTCGGCCAAGTATGGGAAGCCAAACGTGACTTTGTTCTCACGTTGCGGAACCGCTGATGATGACCGACACCCACGAAGTGACCATTTCGGTCACGAACGCGCTCTCCAGCGCCCGGCCCGCTCGAGGACGCCTCCTTGACCTTCGTCCGCGGCACCTTCGGCGCCACCCCGGAGCAGGCCGACCTCGGCTCGCCGGAGACCGCCCGGAAGATCGACGAATGGGCATTGTCGTACCTCTGCACTACCTTCTTCGCCATGTCCACCGCAGCGACGTACGCATATCTCGGGTCCTCCTCCCTGGCCCCTGACGCCGGGCTCACCCTGCAGACCTCGGGTGGCCCGGCGGCCCACCCGCGCTTCTTCACCGGCTTCCTGTCCCGCCCGGCCGCGACGGCCACGGGTCTGCTGGCGGTGGCCGAGGTGGCGCGCAGTCGCTATTTCCGTCCGATCGATCCGGCCAGCCTCGACCCGGTCGTCACGGCCGGGTCCGACCGGCTGCGGTTCGAGTCGTTCTCCGGCTGCTGCGGTGTCTACGCCCGCCTTGACGTGCTGCCCGCCGGCATCGAGGGCGACATCGTCAGCCACGGCACCACCAACGTCGACGTCAACGTGCCGTTGCAGCGGGCCTTGACGCGCGTGGGGCAGGCCGATCCGATGCATCTCACGGTCGGCCCCGACGATCTGACCGTCACGACCTTCGACGGCCCGGTGGTCGAGCGCAAGGTGCCGCTGCCGACCCGGTGGCTGCGCGGGTTCGCCGAGGCCCAGGTGCTGACGTCCCGCTTCGACCCGCGCGCCGAGATCAGCGTTGCCGAGGCCCGCGCGCTGCTCAACCGGCTCAGCGCCGGGGACCGGACGGTGGTGTGGGCGCTGCCGGCCGGGCGCGGACTGCGCGTGACCTCGCGGCCCGTGCCCGGCGCGGTCTGCCTGCCCGGAGCCGGTCGCCTGGTCGCTCTCAAACCCTTCCTCCGCCATGCGACGAGCCTGCGCGTCTATGGCCCCGCCGTCACCGCCGGGGCGGGCCCGGTCGCCAGCACCTGGGAGCTGAGCAGCCCGGCGATGCGGCTGTCGCTGACCCTCTCCCCCGAGCCCTATCGCGGTTTCTCGGGCGAGGGCGCGGTCCTCGAGGCGCTCGCCGCCGACGAGGTGACCGACGACGCCGAGCTGATCAGCGCACTGCTCTCCTGGGCTGAGCTCGCCCCGGCCGGGACGATCGACGTCGACGCGCTCGCGGTCGCCACGGGCCTGCCCGCCGCGCGGGTCCGTGACGCGCTGACCCAGCTCGGCACGGCCGGCCGGGTCGGCTACGACGTGGCCGAGGCGGGCTATTTCCACCGCGCCCTGCCCTACCCGGCCGGTGCCGTGGCCAAGATGAACCCGCGGCTGGCCGCCGCGCGGGTGCTGGCCGACGCGGGAGCGGTCACGGTCGACGGCCCGGCCGCCGTGGTGCGCAGCGGCGGCGAGACCTATCACGTCCGCGACGGGGCCTCCTGCACGTGCCGGTGGTGGGCCAAACATCGCGGCGGGCGCGGCCCGTGCAAACACGCCCTCGCGGTGCGCCTGGTCAGCTCGGCCGGCTCGACCCGGGACGACGCGGAGGTGCTCGCATGAGTCTCACGTGGGAGGCGATCGGTGACGCCGCGCGCCTGGGCGACACGGCCGCGGTGACCGCGATGCTGCTCGACGCCTCCGAACAGCA
>Ga0247781_1000135_pt1 | contig 21482 bp, 18 predicted proteins | sample UWRJL184509B5_FD_179922 | JGI IMG/M metagenome (GOLD analysis project Ga0247781, IMG submission 179922) | Plant litter microbial communities from Arlington Agricultural Research Station in Wisconsin, United States - UWRJ-L184-509B-5 | ecosystem: Environmental > Terrestrial > Plant litter >...
GTCTCTTCCACTCCCAAAGACATTGAAACTAGGCACTGCTTTCCCAGCTCTCCGATCCGTCACCGCTCCTCCGCAACTGACACTACACGCCTCCCCTCCTTCCAAGGTGAGAGAAGAAGGTCAAACCGAGCCCCCGACAGTTGCTTCCGAATCCCAATCTCCAGGCGACTCGCCAGATTCCTTCCACAGCGTGAAGTCGTGGGATGCGTCCTCTCTGCCTCCTTCGCCTCCTCTGTCTAACCCGGCTTCTCCACTAGGGTCATCATGTCCGTCTGAGGTCGCTGGGGAATCTCTGAATCAGGAGGATCCCCCAGAGCTGGCCTCGATATCTGACAGCTCGCCGACTTGGTGTGCTAGCCCTACCTCTGATTTTGATAGCTCTGTGACGGCGCCTTCCTCTATTTATGATGCGGTGGAAACGTCTTCTAGGTGTAGCAAGACGGCCGCAGAGGAAGACACTCCACAAACTCCCATTCTTGCCGCCGAAACACCCCTCGATACATCTACCTCGGCGCTATCCTCTTCACCGTTGTCCGAATCGGCTGCGGCAGAAATCACTCAGCGCCCACCCATCCAACGACGAGGAACTACTAGCAGCAGCATTTCGCCCAGCCGAAGAGCTCTATCGCCTCTACCTTCCGCGGCGAATCTCTTTGCTCCCCGGAGACCATTTGGCTCTTTGAGCTCCGCAACCAGGGGCAAACTAGACGTCGTCCGGCGCATCCCCATGGCAATTATCCAAACAACATGCGAGATCCTAATGTCTCCACCATCGCATCTAATCAACCTCATGTTGAAAGTTGCTGCCCGAATTGCCGCGGGCGAATGGCGTGGTTTCGTTTTCGGCACCGATGAACACGGAGAGCAGATCCCTGTTCACTGGGACTGGTCGGATGATGAAGACACTGACGGGCCGTCGTCATCTTGGAATCCCGGGCTGCGGAAGAACAGTCTGGGCTGGCTGCCAATCACAAGCCAGAAAATGGCAGGGACATTTCCCGAGTCGGACGACGAAGAGAGTGATCATCACGATGAGGATTTGGTGCGGACGCTCACCTCGACATCTCTGAACCAAAAGGAGGCTATCGTCCAGGAGGCAACCAGAACAGATAGTACACCCTTGAATGCCACCGCATCGGAAGACTGGAGTGGCAGTTTGGGAGTCGACTAGAGGCATTCTTTCCATTCTACTCCTGCACTTGATATTCTTAACGACTGCCGAATATATCGCCAACCCCTCGACACGGAATGGCGGAGGTTTAGGGTTCTGTCATGCTTTTCCAGGCGGTTCTTCTTGGTTGGTCTGGGTCTGAAGTCGATTCCCTCTGGCAATGGCTTTGTCCTGGCGGCTTATCGTTCATACCGAAAGGCTGTTTTCGCAGGGAAGAGGCTCGTCGACGAAGAGGCGGCGATAAGCCAGTGTTGAGCTTGATGATTTCCCCTCTTTCTTTTCCTTTTACCTCGTCTCAAATACGAATGTCCATGATACCTACCTGTTGCTTTGTTTTACCTACTACCTTTTTGGACCCCTTTGTCCGGGGGCGGGCTATGGGTTACTTACTTGCATGTACCTTTTCTATTGTATAATTATTTGGTGGGGTTTCTCATGGCGGGGCGGGTTTTCTTTATTTTGCTTCATCCTCAACGGGATTGCTGGTAGCATGGCTTTTGCGACGACCTAGTTTTGGTGGTGTAGGCTTTCGGTTTATTTTTGTTTTTTGGTGCGTTTGTTATTGGTAGCTGGTTAGGAAGTGATCAACGTTGGTGCTTTTGTAGGAGTTGGATGGGATGGGGTTGTAAAGTTAGGTGTACGGATATGGTTCTAGGATTATGATAACGTTGAGATTATCTTTTTATTTTGTGTGTGAATATGCGAGTCGATAGCTGTGGTTTGGCGATATCTGTGATTGATGGTGCGGCTAGTTTGTCGCAGGATATTTTGTACTTTGAGTTCTAGGTCTCATGGTTTTGTTGATCCTGTTCAGGGAAGCATGCCCTCAACTTGAACGACGTTGGATGAGCCACTGACGGACCCACTTATACCGCTGGATGTGGGGCGCTCTCATGCCAAACTCAATCCCCAGCACTCAACTCAACCCCACTGATTTTTCACTCTATAAACCACCAGCCCATACCTTCACCTCCATCCCGAAAATCTCACAAAAGGAATATCAAACCAAAACCAAAAGGGAAAAAATGGCCGATTCCACACCCCAAACCAAAACAGACCAGCAAGTCCAAGACGAGTTCACATCCTACTACCTGCAGCGCGTCACCAAGGAGTTCGCAGAAGACCTGGACAAGGTCCGCGGCGCCGAGGACTTCAAGAACGACGCCCTTCCTCTGCTCATCAGCGCGCTGCAGCAGGGCACCGCGCTGTTCTCGCCCGCGGAGCAGAGGGTGATTGTCACGGCAGAGGCGGCGGCTGAGAAGAAGTGAGGGGCTGTGGAGGGCTATTTATTTGATGTCGACGACATGATGGACAGATTTTCCCTCATGACACTTGGGTCAGTGATGACGCCCGGACGATGATGGGTTGGTTGGAAGGCACAACCCAAACCGAGAACGGCACGATACAGAATGGTCATCATCGAACGGATGAGGGATGGTATGGTATGACCTCGCTATTACCCAAATCCTTAAACTCTTCCAACCGCCCATGATGTACATCTTCCAGACGACGAATTGGAGGCCCTTGGCGGATTCATGGGTTATATCAAGTTCAACGGGGAAGGGAAACTCAAAGGACATCACATCTTGGGTTTACTCAGACTTACGCACTGAGAAAAAGGATCAAGGCATTTGCATGGAGTTATGGTAATGGAATGAATATTGGTTTCTAAAGGCGTCAGATCCCATGTGTAAAAAAGCAAAAAAAGAGTCACCATCATGATCAGTCAGTCCCTTGGTATTCCTCAAATCGAGGTACTGTAGTAATTGATTAAGCCGCTATTTACTCCCATTTAGCTACCTATTGGATGGTACCTACCTAGGTATCCATGACATTATCGGCGCGCAGCGTTTCCGTTCATATCCCCCCCACAATAGGCAACCACACCAGTCCATGAATGACGGAGGGAAACCACGAAATTTCTCAAACCACCTCTAAAATGAACCAAGCGACCACCTCTAGCGCTCAGCTGTTGCAATAAGTGTATAAATGGAATATGAAACCAACAGCGGAGAAACGAGGATAACCGAATACTTCAAAAGCCAAATAACAACTCAGCTCCGCTAGAGGAAAAAAGTGTTTGACCAGCCGTCTCGGAATCAAAGACAAAGCGTGGTGGTTAATGCAGAATAAAAATACCGCAATTAACACCTGATCGCGATTCTCAACGAGACGGGAAGGACAAACAACCGAAACCACTTTTAATATAATTTCCGCCTCCTTTTTGACCACCTCAAGTTTTGTGTCTCACCGTCCAGACCCCTCAGCTCGACGCACAACGCCCTACCGTCTGGCGTCTGAGCTGGGGCGCCCGTTCTCTAGACTCGGCCGTACTGACGAACTCGAACTCCGCCTCCGCCTCGCTCGCTGCTCTGAGGGATCCGAGGGGCTGAGACCACTTGATCGCGCGAAAAGATTCAGGATGTCCGTCAAAGACACCACACCGGTTAGACGGCCAGACAGGCCGGCACCAGGTAACGCCGCAGCTGGCACCGAAGTGAAGGTTTGGTTGGGAAGCGGAGACGCCGGCGTCGTGGTGCTAGCTGGTGGAACGATAACAGTCGGCCCGGGAGAGGGGCTATTTCTTCCTCCGAGACTGCCGGAACTGCCGGACAATACCGGCGGGACAGACGTTGGCGTGGCCACCGGGTGGCTGGGTTGAAGCAATGGTGTTGCCGGGGCACTGGGGGAAGGAGAGGCGGACTCGACAACCCACATGCGGTGGGAGTGTGTGGCGACAAGCTTGGCAACTGTATGGGCGAGAGTTGAATACGGATTGACGTAGAATACGGGAAATGAGTCGCGGCCACGTTCGACGCCGCGTTCCGAGAGAATAACGCTGATAAAGTGCATGCACGAGTTCTGGAGAAGTGGCAAGCTGGCTGCGTTGGTCAGGAGTCTGGTATCTGCGGTGGATATGTTCCCGACGACGTTGAGTCCATTATCCACAACGGCTACCGAAGTCAACCCTTCGTTGCTCATAAGAAGGAGGGCGTCAGCAAGTGGCGCATCGGCACTGAAGAATGCAACTGTTAGTGTGGGCATATTTGTGAGCTCCTTGGGTTGACCTACTTGATGGCAATGATTTGCTGGGTCCCAATCTGGAGATCTCGCAGCAAGCTCCCGTATAGACGATCGATCATGGGAAAGTTGACAGCTTCGTTCCAGAAGAACTCGAGTATGCGGAGCTGGCTGAGAATACCAACCACTTCCGAATTTGAATCCGTGACGAGAATCCGATGGATCCCACTACCGAATGCCTCGACGGCCTTGTCAAGTGGCGTATCCCCTGGAAATGTCACCAATTCCTCTTTCCGACAGATGGATTGGATTTCGCGTAACGAGATCGGCGTCTGCGACTGGGCCTTGCTGGAGATCTCCTTGTATAGCTCCATGTGCTCGTCGTCTGGCTTCGCCAGACCCACGACGACTAAAAGGTATGCGTTCAAGTCGTTGTGGTCAAAGGTAGAAATGACTGTGTTGGAGGCCGAGTTCTCGCGAATGAGAACAACATTGTTCGGGTTGTTTTTGAGAAGTGTCTATAATTACGCGAGAAAGATATCAGTACTCGGCTTAGAGATAAGAACAGAGGGTTGCTCACCATAGTGGCCTCCTCGACGGACGTGTCGTATTCGACCCAGCGAACCTCTTCCGGTGAGGCAAACTCCCCGATGGCAAGATCGCGCCAGTCCCTCCCGACATATCGAGGATTTGGATGTCTGTTGGTAGGCGGGTTGTTCATGAGGTCTTGGATGGCCTGTTGGGTGAATGATGGATGTCTTTGACTGCGCGGTGACGGCGGGGGGTATCTCTGGTTGTCTGCGAAGCTCTGACGATGGGCCGCGACGTGGGCGGATTTGGGATTTCCCGTCTGAGAACCGCTTCGTTCGGGAGGAGTGGGAATCGTGACACCTAGCGATGAGCTACTGGACCCAGTGGGAGGGTTGCTTCCGAGCCCAGCTTTTGCTGAGCTATCTGGAGCTTCCATTTGAGTGGGATACAACAAGGTTGTGGCGTTGGGTTCGCTTGTGTCTTGTAGTTACTTTCTGCTCAACTGTGCGATTTGGTTTGTTGTAAGTGCTCTAGCAATGCCGAAAGAGTTGAATGAGAGGATGTTGGTGTGTTGTTTGTTTAGAATATCCGTATGGAGAACAATGAATTGAATCGAGGTGATGGCATGACGACAAGGGCGATGAAGGGGTGCGGGGTCATCCACAACAGTGTTGTCGGATTGGGTCAATTTGGAATGCGGGCAGCAGCCGTGACAATGTAGCTAGCACCTCTAGTGTAACTTGGGGATGATTTATGTATGCACTGAGAGCTTTAATAATACCAATAACGGGTGATTTTGGTCTATTATCTGTATTTACTAATGTCCTGATGTATCTTGGAAACGGTCACCTGAAGCTATTCAACACTGCTTTGCCATCGTGATCACATGGACAATTGATAGGGAGCGAGACCCGGATCCACTGGAGACTTTGGGGATCGTCACGCCACGTCTTGTTGGCTCGCTGGGTTCTACCCCTGTCCTTACCCAAATCCCCCTCTTTCACCTTATCGGCTACCCGTTGTGGAGTGGGCTTTCCTTATCCGACAGGGAGGGATGTGGTAGAAGTGGGGTGATCTCCAGGTGCCAGAACCTCCTCTGACCGCCAGACATCCAATGTGCCTGCCTGCCATTCAGCTCCGAACAAACATCGAACCGGTCTATGGTTTTGGATTTCGATTACTTTGGTTGTATGGCAGCGATAGCGTAGCCAGATTGGCTGTGAAGATACACTCGAGTTGACACTGGACACCAACACTCTTGTGTTCCGCATCTCCAACTTGTCCTCGCCCCCAATAAAATCCCCCATCTACGATCAACACATGCCACAACCAGGTTACAACAGTTGCAAGGGAGAACCTATTCTAATGTCTAAACACACGGGACCGAAACGTACTGAACGCAAAGTTCGAGCCGTCAATGTTCTATCCAGGGGCAAGTCTCCATCCGAAAAGTGTCCTCTTTCATCCAAACCCAACACTCCATAGAACATTGAACATGTTGAAGAGAATCAAAGAGCCACCTGCTTTGTTTCTTGCATTGCATTGCATTTGAGGCATCCTCCAAGAATGAGGTAGGTAGATTGGTTCGGTTGGGCTGATAGAAGTCACGGTGCTGAACCTCATGGCAGCAACCGTGCCCGTCTTGTGTGGGCCCAATTCAAATTCGCTGGGCCTGGGCTGCTGCTCCTCCGGACCGTACAAAAAAGTAACATCCGCACTGACACAAGGAAAGCATAGAAAAGCTCACACGGAATAGGGCTTGCAGAGTATATTTTAGTGTTGAAGTTTAATGAGTGGACAATACAACATTTCCTGATAACCGTAATTAAAGGCATCCAATAAACACCAGGAAGAGCAAAGGGGCACTATTGATGGATTTATTGTAGCGGGCCGTGCTATGGTGGACTGTAAATTTTGTACCCACTTGGCCGTACCCCTCCATTCACCCTCGATTCCACCTGTGCATTTGAAAGTCGAAACCCAATCAAAAAATTATTGATCGCCTTCCATTGTTGTTCCCCTCCACGCCAACAATCCCCTCTCACATATTTTATTACCCTTTTACAAGCCGCTCAACGGGCACGACTTTGCGCCTAACGCGTCTGATACCACATCTTTCTCTTCCTCGCTTTCGATCTATTCGGTGTTTTATCGTCATTTTCGACTCTTCTATTCACCACGCGTTGTTGCGCCCTTGTGCGCCGCTTCGGGTTTGTTCCCCTCTCTCCCACCTCAATTCTTAAATTCACTGCTCATGTTGACATTTTCTCATCGAACCAGTTTCCACAAGCCGACAGTTCTCGAGCGTACCCTGTGACGCATTTCTACCGCCCTCCCATACGCGGATCCCTCTTATCGAATATCTGCACAGTTCTCGGCGACCACGCCCCCCCTTTCGCTCAAAATGTCACTTCTTCCGGCGGATGCCACGAATGAGCTCACGGCTATGCTCCAGGCGCTCCAAAGCTCTGTCAACAATGTTCGGTCCCAGGCAGAGGAGCATTTGCAGAACAACTGGACCAATACCAGGCCCGAGATGCTCCTGATGGGACTTGTCGAACAGATCATGGGACAGAAGGATTCTGCAGCAGTAGGTTATCGCGTTGGGCCACAGGGAGATACAAGAGAGCTCGCTAACTCTCGGCGGTTATTAGGCTCGATCTTTCGCTGCAGTTATCTTCCGTCGGATATCCACAAAGACCAGGAAGACGCCGAGTTCCGACAACACGGATATGTTCATCTCTTTAAGCCCTGACCAGGGTTTCGCCATTCGTTCCAAACTTCTCGAGACGCTAGTTACTGAAACCGAACGACCGGTCCGCAACAAGATCAGCGACGCTGTGGCTGAGATTGCTAGGCAATATGCCGAGAATAACGACTCCTGGCCAGACCTTCTGCAAAGCCTCTTCCAGCTCAGCCAGGATGCGGACGCCGGCAAGCGCGAAATCGCATTTCGCATCTTCACCAGCACTCCAGGCATTATTGGGAAGCAACATGAGGAACCTGTTGCGCACGCTTTCACTGTGGCGTTTAAAGATGATTCCGTTGCGGTAAGAACGAACCCCCCGGCTTGGTGTAAGAATGGGGAGTGCAAACCCTTCCACGCAATTCGGTGGAATTTCCACGAAGTGCTGTTAGTGCTCTGCACATCCAAATTTTTTTTAGCCAGCAAACACCCCCTACGTCAAGTGAGGAGAATACTAACGGTTTCTAGGTCCGTCTGGCTGCTATGGAGGCATTCGCGGCCTTCTTCCGGAATTTAAGCAAGAAGAACTCGGCCAAATACCACGCCCTCCTTCCTGAGGTGCTGAACATCCTCCCTCCCATTAAGGATTCACAAGATTCTGAAGACCTTAGCAAGGCACTCCTTGCCCTTATCGAGCTTGCAGAGAGTGCGCCGAGGATGTTCAAGCCTCTGTTCCCGGTTCTGGTGCAGTTTTGCGTTTCTGTTATCCAAGACAAGGAACTCAGCGATCTCTGCAGGCAAAATGCCCTCGAGCTCATGGCGACATTTGCCGATTACGCACCCTCCATGTGCCGCAAAGACCCTTCATACACAAATGATATGATCACGCAGTGTCTGAGCCTCATGACCGACCTCGGAGAGGATGACGATGATGCTTCCGAATGGCTCAAATCAGACGATGTAAGTTCGCCGTCGTTTTTATTGTAGTTTCTTGATATTGTGTGGGAATGCTAACATTCAGCAGCTTGACCAAGAAGAGAGCGACCAGAACCACGTCGCGGGCGAGCAGTGCATGGACCGCTTAGCGAACAAGCTCGGAGGTGCCGTCGTGCTGGCACCGACCTTTAACTGGCTTCCTAGAATGATGCAGTCACCAGCGTGGAGAGACCGACATGCTGCTTTGATGGCCATTTCCGCCATCTCCGAAGGTTGCAGAGATCAGATGGTCGGAGAGCTGAAGCAGGTTCTTGAGCTGGTTGTGCCGGCCTTGAAAGATCCTCACCCGCGGGTTCGTTGGGCTGGCTGCAACGCTTTGGGCCAGATGAGCACCGATTTTGCGCCAACTATGCAGAAGGATTTCTACGACACGGTTCTCAAGGCTATTATCCCGGTGCTGGAGTCCCCAGAGGCCCGTGTCAAGTCTCATGCTGCCGCGGCTCTTGTCAACTTTTGCGAGGAGGCCGAGAAAAGCATTCTGGAACCCTACCTCAACGACCTCCTCGGCCATCTCTACCGACTTCTCCAGGACGAAAAGCGATACGTCCAGGAGCAGGCGCTCTCCACCATCGCTACCATCGCTGATGCAGCAGAGCAGGCATTTGGCCAGTACTACAATACACTCATGCCGCTGCTCGTTGACGTTTTGCAGCGCGAGAACGTCAAGGACTATCGCCTCCTCCGCGCTAAGGCTATGGAGTGTGCTACTCTCATTGCTCTTGCAGTTGGCAAGGAGCGCCTGGGCCAGGATGCCATGGTTTTGGTCCAGCTGCTGGCAACAATCCAGGGAAATATCACCGAGTCCGACGACCCGCAAGCCCAATACCTCATGCACTGCTGGGGCCGCATGTGCCGCGTCCTAGGCAAAGATTTCCTGCCATTCCTACCAAATGTTATGCCGCCACTTATCGAGCTCGCCAGCGCCAAGGCGGATATCCAGCTACTCGATGACGAGGAGCAGATTGAGCAGTGCCAGCAGGAAGATGGTTGGGAGTTGGTTCCCCTCCGTGGCAAAACTATCGGAATCCGGACCAGTGCCATGGATGACAAGCACATGGCTATTGAGCTCCTGGTTGTTTATGCCCAGGTCCTCGAGGGAGACTTTGCCCCTTATGCCGCCGAGATTATGGAGAATATTGCCCTCCCCGGCCTTGCCTTCTTCTTCCACGACCCCGTGCGTTTTGTTTCGGCCAAACTCGTGCCTCAACTTCTCAGCTCGTACAAGAACCACTACGGTGCTGACTCCAATGAGCTGATGGGTTTGTGGAATGCCACGGCCGACAAGCTTCTGGAGGTTCTCACGGCCGAGCCAGCCATTGACACGCTTGCCGAGATGTACCAATGCTTCTATGAGTCGGTTGAGGTGGTTGGCAAGCCATGCCTCAGCCCTCAGCACATGATCCGATTCATCGAGGCCGTCGCATCCACACTCGAGGATTACAAGGATCGCGTCGCCGCACGCGCCGAAGAACATGACGGCGTTGCCCCTGAAGACGCGGAGGACGAACAGGAAGAGCTGCTTCTCGCCATCGAAGACGACCAAACTCTTCTATCCGACATGAACAAGGCTTTCCACTGCATCTTCAAGTTCCATGGTCCGGGTTTCCTCCAGACCTGGGAGCGTCTGCTCGCGACATATGAGGGATTCCTCAAATCCCCAGATGCTACACAACGCCAGTGGGGCTTGTGCATAATGGATGACGTTCTAGAGTATTGCGGCCCTCAAAGTGTGGCATATGCCAACTACATCTCGCAGCCTTTGCTACAAGGATGCCGTGACGAGTCGCCTGCTATCAGACAGGCGGCAGCCTATGGTATCGGCGTGGCTGCCCATCGTGGCGGCGCTGCCTGGGCCCCATTCCTGGCCGGTGCCATCGAGTTCCTTTTCAACGTTATCCAAGTCCAGGAGCCACGCAGCGAGGAGAACGTTTACGCGACGGAAAATGCGTGCGCGGCGATTGCCAAGATTCTTCACTATAACGCCTCGGCTGTTCAACAGCCCGACGCAATTATTGCCCAATGGATTGACACACTGCCCGTCACAAACGACGAGGAGGCTGCACCATATGCCTATGCCCATTTGGCCGAGCTCATGGAGAAGTAAGTAATCCCGATACCTACACCCTGTTTTGAGTATCTTTTACCTGTTGAAGACGTGCTAATTACCTCTCTTAGGCAACATCCTGCGGTGACTGGGCAAGTTCCAAAGATATTCGGCCTTGTCGGGCAAGCCCTTGAGGCAGATGTCCTAGCTGGCCAAACCCTGGCCCGAGTTGTCAACATTACGAAAAATCTAGTGGCTGCCTCGGGGGCGAATGGCGAGGTACTCATGCAGCAGTTTTCGCCTGAATCACAGCAACTCATCCGTGGGCATTTTGGCTAGTTTCTGATGGGTGAGGGAGGGAGGAGCAATGGTGCAACAAGAGCGTGTTCCTTTTTTCGATTCGGTGTTCCCATAGTCGGATTGATGTAATAAGTTGACAGCATGATCGGGAGGAAGGGGGGTGGCCGTGTGGGGGTTTGACGATACCAGGTGAAATACTATGCGTTTATCCAGCGAGTGTTCACCATGGAGTGGCGGTGGTGTCCTTTGCGTTTGGAATCCAGCGAGGAAAATATATTCGATAGAAATTCAGTCGTGTTCCATCACCTTTTGGTTTCGTTTATACCCGGTGTCTGAACAGTTGGCCAGACAAGAAATCCAGAGAGCACTGGCCTTGTTGAGCTCTCCAAGACCCTTGTTTGCATTCACGTTGCACTAATCACAGTAAAATTATGTAGTTGGAAAGCTGAATGAATGTGATCCCAGAGATAGTTTTGCCTGGATGTTGGTTACTTGAACCATCTGGTGGTTGTCGATTCCACTGGCAAGGTCTCAACAGGTGAATCTGCTCGCCAGCCAAGGCGCTTATGATGATGGTTTGCCCGCGACTGCGATGGGGATGCTCGACGCAAGGATGTCATGATAAATAAGATAGGGATGACGTGGTTTTTTTTTCGTTATGTGTTCGTGGTCCGGGGGAAGACAAAAAATAAAACATGGATTCGAAAAAAGTCGGGCACGTATTGTACCACTCTCGACGTCATTGCAGTAAGCCACGAGTAACGGACATGGAAGCGCTTTCTTCTCGTCGAGGTTCAGTTGAGATACACAAGCGTTCATGGCGCTCGAGACAAAATCAAGACATAATCAAGGGCACAGGACCCTGCAGAACGAAGCTGGAGTGAAAGAAGAATGTCAAACACGGAGGATCCCCGTTCGCTGGAAAGTACTGGTGATACGGGCTACGTAAGTGGAGGTGGGAGGGAGCACGTTGGCGTTGTTGGGCTGGACTTTCGGATCGCTCTCGAGGATACTCCGTAGAGAGCAACGACCCAACCTGTCTGAACAACCTACCAGATTTGAAATGCGATCGGAATAATTTCTTGCATTGAGATTTACTGTAGGGTCGAAAGTGTAGAAATCTGGACCGACACTAGCAGCGCGCCCACCCACACTCATCCCGTAGTTTTGGGAGAAACTGGTCGGTTTCGGTTTGGTTGGCTGCCAATGCAAGATGAGATGGGAGAAGTCAGAATTCGATCCGAAAGTCCACCCCTTTTCCATAGATCTCGGGGTGGGCTTCCTCAAATACCACTTGGGCCATTTGCTGCGGGTGCGTCCAGCGGACCACTCAACCCTGGCAAGCTGCCCCGAAAGATCGGCAAGGGTCACGCCTGTTTGCTTGCACACCTCTTTTTTCTTGCTGTTTGCCTCCCCGTTCTGCCGGCCGCCCAATCAATTTCACGATGGGATTTTGTTGGATGGATGGGATTCTGGAAGCTGGGTGTGGTGCAATACCGGATTGGAATACATATCACGTAAAAGGAAGTGATAATCTCGAGGTGTTTTGTGATTAAATCCTCGGCGCCAGCCACGTGTTTACGAGTATCAGAATCAATGATACGGATCATTGCAGCATTGCCGAGATGGGCTTCTAGTTTTCCGTATTCCGTGCTGTCCCAACAGGAGGGGCATCGATGCCCGGGCCGAGGGTCAGAAAAAGCTCAACCAAGCAAGCACTGTCCCAAAGGCTGACTAAACAAACCGGTTGGTTCATGGCTCTTGAGCTCTTTTCCATGGTGTTTCCTGGAAGCAGCGACCAATTCCCGTCATGGACCCATTGTTCCATTCAACCATTCCATTTTACCCCACCTGGCATGCCCTGCCTTGGTGGTAGCGTGCTGTAGAACTGAACACTGAACATTGCTGGACCTGATCAAAAGGCAACCAAAGAGGGTGATTTCACAAGGGCTGCGGCCACCCGTTCCATTGTATCACACAATCCCACCTTTTGCCTTTTGTCGAACGGCCTGGTCGCCTCCCAGTCTCGCCTTGTGTCACGTCACCACCTAGACTTGCCAGACTGGAACTAGGGTCATTCTGAATTACTGCTCGTGGTGGGTTACTGACAAGACCTTGGAGACCTACCGCTTGCCTGACCTGACCTGAGTTGACTTGGATTTTGGAATCACAGTCCCATCACATTTGTCCCTCCAAGTCTCCCACCGACAAGAGAGAGAAATTCCCAGCCATCCGTACATATTGGGATAATACGTGCGTGAATAAGAAAAGGGTACCAGTGAGTTCCCAGACTCCCATCCCACCCCCTCCCATCTCGTCCACACAACCCCTCCTACTCTTCCCTGTTTCTTTTGGATTTCTCCTGTCTTGCAATCGTTGCTTTTTCTGCTGCTTCCCGGGTGTTGGGGATGTTCATGGCTGTTTCCGACACTCCTGGCCATCGAAAAAGAGAACCGCAGATGCCGGCATGCTGCTGCTGCTGCTGCTTGCTCTATCCGGCGTAGCGTCGATCCCCACCATCAACCTTGCTTCCCAACATCGCATGCTTTATGCGTCTTCCACTCCTCAAGCCTGCACATCATCTACACATTGCCCCGAAGGCTTCAGCCTCCTAGCTGACCTCGACAAATAGGCTCGCAGGTATTTCGTGCCCGAAGGAAGCTTCTTGTTTTTGTTCGGCTTGCCACGCACCTCGCGCAGTAGCTCCTGGTTCCTCCAGGTCCCCCAGGTCCCTGCTTTGCCCCTCCTCCGCGGCTCGAGCCTCCCCTTTGCCTAGTCTTCCCGTCGGACGTGCATGTCGAATCGCTATCGAACGGATTCCCGACATCGAGCGGTATATGAGCTATAGCACCCCGCGGTTGATTCTCGACCGGTAATCAGACCCAGTATGCTTCGTGATTGTTGAAGCCCCCACTCGGTCATTTTTTTATCCCCAGTAATCCGCTGGGAACTTCAATGCCGCCGCCATGAACAACTACTACGGGTCCCCACTCTCCCGCGAGGAGCTACGGGATCAGATGTCTTCCCAACATCGTTGCCAGCCGAACGAGGCCCGGAGCGATACTACCGAAGGCGCCGCGAGCGGGCACGACGTCGCCATGTCAGGAGGGGACTCTCTCGATGAGATCATCCGTCAAAATACACACGAGCTCCACCGACGACGAAGCGTGCCTCAGCCCTTCCCCGACTCGTCTCTTCAGGATGAGCATGACCGACGCATGTCCATGATGGGATATGGCCACCACAATGATTCCTTCAACGACTATCACTTTGCTGACATGACCACCTCTGGTGATTCCATGGGCGGAGGCTATGGAAACATGGCAGGAACTATGACGATGCCAGGGCACTCAGGCCCCTACTCTCAGGCAAATCTCATGGCCATGTCCAGCCAAGGGGAATTCACCGGCCTGTCGTCCGATGTAATGGGAAACATGATGGCATTTTCTGGCCTCAATATGGGGTCCATGTCAGCTGATCCTCGATCGCTTGGGCTCTACTCCCCCACGGTGGGCAACCAGTATGGGACGGGCAGCCTGGACCCTATAAATACGGAATTCGATATGGATCTCAACGTTGAGAACGTCCCCTTGAGCGCAGCCAGCACCAATCCCGGTGTGGGGTTGGGGCTCAAGGCCGAGGACGATATGACGGGCGTCGAACAGAGCTTTGGAGACCACGACAGTTCCCACACTCCACAAACAAGACCTACTCTTGGCATAGATCCGAGTCTCGGCTCGTTCCAACACAGCCTGGGCCCTCCACAGGTGTCAAACTACCAGTCACCAGCATCTGGCACATCTCGAATCGTCTCGGCGCCAACTCCAGCCACCACCAGCACGACGGTCACCAGCGGGCCAACCCCAGCTCCAGCAGGTCCAGCCAATGTAAAATCAGAGAAGACCATCTACTCCAAAAGCGGGTTCGACATGCTCAGAGCGCTCTGGTATGTGGCAACCCGGAAAAACGCAACCATTCAACTTGGTGCCGTCGACATGTCCTGCGCTTTCGTTGTCTGTGATGTGACGCAAAACGACTGTCCCATCATCTATGTGTCAGACAACTTCCAGAACTTGACTGGCTACAGCCGCCACGAGATTGCTGGCAAGAACTGCCGCTTTCTGCAATCCCCAGATGGCCTTGTGGAGGCCGGCTCCAAGCGAGAATTTGTCGAGAACGATGCGGTTTTGAAGCTCAAAAACTGCATCGCCCGAGGCGAAGAGATCCAGCAGAGCCTGATCAATTACCGCAAAGGCGGGAAGCCCTTCCTCAACCTCCTGACTATGGTTCCCATCCCCTGGGATACTGACGAGATCCGATTTTTTATTGGGTTCCAAATCGACTTGTTAGAGTGCCCAGACGCCATCACGGGAACCGAAGGAGGAGTAGTCGTCGATTACCTGCAGAATAGCGAGATTGAACCGTACATCTGGACGCCACCGCTGGCGTATCAATGGGATCCCGAGAACGGGCAGACGCTCGGTATCGACGATGTTTCGGCGCTTCTCAAGCAGTATACACCAAGCGGGGCGGCATCAGATTGGCACAAACAGTCATGGGACAAGATGTTGTTGGAGAATACCGATGATGTCATTCATGTGCTATCCCTGAAGGGCGTCTTTCTCTACACGTCGCCGTCCATCAAGAAAGTGTTGGAGTATGATTCCAATGAGCTCATGGGAACCAACCTCGCCTCCGTCTGTCACCCGTCTGACATTGTGCCGGTGACAAGAGAGTTTAAGGAGGCAACAGGTGATGGTCCTGTCAACATTGTATATCGAATCCGAAGGAAGCACAGCGGCTACGTGTGGTTTGAAAGCCACGGGAGCCTGTACTCGGAGCAAGGCAAAGGGCGAAAGTGCCTCATCCTCGTTGGCCGAAAGCGTCCCGTGTATATACTCCCCCGGACGGACCTTGAGGCAAACGGCGGCATCGGGGACAGCGAGATTTGGACAAAGATATCGGTGTCGGGCATGTTTCTCTTCGTTTCATCCAGCGTTCGCTCGTTGCTTGACCTTCAACCGAGTGACCTGTTGGGCAAGAGCATGCAAGAGCTCATGCGCAAAGAATCCCGCGGAGAATTTGGGCGCACAATCGAGAGGGCTAGGAAGGGGAGGATTGTCGGGTGCAAACACGAAATTCAGAACAAGCGGGGCCAGGTGCTACAGGCGTACACGACGTTTTATCCTGCAGATACATCCGAAGGGACAAAGCCGGCCTTCCTTCTTGCGCAAACAAAACTCCACAGGGCATCGTCCCGTACCATGTCTCCTACCAGCGGCACAGCAGCGGGTGCTCCAAAGGCCATCGGTTCCGCGGCAGCGTTGGTGCCGTCGGACGATGCTGGAATGGGGAATTATATGAGTGGCATGGGAGGCTCCATGGAGAGCACAGCGCACGTCTCGCCGACTGGGTCAGCACCCGAGGCCTCTCCAATTGAGGCCGTGTTGGTCAAGGATGATAATCTTTTTGAGGAGCTCAAAACCACACGATGCACCAGTTGGCAGTACGAGCTGCGGCAGATGGAAAAGAACAATCGCATGCTGGCTGAGGACCTGGCCCGTTTGCTCTCCAATAAGAAGAAGCGGAAAAGGAGAAAGGGGAGCAATATGATACGGGATTGTGCAAACTGCCACACCCGCAACACACCCGAATGGCGGAGAGGCCCCAGCGGCAATCGAGATCTCTGTAACAGCTGTGGTCTACGATGGGCAAAACAGGTAAACTAACTCTTTCTTTTGTTCAGGTGAAATCACAAGCAAGTATTGTTGACACGGGATGTTTTCCCTCCTAGACCGGAAGAGTGTCTCCGCGAAATTCATCCCGTGGTGGTAACGGCGACTCACAAAGCAGAAAGAGTAACTCGCCCAGCCATTCATCGCCTCTCCAACGCGAACTGCCCAAGGAAACGCCGGCGCTGGAATCGGGCAGCAAATCTTCGACAACAGCCACGCCTTGTTCCCCGACTACCATCGATGGCAGCCCCGGCGACTCGTCCATGACGATGGGTCCCCCCGGGAACCCGGCAGGCGGCAAGTTGAATCTGAGCGGCGGTGGACATATGAATCCACCGCCGAGTCAGCCGACGCTGGAGGGCGGCAGCGGTCTTGGAGGGGGTGGCATGGAGATGACTCTGATCCGAGAGGAGCGAGAAGCGAGTGCCTAGGATGCACACGATCAAGCATCCTTTTGGTTCGAGTGGAGATGATATCTCACATCTACCCATGTTTGGAGATTTAGTTTTGCCCGCAGCCCCCTTTGGAGGATGAGGAATATGATGCGTGGGCGATTATCTAATATGATTACCTTAGTTGGCATCTACCTAGTTCTAATGGGTGGATGGAAAAGGGGAAGATTGCTACCGAGGCTGATTTCTTGACTTTTTATTTTCCATGTTCTTTACATGAAAGTTCATTTACAAGGCAAGGCGTATGTATACCAGAGCTTGAGGGCAAAGCCGGGCATGGAAAGTTGCTACTAGGCAATATTACGGACGGACTGGACCCGGCGAAGGATCGGAAAATATGGGACGGGGTGAATGAAAGCATAAGATACTTGGTTTTATGAGGATGGGATTTGTTTGCTTTGCGTTCTTCTTCTGAGGTTGCTTTTATGTTTTTAGAGTTGATTCCCCATCTCTTTATTTACCGTTGCCTTGGTCTGCTGGGGGGGGGCGTGGTATTTAGCTCCGTGGAGGCAGGTAAAATCTGCGTTGAGAAGTATGATATGTGATGAGATGATGCTGGTTGTATGGCAGTCAGTTAATGAGTTCGTTGCCCAGGTAGTTGAGGGAGAATGAGAATGAGAATGAAATGAATGGCTCTTATGACTGTTGAAGAAGTTAAGATGAATTAGGCGTAGTACATGCATAGAAAGATGTCCTTATCGGGTCTGAGGAGTGGAGGTTATCTTACAACAGCTCTGATAGCTTTGCTGATCTTGGAACGCGGGGGGCTGCAGCTTGAAGAGGTCATGGAGACGATGAGTTGATAAGGGGAGCTATGGTACCTAGGCATCGCCTTGGCGGGCACTTGGTACTGCGGGTTTAGATAGCTCAAATGAGGGGACGATGGCGATGTTTTTTCTCTGAGGGGTAGGTTGTTTGGTAATAACATCAGGTAATAAACTCGAAAGGAGCTTGGATGGAGGTCCAAAACTGCACAAGATCAAAAGCCTTCGTCCTTGGTGCGGGGTAGATACGATACGGGGGAAGGGAAGGGAAGATATGAGGAGGGGAGGAGGACGGGTTGATGATCTTGTAGTTAAGGCAGGCAGGTACCTAGCTTGAGTAACGTAGAGGAGTTGCCTGGAATAAAAGATGGGCGGACTGATATGGTAGGTGGGAGGGAGGTTGGTGGAATGAGGTGCATGTTACTTGGAAAGTTTAAATAACTTGGTTGCCCCAGGAGGGATGAGGGATGAAGGATGAGGGGTGTGAGTGAATGTAATTTACCTCCTTCAGCTTGTTCTTATCAATTGATGTTTTGATTCGCCTTCAAGTATCTCGGGTATTGACTTGTTGTCTTGCAATTGAGGATTGTTGCTTTGCTCTATATTTTGCTTTCGACTTGTCTGGACGTACAAGATGGGCAAAACTGCTATTCGAACGATTTGCAAAGTCGACTTTGAGAAGCCGGCGTCGGAGCAGCCACAGCTTCATGTGAGTGGTCTTTTTCTATGATAAGAATATGGAAATGATGATGAGGTGGCATGGGCTGGTTAGCTGACTTATGTGTAGAACAGATGGCATCCCGATAGTGAGTTGACTCGACGCCTACACAGGTTATGTTAAGATGTCATGGAGGCAGAGCTAACCCTTGTACACCAACCAGTCCCCTTCGCGGGAACCATCAAGGATGGCGAGACGGTCAAGATTGAGTGTCTTGATTGGTATGGCATACCTTCTCTTTCGGCATTAATTAGGCCAAAATACCTGGACCATCTTCACGAAGTTGACCGGGCGTAAACAGGACCGGCGGACAGATCAAGAATACAGACGACGCAGACGATATCAGAAACGTCGACCTGACAAAGATCCACTACCTCTCTGGGCCGTTCGAGGTCGAGGGTGCCGAACCTGGTGATCTGCTGCTTGTCGAGATCATGGATGTTCAGCCTTTTGAGGATCAGCCTTGGGGGTTTACGGGTATTTTTGACAAGAGCAATGGGGTATGTTCTTTTTAGAATTTCATGATTTCTCTTGAGACAAGCGGCTGACCGGTGGTGGTATTTATTACAGGGTGGCTTCCTCGATGAGCTTTATCCATCTGCGTATGTGTACCCTCCCCCTATGTGATAGAACGACCTCTAACAAGACACCAGCGCCAAGGCGATCTGGGATTTCGAGGGGATCTTTTGCTCCAGTCGACATATCCCTCACGTCAAGTTCGCCGGCCTCATCCACCCCGGAATCCTTGGCTGCGCCCCCTCTGCTGAGGTTCTTGATACTTGGAATACGCGAGAGGCCGAGCTGATTGCCAATAACAAGTTGGCGGATCGTGATGTTGCCCTGCCGTGAGTATTTCTGTTTCCTATCTTGCCGAGTCTTTGGGAGGCTAGGTTGCCTGGAAGCTAACTTACCTCTCCCCCATGTAGACCCCAACCCCTGAACGTCCACGCCGGAAGTGCCAATGCCACCTTGAAGGAGAAGGTTGGCAACGAAGGCGCCAGGACAGTCCCCGGACGTCCAGAGCACGGAGGAAATTGCGATATCAAGAATCTGTCGAGGGTGAGTCCCCCTGACCAAGAGCATCATCACACAACAGCACACTAACACATCCCACAAAGGGATCCAAAGTCTACCTCCCAGTCCACGTAAACGGCGCCAAGTTCAGCGTCGGCGACCTGCACTTCTCCCAAGGTGACGGCGAGATTTCCTTCTGCGGCGCCATCGAAATGGCCGGCATCATCACCATCAACTTCAAGGTCATCAAGAACGGAGTAGCCGACCTGGGCCTCAAGAGCCCCATTTATATCCCTGGTCCAGTTGAGCCGCAGTTTGGGCCAGGAAGACACATCTACTTTGAGGGCTTCTCCGTCGATCAGAATGGAAAGCAGCGTATGTTATCCCTCCTCATCCCTCCCTCCCCCTTTTGGATGAAGTACTGAAGTTGTGCTCTGGCAGATTACATGGACGTCACGGTCGCCTATCGACAGACTTGTCTCCGCGTGATCGAGTATCTCCGTCGATACGGATACAGCGACTACCAGATCTACCTCCTCTTGTCGTGTGCGCCGATTCAAGGCCATGTGGCGGGGATTGTCGATATCCCGAATGCGTGCACCACGATCGGGTTGCCCATGGATATCTTTGACTTTGACATTTCGCCTTCGGCGGTCCCGGCGAAGAAGCTGGATATGGGGAGCTGTGCGTTTGAGACGGGCAAGACGGAGGGGAGGGTGGTGAGTGATGCGGGTAAGAATAGCGAGTTTAGCTTTGGTGGTGGGATGACTTATAAGAAGTAGTTAGGGGGAGGAGTTGAAGATTGTATTGTATTTATACACGAAATGATTGGAATTGGGTATTTTGCGTTTTGCTTTTGCGGTAATAAGGAAATGCGAATGTATAACGTTGTTGGCATCTAGGGATTCGTCTCGTGGAAAAAGGTCTAAGAAAGCAGGCTATCCTCCAGAATTTCCTTCGTGTTGGAGACCAACCCCCCCCGGATTACCAAGTAATATGTACAAATCATCCCTTCACTCCTGCCTGCCTACTGAATCGTCATCTCGCCAAAATGATCGTGTTTCGTCTCCTTCCGATGCTTCTCGGCCTCCTTCATTCCTTGCCCGATCCACTGGCAAACCTCGCACTTGATGACAAAGTCCGTCGTGTCGGTGAAATAGTGAAGACTCTGCAGTCTCTGAGCGAGCTGAACCGCCTTCTCCAGAACCTCGTTGTCGTCTGTCCGCCATCTTGTTTCGTCGACTTCGACGGGGTAGCTTAGGTCCATGCAGAAGGCTATTCTGTCGTAGTGGATGCCCGAGTAGAGGATTATGACTCGGTTTTGCATGTTCTCGCCGAAGCGGTCTACTCGGAGGGTCTGGATGGGAGCTTTAGAGATTTGAGGGGTTGAGGAGTGGAGGGGTGAGGATACCTTTACGTCGATGGAGCTGATCTCGACTTTGTAAATGTCTGAGAGGATGGAGAGCTCGATTGCACCGCCCCAGGTGTCCATCTCTAGCATCCGCGCTCGGTAACGCCAGGGCTCGTCGCCGAGGATCGCCTTGGTGTATTGCTCGGGATGCTCAAGGATGTACTCGGCTACTTGTCGGCGGAGGGTGAGTGAGGGGTTCTCGAGGCCTAGGGCGCCACCGAATGCGGTGAACATGCAGCTGTTATCGTCCGGCATTACGCGGAGAACTGGGGAGATTATGTTAGGTTGGGATATGAGTGTGTGATGTTGAGAAATATACCAATGTGTCCGCCCCTCTCGGGCCATGCTAGAGACGTCTCATCGGGTTCTATACCCTTGGGGGTGAAGGGCTTTGGCGGCGGGGGCGCTTCCTGGGCGGGTGGTGTCGTCTCGATGGGAGCAACCACGACGGTCTCACCGCGGAGGCCGTGATCTTTGACGTGTGTGGTTCTTTGGGATTCGGGGCTGATGTCGAGGTTCTTGAGGGGGTATCCGTATTTTAGGGAGAAGTTTTGAAGGGCTGTCTTTTCCTTGATGAGAGCGACAAGGTCGCCTAGGGATGACTCGTCTTCGATTTCGAGCCGGGCTTGCCCGTTGGGT
>Ga0247781_1000136_pt1 | contig 21305 bp, 20 predicted proteins | sample UWRJL184509B5_FD_179922 | JGI IMG/M metagenome (GOLD analysis project Ga0247781, IMG submission 179922) | Plant litter microbial communities from Arlington Agricultural Research Station in Wisconsin, United States - UWRJ-L184-509B-5 | ecosystem: Environmental > Terrestrial > Plant litter >...
TGATCGTCAAGGAACTGCCGGTGGGTGTTGCTCGCAAGATCAAATTCCGGATCTGGCAATTGCGGGCGCTCGATGCACGGAACCGGCCCGGACGGACGCGCGCTCTCGACCGGCCGAACCCCAGAACTTCGGAGGTACGAATCTTGATCAGTCCCACCGGCCACAGTCCGCCAGACCGAGCCCGGCGGGGGAGAAGCTGAGCTTGTGGCCGATCTGCCTGGCGGGGCCGCCCACGAGGAAGGCGGGGACGCGCACCGAGATCGTCGTCAGCGCACCGATCGATGCCCATCAGGCGCTGGTGGGCAGGCTCGGCGGGGGAAGGATCTTGAGGTTCGCCATCTGTGGTCAGACAGGGCCGGACCCGATGTGGCTGAGCGCGCTCAGTGCCAATGACCACACGGCTCGTGTAAATCGATCGTGATCCACATGCTTTTGGCATTCCCTCGGAGGAAGATTATTCATATGGTGTAAGTCCCTGGCGTCGGAGGTAGCTGTGCGCGACCCCCTGGCGGAGCCGTCCGACCTGATTCGGAGCGTCTCACGCGCTCTGCGCGTGCTCGAATCAGTCGGTCGGGCACCCCGCGGACTCACCGTGAAACAGATCGCGCGACGGTGTGAGTTGACCGTCGCGACGACCTATCACCTGGTGCGCACCTTGGCCTACGAGGGTTACGTGATCCGCCGCGAGGACGGCACGTACATCGTGGGTCTGGAGATCGCGGACCGATACCGGGAGCTGGTCTCGGCCTTCCGGGGGCCGCCCGCGGTCGGTGAGGCGTTGCGGCGGGCGGCGCTCGACAGCGGCTATAGCCACTACCTCGGTCGCTTCGTCGGCGGCCGGATCGCAGTGACCGCGTCGGCCGAGGGCGCCCGTTCGCCCTTCATCGATGACATGTCGCCCGGCTTCGACGAGGGCGGCCATGCCACCGCGCTCGGCAAAGGCCTGCTGGCCACGCTCACTCCCGATCAGCGGGCGCGCTACCTGCGCGACTACGGCATGCGGTCGTTCACCCCGGCCACGCTGACCACCCCCGAGGCGCTCGAGGCCGACCTGGCCGCCGGTGAGCGCCGCGGCATGCAGCTCGAGATGGGCCAGTTCCGGCAGGGGCTGGCCTGCGCCTCGGTGTTGGTCCTGGCCGACCGCGACATCGAACGACGGTTGGTGCTGGCGTGCGCGTTGCCCGCCGCCGAAATGCTCACATCGGCGCGGGTCGTGCGGGCCAAGCTGACCGCGGCCGCCCGAAATGTGGCCGAGGCGCTGTCGGCGGGGGAATCGGTGACCGCCTGACGAGGGCACCTAAGCCTCCGTTGAACCTCTTGTTCCTGTCGCCCGTAAGACAGGGTGCAGGTGGGAGATCGGCGGAGGGTGGTGACGGGGTGCACTGCGAGCACGAACACGACGACGGGGCCTATGTGCTGGGCGCCTTGTCGCCGACGGAGCGGGCTGCGTATGAGAGCCATCTGGCTACGTGTTCGTTCTGCCGCGAGGCGGTCGCGGACATCTCGGCCCTGCCCGACGTGCTGTCGCGATTGGACGCCAAGGAGTTCGCGAAACTCCTCGACCCCACGCTGACGGGCGGCGAGAGCCATCCCGGCGCTTCGCTGCGTGACTGGGCGACCAGCGAGTGGGCCACCTTGGCGCCGGATGCTAAAAGGCGCAATAAGAGCAAGAATGTTCGGGTACGGCTGGTGAGCTCGGCTGCGGCCGCGGTTCTCGTGGCACTGATCGGCGTCGGGGTCTTCGCTTGGACGCGAGGAAACGCCGCACCGGCAGCTCCACCGGCCGGTCCCGCGATCGCGATGACCGCGGTGCAGAGCTTCTCGCCCGTCACGGCCACCGTGCGGCTGACTGGCACCCCCGGCGGCACGAAGGTCGACCTGGTTTGTTCCTACAGCCGCTCGGCGACCCGCCCCTACACGTTCCGCCTGGTGGCGTACGGCCCCGACGAGCAGAAAGAACAGCTCGGCTCCTGGCAAGCGGCGCCCGGCGCGGAATTCGCGATGCCCGGCGTCACCCACTTCGGCCGGGGAAGTCTGTCCCGGCTGGAACTGGTGCAGTACGACGGAAAGGTGCTGCTCGCCTACGACGTCCCGTGACCTTCTGATTCGGGGTCAGCGGGGTGGCAGGGTGGCGGCCGGTTCGACGGTGGCGGCCGTCGGGCCGGCCGCTGTCTCTCCCCGGCGGGGACGACGGCGAATGGCGTCAACCGTGAAGACGAGGAGTGCCACCCACACGAGGACGAAGCCGGCGAGCCGGGCCGGCGGCATCGGCTCGTGATAGATCAGCAGCCCGCAGGCGAGCTGGAGGATCGGTGCGACGTACTGCAGGATGCCGATCCCGACCATCGGCACGCGGTTGGCCGCGGAGGCGAAGAGCAGCAACGGCAGCGCGGTGGCCAGCCCCGAAAAGATCATGAGCGCGGTGTGACCGGCCGAGACGTGCCCGAACTTGGCGTCGCCGGCCGTGGTCAGCCAGCCGACGAAGGCCAGGGCGGGGAGCGCCAGCACGGCCGACTCGACGAAGAGCCCCTCGGCCGGTGGCAACGACATGCGCTTCTTGACGAGGCTGTAGGTGCCGAAGCTGACGGCGAGAATCAAGGCGATGTACGGCGGGTGGCCGTAGTCGACGGTCAGCACGGCGACGGCCAGCGTGCCGACTCCGACGGCGACCCACTGGAGGGCCCTCAGTCGTTCGCGCTGCACGGTAACGCCGAGCAGCACCAGAACTAGCGGGGTGATGAAGTAGCCCAGCGCGGCCTCGACGACCCGCGACGAGTTGACGCCGTAGATGTAGGTGCCCCAGTTCACGGCAATCAGCAGCGCCGCGAGCGAGCTGCCGCCGAGGAGCTTCGGGCTGCGGGCGATGCGCTTGAGGAAGCGCCAGTTCCGCACGAATGCGAGCAGCAGGGTGACGAAGACGACCGACCAGATGACCCGATGCGCGAGGATCTCGGGCGGGGACGCGGGCAGGAGTTGCTTGAAGTAAATCGGGAAGAAACCCCACATCACGTACGCCGCGAGGCCATAAAGGTATCCGCGCCGCTCCTCGCTCATGCCTTACCGTAAGGGCTCACAGGCGCAGCGGTCCTTGCCTATGGCTCACCTCACGACGATATGGCGCTTCATCTGCCCGGCCGGCCCGGCGCCGGGTCGAGCCTCGAAGCCACTTTGTCGTCGGCCGATTCCTCTTGTCGTTGGCTGATCCGGTTGCCGGCTGATCCGGGTTCAGTCGTCGCCGTCGGGGACCAGCATGTTGAGCAGCCAGCTCACGACGCCGACGAGCAGGGCGCCGAGGACGGCGCTCGGCCAGAAGTTGTCGACGTGGAACGGCAGGTCGAACTGGTCGGCGATCCAGCTGGTCAGCAGGAAGAGCGCGCCATTCACGATCAGCGCGATCAGGCCGAGCGTGAGCACGTAGAGCCCACAGCCCACGACCTTGATGATCGGCCGGAGCACCGCGTTGATGACGCCGAAGATGACCGCGACGATCAAGAGCGTGATGACCTTCTCCGACGCCGAGTCGGTGGTCAGTTCGATTCCGTCGATCAGTACGGTGGCCAGCCACAACGAGAATGCAGTGATCAGAAGTCGGATGATGAGGCCCATGGCCCCGAATGGTGCCACGATCATGCAACTCCGGACCGCGACACACTCGGATCTTGTCGATGTCGTTGCGGAAAACGCCGGCAGATCGCCGTGGGGCGGGGTCAGCGGCCGGGCGGGCCGATCAGTTGGGTCTCGATGGGGGTGTGGGCCAGGACGGCCCAGCGCACGGCGCGGCGGTTGACCACCCCGACCATGTCGGGACGGATCCTGGTCATCCACTGGGCCACCTCGCCCAGGCCCAGGGCGCCGCCGACCAAAGTGGCCTCCTCGGGGCGCAGGGGCTGAAGAATCAGCAGGTCGGCCCGCGAGGCCACGTCGACGTCGGCGGCGGAGAACTCGTCGCGCACCACCAACGTGGCCTGCCAGCCGTCGCCGGGACGGCTGTCGGCGCCCACCGGCCCGATGTCGATCACGATCAGCAGCGGTTGCAGGGCCGAGCCGGGCGCGATCTCGATCGGGCGGCCGGGTGGCACCACCGCGACCGACTCGCCGGGGACGGCCGCACCGCGCACGAACGGCTCCCACGCTCGCGGCCGGGCGGTCTGCACGACCACGCGGGCGCCCAGGGCCATCGCTCGCAGGATCACCAGCTGGGCGCAGCGGACACCGCCCACGACCAGGGCCCGGGTCTGTTCCGGCCGGAACAGCCGGGCGACGACAGGCTTGCCGTGGCGATTGCGGCCCAGCATGAGGCCGGCGGGGCGGGCTTCGAGATGCAGGCCGTCGAGGTGCTCGGCGGGCTGGAGACCGTCGGTATCCACGCCGGGGACGGCGCTCGGTCGGCCGCCCAGCGGCAGCGTGGCGAAGAGACCGTGGAGATGTTCGCCGTCGAGCCGCCGGGCGCCGGCCCGCTCCGACGACAGCAGCTTGTGCAGCGCCTGGGTGGCGGCCCCCAGCGTGTTCGGATCGGGTGCGGCCAGGCGGACGGTCAGGTCGGACGAAGTGGGGCCATGGGTGACCTGCGGGCCCACTGTCAGGGACACCGCCGTCGCGGCGGCGGGCAGGCTGAGCAGACGGGACACCAGGCGCCGTCCCGTCTCGACCCGCAGATCGGGCCAGCGCCGCAGCCGGAACGTGGTCTGCGCCAGCCCGCCGACTCGCAGGCCGGGCCACGTCTCCTGGGCGGAACCGGCGCCGTCGTCGTGCGCCAGCTCGGCGATCACCCGCAGCGCTGCGGCCTCACCCAGCGGGCGTGCCGGCACCGCGGACAGGCGGCGCGTCAGCTTGCGCACCAGACCGGAGAGCGCGCGCCGCAACTCCTCCTCGGACCAGCCCTCGGACCGCAGCACCCGCACGGCCAGCAGCGCCCGGCTGTGCCCGAGCAGGCGGCCCTCGGTGAGCTGACGGTAGGAGTTGGCGGGGGTGCCGGCTCCCGCCCGCAACGACGGCGCCGGGGTGCCCGTCAACAGCATCTGGATCAGCACCGGCGGAACCTCGGCCTCGGCGGAGGGGAGCAGGGCGGTGGGGGAGGGGAGGTCGGGCGCCTCCTCGGCCAGCAGGCCGGCGGGGTCGCCCAGCTCGAGCACAGCGGTGAGGCCGAAACCGTCGACGATGACCGCCGCCGGGTCACCGCCCAGGTCGGTCTGCTCGACGCGGGCACCGGGCGCGAGGAATCGGAGCAGCGCGGTGGGGTCGGCGTCGAGCGAGGCGGAATGGCGTTGCGCACCGAAGCGGAGACCCACGCCGAGCCACTCGAAGGCCCAGCGACGGCGCAGCCGTAACCAGGTGAGTCCGAGGACGGCCAGGGCGAGGACGCAGCCCGCGACCAGACCGACCGGGCCGTTGATCGCCCCGAGCGCGACGGCGACCACGGCGATCTGGGTGGCGACCAGCTGGCCGGCCCGGATTCCGAACAACCGGCCTCGTCGAAGCGGGCCGATGATGACCTTGGGTAGTGGTTTCGCCGGGCCGGAAAGATCGCGCTGGTCCCGGTCGCCGACCACGCCAACCGTCACGTCGCACCGCCCCTTCTGGCCGCGCCTTTCCTCGTGCGGGGCTCATCGTATGGGTTTCGAGCCATCGTCGGGGTGCCCTGTGGACAGCCGAGTTATCCACAGGTTCCGATCTGGAGGTATCGCCGCTTGACGCTCTTCGCTACGGTCGGCTACGTCATGCAAGAGTAATCGGTCGCTCACGGTCTGCCCCCGCGGCTAGTCTTCAGGGGTTGGCCCGGTGACCTCCGTCGATGCGTCAAGGGCGGATCCCCGCCCGTCCATCAAGGATCGAGACGGCATCGGCGACCCTCACGAGAGAGCGGGGTGACGTCCGGGGTGGCCCAGACGCAGGCTGAATCCGCGGTGATGGCGAGTGCCGCCGCGAAGTTCGATCAGGCCAACGAGTCGCTGCAGGCGATGCTGAGCACGCTCATGTCCGAGCTGTCGACGTTGAGCAGTACCTGGAAGGGCCTCGGCGCGACGGCGTTCGAGCAGGTCAAGGTTCAATACTCGGCCGACCTCAAGAGCCTCAACTCGGCTCTGTCCCAGACCGCCGATTCGATTCGGCAGTCCGGTGCGAGCTACGACGCGACCGACGACGCGGCGGCGAGCCGGGTGGCCAACACCGGCGGCAACTTCAAGCTGCCGCTCTGACCGGAGGAGGACAAGACATGCCCAACGACGGAATTCTTCTGGTCAACTTCGGTGCTCTGCAGCAGGCGAGCGCCGACATTCAGAAGGCGGTCAACACGCTGCAGTCGCAGCTCGACCAGCTCGAGCGCGACGCCGCCCCGCTCGTGGACACTTGGGACGGCGAGGCTCAGCAGGCCTACCAGCAGCGCCAGGCGACGTGGCGCGCGGCCTCGCAGGACCTGCAGAGCATTCTGCAGAACATCAAGGGTGCCGTCGATCATTCGGTCGAGGACTACGTCAGTACTGAGAAGCAGGCGACCCAGCGCTTCCAATGACGCGCGGCCCCGCCGCACCCGTGAACGGCCGGACGGTCTGACGACTGGGCCGGCCGTTTCGGCAGGTCCTTCGGCGCTGCCTGTCCTATTAGTCCGTTCTTGCGGCGTGGTGGTCCCTCGAACGCGTACTGGCCCAGCGGGCGAATATCACTACCATCGGTCGTTAGGCGGTTGCTTCGAGTGAACGAATCGGCCGCTCCGGAGAGCTGCCGGGCGCGTACGGATGGCTTTGTGCGACCCTCTTGCTCGTCTGTTGGCTGCCGCCCATTGTGATCGTGGCCTGACCTTGTAGGTTGTACGCGTCGAGTTGGCCTCGTCGCGCGTGGGGAGAGGTGGACGTGTCCGAGTGGGAGCCGGCTACGGACGCCGAGGTGGCGATGCGCGATGCGTTGCGCACCGACGACCAGGAGTCATATTTCCGTATTCTCTCCGGTGTTGACCTGCTCTTGCCGGTCTCAGCTGACGCACTGGCGGGCCTGGCCCCGCTCGGCTGGGGGACGTGGAGCACCGGGGGCCGCACGCATGTGCTGGCCTTCACGTCGACGGCGGCGCTTCAGTCGTGCCTGGCCGACTACACCGGGTCGGCTCGGCGTGTTCCCTATGCGGAACTCGCTAACACCTGGCCCAATCTCGAATGGTGGCTGGCGGTCAATCCGGGCCTGCCGATCGAGGGTTATCTGCCGGCCTGGTTCGTGGCTCAGCTGTCACGGGGCGATTTGCGGCTACCGACCCGTGGGCCGGGGCGTGCCGACTCCAAGGCGGGGCCCAACAAGATTCAGGACGCGCAGTCCGGGGCGATGGCGGCCGGCCCGCAGAACGAGATGGGCCGTTCGGGTGGGCCGACTCGCGAGGGTACGCCGCTCACGGCTGCTACGGGTGCTTACCCGCAATACCCTTCGGGGACGTTCGGGCAGCAGACTCCGGCCGCGCCTGCCGCGTATAGGCAGCAGCAAACCCCAGCGGCCCCGGCCGCATACGGTCAGCAGTCCCCCGCCGCTCCGAGCGCATACGGCCAGCAGTCGGGCGCATACGGTCAGCAGCAGCCCCCGGCGGCTCCGGGCGCGTATGGGCAGCAGTCGCCGGCGTATGCGCAGCTGCCCTCGGGCGTGCCGGCTGCCTACGGTCAAGCCGCTGCCAACACCTATGGCGGCGCCTACACGCATCAGCCGGGGCAGCCGCCTGCGGATACCTTGCCGCCCCGCACACCGTCGGCTGCTTACGGTTCCACCGCCAGCGCTCCACCCGCGGCCACCCGGCCCGCGAGTGCGCCGCCTGCCCTGACCCGGCCGACCAGTGCGCCACCCGCGACAACCCGGCCCACGAGTGGCCCGCCCTTGTCTTACGGCAGGCCCACCGGCGTGCCGGCGGCCTATAACCAGCCCGCGAGTGCGCCTCCGGCTTACGGCCACGCCGCGAGCGCCGGTGGCGGGTCCGCCTATGGTCGGCCCGCCGGCCCGGGCACCTTCAGTACTGCTCGTCCCGGCGTCGGCCCGGCGCAGCCAGCCCCCGAGGCGACAGCCCCGAACGCTCAGCAGGCCGGCCCCGGTGGTATTTCGGTCCGCTCGCCCGGCGGAGTTCTGCCAAACGGCTTGCCGGTCCGCTCACCCAGCGCCGCTGCCGCCCCGCAGGCGCCCGCTCCGGCTGCCCCGCAAACGCCCGCCTACCAGGCGCCGTCCGTGCCCCCGATACCGCCCGTTGGTGCCCGCCCCGCGGCCTCCTCCGACGAGGATCTGCGCGGTGCGCTGCAGAACCCGACCGGCCCGCTGCCCGTCCGAACCCCGATGGCGCAGACCCCGCCGGTGCCCGAGCACATCACGCCGCACAACCCGGACGAGACCCCGTTCAATCCGAACTGGTCGAACCCGTCCGGCGCGAACCCCAGCCTGCTCAGCGAGCTGCCTCGTCGCCAGACCACGGACGAACGCCGTCCCGCCGGTTTCCCGCAGGGTCCCGCCTCGCCGCGGGCTGCCACCGCGCCGCGCACTCCACCGGCGATGCCACCCATCTCGGCGCCGCCCGCCCCGCCCACGGCACCGGCCGCCCTGCCGGCGACACCGGCCGCGCCGCCCGAGCCGGGCCCCGGCTTCGGCGCTCCGCTGCCGCGCCGCCAGGCGACCTCTCCGTCCGAGCGTCCCGGCCTCACCTCGTTCCCCGCGTTCCAGACGAAGTCGCAGGCCGCGCCGCAGCCCGTGGCTCCGCCGGTCATCCCCGGTCCGCCCGGCAGCGATCGTCCAGCCCGCCTTGGCGCGCAACCGCCTCTCGAGCCTCGTGGCGGACCGGTGGCTCTGCCTCCGGCTCAGGTGGCGTTCGTCCCGGCCAACGAGGTCGAGCGTGACTTGTTCGACGCCGCCGACGGCCACAGCACCGACGCTTTCCTCTCCACTCTGCTGCTCGCGCCCGTCCTCGTGCCGGTGGCGAACCATTCGCGTCCGGGCAGCGCGCCCGGTGAGTCCGGCTTCGCGTTCCGCACCGAGCAGGTGGACGGCGAGACGTTCCTGACCGTCTTCACCAGCAAGGATCGGCTGGTCGAGCACTATTCGGAGCCGACCCGCACGGTGGGTGTCCGGTTCCACGAGCTGATCCGCAACTGGCCCGACCCGTCCTGGTCGTTCGCCGTGAACCCAGGCGGCCCGATCGGCGCGAAATACCCCGGTCCGCAGGTCATCGCGCTGGCCAGTTGGGCCGCGGAGTCCGGACTGGGCCTCGACCCGGACGGCCCGCTCGACGACGTCGCCCCGGTGCCCGCGCCCGAGCCCGCCAGCGACGACGCTCAGCACGCTACGGTCATGCAGAAGACGATCCCGCCCGAGCAGGTCGACTACTACCTCGATCGCGGCTATGACCGGGTGGCCGGCTTCGTGCACCGCGCGACCGAGGTGGAGCATCTGCGGACGCCCGCGGAGTTGCTCGGCGCTCTGGGCCTGACTTCCGAGGGTTCGGCGCATCAGGCGGACGCCAAGGAGGCGTACGTTCTGCGCTGGCCGGCTTATCGCCCGAGCCTTTACCGCATCCCGTACGGCGGGCAGAACGAGCAGGCTCTGAAGGCGATGGACGGTTGGGTGATCGAGCGTCCGCCGTTCCGCGGCAATGGTTTCGCGCCCGGCGAGGGCCGCGACGTGATCGCCGAGTTCAAGGTGGACAGTGTGCGGCTGCCGCACGGCGCGCAGCTCTGGCGCATCGACGCCGACGGCAGCGAGCGCATGGTCGCCATCTTCGACAACGACGGCCCGATCTGGCGGCGGGTGGGTGAGTAGTGATGCGTGACGGCTACGTGGTGGCCTGGCAAGGCCACGAATATGACGCCTCGCCCGACGGCGACAATGTGCGGATCTATCGTACGGACCCGGCCGACGGTTTCGACGAGGTCCGGCCCGGTCGCTATCTGCGGGTGCTGACTCCGGCCGAGTACGACGAGCTGATCTACGTGCGGACCACGTGCACCTGGCGCGGCGCCCCGTTCATCGTGCTCGCCGACGCCGACGCGTGGCTGCGGGTGGAGTACACGGGCGGTCGTGCCCCGGTCGCCCGCCAGCTGGGGCTCGAGGAGTTCGACTTCGGCGTCTACCAGGGTTGGGCGCCGCTGCACGAGGTCGCCGACCTGCAAGAGCAGCGGATCTAACTCGTCTTCAGCCAGCGCAGCACTTCACCGGTCACCACGTCGCCCGCTTCCTGGTGCAGGAAGTGCCCGGTGTCCGGCAACAGCCGCCATTCGTACGGGGCCAGCACGTAACGCCCCGATCCCTGCGCCGTACGCGGCAGGGTGGCGGTGTCGAGCTCCCCATGCAGTTGCAGCGTGGGCGTGACGAGCGGACGCTGCATCAACTTCACGAATCGGTATCCCTGCAGCCGGATGGTGCTGCGGAACGCCCAGCGGTACGCCTCGAGCGCGCAGAACGCTGCCTGCGGGATCTGCATGGCCTCGCGGCAGCGCGCCACGTAGTCGTCGAACTCGGGCGTCTGCTGCCACCGTGGACTGGTCCAGCGGGCCATCATCTCGCCTACGAGCGCCGCGTCGTCGCGGGTGAGGACATGCTCGTAGCGAGGCACCTGGAAGCGCAGCGCGTTGGCCGAGGCGGTGAACTGCCCGCGCGGGTCGGCGACGAGCGCCGCCCGCAGTCGCAGCGGGTGGGCCGCGCCCAGCACGACCAGCCGGTTGACCAATTTGGGGTGGAACGAGGCGGCGGCCCAGCCGATCATGCCGCCTGCCCCCGCTCCGACGATCGTCGCGTTGCGTTCGCCGAGCGCCCGGATCAGTCCGGTGACGTCGGCGGCCATCGTGTAGCCGTCGTAGCCGCGCGGCGGTTTGTCGCTGGCACCGTAGCCCCGCAGGTCGATCGCGACGGCCCGGAAGCCCGCGTCGGCGATGCGGGGCAGCATGTCGTGCCAGGCCCACCAGAACTCGGGGAAACCGTGCAGGAACAGCACCAGCGGGCCGGTGCCGGCCTCGACGACGTGGAAGCGGCTGCCGTTCGCGCCGACGAAGCGATGGGTCCACGGCCCGTCCACCAGCACACATGACTCGTCAACCCGACCGCCCATACCCTCCAGCGTAGGCGTTCGGGCCGAGAAGACCCGCGCGGCGGCCGTGATCCCGATCGCTTCGCCTGGGTCAGCGGGGACTGATCAGGGCGCGTACGAGGGTCGCCGGTTTGCCTTTTCCGCAGCTCACCGGGGTCTTGCCGGGGGTGATGCGGACGCGCACCTGGTCGCCCTGGTCCATCGGCACCGGCTTCTTGGCGTAGACCGCCCAGGTCTCGCCGTCGGTGGTCTTGAGGCTGTAGCAGTTGCCGGAGCCGTCGCTGGTGACGGTCGCGGTCAGCCAGCCGACGCGCAGCGAGCCGGCGTCGGGGAGCGAGTGGCCCGGCGCCCGGGTCGGCGGCGGTAGCGGCGAATCGTTGCTGTCCTGCGGGATTCCCGAGGGTGCCGCGCCGGGCGCCGAGGCGACGGGTGTGGGCAGCGGGGCTGCGGGCGTGGGGAGCGAGCCGTCGGCGGCGGCGACCGGCGCGGGATCGACCGGGGCCGGCTTGGCCTCGTCCCGCGAGCAGCCGGCGAGCACCAGCACTGCCAGCAGCAGCGCGCCCGCCGAACCAGCGATGGACTTGAGCGTGACCATGAAACCCCCGTGACCGATCCCGCGGTCGGGCGGGACCGCGGCGCCAAAGCGTAACGGTTTCAGGTCTTGGGCGGGGGGCGGCGTCCGGAGCGATCTCCGGACGCCGCGCAGTTGCTGGTCAGTCCTCGGATTTACCGGTGTTCAGGCCGGCCGAGATGAGGTCCATCACCGCCGAGTCCTGCAGGGTGGTGACGTCGCCCAGGGAGCGGTGCTCGGCCACGTCCTTGAGCAGCCGCCGCATGATCTTGCCGGATCGGGTCTTCGGCAGTTCCGGCACGAGCATGATCTGCCGGGGCTTCGCGATCGGGCCGAGCGTCTTGGAGACGTGATGGCGCAGGTCGATGTTGAGCTGCTCGCCCGCGGCACCCTCGATGTCCACGTTGCCGCGCGGGATCACGAACGCGACGATCGCCTGACCGGTCGTCGGGTCGGTCGCGCCGACCACCGCCGCCTCGGCCACCGACGGGTGCGAGACCAGCGCCGACTCGACCTCGGTGGTCGAGATGTTGTGCCCCGAGACGAGCATGACGTCATCGACCCGGCCGAGCAGCCAGAGGGCGCCGTCCTCGTCCTTCTTGGCGCCGTCACCGGCGAAGTAGATCCACTCGTCGCCCGTGCCGGCGCCCGTGCCGAACCGCGACCAGTACGTGTCGAGGAACCGTTTGTCGTCACCCCAGATCGTGCGGAGCATGGACGGCCACGGGTCGCGCAGCACCAGGAAGCCGCCGCCGCCGTTGGGCACGGACTGCGCTTGGTCGTCGACCACGTCGGCCGTGATGCCGGGCAGCGGGGTCATTGCCGAGCCGGGTTTGGTCGCGGTCACGCCGGGCAGCGGCGAGATCATTATGCCGCCGGTCTCGGTCTGCCACCAGGTGTCGACGATCGGGCAACGATCGCGGCCGATGTTCTCGCGGTACCACATCCAGGCCTCGGGGTTGATCGGCTCGCCGACGCTGCCGAGGATGCGCAGCGAGGACAGGTCGTACCCGGCGGGGATGTCGTCGCCCCACTTCATCATCGTCCGGATGAGGGTGGGCGCGGTGTAGAGAATGGACACCTTGTACTTGTCGACGATCTGCCAGAACCGGTCGCGGCCGGGGGTGTCCGGCGTGCCCTCGTACATGACCTGGGTGGCGCCGTTGGAGAGCGGGCCGTAAACGATGTAGGAGTGCCCGGTGACCCAGCCGATGTCGGCGGTGCACCAGTACACATCGGTCTCGGGCTTGAGGTCGAAGACCGCGTTGTGCGTGTACGAGACCTGAGTCAGGTAGCCGCCGGTGGTGTGCAGGATGCCCTTCGGCTTACCGGTCGTGCCCGAGGTGTAGAGGATGAACAACGGGTGTTCGGCGTCGAACGGCTGCGCCTTGTGCTCGCTGCTCGCCTGCTCGACGGTCTCGTGCCACCAGACGTCCTTGTCCGTCCAGTCGACGTCCTGGCCGGTGCGGCGCACGACGAGCACGTGTTCGACGCTCGGGCTCTTCGCGACGGCCTCGTCGACGGTCGGCTTGAGCGCGGACGGTTTGCCGCGCCGGTAACCGCCGTCGGCCGTGATGACCAGCTTGGCATCGGCGTCCGCGATGCGGGTCGAGAGCGCCTCGACCGAGAAGCCGCCGAAGACGACGCTGTGCGTGGCGCCGATGCGGGCGCAGGCCAGCATCGCGACCGCGGCCTCGGGAATCATCGGCAGGTAGATCGCCACCCGGTCGCCGGCGCCGACGCCCAGGTCGGTGAGGGTGTTGGCGGCCTGGCTGACCAGCTTGAGCAACTCGGCGTAGGTGATCGCGCGAGTGTCGCCGGGCTCGCCCTCCCAGTGGATGGCGACCTTGTCACCCTGGCCGGCCTCGACGTGCCGGTCCACGCAGTTGTAGGCGATGTTCAGCTCGCCACCGACGAACCATTTCGCGAACGGCGGGTTGGACCAGTCGAGTACCTGATCCCATTTCTTGGCCCAGGTGAGTCGCTCGGCCTGCGTCGCCCAGAAGGCAAGGCGGTCGGCAGCGGCTTCCTCGTAGGCGTCCGCCTTCACGTTGGCGTCTGCCGCCAGCGCTTCCGGCGGCGGAAACTGCCGGTTCTCCGATGACAGGTTCGCCAATGTCTCGCTCATGAGGGCGGCTCCTCTTCACTGCTGACCCGGGCATCTTTGTTGCACACTAGTTGTGCCGGTGACTACCGGCGACGGGTTGCGTGGCTCAGCGCGCCGGATGGCGTCGTGGCCGCGCCGGGTGACCAAAGGGTGCTTGGTCCTGCGCGAATCTTGCCAGTTGTGCGCCTGTTCGCGCACCCCGGGTTCCGTCTGTCCCACCGGATACGGTGTTCCTCGTGGACCCCCTTGCCCCGCTCCTCGACCTGGCCGACGTCGCTCCCGCGCTGACCGAGGCGCGCGATCGTGTCGACGCTGCCATGCGGCACCGCGCCCTGCGACGGCACGGCGGCCAGGTCGCGGCCGAGGCCAGCCTTCGCGCGGCTGTGGCGAGTGCCACGCTCGAGGGCAACAAGTACGACCTCGATGACGTACGCGGGGGGACAGTCACCGATCCGGTCGTGCAAGGCGCCCTGCGGGTCGCCGAAGGCGTGGGCGGGTTGGTCGACCTCTGGCCGCGCGCACCCCGTCAGGTGCTCGCCAAGTTGCACGTGCTCGCGGGGCGGGGCGCGGTTCCGCCGGCCGACCTGGGCCGGCTGATCGCGGGCGCCGAGCGGGTCGACCTGCTCGCCGGGCTGGTCGCGGGCAACGACCGGACGCCCCCGCTGCTGCTCGCCGCGATCGTGCACGCCGAGCTGATCACGCTGCGCCCGTTCGCCGGTCCCGCCGGTGTCGTGGCCCGGGCCGCCGCGCGGTTGACCCTGATCAGCCGAGGCCTCGACCCCCGCGGTCTGGTGGCGGTCGAGGTGGGGCATCTCGCACGTGAACCGGAGTATGTGGGCGCCGCGGGCGCCTATGCCACCGGCACGCCCGACGGGGTCCGCTCCTGGCTGCGCCATTACGCTGCCGCGGTGACCGTCGCCGCGGACGAGATCACCAAGGTCGGCGACGAGGTGCTGGCGGCTGTATGACCAGTCCGTCGTCGAGTCGTCATTGTGTGTGAACAGGCCGCGTGGCGCCCGGCGGTTCCTAGACTCGTTGACGTGGAGACGTGGCAACGCCCGTACACGCCGGGCGCCGGGCGCTGGGTGATCATCGGCTGGGAGGCGCTCGCTCTCGCGCTGCTGGCCTGGAGCTCGATCGAGACGTTCGAGTTGGCCGGGCACGGCGTACGCCTGCTGGCGTGCGGGCTCGCCGCCGTGTGGGTGATCGGCACGCACCGCATCCTGTTGATGGGCGCCTACGTCGGCGTTGACGGCCTGCGCATCCACGGTCTGCTGCGTTCGCGCACGATGGCCTGGGCCGACATCACTCAGGTGCACCTGCACGACGCGAGCCACCGGATCGGCCCCTTTCGCATCCCGAGCGGGCTGACCGTGCTGATCGAGCGGCGCGACGGTTCGACCGTCAACACCGAGCTCTGGGCGCAGGGAGTCGACTTTCACTCGCGGCCGCGGCTCTTCCGCGCCGTCTATCACGAATTGCGCGCCAGGCACCTGGCCGCGAGCGGCGGCTGAGCTCCGCGGCGGACAGCACATACGCGAAGCGGCGCCGGCGGGAAAGTTTAGAGCCGGCGTCCCGCAGAGGGGCGCCGGCTGTTGCGCGTCCGGACCGGGTTATCAGGCGTGCACCTGGGTCTCGTTGTCGGCAGTCCACAAGCCTCGCGGCTCCTCAAATGGAGCCCAGGGGGCCGTGGTCCCGCAGCAACGTGCCTACCGTGGCGAATCGCACGTGGGTTTCCGGCGGCCGTGCACGAGGAACGCTCAATTTGCCCCAGGAATCCCGGGACTTCCGTTTCGATCCTCGCCAGTTCTTTCTACGCCCGTCGCTGCATGATCGCCAGGTTTTCGGCCTGGCAAATCTGGCTTTTGGCATTAGTCAGACCAAAGCCATTCGCGCTGTTCAGTGGCCTTGCGCATCGGCGTTCGATCACGGATGGTAACGCGCAGGGATACGCAAAGCTGCCCCTGTGCGGGAGGTTCCGGGCCCGCCCGGAAGCGGGTGAGGAGGGTGCGGAAACGCCCCGCCGATGCCCAACAGCGTGGACCCGACCACGCCCGTATCGAAAGAGCTTTTGAAGGTCAGGCAGGGGTCCGGGTGCGGCGGTGGCGGGCATAGAGGGCCAGGCCGATCGCGGCGCCGACACCCACACCCAACGCGGCGGCCACCGGGACGGCGGGGCGATCGCGCAGGCGACGGCCGAGCGGAATGGGGTGGCGGAACTCGAGGATGGGCCACGCGTACTCGACGGCGGCGCGGCGCAGGGCCCGGTCGGGGTTGACGGCGCTGGGCCGGCCGACCGCCTCGAGCAGGGGAAGATCGCTGCTGGAGTCGGAGTAGGCATAGCACTCGGTCAGGTCGTAACCGCGCTCGGCGGCCAGCTCGCGGACGCCGACGACCTTGCTCGGGCCGGCCGCGTAGAACTCGACCTCGCCGCTGTAGCGGCCGTCGACGATGCCCATCCGTGTCGCGATGATGTCGGTGATGCCGAGCAGCGCGCCGATGGGCCGCACCATCTCGTCGCCCGAGGCGGAGACCAGGACGACGTCTCGCCCGGCCGCCTGATGCTCGGCGATCAGCGTCGCGGCCTCGGCGTAGACGTAGGGGTTGATCAGCTCGTCGAGGGTCTCGGTGACGATCTGCTGCACCTGCTCGACCCGCCAGCCCTTGCAGAGCGCGGCCAGGTAATCGCGGGTGCGGGCCATCGCCTGCTCGTCGGTGCCGCCGCCCAGCCGGAACATCAGCTGGGCGTACGCGGATTTCACCATGTCACGGCGGCTGATCAGGCCGTCACGGTAGAACGGCCGTCCAAAAGCCAGCGCGCTGGATTTGGCGATGACGGTCTTGTCGAGGTCGAAAAACGCGGCGCTCAGCCCCACGGGCCGCAAGTGTAGTCGTAAGTGGTTCATCGTCGTCGTCCCCGGCACGTTGAAGCGGCCGGACAGTGACACGCTGTGAAATCGGTCAGACGGGCAGCAGTATCTCAACGAGCCACAATCGGTACTCGACTGAGCTGGTTCTGTGAGGCATGCTTGTCCTGTTGCGATCGGGATTCATGTTGTGGTCGAGCGCGACCCACCAGTTCGACGCGATCCACCAGTTGGACGCGACCCACCAGTTTGAAAAGCCTCGATTTATGAACCCTCGGTGATTGCGCCCCCCGCGATCATCGAGTCGATTCGGCTCGACCCCCCCGGAGCCGAATCCTCGGACGACCCCCGTCTCCCCCGACGGGGGTCGTTCCCTATGCGCTGGGCCCGCGTCATGGGCTGGGCCCGCGTCATGGGCTGGGCCCGCGTCGTGTGCCGGGCCCGCGTCGTGTGCTGGTAGCAGATCATTCGGACGCGGACGCGATATCCACAATTCGGAGTTCTCCACAGGTGGCGCGGGGGCGGCTGGCGGCCGGTGCCGCGGCTCGCCAAGGTAGGCGCCTCACCCGCTTCCGCCCAGCGCTGGAGACCGCCGATGCCCGCTCCCCGCCTGCCCCTCGTCGTCACCTCCGACCCCGACCTGCTCGACGATCTGCTGCGGCTCGCCGCCGCCGGCGGCACCAAGGTCGACGTGGCCCCCGACCCCGCCGCCGCCCGCCCGCGATACGGCATCGCCCCGCTGGTCCTGATCGGCGCCGACCAGCTCGAGGCGTGCCTGCGCGCCCGGCTGCCCCGCCGCTCCCGAGTCGCCGTGGTGAGCCACGGCGAGCTCGCCGAGCCGATGTGGAATGCCGCCAACGCCCACGGCGTCGACCACGTCGCCGAGTTGCCCACCGCCGACTCCTGGGTGGTCGACCGCTTCGCCGAGCTGCTCGACCAGCCGGTGGGCCGCGTGCTGGCGGTGATCGGCGGCCGCGGTGGCGCCGGTGCCAGCACGCTCGCGGCGGGCGTCGCGATCACCGCCGCCGCCGGCGGCTGCCGTTCCCTCCTGATCGACGCCGACCCGCTCGGCGGTGGGCTCGATCTGATGCTCGGCTGGGAGCGCCGGGACGGGCTGCGCTGGTCGGCGCTCGTGGACGCGGGCGGACGGGTCGACCCGCCGAGCCTGCTCGGGGCCCTGCCCCACGACGGCGACCTGGTGTTGCTCTCCTTCGACGCGGGTGCCTCCCCGTCCGTGCCCGCCGAGGCGATGGCGGCGACCATCGACGCCGCTCGCCGTGGCCGGGACGTGATCGTGGTCGACCTACCGCGCCGGCTCGACGACGCGGGCGTGCTGGCGCTCGAGTGCGCCGATCAGGCAGTGTTGATCGTGCCGGCCGAGGTGCGCGCGACGGCGGCCGCGGCCCGAGTCGCGGGGATGGTGCAGGCCCACCGCACCGAGCTTTCGTTGGTCGTCCGGGGCCCGACACCGGGCGGGCTGGCGGCGCCCGACATCGCGGCGACACTCGGGCTGCCGCTGATCGGCACGCTGCGGCCCGAGCCGACGATCAGCCACGGGGCTGAGCGGGGCCGGCCGCCGGCCGTCAAGGGCAAGGGGCCGCTCGCCGCGCTGTGCCGGCAACTGGTCAGGGACCTGCTGACCGACGCGACTGTGGCGGTCGTGGCATGACGGCGTACGCGGGACTCGGCAGCAGACTGGCCGCCACCGCCCCTGTGGTGGCCGACCGGGTCCGCCACCGGTTCGTGGTCGACGGGGTGGAGCCGACCCCGGCGTCCGTCGTCCGGGCCGTTCGCAGCGAATCCGACGCCGCGGTGCTGGGCGACACGGCCGTGCTGCGCCTGGCCGACCGGGTGCACGACCAGCTGGTCGGCGCCGGGCCGCTGGCCCCGCTTCTCGCCGACCAGGATGTGACCGACGTGCTGGTCAACGGCCGGGCGGTCTGGGTCGACCGGGGCGCGGGCCTGCGGCGGGCACCGATCGTGCTGGGCGACCTGGACGAGGTGCGCCGCTTGGCTCAGCGCCTCGCGGCGGCGTGCGGCCGGCGGCTCGACGACGGCCAGCCCTATGCCGATGCCCGGCTGCCGGACGGCACTCGCTTGCACGCCGTCCTGCCACCGGTGGCGACCGACGGCCCCTACCTGTCGCTCCGCACCTTCCGGCACCGGCCGTTCCGCCTCGAAGACCTGGTCGAGCACGGCACGGTCCCGCACACGGTCGCCCCGGTGCTGGCCGCGATCGTCGCGGCCCGGTTGGCCTACCTGGTCACCGGCGGCACGGGCAGCGGCAAGACGACGCTGCTGGCCACGCTGCTCGGCATGGTGCCGCCGACCGAGCGGATCGTTCTGGTCGAGGACGCGGCCGAGCTGCGTCCGCTGCACCCGCACGTGGTCGCGCTGCAGGCCCGGACGGCGAACGTCGAGGGGGCGGGCGCGATCGGGCTGACGGACCTGGTGCGGCAGGCGCTGCGGATGCGTCCCGACCGCCTGGTCGTCGGCGAGTGCCGGGGCGCCGAGATCGTGGACCTGCTCGGCGCGCTCAACACCGGGCACGACGGCGGGGCGGGCACGCTGCACGCCAACACGCCCGCCGACGTTCCGGCGCGGCTCGAGGCGTTGGGTCTGCTCGGCGGGCTGCCACGGGCCGCGCTGCACGCCCAGGTGGTCGCGGCGCTGCAGGTGGTGCTTCAGCTGCGGCGGACGGATCGGGGCCGGGTGCTCGAGTCGGTCAGCGTGCTGCTGGCCACGGGCACGGAACGACTCGTGACCGTGGTTCCGGCCTGGCGGCGCCTGCGCGGGGCCGGCCCGGGCGCGACGGCGCTGGTCAGGATGCTGGCGGCCCGTGGGGTCGCCGCGCCGGCCGTCCTCCTGCCGCCGGTGGTCTCGCCATGAGCTGGGGACCGTTACTTCTCGTCGTCGGTGCGCTGGCGGTTGTGATACCCCAAGGCTGGACCAGGCGAATGCCCCGGCTGTCCCTGGTGACGCTCGGGCGGCTAGGCGTCGCTCGGGCCGGGCGGGCGCCGAGGCAGGCGATGCTGGGCGGCATCGGGATTGCCGCGCTGATCGGGCTGCTCACTGCCGGCCCGGTCGGCGCCGTGCTCGCGGCGGCCTATGCGGGACTCGGCGGCCGGGCGCTGCTGCGAGGTGCCGCCCGGCGTCGGGCCGTTGTGGCCCGGGCCGCGGCGTTGGACGAACTGGCCGCACTCGCGGCGGATCTCCGGGCCGGGCTGCCGCCGCCGGCCATGCCGATCGACTCCGGCGACCGGTTACGGCAGCGGACGGCATCGGTGTGGCACCTCGCGGAACGGACGGGCGTGCCCGCCGCCGATCTGGTCGAGCGGATCGAGGCCGACGCCCGGGCGGCCGACCGGGCGGGTGCGTCGGCCTCGGCGCAGGCGGCCGGAGCGCGGGCCACGGCGATGCTGCTGGCAGCACTGCCGGTGGCCGGGCTCGGCTTGGGCGTCCTGATGGGGGCGGATCCGCTCCAGGTGCTGCTGCGGACGCCGTTGGGTGCGGCCTGTGGTCTCGTCGCGACGGTGCTCCAGACGGCCGGGCTGCTCTGGTCCGAGCGCCTGGTGAGCCGGGTGGCCGCGTCTTGACAGCTCTCCTGATCGTGGCTGCGGCGCTGGCGATCGTCATGGTGCCGACGGTCGGTGGGCGGGTGGTACGGCGTCGGCTCGCTGTTCCGGCCGCCCCGCCCGACCCGCGCCGGATGCGAATTCTCGTGTCCGTGGCGGCCGGACTCTCGGTGGCCGGATTCTTCGGAACGTGGTGGGGCGTGCTCCTGGGCGCCGCCGCCGGGATCGGAGCCGAGCGCCACCTGCGACGGCGCGAACCCGCCCACGTCGGGGCGGAACGACGTGCCGCCGCAGCCGACCTACCCCTCGGGGCCGACCTGCTGGCCGCCGCGCTCCGCGCCGGGGCGCCGGTCGACGGGGCCGCTGCTGCGGTCGCCGACGCCCTCGACGGACCACTGGGGACACAGCTGCGCCGCACTGCGCGGTCGCTCGCCCTGGGCGCCGCGCCGGCCGAGGCGTGGGGACACCTCACGGGCATCCCCGGAGCCGAACGGCTGATCGCGGCGGCCGTCCGCACCAGCGCGAGCGGGGGTGCCCTGGCCGGCGCCCTCGGCCGGCTCGCGGACGACCTGCGCGCCGACCGGGCGGTCGTGATCGAGGCGGCGGCCCAGCGGGCGACCGTGCTGATCGTCCTGCCACTCGGTCTGTGCTTCCTCCCCGCTTTCCTGCTGGCCGGGCTCGTTCCGGTCGTGATCGCGGTCCTCGAGAACGTCCGCTGACTTTCCACCCCCGAGAAATACCAGGGCCGGCCGCCGGCCGGTCGTCCCACAACCGAAGGAGAATCACATGCGCAAACTCGTCGCGAACTTCGTCCGGCTGCGAGCCGAGGCCGCCGACGCCGGAATGAACACGGCCGAGTACGCGGTCGGCACACTCGCCGCCGTCGCGTTCGCCGGAGTCCTCTACAAGGTCGTGACCAGCGACGGCGTTTCAGGAGCGCTCGACGCGGTGCTCGATCGGGCGCTGAAGTGACCGGGCGCCGGCGCCCCGGCCGCGACCGGGGAGCCTTCACCGCCGAGCTCGCGGCCGGGCTGCCGGCGCTCATGTTGCTGCTGTTCGCCGGGCTGACGGCGGTCTCCGCGGTGGCGGCCAAGGGACAGTGCCTAGATGCGGCCCGGGAGGCGGCGTTGGCGGAAGCGCGCGGCGAGTCGGGGGCGAG
>Ga0247781_1000137_pt1 | contig 21065 bp, 6 predicted proteins | sample UWRJL184509B5_FD_179922 | JGI IMG/M metagenome (GOLD analysis project Ga0247781, IMG submission 179922) | Plant litter microbial communities from Arlington Agricultural Research Station in Wisconsin, United States - UWRJ-L184-509B-5 | ecosystem: Environmental > Terrestrial > Plant litter >...
TCTTCGTCTATCGTCCATTTCTTCCACCCCTATATAATTAGCGTTGTCGCCGTAATTGTCAGCCTTATATATAAGGTGATCTACGGTGAGATCATGCGGCCTTCTGTTGGGCTCCAGTTGAAGAAGCTCATAGAGAACACCGTCTTGGGTAAGGCACATGTCAGTGAATATTCTCGGCCGGATATCTGTAGTAACTTACAGTGAGAAATGTGCCAGGAAGAAATGTCATTCCTAGTAGGAAAATCATCTTCATATGGCTGCCATCTCTCTTCGTGGCACTGGCAATGATAACATTGGCCCTTGAATCACGTCCCGCAAAGTAATTCGACTCCTAGACGGACACTCATTAGCGTGTAGCTCATCGTGTTTTAAGAACGTGAGTCACTCGTACCATCTGGGCTGATATTTCGTATCCTTTAAGGAGAATTTCGTAGCTTTGAATCTTGCTGTCGAATTCGAAGATCATCTCGCCGAGCCTCGATTCAATTGCCTCGCTGCTGGCGCGCTCCTGGACCGGATTATGGGCTCCACCCGCCTTTCCCCAAGGACAGACTGGCAGAGCATCCTAGAATGCTCCGTCATACTTACGAGTTGCGTCTTTAGTCTCTCCAGACCGTTCTTCAACTTACTGACATTGATCCAGTTCTTGGTTAACTCGTACCCCTTAACACCGGCCGCTATATTGCCATAAACCACCTCCAAGGTGGCTTCCGTACCCCGGATCTCCGTCTCAAGGATGGACTGTTGCAACGTGACTTGTTTGAGATCTAGCAGGTTAAGCAGCCGCTTGCGTTCTAGCTCCGCAAAGAGCATAGGGAGGATCAGTGGGTGCCATGCATGGTCCGACGCTTTGACTTGCTTTAGGTAAATCTCTGCTAACTTCCTGGTGTTTCGGGTGCAGCCATACAGGACAGTAAAGGTGAGCTGTGTATCGATGAACGAAGTCACTGAGAGCATCACACCGTCGTCCTTAGTGGGAGATGCTGTGTCTGATCTGCACCCGTAAACTTGCAATGCTTTCTAGTCAGCCATTATAGAGATCGGGATATTGAAAGTTACAAAGGAATAGGCGTACTAATCGATTTACCCCCCGGTGAGTTATCATACCATGTCACAAATCTTTTTGGAAAATGGCGGTTGATATCCCTCGGTTAAGGACTGAGAGCGACCTGTGCTGGAACATCCGCTTCGTGGCCTGCTGCCAGACTTCCGATCTGCATGGCAGAGACATGACCGGCATCTGAGCGTTGGTCGCCTCGCCCAGTCTAGGGCACATGACTAAGACTATCGTCGGCTGATGTGAACCGTGTAAGTCTCCTAGGAGACACGACTTGTTTGGAGGGGAGAATGATAAGCTGTATGTTGCATATTGGCAGTAGAACTTACCTGTTTTAACCAGTCACAAAACTTGTGTTTGGATTTGTGGGACTGCAATGTGAGGACCGAATCCCCCTGTGTGCGAAGATAGTCAGTCCCCTGTGAACTGAGTCTGGAGCCTGTAACGTGACCCGCCGCTCCATTAACCTGAAACTCACATTCTGGTCTTTTGAGAGCTTGATTGTCTTGATGGCATAAAAGGATAAATGGTTGGGATAGAACCTGAAAAGCGTGAGATCTCTTTTAGAAAACTCGTTATTCTGATTCAGCCACTCCATGCTAACGATGTTGGCGATTGCAGAAACCCTTTGGCACCTTATTTCGGGTTAAATCTGTCCCAGGTTGGGCAACAGAAGCTATTGTTGGGCGGGGTTGTACCACGTGACCTTGACCTGGCGTGATGGTGGTTTCTTGGTTATTGGCTCCGCTTGGTGGGTCTTGGTGGAGGATCCTGTGGAAATATGCCGGAAGAAACTACCAGTTGAATCTTTTTGGAAACGAGGCCTACTGATGACGCTGGCATAAGGATTACACATGGCTATGTTAGAAACTACCCACTGCGCTAAAAAGTCGGGCGCCTAATTACTTATTAACTCTGATAGTTACGCTTATATCTAACAGGAAGGGGTGGTGTTAATGGTAGTGGAACTGGCTGCTTGAATCGAAATGGTGTTTTGTATTCGGACTGTTTGAAGGTGCCAGAGGATTAATCCAGTCATAGACTTGGATTAGGCGTTGGTGGTAGGGGTAATAGTGGCTCTGAACTGCCGTGTTTCTAACACTTATTATACCATTAGTCTTAGTGATATGGTCTTACCCTCTTAATTCGGTGGCGATTATAACTGCTTGCATGCCCCACCCCCCCTTCTTCCACCCATGGTAGTAGCGTCAAAGTAGTACATCTGGATCTCTACTGATCACGACTCTAATTGAGTCATATAACATATATAGTTACATTAAAGTATCTTCTGACTACTTATGATCTACTTGACTTATTACCTTGTTCATACTCTTTGTTTACACCTCTTGTGTGTACGATTGTACTTTTTACGTGACTATTATAATCAAGAAGTCTGTCTTTAGAGTTCAAGTTACATAAGTCGTTATATATTAACGCCATAGTCATTAAGGAAGCCCTATACTTATTACTACAGGTCAGTAAAAAAGCCTGTGGTGACTAAATTTATTGTAATTTTAATTATAAAGATAGAATATAAGTTATAATACTTATATTTCCTCTTAAAGCTTTTACAGGATCGATTTATACAATATTCTTACATAAGGATTTGAGTAACTTTATATAACGATCTTAATACATTTCTACTTATTATTAAAAAGAAAGGTATAATTTACGAAGTGGACCGTGGCCTTAGCTGGTGTTAGAAATAAAGGCCTTAAGTATTTAGTTAGCGAAGCTGACTGGATGCCTAGTACTGCCAGAGCGCCAGTAAGCCTGAGCCACTACTGTGACAAAGTCCGAATCTTACGGAGAGCTTTATAAAGAATGGGGTTCTGGCTGTAAGCTAGAACCCGAGCAATTCAATTAAGCAGTTACAACCCACAGTTTTTCAGTATGCAGTGTTTCTGACAGCTGGCAAGTGTAGCGATTTACTTCATACATTAATACATGTACTAAAAGATGGCCCTCTGGCTTTGATAAAGGCAGCACTTATATAAAAAATATCATTATATACTGTTAATTTTAAGCTTTTTAACAATATCATTTTCCTAATTTTAGCTAGGTGGTGAGCTAGATGTAAGGCTTTGGGAATGAAGAGTTTGATAAAAGGTCAGAGTCTAGTGAGATTTAGTGACCTGAGTTATAAAATCGTATAGATTAGACTTAGACCCTTCTGATATGCTTATTAGTAGGGCGTTGTGATTAGTAGGTTAGGGTGGTAGGGGTAGTGTAGGGTAGGAGGTGTATGCCCAGACTAATAAGCACTAAGACGAAGGGTCTGAGCTTGCTAAGATAAGGTAGCTTAGGCTCACTGGCACCCTAGCAGTGCCAGGCATCTAGTCAGCTCTGCTGACTAGTAGCTAAGGCCCCTGAACCCCTTTCTTTCAGATATATGCCACAGTTAGGGTCAGATAAAATAGTAATTACTACTTATCAGAGTAATTAAACGTCTTCTGCTTTTTAGTGTAGTGGTAATGTGTGATATAAGTTATTCTAATGTCCTGGGAAAGCTAAGCCTACTTTAGTTATATATCCCTTAGTAAGGTCTAATTATTATCTACAGAGAGTTCTAACTAATCGGGGATATCCTATAGGGCAAGTCGTTGCTAATACTCTAGCTAGTGCTAAGATACAGTCTCTATTTAGCTTAACCGTTAGGTAAGCCTAATGTTACGTAAGGAACCCTCCTAATAAGCTATATGTTAAGCCTAAGGACGAAAATCTAGAGAGTGGGGTTATAGTCAGTTCTTATCTAAATAACACAGTCCGTATCTCCTTTAAGTTTTGATCGGAATTAGAATCGGATTTTAACGTAACTAGTACAGCTTAATTAGACGCCTAACTGGACACAATACCTAACACTAGGCTCCTTATATTTAACCCTCCTAAGGCAGATTAGAACAGTTAGATTACAGCCTATAGGTTATTATATATAAAGTAAGTTATATTACTTAACGTTCCTAGCCTAAATACAGTTAGAGACTAACTAATATTACGGTAGTGTAGTGATAGTCTACAGACTAAACGGCAGAAAGCTCTTAACCTAGACATGTGAGAACGTCTGCTAGTTAAGGGATCTTCTCTACCAGTAAGTCCCTGCTATTTAGGTTATAACGTATAGATATAATACTTATGTTATTTTCTCGTCTAATATATTTAAGATTTGTAACTATTCTTTAAGACTCTTAACTAGTCTTTGTGATAAGAGAGAATCTTAAGAGGTAAGTATCTGTGACGGAAGTTTAAACAGTGATACTGATATTAGTGACCTGGATAGGAGCAGAGGCAGTCGATTATCTTTATTTATCATAGCTTTAGAGGGATTATTATTAAGTAGGTGAGACGAATATCTACCTAAGCTACTAACACTACTAACAGTTTACTTACTGACCTATCGTTCTTAAAGGCGTTAGTAATTACAGCACTTAATGTAAGCTATCGCAATATATCAAAACATACTAATAGCATTATATATTCACCTTCTACAGTTATATAACTGCTAATGAAGTAGCACTGATAGTTATAGGTCTTTTTCAGTATACTTTATCGTAAATTATCAGTAGCCTCTTTAGGGAAAGCTATTTTAAGTATTGTAAGGTTTACTGTAACTTGCCTGTATCTCTTATGATCTCTAAATAAGGACGTTGATACTTTATAATAAATCACTAAGAGCTTTACCGATATTATTTCTAACTATAAAATTAAAAGCTTCTACGAATCAGATAAGCTATATTACTTAAAACTCGTTTATCTCTACTGTAATGGCGGCTTAGTTAGCTCTATACTCATTATCAGTTATTCTAGATTGTACTAAAGTTTTCAGTAACGATAAGCGTTAGTAAGGAGGAGATAATCCTTATAAAAGGGAATTATTAGGTAATCTGCCGGTTCTCTTTAACTGACCCTTATTTCAAAGCTGTTTAGAAGGCTATCTTCTGTCTTATCTACGATCCTTATCTATTAATAGAGGTAAGGGTAATAGCTTATTAAGGAGTTTCTAGTACAGCCTTTCTAGCCTATCTATAAGGTACTATTTATTAACTATTTATATACACAGATTTACATTACACTAACTTTATAAGACGGTATATTAAGAGCCTCCTGTATTTTAATATCCTATCCTTCCTTAAGTCGAGAGATAATATCTAACAGGGGAGCTGTAACTAGATCACAGATCATACTACGTTTAAAAGTTAGTTAACTTTAACTTTAACTTATATATTTTATATCGTTAGCGACCTAGGCAGCGGTAAGTCGACTGTAGCTGCTTAGCTGTTTCGAAAGAGCAATACTTAATACCTGTAACGATAACTTATTATCTTTTCCTTCCAGTTTAGTTTAGATATCGTTACTATATCTGTAGTATAAAGCTCCCTTCTCTCTCAGCTATTAAACCAGTAAGCTAGTTAACAGTAATAAGTTACAGATCTAATATTTATATAAAAACTAATATATAATCAGCTCAGTAGTGTTTTTAAAGCTATAGCTATAAATATTCTTACATTATATATCCTTAACGCACTAGATAAGTGTGATAAAACCGTTATACACTTTCTTAAGACGTTAGCTACTGTTATTGAGAAAAGCACTACTATAACCCTAAAGTTCCTCCTCTTAAGTCAGTATATCCTATTATTACAGATTAACGAGTGTTTTAAAGAATATAGTAAAACAGAGCGTATTTATATAAACACTAAGATAAGGCATATCTAAAATATCGATATATTTATTATACAGTAAGTGGATAATCTATATATAAAATGGCTACTATTATCTAAACTCTATTAAGAAATCGTTAAATAAGCTTAGGGAGTAAAGCTCAGGTATTTATCTACTCCCTTCTTTAACTATAAGGTCTCTCGGGAAAGTTAAAGTTTTGACAGGTAACGTACGCTAGATTCTCTATTAGCTCCTCGATAATCTCTAGATAATCTATTTAAATGCCCTTAATAAAGTTACTACGAGCTATCCTAAATAGGTTATATCTCTATTACTTTAGGTTTTATTTTCTATTTAACCTATAAGAGTATCAGAGCTTTTAACAGTAATAAAGTTATAAAGTAAGATCGGTAAATTTACTAAGTTTAAAGAACTAAAAGACTATATTAACTTAGATATCTTAAACACTGATAAGATATTACCGCTTATTAATTTATTACTTAAAGCTACAGTAAATAATTATAAATATATATCACTTATTTACTTATCTACTAAAGAATATTTTCTTAACCTTACACTGAATAAATCAGTATCTTATAGACATTACTAACTGTAGGCTTTAGTTAGGACGCTTTTTAGATCATACAGGGTTATCACTTCAGAGTATTTAGATCTTATCGGCTTTACTAATCAGATAGGCCTTCTTACCTTATTAGCTACTAAAGACGCTATAACTAACCTACTAACGACAGATAAGAGCGGTCCTTAGTTTCTTCTTAAGTACACTGTTAAGAACCTTCTAGATCATACTTACTAATACACCTCTAATAACGAAATCTATAGCTAGTTTATAGCCTTTCTCTAGGGACTGTATAAGGGGGTCTAGATAGCTATGTTCTAAAAGCTAAGGGATCTAGATTAACGATATAAAAGCTCTTCACCTCTTTAGCTGTATTATACTTTAGGTCTAATCCCAGAGTATAAGCTCCTCTTAGGTAGAAATAAGTATCTAACCATATAATCCACTGATATTAAAGCTATTTAAGCTACTAAACAGTTAGCTATCTATCTTCTTTTTACTGTAAATACTACTGCTATATTTAGTAACACTAACGTCCTTAAGCTGCTGATTAAAGAGTATAAGACTCTAGTATATTTAAATAAGTTAATCCCTGAAACGGCTTAGAAGGAAGGATCTACTAACACATATATATTCATTAATATATAAAGTAACTGTAAGCCTGCCCTTAGTACTGATAGAAAGGATATTACCTAAGCTTAAGCAAAGGCCTTACAGGAACTGACTTACAGTTATCAACCGCTATATACTACGACACTATACAGCTAAGTTAGGGCTATCGAATACCTCCTTTCTCAGTACACCTTAGTTTCTCTCGAGGACTAGGATAGAAGATACCTAATCGAGCTTACGATAAATAAAAATATCAAGGTTATTATTCTACTTCTCCTTTAACATTACAATAATACCGGACTCTCTGATCTTATACTCTACTTCTTTAAACTGTCGAGGCTTAAATTCTTAAAGTGAATAGTAAAATATCGTAGTAACTTACTCGTTAATGGCCTTTAGTTTAACGGCGCCTTTAAAAGTCTGTACAGTTTAGTACTCTATCTAAGTGCAAATATAGGTAATAAAGAAGTATTTAAGACTCTTCTTAGCCTTAGAGAAAAGCGTAATGTTAAAGATTCGGCAGGTCATTTATATCTTAACTATACAGCTGCAGTTAACCGTTCTATATTCGTTTGTTATCTTCTCGATTCTGAAAGTAATAATAAGCAGCTTAATACTACTCTTCCTAATACACTGCTATTTAGGCTAATTAGTGTAAGCTTCGTAAAACTAGGGTAGACTAAGCCGGCAGATAAAGTTACGATAATTAATACATTCCTCATTAACTAAAATACAGCTAATACATATACACTGGCTTCCTCAGCCCTAATTCTCCTAGCTAAGTTTAAGGCCCTAGAAAAACCTAGGTATCTTAGGTACTTCTAGGAAAACGTTAGCTTATATATAAAGGAAATAGTCAAAAAACTCCTTTCTAAAGTACCCAGTACTAAGCTAGGCACCTGCTTTATATATTAAGCGTTTGTATTAGACTTTTTCCCTTTACTAAATGCTTTAGATATGCTTAAATACGACCTAAACTAAGCGGATAACTAAAGGTGTATTGCTCTATATACTGCTGTTATTAGGAAAAGAGTCTGGGGCGACCCTTATAGGTAACTTATTCAACGTACTGTAGCTATTAATTTTCGTAATAATAAGGGTATTTTACCGCTTTACCTACTGTTATCCTTATTACAAACAGTAAAGTGTAATCTACTATACTGTTTAAAGCTACTTGTTAAATATAAAGCTGATTTAGGGTCGGCGAATAATATAAGTAAAACCTTAGTTATAGCATTTATAAGACAGTTCCTATCGATACCTAAGTTAGACTAGAGCTGCTATTACCTTAGTCTACCTGTTCTTAACGGTATCTTAAATTACATTTTCTCGCTAAATTAGGGAGTAATTAAGGAGATCCCTAACAATCTACTAGCAGAGCTTATCCCTTACTTATTTAAGTATTTACAGCTAACAGACTTATACAGGCTTTTATCTGCCTTATCTCTATAACAGAAAGAGCAATAACTTACTAAAGGTATTTTAGCTTTTCCTGTCTTAAGGAAGGTTCTAATCGAAGCTATAGGGTTAGGGTAGCCTATAAGTAAGTAAAAGGCTACTATATACTAACTGTAAAAGGGTAAGATAGATATAATCCTTTAAGAGTATCTATTTAAATATCACGAGGCCTTAGCTAAGGGTTATAGGACTCTTATTAAGGTTAAAACATTAAGTACTTTTAACTAGTACAGATCGCTCTTAGCTAGTAACGTTATAAGTAGTCTAATAGAAAGAATTAAGTTTTTCATTAAGACACTTAAGGGAAGTACTAATGTCACAGATTAAAGGGGACAGACTCTGCTATCACTCACTACTGAGATAATACATAAGGATCTGGTTAAGTATTTACTATTCAAAGGTACGTCGATATCGGCACTTAATAAGAAGGGAAATTCAGCTGTATAGTAAGCTACGAGAGAGGGAAAGAAAACGACAGTAATAATTCTTATAAAAGCTAGTACACTAGTCACTAAGGTAAATATTAAGATTTACATCGAGATAAAAAGGGAGGTGCTAGTAGAGTATTTAAAGAGACATTTAACACGTAAAGAGACCGTATTTAACTACCTAAGTACAGACTAATAACTAATATAAACGACTCTTTGCCTTAAATCCCTACCTAGCCTAATATTAATACTATAACTGTAACAAAGGACCTTAAGTACCGTTATCTCTAGATAGGTCGGTACTGTATTAACTAAAATAACAAAGACTAAGTCAGTCAGCAGATAGCACAGATAGACTATATCTATTAAAGGGCCGACTTTACTATTATTACCTTTAGCGACTCAAACAGCCTCACAGGCATCGGTAACTAAACCCTACAGTACTTACTTTATATGTTCGACTTTAACGAGACTATTATACTCTACGAAACTGATCCTAATCCTATCTCTAAGGTCTAGTGATCTGCCTAGCTTACTCGCAGCTGGACATTCTATAAAGCTATTTTCTCTTATCGTCGGCTGATCTTCACTACCTCCTAAGCCCTCTTCAAATACGCTACTAGCATATAGTGTAAGATATCAAACCTCAGGTATAGTATCTCGTAAGCTAAATTACTACTCTTATAGATAAGTTAGAGGAAATAACTCTACAGTTAGCTGGCTGAGATTAAGATCTAGAAGGTAAAGGATTAACGTAAGGCTTAAGGATACAGTGTAAGAGTTAACCCTGCTCTGTTAGCTATAATCATACAGAAGATCGTAAGAAGGAACTCGTTTAAGAACGTAAATATAAAGGGTAATATGTATATTTAAGTTCAGTATACTTAAACTTAGTATTAGTATATATTTTAGCGCTTTATATAAAGAGACCTTATAAACTAGTGTATATATATAAGTGTAGCTAACTGAGCTGAATAGAGGCTAAAGGAGCTGAATTAACGGAATTAGTTCAGCTAGCTAGAGCTACGCTGTACTACCACTATTACTACCATATAGTGTTATCTTAAAGGGCTCTCTAGCTTAGCTAGAGAGCTAATAAGTAATTTAATTAAGCATTTATAACCCTTATTATTTTCTACAGTTTTCCAGTATTTCTGACAATTATAACCTCAGTCATTATTAAAAAGGATAATACAATCCATATGATAGAGTGTAGCTGTAACTAGTAGTTATAGCAATTATACTAGCGATTAGCTAAAATCTAGCGATCTAGTATATATAATAGATATATTAAAAGGATAGCCCTCTGGTTTTACCAGAGAGTTACCGTAATTAAGAAATCATAACCCTCTTCCTTCTAGCCGCTTTAGCAGTAATTACAGCAGTAGTATAGCGTTTCTAAGAGTTATATCCTTTTTATTCTATCTAGCCTTTAGCTAAAACTCTAACATACTCTACTTATTAACATAATCCACTTACTGACATACTTTATTTAACGATATACTTAACTTAATAACGTAATAGATAAAAGAAACAGTGTGAAAATAAACAGACATTATATATATTACCTCTTATATACCAGCTGCTTATCCCTTTCCCAATTAGTAGAAACAGACAGATCCTACTATCTAAAGGCAGTAAGCCAGAACTATGCAGTATACCTATAGTTATTTAGCTAAGCCTTTATATAAAAGTATAATTTATTTTAATATAGTAATAAAAAGGCACTTACTGTGAAGTATAATACCTATTTAATAGTAGTGTCAGGAAAACTACATACTAGAATCTTATTAAATTAATAAAGTCAACTGCTTAATTAAATTACTTACATTCTATACTCTAGCTCAGACATAAGTGCATTATAAGTATAACGGCCTACAGGCTACCCTCACAACTGGACTGGCCCAGCATATCCCCGCAAAAGCTACAGTACAGAGGCAGTATAGGCACAGTAAGGGCACTATATATCAAAAACACTACACTCTAATATCTCTAAGGTTACAACTACTTAATTAAATTACTTAATAGCTCTCTGCAAAGCCAAAGAGCCCCTTATTATAGTACTGTATAGTGGCAACTGTAATAGCAAACTATAGCCCTAACCAGCTAAACTAACTTCGTCAGTTCAGCTCCCCTAAGCTCTATTCAGCTCAGTTAGCTATACCTTCTTCCTTCACACTCCAGCCTTCAGCTAGACCCCCTTCTTTCTAACAGGTAGCTTATTACCATAGAGAAGCTGCTAGGTTAAAGCTAAAGAGCGAGATTATTTAGCCCTAGGTGGTAAGGTATCAGATTTCTCTACTAGATATTACACCTCAAAAGAGCCAGAATCATATCCTAAAGGTCAAGGCCTACATTACCAATATTATCTCGCAGCTTTCCAGTCCTAAAAAACTCCGGACATTTTTTTAAATAATTAAGAGGGTATTTCAGCTAAAGAAGTAGTGGATTTTTCTACAATAAGTATGCTTAAAAGTTTATGTCCTCGTTCCGCCACAGGATTATTCCATCAGTGTTTTAGGTAATTACTCTCAAGAACTATTATAGGGGTGCTACAGTGGAGTAAAAGCCCTTACCTTAACTGAATAAGTCAACAGGGTCACATAACCGTTAGAATTAGCACGATCAGGCAGCTAAATTAACTAATAGAAAATCTACTTAGATTTAGGCCGTGAAAACAGAAACTGCTAGCCCCTGTGCAACGCCTAGGTCGTAAGCCCCTAACGAACTGTAACACTAAGTCCCGTACCTACATTATCAAAAATGCAGCTGGCAATAAACAACTAACAGGTAAGCTAACAGTTAAGCAGCAATAACCGGAACTATCGCTGTCCAGGTAGTTAAAGCTCTCTTATATTTAATCATTAATAAAATATACGATAGAGCTAGGTTCGGCTGATAATTTGAAGTAGTTATCGTAATAATAGCTATTTCTTACAATAGCTACTTCTAACTAACTGTCTAGATCAGTTAACAGTTATAGTAATACTACATTATTATATTACTGTATATATCCTACCTAATATACAGGCATATATAAGAGTACACAGTATAATTAGTTAAATATATAGTTCGTGCACCAGAAGATACGAGAGAACTATAACTGCTAGCTAAGGCTACGATCTATACAGTAAATTGTACCCCCCTTTCTAGCAGTATAATATCAAAAGCTATAATAGTAACAGAACATAAGTAATCGTAGTCCTCCTCTCTGTCCTAAGTCAATACTATACTTGAGTGTAAGCGATATAGCTAAAGCGAAACCAGTAAAGCATAGTCAGTACTGTAGTCACTAGGAAAACCTTATACTTATTTACTATACGTCAGTAAAGGAGCCTGTAATGACTAAACTTATAATGACTCTAACTATAAAGATAAGATACAGGTTATAACACTTACAGCTTCTCTTAAAGCTTCTATAGGATAAATTTATATAATAAACTTATATAATTATCTAAGTAACTCGTACAACAGTATCAGTAGATTTCTACTTACTGTCAGAAAGGAGAGTATAATCTACAGGTAGATTATAGCCTTAGTTAACAAGTATAGCAATCATACAGTCAATCAGCCACAATCTAGTAATCTAGTTCATATAACAGTTATACTAAAAGATAACCCTCTTACAGAATCAAGTTAATAATATCCCTCTTCTTTGTGATTGCTCTAGCAGTGATAACAGCAGTAAGGTAGCGTTTCTAACACTTACTGTCAAAAAAGAACGTACTATCTACAGAGTAAACCTTAGCCTTAGCTAGCAAATGTAACAATCTACTTTATACATTAATACCTTTACTAAAGGGTTACTAAAGGGAAGTGTCAGAAAAAAGGGGGTTCTAGCTACACACTAGAACTACTGAAGCAATTTCAAACAAGCAGTTATAATCTAATTTAATTACCATTAATTCCACACAAATTCTAAGGTACAGTGTTTCTGACAGGAAGTAATTATAACCTTTATCTTTTTAATCGCTTTAGTATTACAGCTTACTCTTAAGATACTAATATAATCTAGGTAAAGACAGATTATAAGTCAGGACGACTAAAGGCTTAAAAGGCAAGAGGACTAAATAAAAGCTAGTACAGCTCTTAGGGGGGAACACTGTTAAGTAAACTGTAAACTCAGAGGTTCTAAATAATAAGTCTCACTGAACAATATAATTACTAGCGTAAGGAACCAGAAGGGTCCCTCACCCATCGTAAGCACAATCATAGTATCTATACTATAAGGTCCCAAGGTCCTAAGGTCTTATCCTTACTTAACCGGGACTGTTATTATAAGTTCCAGGTCCTAAGGTCCCGAGCAGAGTGCTCTAAGCCACTAAGACCTCTCTAATTAGTTTGCTAAAACTATATAGGTCAAAGATTCATAGTTAGCTAGTTCATCTTAGTCCGTGCTCTATCCTAATAGTTAAGACCTGAGTCGTAACATCTAATAGTAATTACAACATTAGTGCCAGTTTCTAACACTTACCATAAATAAGCAGAGCTAAAATATACTTATATTACTAATAATTTTCTAGCGTTTTACTATATATAAGTTACATAATTCTATTAAAACTGCTTACTCACTTAGAATACTTACTCGTTTATTATATACGTTATCTCCTATATACTAGCCGTTAATACCTTTCTTTACTAATATAAATAGGCAGATACTGCTGCTTAAAGGCGGTAAGCCAGAACTAAACAGCGTACCTATAGTTATCCAGCTAAGCCTTTACGTAAAAGTGTAATTTATTTTAGAATGGGAATAATATCTTATCACTTACTAAGCTTTAACTTACTCGAATTCTTAATAGAAGGCACTTACTGTAAAGTGTAAAAACTGATTTAATACTAGGATTTCTGTCTTTAGCTCAGATATAAGTATATTATAAGTATCATAAGCACTATAACTAGAATTCTATAGAATTAAATAAAGGTTACAACTACTTGATTTTATTACTTTTTATGGTTCTGCCTAAAGGCTAAAATCTCTTTCTTTTATAAACTTTTCTGTAGGATTTAGTTTTCGTAACTGTAGTAGCTAAGGCTTACTAGCGCTTAGGCAGTGCCAGGCATCCAGTCAGCTCCGCTAACTAAATGCTTAGGGCTTTAAACCTTCTTCTTTCTGACAATAAGCTCTCGTAAATCTTATTTTCTTAAACAGTGTAAGTATCTTATAAATAAGTCATTAAATAAGTCACAGAACTAACATTCTTTACAGACCACTAGTAAAGGTATAGAGCAGTGATATTAATAGTAGATATATTTTAGTGAAGATGTAGTTAAGAATAAGTAAGAGAGCGTAAAGCTAGCCAAATACTATAATGTAAAGAGTAATACAGAGCTAATAGGGTTAATTACTGTATTTAATACTGCTTAACTCAGTGGGGAAGGACGTGAAACTGATATTATACTATATAATAGCAACAGTGTTGGTAAAGCGTAGCCCCAGCTAGCTGAACTAACTACGTCAGTTCAGCTCAGTTAGCTACACCTTCTTCCTGCGCATTCCAGCCCCCAGCCGAAGCCCCTTCTTTTTAACAGCTCTACTTAATAACATACTGTTACAAGGTCACGTGTTAGTAAGTGACTTGAAGAGGTTAAAAGTTTGTTATTATTTATCATTAAGCTATCTGAAAGCGTTAAGAAAGCCTATTATTTATAGTTATTATAGCTGTTAGCCTCAGTGCAGTTATTAAGCCGTATTATAGGTCTTTAACATCAACCGAAGGCTGATGACGTAGACTGATAATGTAAGCTGATGACGTATAAGCCTCACATAGCTGTAACACTACACTAGCTGTTCCAGCTAACATATGCTCTACTTAATGACATGCTTTACTTGATGACATGCTTTACTGACGACATGCTCCACTTAATGACAAACTTAATGACATGGTAGATAAAAAAAGAGGTGTGAAACTAGCCGGACATTATGCGTAAAGAGTAATGTGGAGCTTATAAGGGTTAATTACCGCATTAAGTGCCGCTTAACTCAGCGGAGAAGGGCTGTGACGACCCTGCAGGCCGTCACTTGGGGCCGGAGCGGCCCGACGAATCCCCCGCAGGAGGAACAGTGCGGAAAAACGGTGTACACCGTCCAGGCGCACTGGGCCAGGGGTGCAAAGACCCGAAGCCCCTACAACTAGTAAGAAAGTGCTTAGTGGTCTATAAGGACTGATAACACTAAGCACTGTTCAGTTGACTGCTTGGCCGTAACTGCGTGGTGCACCATCAAGCACAACGGACTAAGCAAAGTACGAAGTACCTCCTAATTAGTTAATATAGATAGCTATAATTATGCCTACAACCACTGTAAGGGACTCTAGTTCCTCACATTAATATTCAATTATTCATTTATATTTTACTGTTCAGACTTACCTTTATACATTATAGTAATAACGACTTACAGTAACATTAAACCCCCTGTTTAGGAGTGTTAGCTTAATAAACCGTCTTCAGAACGCCCCTTACTTATTAACGTCCTGCTATACGTTCTGTCTTAACCTATACTAGTCCTCTTAAGGCTTATATCGGGTGTAAGTCGTAATACGATATTAATGTCGCAGTTCTAAACGCTGTTTATTAAATTCCCAGACATTACCTCCCTCCCATTACTAATATATCGACCTTTAAAAAAGGTAAGAAGCTAAAGGAAACGTAAACTCAGCCTTAACTCTTTACCGTTAATAAGTTAACTGCACGCCTTAAAGAATTAAACTTTAATTAATAAGAGCTAGTTAAGGAACTTAACGAAGCTTTCCCCAGAGATATTAAGAGCTATATTAGTCTTATCGAGAAACTCTAAGCTTAACTTAACGCTGTCGAACTAGAGAATAACGATTTTAAAAGCTTACAGAAGAAATAAGTAAAGCTCCCCTTACTATTACACTTTAAAGGGGACTTTACATAGCTAAAGTCTTAAATAGCCTAACTCTAAAGCTATATTACTTACTATAATAAGTAATTCTTTAAAGAAGAAGGAAAGGTTAAGTTCGTAAGAGCTTTACTAAACAGAGTAACTACTTGTTAATATAAACCTTATATAAAGATAATTAACGACCTCTTTATAAACAGAGCGCGAAAGGAAGCCCTTAAGACTTAAGCCCTTTTCGACAACTTCGACGTTTTCATTAATTAACTTCGGACTAAGTTTAGGGAATTAAACACTTTAAAGTGAGTTAAGTAATGCTTTATAGCCTTAAGGCAGACATCTTTAATCCTTAAGTTCTTTACATATTTTAAGCTGGAAGCTATAAAGACTAAACTTAGCTAAGAAGCTTTAGTAATACTGTTCTAAAGTGGCTTAAAGGAGCATGTTACTAGAGACCTTTACTAGGAGGATCGACTGGACTGCCTTTAGGAGCTAGTTAAGATAATTATTAAAGCTAATAACTAGTATTATAATTACCATTATTGGAAGAACTTCTGGAAGGAGCGGACCCCCTATTAGCTAAATAAGCTTAAGAAAGGGAGTTAATCGACTGTAACAGGTTATTACCTTAAGCTGATGGATATTAGTATAGTGAACTGTCAGAATCGACTTAACTGCAATAAACTTTAACGATAACAGCAGTAAAAGCAGTTTAAGGACTTATTATAAGTCTAATACTTTAACTATAATAAGAAAAGATATATAGCACAGTAATGCTTATTATTAAAATAAGTTAATTAAAAACCTGTTTTAAAAAGAGGGAAATATATTAAGTTTAACTTAAGAGACGTTTATATTAAGATAGTAGGTAACGAAGAAGACTGCACTTAGATAGACAAGTGTAATATAGGAGATAAGGAAGAAAAAGAAGAGGAAGAACCTTAAAACGTAATATATTTAATCCTTAAAGATATCTTAAAAGAGTTAGCTACAAAGGTGTAAGTTATAGTAAACTGACTTTAAAGTGGAAACTTAGAACTATTAAAGGTGTAAGTTATAAAAGACTAACTTTAAGAAAAGATGTTTTAGTTAGCTATTACAGGCTTTAAAAACCTTACTTTATAAACTTAAAAATTAAGAAAGTTTAGGAAAGACCTTAACTTAAACCTTACTAAAATAGTTAAGGGAGTTAAAGAACTAACCTTTTAGGCTACCTAAATGGTAAAGTAAGCTCTAAAAGGTAAAAGAGAGTAAGTAGAAAGAATTAAGTTAGAAAAACGGAAATTCTTCTTAACTGTACCTCTTAAGACTTTTAAACACTTTAAACACGTTAAGTAAATTAATACCTTTACCTCCTTAGAAAAAGGAGAGCTTAGATAACTACCTTATATTAAAGTTAATATACTTTAAATTAGTATCTTAAAGGTCCCCTGAGAAGGTATTAAGTAAGTACACTAATAGAGGGTTTAGGAGCTAAAGGAAAAACACTAAGAGTTAATAAATAAAGTGGAGGACTTACAAGTCGAAGGCCTTACTGTAACGTTTAAAGACAGAGTGGTAAAAATTAAGTTATAACTTTATAATAGAGTTTGATTCACTAATTAACTTAAATATCGACTTGTTAGAGAAGGCTATTTTGTGAAAGAATAAGCTAGGTTACTGTTACCTGAGTTTTAAAAAGAGGTTTAGGAGAAGTAACGAACTTAAAAGTAGGTAGAAGAAGAGAAGAAATAAAGCGTTATTCCCTTTATTCTGTACTTTATAACCATAACACCTACAGTTAACGTTAATTACTTTAATTATAAAGATATACTGTAAATTAACTATATGTATAATAACTGCACTTTTAACTAATATAGTAAGCTTAAGGCCTTTTATAATCATTTTTTAAGCGCACGAAAACGGGATTACACTGTAATAAAAGTGGAGTTAAACTAGCCTATTTCTAAGTCTTTTACTCCTTAATAAGAGAGTCTAATAATAAACAAAAGGTTACTGTAGTTAATTAAGCTTTTACTATATATTAGTAAGGAGGAGTACTTAATAATTACTTAGTTACAACATACTTATTATACTTTAGAGGAAAGGCTAGAGAGTGGCAGAAGTAAAAGGATTACTAATAAATCTAAAAGTAAAAAGATATTATTGCGATCCAGTCCTGTAAAGCGTATTATTAACTTATTAAGGACTTTAGAAATATTAAACCGTTTGAAGTTAATTAGATATTAAAGCGTGAAAACCTAGGAAGGGTTAACTGTTAAATTTATTAAAGCTGCTTGTTTTTCTAAAGAGGCCGTCTCGGTGTACGGTGGTCAACGTCTCCGTGTACGGTAGCCCCACATATTTTGCCATACATAACCCTAACCCTGCGCGTAACACTTGACCCCACATAACCCCGTGCACCTGTGACAGCTGCCAGACCGCACCTAAATGCCACCCCATCAATTGGAACGCATATAAACAAGGCTCACACAGCGAAACTGGGCCAAATCCGCGTTTTCCATAATAAAATTACAAATAACTACTATCATTATAATGATGACTAAGCCGTAGGCTCACCCTCTGATTGGCCAGAACCGTTACCAACACTCTGGCTCAATGCCAGGGCTCGCGACCGTGTAACCCTAGTTCCTTACGTTCCTACTCTCCTTATAACCCCTAACGGCGCAGAGGAGGCTATTATCGTCGTCGAGGATGGCGTACAGCCATTACCACGACCTTAGGAGGCGTTATTAGACGTTAGGACTGTAATTCCACCAGTTATAACTGTCGTTTGGCTCCTCTCTAGTACTACACCCTCCCACTGTGATGGATCGCGGCGAATGCTCAGTATTATGCCTAACTCACAGCCTGTAGACCGCCTTAACGCCCTGCCGTATAGTGCCGCCGCAGTCACGCTACGCGCCCTTAAGCCTCTACCCCTAACCACGCCCCTACCCCTAACCGCGCCCTTACCCCTGACTGGCTGGCTGTCTGGAACTATAGGGGGCTGGCTAGCTGGAATAGTGGCCTGATTGCCCTGTAGAAGCGGCACCGTTAATATAGGTGTGGAGGGATTACTTATAAAGGCTGTAAAGCCACATAGTCTACCCTTAGTATTAGTGACACAGTTAAACTCTTATAAACAGAGATACCTATTATCGTTAGTAATACTCCTCTCTAACCACTAAAAAGAGTAAAAGTCCTCCTTAGCTAACAATAACTATTTAACCTAGTGTTTATAAAGGAGGTTATAACTATAGGGTATACCATACTGGGCCGTAAATCACTTAGTATAGTTATTAAAAGGTTCCGGTATAGGGTTAGTTTAAGTAGGTATAGTATTAAGTATCACCCTATATTATTCCCTTATAAGATTTAAAGCTTTAAAGGAGATAATATAAAGCGCTTTACTAAGTTAACCTTTATTTAGGAAGTTGTAACGGAGGTGTTTTTTCTCCGCCTTTAAGGCCTCGTCAATGTTCCGTTCTATAACCTTAATTATTTTAATCGCTTAGCAAATTATGTAATTAATAGTACTGTTACCGTTAATAACGAATGACTTAAGATATCGGTTTACAGACTTTACTGGTAATATAGTTTATTAGCTGAAGTTAAGTTACGTGTTAATATAGTAGCCAGCCTATTACTTTTTATAGGGTATCTAGATCTCCTTAAAGTACTTAATAATATTAGTTTATTAAGGAAAGTAAGCCTTTAACTTCTCCTAGGCGGTGTTAAAATCATCTTTAATGTGAGAGTAAATAACACACTTTTATAACTTATAAATACCAGTTATAAAGTACTTTACGGTCTCTAAAGCTAAGCTAGGGTGACCGTTTATCAGTCTGTTATCACAATCTATAACTCTCTCCTCCTAACTGTTAACTAAATAGTTAAAATTATCTGTTAAACTGCCAGACCTTATAAGGGCGAGGGCTGTAATAATTACCTTTACAGCTTTTTTATTCCACTTTTTTTTAATGTTTAAGCTGGTATTCTTATTAAAATAGAATATACAGACCTAGGGTAGGGTTTAAGGGTATTATAAGGTAATAGTATTCCTTATAACGGTATTAAAATCGGTGATAGTAATAAGCGGTAGAGGCGCACGGATCTCTTAACGTATACAGTTAACTTACTTTATTAACCAGTTAAATCCTTCTTACCGTTTATTATTAATTAAGCTAAACCTATACGAAACGGCCATTTTAAGGTGGTTTAAGGCTATTACCTGGAAGAAAGCCAGCCCCTTATTATTAGTTTTATAAGTGTTATTGTATAATTACACCTAGTGATAATAAGCCCACTGCTTCTTTATCTAGTCGGTAAATTAAAACAGGCCCTCTAGCTTCCGTATATTATTATCGCCGCTGTTATTCTGGGATTACGCCCACTTAACTTAGTAGTTAATACCCTAGTTATTAAACATCTCTATTACTAATAGGAAGGGGTTATACCCATTTATAGCCTTCTTCCAGAGTCTGTGGTGACAGTTCTAGAGTTAACAATACGTGAAGATAATACCTTTAAACTAACACTATAGCTTTATAACTAACTCTTAGTTATTAACTGTTGGTTAATTAATATATAGTTTTATAAAGTCTTTATAATCGTTAGTAAATTTGTTACTAACTTCGTAATCCTTAGGGGAGTAATTCTGGTAATGCTGGTAATCCCCAGGTTTAACCTTAAAGGTCTAGAGTTGGCTGTTTGCAGCGTTTGCCTTAGCGATACCCTTTTATAGGCACCTAACCTTAGCGGTTAATGTTTGGTGAGAATAGGCTTTTAAGGCTTGAATCTTACCTTTAGCGCAGCTGTAGTAGTATCTGGTGTAATTAAAGTCCTTAAACTTATTATTATAACGTAGGCGAATGATTGTAAATTAAGCCTTAGCGCAGTACTTATGGAGGTCGGCCTTTAGGTCTTTAAGGGAGGTATACTTATGTGTAAGAAGCTTATGGCCTAGCGGAGGGTTAGAGAAAGGAACCACATTGTCGCGATCGTTTACATTACCACTATCATCAGAATCTAAGTCGCTACAGCTGTTCCACTCGCTGGAATCGTCCAACTCGATCGCGGAAGACTCCATTCCTATAAAAGATTAGTAGGGTAATTGATTAGGAGGTTTTTCAGCTTACTGCAGCGATTAGTTGTTGGTGCGTGGCGTGGTTGAGGCTTACAATTGTGATGGTGATAGTCGTGTGGAATGCGGGGTGGTGGTTTAGATGTGGGCGAAAATTCTTTCGCGCGCGCGGATACGGGTTGGCAGCTGTCACAGATGCATGGGGTGGGGATACTCAAGGGTTAGGGTTATGTATGGCAAAATATGTGGGGCTACCGTACACGGAGACGTTGACCACCGTACACCGAGACGGCCTCTTTCTAAAAGGAATTGGGAAAAGGTTACAGGCTCTTTAAAAAAGCCGA
>Ga0247781_1000138_pt1 | contig 20960 bp, 18 predicted proteins | sample UWRJL184509B5_FD_179922 | JGI IMG/M metagenome (GOLD analysis project Ga0247781, IMG submission 179922) | Plant litter microbial communities from Arlington Agricultural Research Station in Wisconsin, United States - UWRJ-L184-509B-5 | ecosystem: Environmental > Terrestrial > Plant litter >...
ACCCCCACCGAAACCGGTCACCCACCCATACCAACCAGCCATCGAAGATCACAACAGGCGGACACCGACACAACTCAGACCAAGATCACCGTCACTCAAGAAGAAACGCACCCCCCTGGTGACATGGAACATCAACGATCAGGTGAAGCAGCCCAGCAGACCGCCACGTTGCTCAGGATCTCCTTGCAACTGCGAGACGCCGCAGCAGATGCCGATCGGCAGGATGTCATCACCAAGGTCGATGAATTGATGAGTCTGATCGCTGGCGAGAGAATCTCGGCCGGCGCCGGATCCCAGAAGGGAAGCCCACGACATCCGGCGCCCCCTGACAGCGACGGGAACCAATCTCCTTGGCCTGGTGAAGCATATGGCGACCTGTGAGGCCTGGTATTTCGGTGAGGTCTTCGGTCGACCGTCCCCGGAGCCATTGGGGCGGTGGCAGGATGCGGACGGCAGCGACCTGTGGGTGACCCCGGACGAGACCCGCGAACAGATCATCGACTTCTACCAGCGTGCCTGGAAGCATGCGGACGCGACGATCGGAGAACTTCCCCTCGATGCGCCTGGCCACGTGCCGTGGTGGTCGCGGCCCGACGTCACGTTGTTCGGCGTCATGATCCACGTTCTTCAGGAGACGACCCGGCATGCTGGCCACGCTGACATCCTGCGTGAGCAGCTCGACGGCCGGACCGGGCTGAGGGCCGAGTACGAGGAGGAGATCGACACGGCGGCCCGCGCGACACACCGCGCGAAGATCGAGCACGCTGCGCTGGCCTACCCGCAGTGACGTTTGATGGCCGAAGGGGCGCGTGCTCAGCCGAGCCGGTTCGCGGTGTCCCGGAGTAGTTGCCAGAGCAGCGCGCTCAGCGCCGCGGTCGAGATCATTGCGATGAGCAGTGTGGGCCAGGCTCGCCAAAGGCGCTGGACGTGTGCCAGCCAGGCAACGATCGCGAGCGGGAGGATGACTTGGATCAGCTTCGCTGCGAGGAAGCCGGGTGCGACTTCGCCGTCAGCTGCTGCCGCCAGCAGGGCCCAGGGTGGCGCCGCAGCGATCTCTTGCCAGCCTTGGCCAGACAATAGTCCGCATGCGATCCCCGCGGCCAGCGCCGAGCCCGGCGTCTGAGTGGTTCGAGTCCGGTGGCCGAGCAGGCCCAGCATTGGTCCCGCGATGAGCGATGCCATGAGCCATGCTGCGGTCATGATCGCCAAAGAGCGCAGCCCGTACAGGTCCGCCGACGATCCGTCGGCCAGAGACCCGCCGCTCCAGCGTCGGCTCACCACCAGGATCAGCAGGTAGTACACGACACGAGCGTGGCGGAGATCAGCAGGACGGTCGCGCCGTGGACGGCGCTTCGGCGATCAGCTGCCCTCCGGCCAGCCAGGAACGCTGCCAGGCCCCAGGCGAGGCCGCTGCTGGTCAATGCCGTGAACACTTGTCCAGCTGTGGCGGCTGGGTCGAAGGCGTCGGCGGCGAACGCGAGCAGGCCGAGCGCGAATGCCGCGGCCAAGATCCGTGGGGTACGGGCAGCAGGACGCAGCACCGTAAGGTTGATCATGCTCGACCTCCTGAGCCTGGCCACGCTGCCAACACCGTTCTCCGTCCGTTGCAGGCTTTCATCGACTGCGGTTTGCGGCGTAGGTGGCCCAGTGGCCGTTGGCTTCGTGCACCCATTTTGTCGCGGTGCCGGTATGGACTCCGAGTAGGTCAGCGATGACGACGGCGGGAGTTCAGCCGCGAGTTGGAGCATGGCGGCGTTGCGGTTGCTGCGGGCGTAGATGCCGAGGGCGTTGAGCCGGCGCATGAGGGTGGCGGAGTCTGCGGGGCGGTCGGGGCGTCGGCCGGGGAACAGCCAATGGTCGGTGTAGAGAGTTCGAGCCATGCCGACGGGCCGCCGTTCGGGAAGGCGGGCTGCGAGGTCGGCCAGTGGTGATGGGAGTTGACGGGCGTCAGTGCCGACGTCGAGCATGGTGGTGCCGTCAACGTGGCGGAGGTGGCCGTCGGAGCTGACGCCCTCTGGCGACGTCGGATATTGGAACTGTCGGACGATATTCGGCCGCCGCGTTCGGTGGGCCACAATGCGGTCCGCCCGAACAGCCACCATGACCCCTTCATCAAGAGAATGAATCCTTCTTCTGATGAAAGACTGCCCGGCACAAGTCCTGTTCGGACTGATGGTCAGGCCTTCCACGACCTCATCGGGTTGGCGCTATAGTTTCCGCTGGTAGAGCCGATGCGGCAGTTAGTCCAACGATGCGAATGCATCATCTGATGAAACTTTCGTCAGAATCAGAGCATCGAGACGTGGACGTGGTTGGTGTGCACTGCGGACGGACCGCCACTCGCGCTGTAGCTCTTCCAGCCCGTGCCGGGCATCCAGATCTCGCGATACCAGATCACGTACATCACGCCCAGCCGGTTCGCGTTCTTCACGAAGTAGGCGGCGAGCCGATCCCCGTACGCCTTGTCGTCGCCGGTCGCGGCCGAGTTCTTGTAGGTCGTTTCGTTGGACGACATGTCGCAGGCCCGGCCCTTGGGATGCTCGCCGGAGCTCCGCTCGCTCCAACACACCGTGTAGCGGCGGAACCCGTCCGACTTCGCCTCCTGGTAGGCGTGCACCGTGCGCGGCGTCAGGCAGCCTGAGCTGGTCGGGTCATTGACCGTGCAGCTCTCGTCGGGCCAGGAGCCGTCCGAGTTGCGCGGCGCGGGATTCGCGAGCGGCGAGTTCGCCGAGACGAAGCCGCCCGAGACCGATCCGCCGCCGACGCTGGCCAGGGCGAGTTCGGCCTCTTTCTTCTTCTTCGTCAGCGCGGCGACCTGCTTGGTCTGCTCGCGGACCTCTTTGTCGATCGCCGCCTTCGCCGCCCTGGCCCTGCCGAGCGTGCCCTGGTAGCGAGTGAGCAGTTGCGCGTCGAGCTGCGCCATCATGTCGAGCCGTTCGATGCGCTCGAGGAAGATGTCGGGGGAGGTCGAGTCGAGCAGCATCGACATCGTCCTGGGCCGGCCCAGCTGGTAGGAGCGGGTCGCGAGCTCGGCGACCTGGGTCTGCATCGCCTTGGCGCCCGCCTCGGCCTGTTTGACCGTCGTCTGCAGCTGCACGGCCCGCTTCTTGGAGGCGGTCAGCTTCTGCATCGCCGTCGCCTGTCCCTTGGCCGCCGATTCGAGCGCGCTGCGCAGCGTCTTGTCGTCACCCTCGTCGGGATCGGCGAGCGCCGCCCCGGTCGGTGCGACCAAAAGAAGCGCGCACGCAGCCAGAAGCAGCACGAGCACAGTGTTGAATCGGCGCTGGAAAACCGCCGCCACGGATACCTCCCCATCGTCAGCGCGGGCAGACTCTACCGTGATACGCAATCCAGCGACGGATCGATCAACCGGCCGAATAACCGCCGTCGACGAAGAGTGTTTGACCCGTGACGGCGACGGCAGCCGCACTGGCCAGAAAGACGGCACATGCCCCGAAATCATCGGGTATGCCGTTTCTTCCGATCATGGTGCGGGCGGCGTGTTTGGCGACCGTGGACGGGTCGGCGAAGACCGGCTCGGTCAGTGGAGTGTGGACGACGCCGGGCGCGATCGCGTTGCAACAGACGCCCTGGGCCGACCAAGCCTCGGCCTGCGATCTGGTCAGCCCCACCAGACCGGCCTTGGAGACCCCGTAGGCGCCGCTGTTCCCGTACGCCCGGAAGGCCTGTTGCGACACGACGTTGATGATCCGGCCCCAGCCGCGCGCGGCCATCCGCGGCCCGAAGGCCTGACCGAGCAGGAACGGGGCGGTCAGGTTGGCCGCCATCGTCACGTCCCAATCGTCCGCGGTGAGCTCGCCCAGCGGTGGACGTCGATTCACCGCGGCCGAGTTGATCAGCACGTCCGGAGCCCCGTACCGCTCAAGGGTCTGCTCCACGACGAGCGCGACGGCCCCTCGGTCGGCGAGATCCGCCGGGATCGCGTGGCCCTCGGCGTCGAACCCGCGCAGTTCCTCGATGACCTCGGCCATCGGATCGGGACGACGCGCGACCAGCAGCACGCGCGCTCCGGCCCGCCCGAGCGCCACCGCCATCGCCCGTCCGATGCCCGAACTGCCTCCCGTCACCATCGCGGTGCGGCCGTTCAGACCGAAGAGACTTTCCAGGTACGCCGACACGGGCGCTAAAGGATCGAGGTGTCGGGGAAGAGGGTGTCGCGGACCGTGTGCCAGATCTCGTCGTTCGGGGCCACAAGCATCCCACGCTCGCTGTCGGTCGGGCGGTAGGGCGTGCCGTCCAGGTGCAGCACCGTGCCACCCGCCTCGCGGATGATCAACGAGCCCGGCACGTGGTCCCACGGCAGGATGCGCCAGAAGAGCACGAACTGCTGCTCATCGATGGCGACGGCCGGATATTCGTAACCGGCGCAGTGGTGGCCGGCGGTGACCCGGCCGAGCGCCGAGGCGTTCGCGGTGGCCACCTCACGCAGATGGTCCGGCAGGTAGTGGCTGGCCACGACACCGCGCAGGGCGGCCGCGCCCGGGTCGTCGGTGCGGGTCTTGACGCGGATGCCGTCACGGTAGGCACCCGACCCGGCCTCGGCCACCGTGAGGTGGTCGCCGACCACGTCGAGGATCCAGGAGGCGGCCGGCTCGCCGTCGCGGACGAGCGCGACCATCACCGCGAACGGCGTCTTGCCGGCGGCGAAGTTGTTGGTGCCGTCGACCGGGTCGACGATCCAGACCGCGCCGCTGTTGCCGAGCCGGTCGAGCACGTGCGGATCGGCCGCGACGGCCTCCTCGCCGACCACGACCGAGCCGGGCAGCAGGGCGGTCAGCCCGCGGGTCAGGGCTTGCTCGGACTCCTTGTCGGCGATGGTGACCAGATCACCGGGCGCCTTCTGGACGATCTCGTCGGAGGCGAGGTGACGGAAGCGCGGCAGCACGATGGTCGCCGCGACCTCGCGGATGAGCTCGGCTACCTGATCAAGCACGCGGCGGCAACTTCACGACGCTGACGAAGAACTCGTCGATCTGCCGGATCACCGTAATGAACCGCTCGAAGTCGACCGGCTTCGTCACGTAGGCGTTGGCGTGCAGTTGGTAGCTGCGCAGGATGTCCTCGTCGGCGGCCGACGTGGTGAGCACGACCACCGGGATGCGGCCCAGCTCGTCGTCCTTCTTGATCTCGGCCAGCACCTCGCGGCCGTCACGCCGGGGCAGGTTGAGGTCGAGCAGGATGAGGTCGGGGCGGACGGCGTCGGCGTACTCACCCTCACGCCGCAGGTAGGCCAGCGCCTCGGCGCCGTCGGAGACGACGTTGAGCCGGTTCTGGACCTTGTGCTCCTCGAACGCCTCCTTGGTCATCAGCACGTCGCCCGGGTCGTCCTCGACCAGCAGCACCTCGATCGGGGTGCCGTCGGCCCGCATCGCAGCCGTCATGCTGAGACCTCTTTCCGTTGTTCCCGCACCGGAACCTCCTGCTCCTCGTCGGAGACGCCCGGCACCGCCGGAAGGGTGAACCAGATCGACGTGCCTTCCTCGACCTCGAGGTCCAGCCAGATCCGTCCGCCATGGTATTCGACGATCTTCTTGACGATGGCCAGGCCGATGCCGGTGCCCTCGTAGGCGTCCCGGGCGTGCAAACGCTGGAAGATCACGAAGACCTTGTCGGCGAACTCGGCCTCGATGCCGATGCCGTTGTCGCGGACGTTGATGCGCCACTCGCCGTCCGCACGCTCGGCACTCACCCGGATCACCGGGGGCACCCCGGGCCGGCGGAACTTGAGCGAGTTGCCGATCAGGTTGACGAAGAGCGTGGTGAGCAGCGGTTCCTCGCCCTCGACGGTGGGCAGGCCGGACCACTCGATCTCGGCGTCCTCGCCGGCCCGCGTCTCGAGCTGCGACTCGACCTCGGTGAGCACCCGCCCCAGGTCGACGGCGGTGAAGCCGGCGGTGAGCCGGCCGATGCGGGAGAAGGCGAGCAGGTCGTTGATCAGACGCTGCATCCGCTGAGCACCGTCGACGGCGAAGGCGATGTACTGATCGGCTCGCTCGTCCATCTGCCCGGCGTAGCGCCGCTGGAGCAACTGGCAGAAGCTGGCGACCTTGCGCAGCGGCTCCTGCAGGTCGTGCGAGGCGACGTACGCGAATTGCTCGAGATCACGGTTGGACCGGGTGAGCTCCTCGGCCTGCACCTTGAGCTGGTCGTTGACCCACTCGATCTGGGCCCGGGCCGCGCGCACCTCGGAAAGCTCGGCGGCGATCTTCTGCCGCATGCCGTCGACGTCGTCGGCGAGCGAGGCGAGCTCGGGCGAGCCGCTGCTCACGATGTGCTTGTCGTAGTCGCCGTCGGCGACCTCGCGGACCTGCTGGGCGAACTCGGTCACCGGTCGGCTGACCATGCGGTCGAGCAGCAGCAACAGCACCGCCCCGGCCAGGATGATGATCGCGGCGGCGGCGATCTGGATCGCCACCATCGTGCGGCTGCTCTCCTTCGCCGCGTTCGCGGACTGGGTCCGCAGCACCTGGATGCGGTCCTGCATCGTGGCGATGGCGACCCGCAGGGCGTCGAACTGCTCGGTCGAGGTGCCCCTGAGCCTGTCCTGACCGGCCACGATGCCCTGGGCACGGATGATCGCGAGCACCGGCTCGGCGACGTCGCGGTGCCAGCTCGCGGCCCGCTGCTCCACCACGTCGAGCTCGGTGCGGATCGCGGTGTCCTGGGGGCGCAGCAGCTCCCGGATGCGAGCGACCAGTCGCTGCTCGTCGGCCAGCCCCTGGGTGTACGGCATCAGGTTGCTCTCGTTGCCGGTGATCGCGAAGCCGCGGATGCCGGTCTCCTGATCGACGTACGCCGTGTTGAGCGCCTCGCCGGCGGCCCGCATCGGGCTGGCCCGGTTGAGCACGTCGTCGAGCTGGCGGTTGTTCTGCGCGGCGGTGATGGCGGCGAAGACGCCGAGCGCGCTGAGCAGCAGCCCGACCGTGACGACGAGCGCCACGGTCCGCCGACGCAACGTCCAGGTGCGCAGGGAGAAGAGGCTCACCGGCCACGCCCCCGCGAGATCAGCAGCATCGCCACATCGTCGGCGAGCGGGCCGCCGTTGACCTGCTCGGCCCGGCCGACCAGCCAGGCGGGCAGCGCCGGAAGTGGCACCGAGCGGGCCGCGGGCTCGTCGAGCAGGCCGCAGAGGCCCGCGACGTCGAGCCGTTCGTTCCCCGCGCCGGTGTGGCCCTCGATCAGGCCATCGGTATACATCAACAAGGACCAGTCATCTCCGGAGAACTCGACGTCGGTCGCGGGGGTGGGCTTCGGGCGGACCCCGAGGACGATCCCGCGCTTCGCCTCGACCGGGCCTGCCGAGCCACGGGAGAGCAGCACGGGAGGCGGATGGCCGGCGACGCGCACGACGGCGGCGTTGCCGGTGAGATCGAGCGTCACCGAGGCAACGGTCGCGAAGACCTCGCGGGCCCGGCGCTCGCTCATCAGCACCTGCTCCAGCGATCCGAGGATCTGCTCGTCGGGCACGCCGGCCAGCACCAGGGCCCGCCAGGCGACCCGCAGCTCGACGCCGAGCGCCGCCTCGTCGACGCCGTGACCACAGACGTCGCCCACGATCACGTGCAGCTTGTCGGCACCCACCTGGACGACGTCGAAGAAGTCGCCGCCGAGCAGGCCCATCGCCCGGCCGGAGCGGTAGAAGGTGTGTACCGCCACCTGATCGGTGGACATCAGCGGCTGGGGCAGCAGGCCACGTTCGAGCCGGGCCGACTCGGCCTGGCGCAGCTCGATCTCGCGCAGCCGCTGGGCGTTCTCGTCGGCGCGCTTGCGCTCGACCGCGTAACGCAGGGCCCGGGTCAGCAGAACACCGTCGACCTGGCCCTTGACGAGGTAGTCCTGGGCCCCCTCGGCGACCGCGGCGACGCCCAGGTGCTCGTCGGAACGGCCGGTGAGCACGCAGACGGCGGCGCTGCCGGCGACCGCGAGCAGCTTGCGGAGACCGTCGATGCCCTCGGCGTCGGGCAGGCCCAGGTCGAGCAGGACACACTGGATGCCCTGCAGCAGACCGCGGGCCTCGCGCAGGCTGGTGGCGACCCGCAGGTCGAACGGCGCCGACGCCTCGTGCAGCAGCTCGCGCACCAGGAACGCGTCGCCCTCGTCGTCCTCGACCAGCAGGACGCTCAGGCGTTCCTGCAGGACCGGACCACCGGTGTGGACGCGCGGCGCGACCGAGCGCTCAGTCATTGCCGTTCCCCACTCGTCCTCCCACCCGGTTTCGGTCCGCTGATCGTGTACCACTCCTGGCGAGCGCACAACACCGGCGGCGGGGTCCAGGGGCGTGGTCACGCTGACAACGCTAGGCCACGGCTCAAAAGATCTTCGGGCTACCCGGTGTCGTACCCAACCGCTTAGATGTCACCCATGCCCGCTCCCTCGATCACCGACCCGGCCCACCGGGCCTCGGCCGCTCTCCTCGCCGTCGTGGTGCTTGTCCTGGCCGGTCTGGCCGGGCTCTGGTCGGTGCGGCCGCCGTCCTCGCGGCCCACCTCGGCGCCCGCCACCGCGTTCAGCGCCGAGCGCGCGTTCCAGCAGGTCGAGGCGATTGCCACCCGCCCGCACCCGGTCGGCAGCGCCGCTGGGGACGAGGTACGCGAGCACCTGCTCACCACCCTGCGCGGCCTGGGACTGGCCCCCGAGGTGCAGGACACCGTCTCGATCGAGGGCGCCGGGCTGTCGTCGAGCGCGGGCGGCGCCGCACTGGCCCGGGTCCGCAACGTCGTCGCCACGATCCCGGGCACCGGCTCGACCGGGCGCGTCATCCTGGTCGCCCACTACGACTCGGTGCAGGCCGGTCCCGGCGGCAACGACGACGCGGCGGGCACCTCGACGATCCTCGAGACGGCCCGGGCGCTGCTGGCCGGCCCGCGCCCGCGCAACGACGTGGTGCTGCTGCTCACCGACGGCGAGGAGGCCTGCCTCTGCGGGGCGAAGGCCTTCGTCGACCAGCACCCGCTGGCCCGCGACGGCGGGGTGGTGCTCAACATCGAGGCGCGCGGCAGCAACGGTCCGGCGATCATGTTCGAGACGTCGGAGGGCAACGGCCGGCTGGTCGAGGCGTACAGCCACGCGGTCAAGCCGGTGGGCACGTCGTTCGCCGTCGAGATCTATCGGCTGTTGCCCAACGACACCGACTTCACCCCCTTCCGGGAGTCGGGTTTCGCCGGGCTCAACGCGGCCTACATCGACGGCGCGGCGGTCTACCACGGGCCGACCGACGTGCCCGCCGCGATGGACCGCGACAGCCTGCAGCACCACGGCGAGAACACGCTGGCGCTGGTGCGCGAGCTGGGCGGGCGTGACCTCGGTCCGGTCAAGGTGACGGGCGGCGAGGACGCGACCTACTTCCCCGCGCCGGGCCTGCTGGTGCGTTATCCCGGCTCGCTGGTCTGGCCGATCGCGGTGCTGGCCGCGCTCGCGGTCGCGGCGCTGGCCGGGCTGGCACGCCGCCGCGGGCTGATCACGATGCGGCGTTTCCTGGCCGCCGGCGCGCTGACCCTGGTGCCGATCGTGCTCGCCCCGCTCCTGGCCCAGGTGCTGTGGTTCCTGCTCCGGACGGTCCGGCCGGAGTACGCGGCGATGGCCATCGACCCCTACCGTCCGACGATGTACCGGCTCGCCGTGATCTTCCTGGCCGCGGCCGTGGTGCTCGGCTGGTTCGCACTGCTGCGCCACCGGATCGGCCCGGCCGCCCTGGCGATCGCCGGGCTGGGCTGGCTCGCCGTCCTCGGCGTGGTGCTCGCCGCGGTCGTGCCCGGCGGCTCGTACCTGGCCGCGCTGCCCGCCCTGGCCGGGGCGCTGGCCGGGCTGATCGCCGTGACCACCCGCGGCTGGCTGCCGGTGGTCGCGGTGACGCTCGGCGGCGTGCTGGCGACACTCATCCTGCTGCCTACCGTCGTCATGCTCTTCCCGGCCCTGGGGCTCGGTCTGGGCGCGGCCGGCGCCTTCCTCACCGTGCTGCTCGGCCTCGCCCTGCTCCCGGTGATCGACCTGATCCATCCGGTGGCGGGCGGGCAGCGGGTCCGGCGGCGGGGCGGTCTACCCACTGCGGCCGCGGTCCTGGCGGTGCTGACCTTCACTGGTGCGGGCCTGGTGGTCGACCGGTTCGACGCCGACCGTCCCGCGGTGACCCAGCTGATGTACGCACTCGACACCGACACCGGCACCGCGCGCTGGATCAGCGACGAGAGCGACGTGCAGAGGTGGACCGGACAGTACGTCTCCGGTGACCTGCACCGGATCGACGACACGCTGCCGGCCTTCGGGCCCAAGGAGGTCCGCACCGGCGAGGCCCGGGCCACGAACCTGCCGGCGCCGCGGCTCACAGTCGAGTCCGACACCCGCTCGGGCGACACCCGCACGCTGACCTTGCGCCTGCAGCCGCAGCGACAGGTTCGCCTGGTCACCCTGCACGTGACGAGCGCGACGCCGGTCGAGACGGCGACCGTCGAGGGCCGCTCGGTGGCAACCCCGACCGACAAAGCGTGGGGCTTCGTCTTCCACGCTCCGCCGCCCGCGGGGGTCGAGGTCACGCTGACCGTGCGCGCGGCGGGCCAGGTGCGGTTCCGGGCGATGGACGGCAGCGACGGGCTGAGCGACCTTCCCGGCTTCCGGGCCCGCCCGGCCGGCGTCGGCGTCGTCGGCTCCCACACCAGCGAGATGCTGGCGGTCGCCAAGACGTACACGTTCTAGGGCAAGACGTACACGTTCTCAGGAGGGCGGGTCCGATCACCGGCCGCGGCCGCGGCGGCCGGTGGACTCGTTGTGGCGGAAGTGGACGAAGAGGCGCCCCCAGTTGTCGCCGTCCTTCTCGACCCGGTGATAGAGCTGCTTGATCTCTTTCTGGTCGAGAAAGCGGAGCACCTTCTTCTTCAGGGCGCCGCTGCCCTTGCCCGGGATGATCTCGACCATGCTGGCCTTCTTCTGCACGGCCTCGTCGATGATCCCGCGCAGCGCGCGCTCGATCTCGTTGCCCTTGTTGAAAATGTCGTGCAAGTCGAGCTTGAGCTTCACGATAGGAATCCTAAGCGTCCGCGGATTTGCCGAGCCATTCCTCGACCCGGTGCAGTGCTTCCCGATAGTCGCTCTGCTGGTTCATCGCGGCGGCAAGCCGCAGATGGGGCAGCGCCTCGCGGAAGCGGCCACCGCGCTCCAGCGTCCGGCCGAGCACATGATGCGCGTAGTGATCCGACGGATCGCGCTCGATCAGCGCCCGCAACTGCTCCTCGGCCCCGTTGAGCTGGGCCGAGTTGAAGTAGGCGCGAGCCAGAAGCTGGCGTACGGCCGTGTTGTCCGGTTCGGCCTCGACGATCGGCTCGAGCAGACGGGCGGCGCCCAGCGGATTCCCCGACTCGAAGAAGAAGGTCGCTCTGCGATATTCCTCGAGAAGATCCACGTGCCCGCTCCCCACGCTCGCGCCGCCGCCGGCCGCCCTCCGCAAACCTCATCAACGCTGGCACAACATTGCCGCGACGGCGAGTGTTCCTTGGTCCAAACTTCCCGACAAATCGCCTCATACAGCAACTCAGCCGTCAGACAATGCCTTCGTGGGGGACTTTCGGAGCCATCTCGTCACCGCGCCCGCCCGTGCACGTTCCGGGCGGGTCCGGGCGACCGTCATCGGCGTCTTCGGGCTCGGGCTCTGCCTGCTGCTGGCCGGTGGCACCGCCGCGCCGGCGCTGACCTCGCCGGCCTTCCTGATCTCGGGGATGCGCGAGATCCCGTCGCCGCCGACGGGGACCTCGTGGGCACCGGCACCGCGGGAGGCCGACGGGCTGCGGATGGTCGCGAGCTCGGACGGGCCGGAGTTCGAGCTGCACACGGCCGGGGGCGACCGGACCTTCCTGCCCGGCGTCGACCTCGGCGAGACCACGCCCGGCCACCTGCCGGGCGAGGGCGCGATCTCGGCCGCGCAGTACCGGGCCTGGTTCGCGGCGATGAGCTGGCTCGGGCTGCGCGCCGTGCGGATCTACGAGATCCATCCGCCCACGTTCTACGAACAGCTCGCCGCCTGGAACGAGGCGAACCCCGAGCGGCCGCTCTATCTCATGCAGGGCGTACGGCTGCCCGACGAGACATACGTCAAGAAGGGCAACCTGTTCGACAAGACCTTCACCACCGCGTTCCGCCGGGAACTGGAGGCCGCCTCGCGGGCCGTGGCCGGCGACCTCACCCGGATGGCGGCACCCGGCCAAGCGGGCGGCACCTGGACCACGGACGTCACCCCGTGGCTGGTCGGTTGGATCATCAGCACCGAGATCGATCCCCGCGCGGCCGCCGCGTCGGACCGGCGCAACGCCTCGGCACCACGGGTCACCGGCAAGTTCTTCCGGAACACCGCCGGCTCGACACCGACCGAACGCTGGCTGGCCGCGCGCATGAACGACCTGGCCGGATTCCTGGCCAAGCGCTCCGTGAGCCAGCCGATCGCCTTCGCCAACTGGCCGACCACCGATCCGCTGCGCCACCCGCAGGAGCCGCTCCCGCAGGAGGATCTGCTGTCGATCGACGCCAACCACGTGCTGCCCACGGCGGACTGGCCGGCCGGGACGTTCGCCAGCTACCACGCGTACCCGTTCTATCCGGACTTCCTGCGGCTCGAGCCGGGGCTGGTCGGCTACGAGTACGAGGGGAGCCGCGACCCGTACGCCGGATACCTCGCCGCGCTGCGTAAACACCACACCGCGATGCCCACGCTGATCACCGAGTTCGGGGTGCCGTCGTCGATCGGGTCGGCCCACAACGCGCCGCTGGGCCGCTCGCAGGGTGACCACAGCGAGCAGGACGCGACGCGGATCAACGGTGAGCTGCTGCGGTTGATCCACGGCCAGGGGCTCGGCGCCGGGTTCGTCTTCAGCTGGATGGACGAGTGGTACCGCTACACCTGGAACACGGCCGGGCCGCAGGACCCGGCCCGCCGCCAGCTGTGGCACGACCCGATGACCAACGAGCAGCACTTCGGGCTGCTCGCGATGGACGCGCAGGGCTCTCCCGACAGCGGTGCGCAGCAGTTGCTCGACACCGCCGCGTGGCCCGCGCGCGAGGTGTCCGCCCGGGTCGACGAGGCGTACCTGCATCTGTCGATCCGGTTGGCCGATTCGGCGCCAGGTTCGTTGATGGCCGGGTTCGACGTGCTCCCGGGCGTGACCGGCACGCCGATGCCGGGCAGTGGCGACCGCCGGCCCGACGCGGTCCTCGCGCTCAATCTGGTGGGACATACCGGGCAGGCATACCTCCGGACCCAGCTCGACCCGATGCCGCTGGACTTCTCGGTTCCGGCCGCCGAGCGGGGTCCCGCGCCCGCCGGCTGGACGCCGTTCGAGCTGGTCGTCAATCGGGCGCTCACCATGCCGAGGACCGGCGCGAAGCTGCCGATCGAGCTGCAGAACGCCGGCCAGTTGCGGCACGGCTCCTGGGATCCGCAGGACGAGAAGGCGGACAGCCGGGCGTTGTGGAAGATCGACGGCGACGACCTGACGCTGCGGGTGCCGTGGGCGTTGCTCGGATTCGCCGACCCGTCCGCGCACAAGGTCGCGGTGCCGAAGAACGGCAAGCTCACCACGCAGACCAGCCCGGGAGTGACCGTCTCGCTCATCGCCTCGGGCACCGACCAGGCGGTCGGCCAGGTCAAGTGGTCGAGCTGGAACCGGCCGTACTACGGCGAGCGGCTCAAGCAGGGCGCCGCGAGCTTCCGGGACGCGGCGCTGGCCGTCACGAACGTGACGAGCGGTAGCGGCGACTGACCGGCAATGGTCACAGGTGGTGCACAGGAAGGGGAAAGCCGGCGCATAGTGTGGCCCGGGACAGTAGGGGCATGACGATGGCGAACTCAGACTCGAGCACCAACCTGCGCCGCGCCGACGGCAGTCCCGTCCGGGTTCTCGTCGTCGACGACGAGCCGACCCTGGCCGAGCTGCTCTCGATGGCGCTTCGCTACGAGGGCTGGGACGTCCGGAGCGCGGGCGACGGGCACACCGCCGTGCGCACCGCCCGGGAGTTCCGCCCCGACGCCGTCGTCCTCGACATGATGCTTCCCGACATCGACGGGCTCGAGGTGCTGCGCCGGCTGCGTGGCGAGACGCCCGAGGTGCCGGTCCTCTTCCTGACCGCCAAGGACTCGGTGGAGGACCGCGTCACCGGCCTGACCGCCGGCGGCGACGACTACGTCACCAAGCCGTTCAGCCTCGAAGAGGTCGTCGCCCGCCTGCGCGGCCTGATGCGCCGGATGGGCCACTCCCCCATGCGCACCGACTCGCAACTGATCGTCGGCGACCTCTCGCTCGACGAGGACAGCCACGAGGTGCGCCGCGGCGGTGACCTGGTCACGCTCACCGCCACCGAGTTCGAGCTGCTGCGCTACCTGATGCGTAACCCGCGCCGGGTGCTGAGCAAGAGCCAGATCCTCGACCGGGTCTGGAACTACGACTTCGGCGGCCAGGCCAATGTGGTCGAGCTCTACATCTCGTACCTCCGCAAGAAGATCGACGCGGGCCGGACCCCGATGATCCACACGATGCGTGGGGCGGGTTATGTCCTCAAGCCGGCCGGCTGAGATGCCCTGGCGACACCCGGCTCGCTGGCGCAGCCCGGCGGGCTGGCCGCTGCGTACCCGGATCGTCGCGATCATCGTGGTCCTGCTCACCGTGCTGGGCCTCGCGGTCGGCGGCACGGCCTACTTCTTCCTGCGCGACACCCTCTACACCCAGATCGACGCCAAGCTCGACCTGGCCGGCCGACCACCGGGCGGGCCGTTCGGCTCGTTCGACGGTCACCCGTTCCGAGGCGCCGAGCCCGGCTCCGTCACGCTCTTCTACACCAGCCCCACCGACGTCATCGGCGGCCAGGTCGTCGCATACACCAACGCCGACGAGAACCCCGACACGCGGTACGCGGATCTCAACGCCGCCGCCCGGGCCGAGCTGCTCGCGATCCCGGCCGACAAGTCCATCTCGACCGTCGATATCGAGGGGTACGGCTCCTTCCGCGTCACCGCCGAGACGCTGGGCAACGGCGTCGTCCGGGTGAACGCGCTCTCCCTGAAGAACACGAACTCCACACTGCTGCGGGTCGCCCTGGTCACCGGCGGAGCCGTGCTGATCGCGCTCGGCATCGCCGGGTGGGCCGGCGCCCTGATCGTGCGCCGCACCCTCGCTCCGCTCGACCGGGTCGCGGCCACCGCCACCCGGGTCTCCGAGCTCCGGCTCGACCGTGGTGAGGTGCGGCTGGCCCAGCGGGTGCCCGACCCTGACACCGACCCGCGCACCGAGGTCGGCCAGGTAGGCGCGGCGCTCAACCAGATGCTCGACCACGTCGGCAACGCGCTCGAGGCGCGACACGCCAGCGAGACGCAGGTACGCCAGTTCGTCGCGGACGCCAGCCACGAACTGCGGACGCCCCTGGCCGCCATCCGCGGTTATGCCGAGCTGAGCCGCCGCAGCCGGGCCGCCGTACCGGACGAGATCGCCCACGTGCTGAGCCGGGTCGAGTCCGAGGCCAAGCGGATGACCGGGCTCGTCGAGGACCTGCTGCTGCTCGCCCGCCTCGACGCCGGCCGCCCGCTGGCCGACGACCCGGTGGATCTGAGCATGCTGGTCGTCGACACGGTCAGCGACGCGCACGCCGCCGGACCGGGCCACTACTGGCAGCTCGACCTGCCCGACGAACCGGTCATCGTGGTCGGCGACGGCGCCCGGCTGCACCAGGTACTGGCCAACCTGCTGGCCAACGCGCACACGCACACCCCCGAGGGCACCACCGTCACGGTCACGGTCGCCTCGACGCCGGACTCGGCCGTGCTCCAGGTCACCGACGCCGGCCCGGGCATCCCCGAGGACTTGCAGCCGCACATCTTCACACGGTTTACGCGGGGGGACAGCTCCCGATCGAGGGCCGCCGGCAGCACCGGCCTCGGCCTGTCGATCGTGCACGCCGTGGTCACCGCCCACGGCGGCCGAGTCTCCCTGACGAGCGAGCCCGGCCGTACGGTCTTCACCGTCGAGCTGCCCCTCGGCGACCCGGCAGCCGCCGTCCCATCTGCTGAGCAATTCGCTCAGATCGCTCCGCCCGCGAACTGAACGGCTATGCTGGCCCACATGTCTCGTTGGTATTCGTGGTTTTCAGGGCCGGCTCGCGCCGGTGCTTCAGCCATGATTCAGCCATGACCTGAGACACCACGCCAGAGCCGGCCCGGGCAGCGACATGACGTCGCTGCCTTTTCGTTTGCCGGCTCTCACCCTGGGCGCCGGCGGAGGAGTTGAAACCACCGTGACTGCCCCCGAGGTCCAGCGCGTCCGCGACCAGCGCATCGAGACCATCGTCCCGTTGATGAGTCCCGCGCTGCTGCATCACGAGCTGCCGCTGACCACCGAGCTGCACGACACCGTGCTCGACGGCCGTCGCCAGGTCGAGGACGTGCTGAACAGACGAGATCCGCGACTGCTGGTCGTCGTCGGCCCGTGCTCGGTGCACGACCCGGCCGCCGCCGGCGAGTACGCCGGCCTGCTCGCCTCCGCCGCCGACCGGTTCGCCGACGACCTGCTCGTCGTGATGCGCGTCTACTTCGAGAAGCCACGCTCCACCGTCGGGTGGAAAGGCCTGATCAACGATCCGGCGCTGGACGGCACCGGCGATGTCGGTACCGGTCTGCGAATCGCCCGCCGGCTGCTGCTCGAGATCGTCGGCCACGGCCTGCCCACCGCCGTCGAGTTCCTCGACCCGATCACGCCGCAATACATCGCCGACACGGTGAGCTGGGGTGCGATCGGAGCCCGTACGGTCGAATCGCAGGTCCACCGCCAGCTCGCCTCCGGCCTCTCGATGCCGATCGGCATGAAGAATCGTCCCGACGGCAGCATCTCGACCGCGATCGACGCGATCCACGCCGCCGCCGTGCCGCACGTCTTCCCCGGCATCGACTACTCCGGCACCCCGGCGATCCTGCACACCGCGGGCAACCCGGACGCCCACCTGGTGCTGCGCGGCGGCGGAGGTCGGCCGAACTACGGCGCGGCCGACGTGACGAACGCCCTCTCCCTGCTGCGGGCGGCGGACCTGCCCGAACGGCTGGTGATCGACTGCTCGCACGGCAACAGCGGCAAGGACCACCTACGCCAGCCGGTCGTGTCCGACGACGTGGCCGTGCAGGTGGAGGCGGGCAACCGCGGGATCAGCGGCGTGATGCTCGAGAGCTTCCTCGTGCCGGGCCGCCAGGATCTCGGCTCCTCCCTCACGTACGGCCAGTCGGTGACCGACGCGTGCATGGGCTGGGACCCGACGGTTCAGGTCCTGGAACGGCTCGCGACCGCCTCGGCCAAGCGTCGTACGCACGGCTGAGCCGCCGTACTCACAGCTGAGCCACAGGACGGGCATAAGGGTGGGACAGGGGCAGCGCCGAATCTGATCGAGGTAAAGAACCCACCATCAGTGGAGAGCCTCGATGACCACGACGTTGCCCGTACCGCCGTCGGTTGAGCCCGACCTGCCTCCGCCGCCGGCCCGGTACCGCTCCCGCCCGGGACGGATCTTCCTGGGGCGCGTCGACGACGCGCCCTGGGTCCGTCCGGCACTGCTAGCGCTGCTGCTGCTCACCGGAGTGCTCTACATCTGGGGACTCGGGAAGAACGGCTGGGCGAACGCCTTCTACTCGGCCGCCGTGCAGGCCGGGTCGGAGAGCTGGAAGGCATTCTTCTTCGGTTCCTCCGACGCGGCCAACTCGATCACGGTCGACAAGACGCCCGCCGCACTCTGGGCGATGGCGCTGTCGGCCCGGATCTTCGGGGTCAACGCGTGGAGCATCCTGGTCCCGCAGGCGCTGATGGGCGTGGCCAGCGTCGGCCTGCTCTTCGCGACCGTGCGGCGCTGGTACGGTCCGGCGGCCGGGCTGCTGGCGGGGGTGGTTCTGGCCCTCACACCGATCGCAGTGCTGATGTTCCGCTTCAACAACCCCGACGCGCTGCTGGTGCTCCTCATGGTGGCGGGCGCCTACGCGACCGTGCGGGCGATCGAGAACGGCTCGACCAAGTGGATCGTGCTGGCGGGCGTCTTCGTCGGCTTCGGCTTCCTGGCCAAGATGCTGCAGGCGCTGCTGGTGGTCCCGGCATTCGCGCTGGCCTACCTGATCGCCGGACCGCCCAAGCTCGGCAAGCGGATCGTGCAGCTGCTGCTCTCGGGCGTCGCGCTGGTCGTCTCGGCGGGCTGGTACATCGCGATCGTCGAGCTGGTGCCGGCGTCGATGCGCCCGTACATCGGCGGCTCGCAGAACAACAGCATCCTCGAACTGACCCTCGGCTACAACGGACTCGGCCGGCTCAGCGGCGACGAGACCGGCAGCGTCGGCGGCGGGGGTGGCGCCGCCGGGGGGATCTGGGGCGAGACCGGCCCGCTGCGGATGTTCGACAGCGCGCAGGGCGGTCAGATCTCGTGGCTGCTGCCGGCGGCGTTGATCGCGTTGGTCGCGGGGCTGGTCATCACGGCGCGGCGGGCCCGCACCGACCGGCAGCGGGCCGGGCTGATCCTGTGGGGCGGCTGGCTGCTGATCACCGGGCTGGTCTTCAGCTTCATGCAGGGGATCTTCCACGCGTACTACACGGTGGCCCTGGCGCCGGCGGTCGGTGCGCTGGTCGGGATGGGCGGGATGCTGCTGTGGAGGAACCGACGGAACGTCATCGCGGCGGTGACGCTGGCGGCGACCGTGGCGATCACGGCCTGGTGGTCGTACCACCTGCTGGGGCAGAGCCCGGACTTCCTGCCGTGGCTGCGGTGGGTGGTGCTGATCGGCGGGCTCGTGGGGGCGGTCGCCCTGCTGGGGACGCTTCGGCTGCCGGCTCGGGTGGGGGCGGTGGCGGCGGGGATTTCGCTGGCCGCGGTGCTTGCCGGGCCGGCCGCTTACGCGGTGCAGACCGCGGGCGAGGCGCACACGGGGTCGATCCCGTCGGCCGGGCCGGCTGTTGCCGGCGGGTTCGGGGGTGGCCCGGGGCGGGGTGGCTTCGGAGGTGGGCGCGGTAATCAGGGCGGCTTCCCCGGCGGCGGCGGTCAAGGCGGCTTCCCCGGCGGCGGATTCGGTGGCCCCGGTGGCTTCGGTGGCCCCGGTGGACAGAACGGCACTCCGCCGGGAGGCACTGCTCAGGGCGGCGTCACCGGCGGGGGGATGCGTGGAGGCAGGGGCGGCATGGGCGGCCTGCTCGACGCCGCGACGGTCAGCGCCGAGATGAAGGCGCTGCTCGAGGCCGACGCTGACCAGTACACCTGGGTAGCGGCCGCGGTCGGATCACAGAGCGCTTCGGGCTACCAGCTGGCGACCGGCGATCCGGTGATGGCGGTGGGCGGCTTCAACGGCAGCGACCCGTCGCCCACGCTGACCCAGTTCCAGCAGTACGTCGCCGAGGGCAAGATCCACTACTTCCTCGGCGGCGGCGGTTTCGGCGGCGGCCGGAGCATGGGTGGCAGCAGCTCCAGCTCGGAGATCGCCGCCTGGGTCGCGGCCAACTTCACAGCCCAGACCGTCGGCACCACCACGGTGTACGACCTGACGCAGCAGAACGGCACCACGACAGCCTGAGGATTTTCAAGAGCGGCCGGTTCCCGTACGGGGGCCGGCCGTTCTTTCTTGTCCGCATCCTTCTCGTCCGCATCTCATAGGGACACCACAGGCCACCCATGAATCTCCCTCAGCCTCCGCGCTCACCGTGGGGGTATGAGCCTTTCCACGCAGTCGCCGCACGCGGCGGCCCCGACCCGCCTCGACTCCCCGGTGCTCGACGTGGTCGTCCCCGTCTACAACGAGGAGATCGATCTCGAGCCCTGCGTGCGGCGCGTGCACACCTACCTGAGCGCGAACTTTCCCTACCGCTTCCGGATCACGGTCGCCGACAACGCGAGCACCGACTCGACCCTCGAGGTCGCGCGGCGGCTCGCGTTCGACATCCCCGAGGTGGCCTGGGTGCACCTGCCGGAGAAGGGTCGGGGCCGTGCGCTCAAGCACGTGTGGACGCACTCGGACGCGGCGGTGCTCGCCTACCTGGACGCCGACCTCTCCACCGACCTGGGCGCGCTGCTGCCCCTGGTGGCGCCCCTGATCAGCGGCCACTCCGACCTGGCCATCGGCTCCCGCCTGGCGCGCGGCTCCCGGGTCGTCCGCGGGGCGAAGCGCGAATTCATCTCGCGCGGCTACAACCTGATCCTGCGCGGCGCGCTGGCGGCTCGATTCTCGGACGCGCAGTGCGGGTTCAAGGCCATCCGTTCGGACGTGGCGACCCGCCTGCTGCCGATGGTCGAGGACACTGGCTGGTTCTTCGACACCGAGATGCTGGTGCTGGCCGAACGGGCCGGGCTGCGCATCCACGAGGTCCCGGTCGACTGGGTGGACGACCCCGACAGCCGAGTCGACATCGTGCCGACAGCGGTGGACGACCTCCGAGGCATCATGCGCCTGCTGGGAGCCTTCGGTTCCGGCCGGCTGCCGGTGGCCGCGCTCCGCGACCAGCTGGGCCGCGACCCGTTGCCGGTCAAGGGTGTACCCGCGGGCCTGACCGGCCAGTTGCTCCGCTTCGCGGCCATCGGCGTCGCCAGCACGCTCGCCTACCTGGGCCTCTATGCCTTGCTGCGGCTGGGTTTCGGCCCACAATGGGCGAACTTCGTGGCGCTGCTCCTCACCGCGATCGCCAACACCGCCGCCAACCGCCGCCTGACCTTCGGGGTACGGGGTTCCACCCGCGCGTGGCGCCACCAGGCCCAGGGTCTGATCGTCTTCGGCATCGGGCTCGCCCTGACCAGCGGTTCCCTGGCCGTGCTGGGCGCGCTGCACTCGGCCCCGGCCAAGCCGGTCGAACTGGCCGTCCTGGTGATCGCCAACCTGCTGGCCACCGCGGTCCGTTTCCTGCTCCTGCGCATCTGGGTCTTCCGCTCCCACACCCCGGCCCCGGCCAAAGCCTGAGCCCGCCCCCAGC
>Ga0247781_1000139_pt1 | contig 20947 bp, 15 predicted proteins | sample UWRJL184509B5_FD_179922 | JGI IMG/M metagenome (GOLD analysis project Ga0247781, IMG submission 179922) | Plant litter microbial communities from Arlington Agricultural Research Station in Wisconsin, United States - UWRJ-L184-509B-5 | ecosystem: Environmental > Terrestrial > Plant litter >...
CGCGGTCCGCACCACCACCCAGGCCATCCAGCAGGAGCAGAGCCAGGCGCTCAGCGACGACGCGCGCATCTACGACGCCGTCCTCGGCTATGCGGCCACCCACGCCGACTGGGCGGACGTCGCGCCGCTGATCAGCTCGCTCGCCTCCCGGACCGGGCATCGGATCGCTCTGACCGACCGCGCCCGCGCCCCCATCGCCGACTCCGCGAGCGGCTCCCTGCCGACCCGCGCCTCGGCCACCGTCGATCCGCTCAGCCTCGACCCGAACCTCGTCGCGGCGGGCCCGGGCCGCATCGATCCCCGTGCCGTCGGGCCGTTCCGGCTCACCGCCGCCGAACGGGCCACCCTGCAGGACGCTGCCACCCGGGTGGTCGGCTGCCTGCGCGAACCACCGGCCGCCCCGGCCCAGAACGACAGCCGCACGGTCACCCGCGACGCCGAGATCGTCGATGAGCCCAGCGGCCGCCCCCACCTCGTGATCGCCGGCGGTGAGTCCGTCGTCGACCTCACCTGCGCCGAACCCCGCGCCGCGCTGGCCGAGCCGACCGCGACCGAGACCCGCGCCCTGAACCAGCTCAGCGCCCTGACCAACGTCTGCCTGAGTCGGCAGCGGATCCCGGCCGTCCAGGTCGGCCTGCAAAACACGTGGATCTGGGTCGGCCCGGACTCGGCCCGCACCGGTAAGGCCCACACCGCCGCGGTCACCGACTGCCTGGCCGGCGCCCGCCGCGAGCAGTTGGCCCGCTACGTCGCCCCGCCCGTACTGCTCTTCGTGACCACCCCCGGCCGCCCCGCCAGCCCCGGCTTCGACCTGTCGGCGGCCAACCGGGCCCGGATCATCGGCGTGGCCGGGCTGGTGCTGCTGATCGCCGTCGCGGTCACCACCCTCGTCGGGATGCGGCTGGTGCGGCCGCTGCGCGCGCTGACCGCCGCGGCCGGACGGATGCGCGACGGGGACGCCGGCGCCCAGGTCGAGGTGGTCGGGCGCGACGAGATAGCCCGGCTCGGCGCGGCCTTCAACGACATGGCCGAGCGGCGCCGGCACGTCGAACAGCTGCGCCAGGCGATGGTCGGCGACGTCGCGCACGAGCTGCGGACGCCGGTGACGAACATCCGGGGCTGGCTCGAGGCCGCGGAGGACGGCGTGGTGCCGCTCGACCGCGATCTGGCGTCGTCGCTGCTCGAGGAGGCCCTGCTGCTGCAGCACGTCATCGACGACTTGCAGGACCTCGCCGCCGCCGACGCGGGGGAGCTGCGGCTGTACCCGCGACCGGTCGAGGTGGCCGAACTGCTGAGCGCGGTCACGGAGTCGTTCGCCCGCTCGGCCGAGCGGGCCGGCGTCGCGCTGACGGCCGCGGCGCCGCCGGTGACCGCGGTCCTGGACCCGATCAGGCTGCGTCAGGCTCTGGGTAACCTGGTCGCCAACGCGATCCGGCACACCCCGCCTGGCGGCCGGGTGACGCTCTCGGCCCGGACGGTGGACGGGCAGTTGATCCTCGACGTGACCGACACCGGACCGGGCATCCCGGCCGAGCAGCAGGCCGTGGTCTTCGAACGCTTCTGGCGGGCCGAGCCCTCCCGCAACCGTCGCACCGGCGGTAGCGGGCTGGGCCTCTCGATCGTCCGGAAGCTGGCCGAGGCCCACGGTGGCACGGTCGCGGTGACCAGCGCGCCGGGCGCGGGGGCCACCTTCACCCTCCGGTTGCCGGTAGTGCCCGCCCGCCTCCGGTCCGCCCCGCTGCCGTGACTCAGCCGGCCGGGACCAAGGGCTCGGCGGCCCGCACAGTGTTGCGCCCGCCCGCCTTCGCCGTGTAGAGCGCGGCATCGGCGCGGCGCAGCAGCTGGTCGACGGACTCCGCGTCCGCGGCGGAAGCGACGGCCACCCCGACGCAGACGGTGACGACGCCGGCCGGCCCGTAGGGGTGCGGGATGCGCAGAGCCTGGATGCCGGCGCGCACCCGCTCGGCCACTGCCGGCGCGTCGTCGGGGTCGTCGCCGAGCACGATGACGAACTCCTCACCGCCGTAGCGGCAGGCCAGGTCGGTGCCGACTCGGACCGCCCCGGCCAGGGCCGTGCCCACCCGGCGCAGGCATTCGTCGCCGGCCTGGTGGCCGAACCGATCGTTGTAGTTCTTGAAGTAATCCACGTCGATCATCAGCAGGGCGTAGCCGCAGCCGGAATGCCGCAGCTGGTCCTGGTGCGCGTTCAGTGCCTGCTCGAAGCGGCGGCGGTTGGCCAGGCCGGTCAGCGCGTCGGTCGTGCTCAGCTCCTCCAGCTTGGCGGCGGCCGCGGCCAGCTCCCGGGTCCGCTCGGCGACCCGCGCCTCCAGCGACGCGTAGAGCATGGCGTTGTTCAGCGAGACCACGAGCTGGCCGGTGATCAGGGTGACCACGTCCAGCCGGTCGGCCGTGAACAGGCCGCTGGTCCGCCGGTTGGCCAGCACCAGGACGGCCTGCAGGGTGTCGCCGTGCAGCACCGGGACGACCAGCAGCGAGCAGCGTTGGGCACCGGCCAGGAACGGGTCGCGGGCGAACCGGTCGTCCCGGGTGGCGTCCTCGACGAGCAGCACGTCCCGGGTACGCAGGGCGTACTGGAAGGCGCTGGTCGGCAGCAGCCCGTCGGCCCCGGCCTGCTGCACGTCGAGTCCCGAGGCCCCGTCCGGGCCGCCGGGCAGGAACCACGAGTCGCCCTCCTCGGCCCGCACGACCAGGATCACCTCGGACGCGCCGGTCAGCGCGGTCAGTTGCTCGGTGATGGCCGCACGGAGCCGGCCGAGGTCGGTCGCCGAGCTGAGGGCCAGGGAGGCGCGCACGATTGCCGTCGTGTCCAGCGTGTCGGAGCGCAGCGCGTTGGTGCCCTCGGACCGGGATCGGGGGCCGCGCTCGGCCGGGCGCAGCACCGGGTGCGAGGTGCGCAGGTGGGTGGCCTTCGCGGTCGCGCCCCACGTCTCGTAAACGTGCAGGGCCTCGGCGATGTGCAACCGGCCGGTCGCCTCGAGCCCGACCGAGAAGTGCAGCTTCGCGGCCCGTTCCAGGATCATCCCGGCGTGCCAGTGGCGCTGCCGGTCCAGCGACTCCCGCACGGCGTGGTCGAAGGAGACGTACGCCGTGGAGTGGTCCCCCCGCAGCCAGGCCTCCTCGGCAGTCAGCCAGTGCGCGAGGTGGCCGAAGTTTGCCGGGCAGCCCTCAGCGCGGGCTTGCATCCAGGCCACACTCGTGGCGAGTTCGGCGAGGCCCGGATCGTCGGCCCGTTCCGTCGGCGGCCGGGTGTGCAGGCGAGTGGCCTGGGCCAGCGCGGAGAGCAGGTGTACCAGGGCGGCCAGATAACCCGGCAGCACCCCGCTGGCCCGTTTCGCCGCGCCGGCGTGGGACTGCAGGGCGGAGTCGTCGCCGAAGAGCGCGGCCGCCAGCGCACGGCCGAGGTGATGGACGTTGGCTGCCAGCCCGTCCGGTGGGAGGCCGGCCAGGTGCGTGGCCTCGTCGAATTCGTCGTCGTCCAGGCTGCCCGGCGCGTTGGTGCGGCCCTGCAGCGCTCGGGCAAGTTGCCGGTGGGTCAGCATCACACCGCCGGAGAACTCGTTTCCGGTACGGAGCGTGAACGCGAGCGCCGTCTCGATGTCGGCCTCGTAGGCGTCCAGGGTGTCGGCCGATTCGAGCTGGTTGAACAGGATGGCGTTCCAGGCGCCGGCGGCCATCTCGAAGTCGCCGCCGCGCACCAGGCCCTCGTATGCGCGACGCAGTTCGCCGAGGGTCGCCTCGAGCGGCTCGGCCCACATCACCAGCTGCATGGCGAACCGGTACCGGGCGAGCGACGTGTACGGCTCGTAGTCGCGGCTCCCGCACACCGCCAGCACGTGCCGGCCGATCCGGATGCCCGCTTCGAAGTCACCCGTGACCTGCAGCAGCAGCATGCCGATGGCGCTGAGCGTGGCGGAGAGCTGCGGCGACGAACCGTGGCGCTGCCACATCCGCCAGTCCTGGATGAGGATCCAGGTGCCCAGCATCCGCTCACCGAGCAGGTAGCAGAGCGGCATCATCTTGCTGTGCACGTGGGTCACGGCCAGCACGAGCGGGTCGGTGATCTCCGGCCGGGCCAGGTCGGCGACCGCGTCCAGGCGCAGCGACCAGGCCACGATCTCCGCACAGTGCGCCGGGACGCCGGCCCCGGCGTTCGGGCCGGGTAGCTCCTGTCCCAGCCGGGTCAGCAGGTCTCGGCCGAGCTCGAACGCCTCCCGATGCCGGGAGCGCTGGGCCAGGCTGCTCAGCTGCACCACGGCGATGCTGGTCAGGCGTACCGGATCGGGCTGCGCGCGATGCACCGCGGCGTACTCGGCGTCGGCGTCGTCGAGGCGGCCGAGCAGGTAGAGGGCTTGATGCCGGCGACCGCGCGCGTCGAGCAGCACCGGGTCGTCGGCGCGGCGGCCCAGCTCGGTGAGCATGCCGACGGTCGCGTCCGCGAAGCGTTCGGCGGCGTGGTGGTTCCCTGCCACGGCGGCGCTCTCCGCGGCCACGACGAACAACCGGGACATGGCCGACCGCTCGGCGTCGTCGGTGACCAGGCCGGCCGCCTCCAGGTACTGCTCCGCGGCGGCCACCTCGGTCGCCGGCTCGACCGCCAGGCGTCGGGCCATCTCCAGCCGCAGCCGGCGCCGCTCCTCGTCGGGCAAACCGGCGAGCACGGCGTGGCGGATCCGCTCGTTCCGGAAGACCGGCACCGCCGCCGAAGCGGAGCTGCCCGGCAGTGCCGCGACGATGATCAGGTCCTCCTCCATCGCCGGGAGGAGTGGCTCGAGCAGCATGACCAGCGGCAGCCCGGCCGCCCGGGCGGAGACCGAGTTCGGCATCTCGTCCCCGCCGAGCAGGGCGAGGACGCGCAGCAGGTCCCGGGTCGTGGGCGGCAGCCGGTCGATGCGGTCGCGCAGCAGGCCCGCCACATCGCTGCGGCCGGCCAGTTGTCGGATCAGCTCGTCGTCCCAGTGCCAGCCGTCCTCGCGTAGCCACAGCGCCGCACCTCGGCGCAGAGCGTTGACCAGATCGAGGGTGTCCGCCGGATTTCCCCCGGTCCAGCGGTGCACCAGCCCGGCGAGATGCCCCGCGGCCGGCCCGGGCAACCGCAACACCTCGCGCAGCAGGTCGCGGGAGCCGTCCGGCGGCAGGTTGTCCAGGTGCAGCGGCGGCCCGAGCAGTCCGGTCCGCTGCCAGTGCGACACCATCGTGTGCGGCGACGGCTCGTCCGCCATCTCGCCCGGCCGGTAAGCGCCGATCACCAGCAGGCCGGTGATCCCCGGCTCGGTGAGCACCGCGTCGAGCAGCGCGAGTGAGGTCGGGTCGGCCCACTGCAGGTCGTCCACGAGCATCAGCAGCGGACGGCGTCCGCTCACCACGGTGGCCAGCAGGGCGACGACCGCTTGCCGCAACCGCGCACCGGCCTCGGCGTCGTCGAGCTCGGCGTGCTGCTTCGGCTCGTCGCCGCGCAGGAGCGTGCCGAACTCGGGCAGGGCGGCCGTGATCAGGCCGGTGTTGAGGCCCAGCGCCTCGAGCAGCGACGTGCGCAGGGGAGCCAGCGCCTCCGGTGGTTCGGCGAGCAGCAGGCGGCCGAGCCGGCGCAGCGCGCGCAGCACCGGCCCCGCCGCAGCCCCCTGCCGGGCCGGGTCCGCGCGGCCGCTGACGAACCAGCCACCGCGCGCCGCCACCGGCCGCCGCAACGCGTTGATCAGGGCGGACTTCCCGGTGCCGGGCGGGCCGGAGACGAGGACGCCGCGGTCGCCGCCGAGCACCGCCGACTCCCAGGCGGCGCGCAACGCGATCAGTTCGGCGTCTCGGCCGACCAGCACCGAGGGCGCGGTGAGCCGCAGCGGAAAGTCGTGTTCGGCGAGCGGGAACGGGGTCCCGGGGTGCTCGCCCAGGCGGGCCAGGTCGTGGGCCAGCCCCTCGGCACTCTGGTAGCGGCGGTCCGGCTCCTTCTCCAGCAGCCGGGCGACGATCTGGGAGAAGACGAGCGGCGTCTCGGGACGAAGCTCGGCCAGCGGCGCCGGGACGCGCAGCAGCAGATCGCGGACGAGCTGCAGGTCGTCGTCGTGCGGGAAGGGCGGATGGCCGCTGACCACCTCGTAGAGGGTGGCGCCGAGCGCGTACAGATCGGCCCGGTGGTCGACCGGCAGACCCGTGCGTCCGGTCTGTTCCGGCGGCAGATACGGCAACGTGCCCGCGATCTCGCGCAGGTCGCCGAGGGCGCTCTGGTCCTCGGAGAAGAGGCTGGACGCGTCGAAGTCCACCAGCACGGGCCAGCCGGCGTCGTCGAGCACGATGTTCGCCGGGTTGAGGTCCTTGTGCACCACGCCGCGCGCGTGCACGCCCGCGACGATTCGGGCGAGGTGGTGCGCCAGCCGGGGCACGTCGGCCAGCTCGATCTCCCCAGCCGCCACGGCGTCCGCCAAGGTCCGCCCGCCCTCGTCGACGAGCAGTTCGGCGTCCGGGTGCACGCCTTCCGCGAGCCGTCCGACGCCGGGCAGCCCCGTCAGTCGTCGCAGCAGGGCGTGCTCGCGGCGCCGCCGGCTCGGCCCGCCGACGCCGAGGAATTCCTTCCAGATGACGGTCGACTCGCCGTCGGCCAGGTACAGGCGCTTGACGAGGGTGCGGTCGGTGGCGGAGAGGACGACGTCGGGAGAGCCGGTCGTGGAGAGCGTCGGCGGCTGCCCCTCCGTGCTCTCGACACCCATCGTCACCTTCCGGGTCACCAGCCCACGTCGGTTGCGGGCCCCCGACCTCCTGTTCGACCCAACGGGCCGATTCGTGAGGAAACAGACGCCCGACGGACACGGCATCTTGCGCGTGGTCATAACGTGAGGGGCATGGAACTTGGACTGAGCGGTAAGCGGGTTGTCGTGACCGGTGCGGGGCGTGGGATCGGGCTGGCGATCACGCGAGCCTTCGCGGCCGAGGGGGCGATCGTGGTGGCCGGGTCGCGGCGGGCGACCGCCGAGCTCAAGGAACTGGCGAACGTCACGCCGGTGGAGGTCGACCTGGGCGAGCCGGACGGCCCGCAACGGCTCGTCGAGGCGGCCGGCGACCGGATCGACGTGCTGGTCAACAACGTCGGGGTCGCGTCGCCGCGCACCGGGGGCTTCCTCGAGGTCACCGACGACATGTGGGCGAACACCTGGAACCTGGACATGATGGCGACGGTCCGCGCGATCCGGGCGGCGCTACCGCGGATGCTCACGCACGGCGGCACGATCGTGAACACCGGCTCGGTCAACGCCCGCCTGCCCGACCCGCTGGTGGTCGACTACTCGGCGGCCAAGGCCGCGCTGACCAACCTGGCCAAGTCGCTCTCCAAGGAGTTCGGCCCGCGCGGCATCCGGGTCAACACGGTCGCGCCCGGCCCGGTCGCCACCGACCTGTGGCTCGGCGAGGGCGGCGTCGCGGCGACCGTCGGCGCCGCCACCGGCGCGAACCCGAAGGACGTCGCGGCCGGGGCGGCGGCCCAGATGGTCACCGGTCGGTTCACCCGGCCGGAGGAGGTCGCCGACCTGGTGCTGCTGCTGGCCGGCGACCGCGCCGGAAACGTGACCGGTGCCGAGTTCACCATCGACGGCGGCCTGATCACCACGCTCTGACCCCGGTCGACCAGCCGCCCGGCGCGTCGGCCACCGCCGGGAGCGGTCGCGCTCGATGATCGCCGAGGGGACGGGCGCGTGGCCGAAAGAACACCGGGCTGACCGTGCCGAGCTCGCCCCGTCGACGGCGGATACAGTCGTTCGCGGCCGCCGTCGGGAGGGGACAGAACAGGTGTCACAAGGTCCCCGGCGGCTCAGCGCGCACCGGATGGCCCTCGCGCTGGCCCTGGTCTCCGCGGGACCGCCCCTGGTGGTCCACAACGGCTGGCCGGGCCTGATCGTGGCCGTGATCGCCGCGGCCTACGCCGTGTTCCTCCTGATCGGCAAGCGACTGCCCCGGCGGCGCCGGCCGGCGACCCGCCGCTCCGGCCCGCGCCCGGCCGAGCCGGAGACGCGCGGGCCGGAGTAGGTCGTCAGGCGAGCAGTTCGTACTCCTCGTCGCTCAGCTCGACGTCGGCGGCCGCGCAGTTCTCCTCGAGGTGGGCGATCGACGACGTGCCGGGGATCGGCACCATGACCGGGGACCGGCGCAGCAGCCAGGCCAAGGCGAGCTGACCAGGGGTCTTGCCGGGGTGGTCGGCCTCGACCTTCTGCAGCGGGCCACCCGGGCGGGCCAGCGCGCCGGCGTCGACGGGGGCCCACGGGATGAAGGCGATGCCCTGCTCGGTGCAGTAGTCGACCAGTTCCTCGGCCCGGCGGTCGCCGAGGTTGTAGCGGTTCTGCACCGAGGCGACCGGGACGCCGGCCGCCTGGGCCTGCTTGACGTCCTCGACGCTGACCTCGGAGAGTCCGACCTGCCGGGCCAGCCCCTCGTCGAGGAACTCCCGCAGCGTCCCGAACTGGTCCTCGCGAGGCGTCTTCGGGTCGATGCGGTGCAGCTGCCACAGGTCGATCTGCTCGACGGCAAGGCGGCGCAGCGACATCTGGATGCACTGGCGCAGGTATTCCGGACGGCCCACCGCCGCCCATTCGTTCGGGCCGCTGCGGGTCAACCCGCCCTTGGTGGCGATCACCACGTCGCCGTAGCCCGACCCGTCGTGCAGGGCCTCGCGGATCAGCGGTTCCGAGACGTCGGGACCGTACGAGTCGGCGGTGTCGATGAAGGTGACGCCCAGTTCGGCGGCGCGTCGCAGCACGCGGATCGCCCCGTCGTGGTCGCGCGGCGGGCCCCAGATGCCTGGCCCGGTGATGCGCATCGCGCCGTACCCGAGGCGGTGGACGGGCTTGCCGCCCAGGTCGATAGTGCCGCTTGCGGTGATGCTCATCGGTTCTCCAACTGGTTCTCGTAACGGGAGCGCATGGTCGTACTCGCGGCGGGCCCGGCCGCGAGTACGAACGCCTCCGGGTCGTCGAGGGGCCGTCCGCCGGCCTTGTCGACCACGACGGACTCCACCTCGGCACCGGTGGCGCCTCGACCAGGATCATGCTCCGCCGGTCCGGGGTCAGGAGGACCCCGATCTGGAGGAGATCTTAAGCGGAATCCGTGCTTCCGAGGTGATCTCCCGTGGCGTCGACTTCCGCGTCGGGCGAGACTGATCCTCGAGCGGTCATCCCGGCCGTGGTCGCCCGGTCGTCACGAACGAACACCGCGATCAGGAGGTTTCTCATGTCGGACGTCGAGCAGCAGCAGGTCCCGAGTTTCGATCAGGACATCCGGCGGCTGTTCCGGGAGAAGGACCGGAACTCCATGCTCTACCGCTTCGATCTGTGGTCGCTCGACGACGTCCGGCTGAACGCGGAAGCCATCTACGGCGCCGTCGCCAGTGGCTCCATGCCCTGCGACGAGCAGTGGCCGAACTCCGAGATCGACCTGCTCCGCCGCTGGATCGACGGCGGCACCCGGCCCTGACGCTTCCGTTCGGCGCGGCCCAGGTGACCGACCGCGCGCCGCCCCGAGCCTCGACGGCACCCACGTCCGGCAGTGGATGGCCCGGCAGCGCGCCTGAGCAGCACGCAGACCTACAGTGGCAGGGTGCGCATCTCTGGCAGCGTGGCACTTGTCACTGGAGCGTCGTCGGGCATCGGCCGGGAGATCGCCCAGCGGCTGGCCGCCGCCGGCGCGCGCGTGCTGGCGCACGGCCGGGACGCCGCCGCGCTGGCCGAACTCGACGCCACGCCGCTGATCGCCGACCTCGCCGAGCCGGGCGCCGGCGCCCGGCTCGGCGAGGTCGCGCTGGCCACCGCCGGTCGGGTCGACATCGTCGTGGCCAACGCCGGGCTGGGCTGGGCCGGGCCGTTCGCCGAGATGCCGCCGCAGACCGCCGCGCGACTGCTCTCGGTCAATCTCGCGGCGCCGATCGACCTGACCCGCGCGCTGCTCCCGCACTTCGCTGACCGGCCCGGATACCTGCTGTACGTGACGTCGATCGCCGGTCGGACGGGGGTGGCCGGCGAGGCGGTCTACGCGGCCACCAAGGCCGGGCTGGACAGCTTCGCCGAGAGCCTGCGCTTCGAACTGCACGGCCGTCCGGTCGAGGTCGGCGTCTGCGTTCCCGGTGTGGTCGACACCGCCTTCTTCGAACGGCGGGGGCAGCCGTACGACCGGAGCAGGCCGCGCCCGATCCCGGCCGGGCTGGTGGCCGACCGGATAGTGAGAATGATCGATCAGGGCGGCGCGGAAGTGTACCTGCCCAGGTGGTTGCGGCTTCCGGTGGTGGTGCGGGGAACCCTTCCGGGTATGTACCGTCGCTTAGCAGCGCGCTTCGGGGGAGGGAGCGGCTGAGCGGCTTCTGGGGGGCGCACTTGTACTTCGCCGTGGCGTTCGGCCTGATTGCCGCTTTTCTGTTCGCCGCTTCCGCATCACTGCAGCAGCACGCCGCGCGCGGGACGGCGACAGCGACCAACACTGCCGACGACCTGGTCGGTAAGTCCATTGTGCGGCCGCTGTTGGCGCTCGTCAGCAAGCTTGTCCGGCACCCGATCTGGCTGCTCGGCTGGTGCACCAACCTGCTCGGTTTCGTGGCGCAGGCGGTCGCGCTGCACCTCGGCTCGGTGGCACTGGTGCAGCCGCTGCTGGTCACCCAACTCGTCTTCGCGATGCCGCTCTCCACCGCGTGGGCCCGACGCTGGCCGACCTTCACCGAGTGGCTCGGCGTACTCGTGATCAGCGGTGCCGTGGCCACATTCGTGCTGGTCCGCGAGGTTTCCCCGACGGTCGGCGAGCCGCACCGGCTGCGCGTCGTCGCGGCCGGGCTGGCCACCGCCGTCCTGGTCGTGCTGCTCGTGCTGGCCGCCGCCGGGCGCCCGCCTCTGGTGCACGCCACGCTCGTCTCGGTGGCTGCCGGTCTCTGCTTCGCGATCAGCGCCGTGCTCATCAAGCTCACCACCGACGACCTGCTCACCCGGGGCGTGGTCGCCACCGCGCTCGACTGGCCCGGTTACAGCCTCGCGCTGTCGACGATGACCGGCCTGCTGCTCGAGCAGAGCGCCTTCGCCACCGGTTCGTTGTCGGCCGCGGTGGCCGCGATGACTATCACCAACCCGCTGGCCAGCTATCTTCTAGGAGTACTGGTGTTCAACGTCACCCCGCCGACCAGCGCCGCCGCCCTGGCCGCCCTGGCCGGTTCGGGCGCGCTCCTGATCATCGGGGTGGCCGTCCTCTCCCGTTCGCCCACTGTGCGAAAACCCGATGTTCTCCCAGTGCCGGTGCCGGGTATTTGAACCGGTCACGCTTCTCAGTCGTACTCGTGAACAGCAAGTTGACCCCCAGAACCCCGGATTGCTGATGACAACCGATCTGCAAGACACCCGTCCCGGACGCCACCACGACGACGTTGTGATCGAGTTCGGCCGGCTCCGGCCGCAGCTGATCAGAGGTGCGCGCATGTTCGTCGAGAGCGTCGCCGTGCCCACCTTGCTGCTCTTCGTCCTGCTGCACACCGCCGGCCTCATGTGGGGCCTGGTCGCGGTGATCGGGTGGTGCGCGCTGACGTTGGGCGTGCGCCGGCTGGCCGGTCAGGCGTTGCCGGGCACCCTGCTGCTCTGCGCCGGCATGCTCTGCGGCCGGGCCGCGCTGGCCCTCGTGACGTCCAGCGCCCTGGTCTACGTGTTGCAACCGATCTTCGGCTCGGTGCTGATGGCCCTGCTCTTCCTGGGCAGCGCGGCGATCGGCAAGCCGGTCACCATGCGGCTGGCCCGCGACTTCGTGGCGCTGCCGACCCAGCTTCTCCACCACCAGGGCATGCGTCGCCTGTTCACCCAGGTGGCGATCGTCTGGGGCGTCTCGCGGGTGATCGACGCCGGGATGAGCCTGGGTCTGCTGCATGTCAGCCTCGACCTCGGACTGCTGTCGCGCCTGTTCAGCGGCGGGCTCACCGTGCTGACGATCGGGGTCTGCGTGGCCTGGGGCCTGCGCGCGATGCGCCGCATGCCAGGAGTGACCCTGAGAATGCGTGCGGTGTAAACAATCGCGGATAGTGACCATCCTTACGCTCGCCGTCAGGGTGATCAAGTGCTAGAAGTCGAGGGTGACCTCGGGGCCTGCCGGCATGCGTGCCGCTTGGAAGCCGCGCCTCTGGCGTGAGCTGATGCTCGGGCTGCTCGTCTTCGCGTTCTACACCGTCGTCGAGGCGCTCCACGGCCCGGCGCGCGAGGCCGCGGCCTACCGCAACGCCTGGGACCTTTTCGATCTCGAGCGTTGGTTGCACATCGACGTCGAAGTGGCGTTGAACCACTGGCTGGCGCCGCACGAACTGCTGCGCACGCTCTCCAACTACGAGTACGCCACCACTTACCTGGTGGCGGCCGGCCTCACCCTGGTCTGGCTGTATCTGCGCCAGCCCGACCGCTACCGCGAGATGCGCACCTCGTTCCTGCTGCTGAACGTGCTCGCGATCAGCTGTTTCTGGGTCTATCCGGTGGCACCACCGCGGTTCCTCGCGGGCACCCCGTTCGTCGACACGGTGCTGCAGGGGCAGACCTGGGGATCGTGGGGCTCGCCGCTGGTCGGGCACGCCAACCAGCTCGCCGCGATGCCCTCCCTGCACGTCGCCTGGGCGCTCTGGGTCAGCGTCGTGCTGGCCGAGCTCAAGCGGACCCGCGGGTGGCAGTGGGCCTCCTTGATCCATGTGCTGGTCACGCTCTTCGTGGTGCTGGCGACCGCCAACCACTTCCTCCTCGACGCGGTCGGCGGTGCGCTCGTCGTCTGGATCGGCGTCGTGCTGGCCCGCCACTTCACGCCCGATCCGGCCGACGTTCCCGCCCCCGACGCGTTCTTCCTGCACGTCGAGTCGCCGGCCGCCGCCCAGCACGTCGGCGGCCTGACCGTGGTCGACACGACCGACGGCCCGCTGCGGCGCGAGGTCATGGTCGAGACCGTCAAGTCCCACCTCGGCGAGCTGCCGCGGTTCACCCAGCGGCTGGAGTTCCGTGGTCGCTGGCGGCGGCCTCGCTGGGTCCCGCACGACCACCTCGACTGGGACTGGCACGTGCCGGTGCGCGACCTGACCCGGCCGGACGGCCTGCCGGGTGGCTTCGGCGCGTTGCACGAGCTGGTGGCCGAGATCGCCGGGGAGCCGATGCCCCGCGACCGGCCGATGTGGCGCTGGTTCTGCGTCCTCGGCGTGGAGGCCGACCGGGCGGCCACGATCTTCCTCGTGCACCACGTCATCGCCGACGGCGTCGGGACCGTCGCCCAGGCGCTGATCCTGCTCGAGCCGCGCTATCAGCCCCGCCTCCCGGCCCAGCGGATGCCCGGCCCGCTGCGGCGCACGGCGGCCATCACGGCCGGCCTGGCCCAGCTCGCCACCGACGGCTTCCCGAAGGTCGAACTGCCGACCGGCCGCTCCCCGGCCCGCGGGTTCGCCACCGTCGACCTGCCGCTCGACGGGGTGCGCGAGATCGCCCGCGAGCGGGGCGTGCGGGTCAGCGACGTGCTGCTCGCCGTGGTGGCCGGCGGGCTGTCGGCGGCCGTGCCGCACGTGCCGCACGGGCTGCTCCGGGTCGCCGTGCCGCTGATGGTGCGCCCGCCGGGCGCGGCGGCCGAGGGCAATCTGACCGCCGCCGTGATGACCGAGGTGCCGCTCGGCCCGGTCGACGGGGGGGAGCCGGCCCGGCTGGCCGAGGTCGCCCGGCGCAGCCGCCGGCTCTACACCGGCACCCGCATGCTCGCCTCCAACTTCGCGATGCGCGCGGCCGGCGTGGTGCTGCCCGTTCCCGGTCATGCCTGGTTCGCCCGCACCGTCTACGGGGGGCGCACGTTCCAGGCCATCGTGTCGAACATGCCCGGCCCCGACGTGCCGCTCAGCCTGGCCGGGGTGCCGCTGGCCGGGGTCTACCCGATCCTGCCGCTGGCCCCGAGCGCACCGATCGCGGTCGGCGCCCTCGGCTGGGACGGGGTGCTGTCGGTCAGCCTGGCGACCGACCCGGCGCTGGTCGCGGACGTGGCGTCGCTGGCCGACGCGATGAAGGTCGTCTACGACGAGCTGCACACCGGCGGTTCAGTGCCCGTGGCGTCGCCGGGGTTGCGGGACGGTGGTGCCTGACGGCGCGGCCGGTCCCCAGGCCAGGGCCAGGGTCAGCCGGGCCCGGGTCTGCGAGTCGAGCAGCGCCGGACCGAAGGCGCGCTGCAACTGGGTCATGCGGTAACGGACGGTCTGCGGATGGATGTGCAGCTCGGCCGCGACCGCCTGGCGGTCGCCCATGTGCCGCAGCCAGGCGGTCAGCGTCTCGCTGAGCCGTTCCCGGGTGGGTGCGGTGAGCGAGGCGAGCGGGGCCAGCGCCTGCTCGCGCAGCGCCAGCAGGAGTTTGGCGTCGCGGTGCACGATCAGCGCGTCCAGGTGGTCCTCGACGAAGACGGGGTCGTCGGTCAGGATGCCGGCCACCCGCAGCCGGGCGGTCAGCTCGGCGAACTGGATGCTGACCGGCAACTGCTCGGGGGTCACCGGGTGGCCGACGACCGCGCCCGTGCCGGCCAGGGCGGCGCTGAGCCGCTGGCGGTGCCCCGGCCGGACCGGGTCGGGCACGATCGCGCCGACCAGCGTGCGGCGGCGGATCGGCAGGCACGCGGCGTCCAGGCGGTTGAGGATCTCGTGACCCATCGGGTTGTCGTCGGCCAGCAGGACGACGGCGGCCTGGCGCGGCACCGTCCAACCGGCCCGGGACGCCGCCGCCTGCACCGCGGTGCTGTCGGAGCGGTCGGAGAGCAGCAGCTCGACCAGCTCGTCGCGGATCATCTCGCGGTCGGCCGCGCTGTGCGACTGCTCCTGCACATAGCCGCGGGCCGAGGCCGAGGAGAGCTGGTCGACGAAGGCGAAGACCGCCTCGGCCAGCCCGGCCAGGGTGTCCGGCTCGACGCCGGTCTCCAGCGCCGCGCCGGACACGTATCGCCAGGCCACCCGGGCGCCGAGCTGATAGGCGGAGAGCAGGGTGGAGACCTCGCGGCCCTCCCGCCACTGCACCCGGCCGACCTCTTCGAACAGGTCCGCGTAGCTGCCGATCGGCGAGCTGCTGTCGCCGCCCTCCTCGACCATGTCGATCAGCCAGGACATGAACGCCTTGGCCGCGCCGGTCACCTCATCCCGCTCGGTCACCATGAAGGCGGCGTAGTCGGGCCAGCTCACCTCGAGCATGCGCCGGACCTCGTCCAGCATCTCGGGCAGCCGGTCGAAGAGCACCGGCAGCAGCGCGCGCAGCTTCGGCTGCTGTTCCACGCGGTTGAGGTATGTGCCCAGCTCGGAGCCGTGGTCGAGCCAGCCCAGAGCTTGGCTGCCGTCATCGACCGAATCAGATGAACGCATTCCGCACCTACCGATGAGGTTTGTTCCCTGGTGACAAAGAGTCGTGCCACAACTACCTCTACTTGCGCAGATCATGGCCCTCTTTGCGACGCACCATCAAGAGATGGCGGAGGGGACGGACGTCACTGTCCAACAACTGAATCTGCGGGAGAAGCAGCGGACGGAGAATTTCCCGGTCGCGCTGCGTATTCTGCCGCGCCGGTTTCGCGGGCATCTGGAGGCTGTGTACGGATTCGCCCGTACTGTCGATGATCTGGGTGACGAATCCCATGGTGACAGGTTGGCGAACCTTGACGCCTTCGCGATCGATCTGGCGCCAATCTGGGCCGGCGGCGAGCCCCGGACGCGAGTTCTGTCCCGTCTGGCCGACACGGTCCGGGCGTGTCATCTGCCCGCCGATCCGTTCTTCCGGCTCGTCGAGGCCAACCGGCAGGACCAGCGCGTCACCGCCTACGCGACCTACGCCGACCTTCGCGAGTACTGCACGCTCTCGGCCGATCCGGTCGGCCGGATCGTGCTCGATGTGTTCGGCGTCACCACCGACGAGCGGGTGGTGTGGTCCGACGCCATTTGCACGGCCTTGCAGCTTGTCGAGCACTGGCAGGACGTCGCCGAGGACCGCCGGGCCGGCCGCGTCTACCTCCCGGCCGAGGACCTGGCCCGGTTCGGTGTCGTCCCGGCCGACCTCGACCAGACCCGGACCCCGGCCCGGGTACGGGAACTCCTGGCCTTCGAGACCGACCGCGCGGCCCGCCTTCTCCGCCTGGGGGCCCCACTCGTCGGCGATCTGCGAGGCTGGGCCCGGCTCGCCGTCGGCGGCTTCCTGGCCGGCGGCCTGGCCACCGTCGACGCGCTCCGGCGGGCCGACTACGACGTCCTCGCGGTTACCCCGCGCCCGCGAAAAGCCGGGGTCCTGCGGCACCTCGCCCGGGAGGTGGTCCGGTGACCGCCACGCTGGCCGAGGCGTACCGCCGCTGCGAGGAGATCACCAAGTCCGAGGCGCGCAACTTCTACTACGGCATCCGGCTGCTGCCGACCGACAAGCGCGCCGTCCTCTGCGCGGTCTACGCGCTGGCCCGCCGGATGGACGACATCGGCGACGGCGACCTGCCGGTCGAGCGGAAGACGGCCGCGCTGACCGGGCTCCGCGCCGACCTGGCCGCGCTGGACGGCAGCACCGACCCGGTGCTGGTCGCGGTGGCCGACGCGGCCCGCCGCTACCCGATCCCGCTGGGCGCCTTCGACGAGCTGATCGACGGCGTCGAGATGGACGTCACCGGGCGGCATTACGAGACGTTCGACGACCTGGTCGCGTACTGCCGCTGCGTGGCCGGGGCCGTCGGCCGGCTCTGCCTCGGCGTCTTCGGCAGCGCGCCGGACCCGGCCGCGCCGCGCCGCGCCGACCGGCTCGGCATCGCGCTGCAGCAGACCAACATCCTGCGCGACATCCGCGAGGACCTGCTGAACGGCCGGGTCTACCTGCCGCAGGCCGACCTGGACCGATTCGGCGTCAAGCTGGTGCTGGACGAGCAGGGGGCACTGGTCGACGACGGCGGCGCTCTCTCCGCCCTGATCCGCTTCAGCACCCGGCGGGCGCGCGACTGGTACCGCGACGGGCTGCTGCTCACCCCGCTGCTCGACTGGCGCAGCCGGGCCTCCTGTCTCGCCATGTCCGGCATCTACCGCCAGCTGCTCAACCGCATCGAGGCCCGGCCGAGCCTGGTCTTCGACCAACGGCTCTCGCTCTCGGGCCAGGAGAAGGTCGCGATCGCGGTGCGCTCGCTGGCGGGGCGGATCTCATGACCCGGACGGTGGCCGTGATCGGGGGCGGACTGGCCGGTCTGACCGCGGCGCTGCGCTGTGCGGACGCCGGGACCCGGGTGACCCTCTTCGAGGGCCGGCCGAGGCTGGGCGGGCTGACCCACTCGTTCCGCCGGGGCGACCTGGACGCCGACAACGGTCAGCATGTGTTCCTGCGCTGCTGTACGGCGTACCTCGCCCTGCTGGAACGCCTCGGCGTCACCGGCAGCGTGACCGTGCAGCCCCGGATGGCGATCCCGGTCGTCGCCCCCGGCCGGTCGCCGGTGTGGCTGCGGCGCGACCCGCTCCCGGCCCCGCTGCACCTGGCCCGGTCGCTCGTCGGCTACACCCCCCTGAGCGTGGCCGACCGGCTGCGCTTCATCCGGGCCGCGCTCGCCCTGCGCGGCGTCGACCGCGCCGCCCCGGCCAGCGACGAGCAGAGCTTCGGGTCGTGGCTGGCCGCGCACGGGCAGAGTCCCCGGGCCGTGGCGGCGATGTGGGACCTGGTCGGCGTGGCCACCCTCAACGCGACCGCCGAGCACACCTCGCTGGCGCTGGCGGCCCAAGTCTTCCAGGACGGCCTGCTCACCACGGCGGCCGCGGCCGACATCGGCTGGTCGCTGGTCCCGCTGAGCGAGCTGCACGGCACACCGGCCGCCGAGGCCCTCGCGGCGGCCGGCGCCGAGGTGCTGACGTCGGCCAAGGTGACCACGGTGCGCCCGGCGGCCGGTGGCTGGCACGTCGACGGGCGGCCGTTCGACCAGGTGGTCAGCGCGGTGCCGCCGGACGTGGCGGTCCGGATCCTGCCGCCCGGCGTGCTGCCGGAGGGTTTCGAGCTGCGCACCGCCCCGATCATCAACGTGCACGTCGTCTACGACCGTACGGTCCTCGACCGGCCCTTCGTGGCTGCGATCGACTCGCCCGCGCAGTGGGTCTTCGACCGCACCGCCCAGTCCGGGCTCACCGAGGGCCAGTATCTCGCCGTCTCGCTCTCGGCCGCCGACGCCTTCGTCGACGTGCCCGTGGCCGAGTTGCGCGAGTGGCTGCTGCCCGCGCTGGAAGACCTGCTGCCGGCCGCCCGCGGCGCCCGGGTACGCGACTTCTTCGTCACCCGCGAACGGCACGCCACGTTCCGCCCCGCTCCCGGCGTCGGCCGGCTGCGCCCGCCCGCGGCCACCGCGCTGCGCGGGCTGTGGCTGGCCGGCGCGTGGACCGCCACCGGCTGGCCCGCGACGATGGAGGGCGCGGTGCGCAGCGGCGAGACGGCCGCGGCCGGAGTTCTGGACCTCTCCTCGACGGGGCGCGCTGCAACCGGCAGCGCCATGTCTACCTTGGACGGTGCGACGACATGACGACGATGCTGGAGAGCCTGCACCGCAGCCGCGACGCCATCACGCCGGCCATGCGGGCGGCGATCGATCGGCTCGACGCCACGACCCGGCTGCAGGCGGCCTACCACTTCGGCTGGGTCGACGCCGAGGGCCGGCCGGACCGCGGCGGTGGCAAGGCCGTACGGCCCGCCCTGGCTCTTCTCTCGGCCCGGGCCTGCGGCGGCACCGGCGAGGTCGGGCTGCCCGGGGCGGTCGCGGTCGAGCTGGTGCACAACTTCTCGCTGCTGCACGACGACCTGATGGACCAGGACCGCGAACGCCGCCACCGGGCTACCGTCTGGGTGCTCTGGGGCAGCTCCAGCGCCGTGCTCTCCGGCGACGCGCTGCTCGGCCTGGCCCATGAGGTGGTGCTCGACAGCGGGCTGCCGACCGCCGCACCGGCCGCGCTGCTGCTGGCCAAGGCGACCCGGGAGCTGATCCGGGGCCAGGTGCGGGATCTCGCGTTCGAGCGGCGGGACAGCGTCACCGTGGACGAGTGCCTGGACATGGCGGCCGGGAAGACCGGCTCGCTGATGGCGGCCAGCGCGGCGATCGGGGCGGTGCTGGCCGGGGCGCCCGCCGCGACCGTGGCCGCGCTGGAGACGTACGGGGCTCAGCTCGGTCTGGCCTTTCAGCTCGTCGACGACGTGCTCGGCATCTGGGGCGACCCGGCGGTCACGGGCAAGCCGGTCCACTCCGACCTGCGGGCCGGCAAGAAGTCGCTGCCGATCACCTATGCGCTGCGGCAGGACCCGTCGATCGCGCTCGTCGACCCCGGCGACCTGGCGAAGCGGGCCGATGCCATCGACCGGGCGGGCGGGCGGCAGTGGGCGCTGGACGAGGCGGCCCGGCGGATGACCCTCGGTGAGGCGGCGCTCGCCTCGGTGCCGATCCCGTCGAACGTGCGCGCCGAGCTGGTCGAGCTGGGGCACTTCATCGTGGACCGGGAGGTCTGAGTGACGACGCAGGTTCGCACCCGGCCGACCGCGGCCGGGGCCCTGGACAGCGCGGTCGACCACCTGCGCGGCCTGCAGGACCCGGCCGGCTGGTGGAAGGGGGAGCTCGCCACCAACGTCACGATGGACGCCGAGGATCTGCTGCTGCGCGAGTTCCTCGGCGTGCGGCAGGCGGCCGAGACCGAGGAGGCGGCGCGTTGGATCCGCTCGCAGCAGCGGGCCGACGGCACCTGGGCCACCTTCCACGGCGGGCCGCCCGACCTCTCCACCACGGTCGAGGCCTGGGTCGCGCTGCGACTGGCGGGCGACCCGGTCGAGGCGCCGCACCTGCGCCAGGCGCAGGAGTGGGTGCTGGAGCACGGCGGACTGGAGAGCACCCGGGTCTTCACCCGGATCTGGCTGGCACTTTTCGGCCTCTGGTCGTGGGACGAGCTGCCCGACATGCCGCCCGAGATGATCTTCCTACCGAAGTGGTTCCCGCTCAACATCTACGACTGGGGTTGCTGGGCCCGGCAGACCGTGGTGCCGCTGACCGTGGTCAACGCCATCCGCCCGGTGCGGCCGCTGCCGTTCGGGGTCGATGAGCTGCGGGCGGGCATTCCGGCGCCGGCGCCGGCCGCTCCCTGGACCTGGAAGGGCGCGTTCCAGCGCCTCGACCGCGGCCTGCACGCGTACGCGAAGAGGCCGCACCGGGACCTGCGGCGCAGGGCGATGCACCGGGCCGCGGAATGGATCCTGGACCGGCAGGAGGCCGACGGCGGCTGGGGCGGCATCCAGCCCCCGTGGGTCTACTCGCTGCTCGCACTGCACCTGCTCGGCTACCCGGACGACCACCCGGCGATGGTGCGGGGGTTCGCGGGCCTGGACGGCTTCCTCGTCCGCGAGTCCACGCCGGACGGCCTGGTGCGCCGCCTCGAAGCCTGCCAGTCGCCGGTCTGGGACACCGGGCTGGCCGTCATCGCGCTGCTCGACGCGGGCGTGCCGGGCGACGATCCGGCGCTGCGCAAAGCCACGGACTGGCTGCTCGCCGAGGAGATCACGGTCAAGGGGGACTGGTCGGTCCGGCGGCCCGCGCTGGCTCCGGGCGGGTGGGCCTTCGAGTTCGACAACGACTACTACCCGGACACCGACGACACCGCCGAGGTCGTGCTCGGGCTGAACCGCGTCGCCTACAACGATCCGGGTGCGGTGCGGGCGGCCGTGTCGCGGGGCGTCGCGTGGACGGTCGGCATGCAGAGCCGCGACGGCGGATGGGCCGCGTTCGACGCCGACAACCTCCGCACCCTCCCCACCAAACTCCCGTTCTGCGACTTCGGTGCGGTTGTCGACCCGCCGTCGGCCGACGTCACCGCCCACGTGGTCGAGATGCTCGCCGCGGTGGGGGAGGCGGGCTCGCCGCCGGCGCGGCGCGGGATTCTGTGGCTGCTCAAGCACCAGGAGGCCGAGGGGTCCTGGTTCGGCAGGTG